>Ga0209168_10000985_pt1 | contig 24300 bp, 26 predicted proteins | sample Coa_R1_FD_187156 | JGI IMG/M metagenome (GOLD analysis project Ga0209168, IMG submission 187156) | Surface soil microbial communities from Centralia Pennsylvania, which are recovering from an underground coalmine fire - Coalmine... | ecosystem: Environmental > Terrestrial > Soil > Unclassified ...
GCGCTTGCAGCACTTTCAAAATAATCTTGCGTTCCAGTTCCCTGGTTGCTTGCCGCGTCACTTTCTTCAGCGAGATCGGACCGTCGAAGTTGATCTCGGGGTTGATAAATTCCTGCTCTCCCCGGGCAATCAGATCGTTGCTGATGACGTCTTCGCTGCCGAGGATGACGTAACGTTTTATCAAGTTCTCCAGCTCGCGAATATTTCCCGGCCAGTGGTATTTGCGGAGCACTGACATCAACTCGGAAGAAAGAGCGCGAGCCCGGCAGTTGAATTTCTGGTTGTAATGATCAAGGAAATACTGGACCAGTCCTTCAATATCGCCGCGCCGCTCACGAAGCGGAGGCATGCGCAGGTTCACCACGTTGATGCGGTAGAACAGATCCTGACGAAACGTACCGCTTTCGATCTCTTCTTCCAATTTTCGATTCGTGGCGCAGACCACACGAACTTCGACCTTTTTGTCTTCTTGCGCGCCGATACGGCAGAATTGGCCGTCCTGTAAGAGTTGCAGCAACTTGGACTGGAGTGCGAGATCCAGTTCAGAAATTTCATCGAGAAACAGCGTGCCGCGATGGGCCATTTCCACGCGCCCCGGCTTCGCACCATAGGCTCCGGTAAAGGCACCTCTTTCATATCCAAACAGTTCGCTTTCGAGGAGAGTTCCGGGAATCGCGGGGCAGTTCACTTTGACAAAGGGTCCGCCCTTCCACGGCGACTGAGCATGAATCATTCGGGCAATGATGTCCTTGCCCGTGCCGCTCTCCCCTTGGATCAAGACTGGAACGTTCGCGCTAGCTACTTTGTCCATACGGCCACGGAGGGCCTGCATGACCTCCGATGTTCCGAAGATGACTGCTTCGGGTGGAAACTCGCCAAGAGATTGAACCAAGGAACTGAACGAATTCGTATTCGGCATAGGAATGATCTTGCGCTTGGAAAATGCGCGCGTAAGGGTTTAAGCACCCCGAACGCCAAATCTTTGCACTATCCGATTACCCAGTGCAAATGTCACTTGCCGGCTTTTTATTCAATGGTTTAGCCGGACGAGGCTGCAGTAAATTGCATCACGAAGTAACGTAGACGTTCGACCTACGCGCGGCGATTCTGATAGGAAAAACTTTTCACACAGTAGAAACAAGTTTCCGTCGCCGAGGCCGGTGATCAGGTTCGTTTTCTACGAGGGGGTGGGTGAATTTGAGGCCTACCAACTGGCATCCTTCGGCGTGGGTGACCCAGATGGTGCGAGCCCGAAGGTTTTTCGACGTCTTGGGCAGGGTCGTCGATGCAACCAGTGGAGCGCTGGGAATTTCAAGCGAAACCTGCGAGGAGAGCGGCAAGGAGCGGCGTACAACGAGCAAAACGCCCCCAGCGGAGACATTCAAAGCCGTAGCAAACTCCAGTAATTCCTTGCCATTCTCGTCTTGACTACGGACAAAAACCGGAATTGCCAGGGGCAAACGCGACCAATCTCTGCGCTCGGTCTTAAGCCCGCGGTGATTTGAATGGCTGGTCATCTAGCCCCCACGGTGATTGAGCGTCGCATCTTGTGGGCCAAACGACCACAGTTCTAAGGACTTCCCCGTTCGATTCCCGCGGTAAATCGAGAACATCGCCTTTGAAATGGGCTTATTTGCGCTGAACTTACGACCCGGTAGTTTCACTGCTTGTTCGCCTTTCACAGGAACCAGGTAACCAAAGCTAAGTACTTTCGACTGCATACTTTTGCCCATCTGTGGCAATTCCATTGCGCATTTTCCGTTGACACCCCAAAATGCGGGACTTACCATTCAATTAGTTCCCTCCCTCTATACGCCGCCACCGAGCTCACAGCCATGGCCGTGGTGCCTCAAAACTCGTGTGTGCCGCAGTCGGCAGCGCCTTCGCGTGGTCAAGACTCCGACTTGTGCCCCGCCAAAGAAGCTGCTTCAGAAGCTTGCCCGAACCCTGACTGCAGTCAAGAATTGTTGCAGCAGTACACGCAGCTTCGGGAGCGTTTCGAGCGTACGACAAACGCTTTAGCGTCGGCCGCACACGACTTGCGGACGCCACTTGCGATCCTGAACGGGTATGTGGAGTTGCTGCAGAGCGAGAAGTTGGGCGGGCTGAATGAGCGGCAACGTGAAGTCATCCGGGACATGAACTCCAGCGGACGCCGCCTGCAGCAATTCATCCAGGATTTTCTGAGCTTCAGCGCACTGGAGACAGGCGAGATCAAGATGCGCTTCGAAGTTGGCGACCTGAACGGTTGCCTATCGGAAGTTTGCCGCCTGTGGTCGCATAATTTTCAAGAGAAGGGACTGGCGCTCTATTTTCTGGCAAACGAAAAGCTGATGCCGTTCCCGTTCGACTCGGCCAAGCTGCAGCGCGTGGTCTCAAATCTGTTGGAGAATGCTTCGAAGTTCACTCCTTCCGGAGGAACCGTGTGGCTTCACGCCGAGCCTTACATGTGGGACCGACGGAACGTTGAGCAACCCGGCATTCTCACCGAGCGGCGAAGGCAAGCGAGTGCTGTGCCAAATTCGGCAAAGATCAGCGTCTCCGACACCGGGCCAGGAATTTCCGCCGAATACCACATTGAAGTTTTCGATGATTTCTTCCGTCTGCCGCAGAATGAAAATCAATCGGGAATGGGTCTTGGTTTAGCTATCGCTCGCCGCCTGGTGAGTAACATGGGCGGCAAAATCTGGGTGGAAAGCGAGACCGGCGCCGGTTGTAAATTCTCTTTTATTCTTCCCCTTAGACCTCCAGCCAACCAAGGGAATAGCCAATGAAGGATACGGCCAAGATTTTGCTGGTCGATGACGAACCTGGGATGTTGCGCTACATCCGTACCCTGCTCGAAGTGGACGATTACAAGGTTGAGACGGCCAGCACCGGTGAGGAAGCAGTCGCGCTGGTGCAAAAGGGATTGCAGCCCTCTCTGGTGTTGCTGGACCTGCTGATGCCGGGCATCGACGGATTGCAAACGCTCGAACAACTGCGACAACTGCAACCCGGGATCAAAGTCGTCATGCTTTCCTGTGTCGGCGAGACCAAGAAGGTAGTGCAGGCAATGCGCCTTGGCGCCCACGATTACCTGACTAAGCCTTTTCAGAAGGCAGAGCTCGACGCTGCCATCAATCAGTGCCTCGGCAGCAATCAGCCAGCGGCCGGTGGAGAAGTCGAGGAACTTGCCGACGATGTCTTCTTTGTCGCGGCCAGCCCGGTCATGCGGAAGTTGCGTTCTGAAGCCGCATTGGTGGCAAACGTCGACATTCCTGTGCTGATGCTGGGCGAAAGCGGGACGGGTAAGGAAGTCATGGCGCGGCTGATCCACAAGCTTTCGCCGCGAGCTCATCGTACGTTCTTGAAAGTGAACTGCGCCGCGGTGCCTGCGGACCTGCTGGAGAGCGAGCTTTTCGGTTACGAAGCAGGAGCGTTTACAGGGGCGAACCATCCAAAACCCGGCAAATTCGAGCTATGTAACAAGGGAACGATTTTGCTCGACGAAATCGGCGAAATGCCCACCAGCCTGCAGGCGAAACTGCTGCACATCCTGCAGGACGGACAATTCTCGCGGCTTGGCAGCCGCACCGTAATCAAGGCGGACGTACGAATCCTGGCCGCGACCAACATCAATATTCCCGAAGCGCTGGCAAACAAACGACTGCGGGAGGATCTTTACTACCGGTTGAACGCGTTCACGCTGCAGGTTCCGCCGCTGCGGGAACGCAAGGAAGAAATTCCGATTCTGCTAAAGCACTTTATGGCGCGTCAGTCTGAGCGGTTTGCGCGAGCGCCACTGCCACTGTCCGCCGAATTGCTGCAAGCCTGCGTGGACTACAGTTGGCCGGGCAACTTGCGCGAATTGAGCAATTTCGTAAAGCGCTATCTGGTGTTGGGGGATGAAAGACTCGCCATCAACGAGCTCAAACCGAAAAGCGATGGGAGCGGCGCCCAGTTTGATCCGGCGGCAAGCAGCGTTTCCGGAAACGGCTCGGGGGGCGGATTGAAGTCGCTGGCACGCAGCGCCAAAGATGAAGCAGAAGCAGACGCAATTGCCAAAGCGCTGGACGAAACCAACTGGAACCGCAAGCAGGCTGCGGCCCTGCTGAAGATCAGCTACAAAGCTTTGCTCTATAAGATTCGCCAGTACGGCATCGCCCAAGCCAAAGGGCACCACAAACTTTCTGCCGGCGCGTAGTGTCTAATCCTTCAGGGACGGACGATGGAACAGGCAACTTCCGGTGTCCGTGCTAAGCTCTAACCCGGTGTCCCTTCCGTTTCGCTTCGTGTATGTGTGGGCTGTTCTCACGAACGCTGCTATCGGCCGCCCTGCTCTTGAGTGGCTGGGCCAGTTTTGCGCGACCCCTCAACCAAAACGAGAATTCTGAACAAGGCGAGACAGCGCATCTTCGTGGGGTCGTTATCAACGGCGTGACTCGCGAGCCGATTGGCCACGCCCTGGTTTTTTCTCCCGACAACCGGTTCGCCACGATGAGCGATGGCCAGGGACGCTTTGAATTCAGCTTCCCGGCTGCGAAAGGTGAAGGACAGAACGAGCAGATTCCGATAGGAGCTCTTCGCGCACGGAAGCCCGGTTTTCTTGAGCCGTACAAGTGGTCGGGCGGCACGATCGTCAATGGTGAACGGGAGATGACGATCACCTTGACACCGGAGGCAGTTATCACCGGGCGTGTCACTTTGGCGAGCGCGGAACCGTCCGACCGAATTGGAGTTGTGATCTATCGGCGCGAGGTGCAGAATGGCCGCGCCCATTGGGTGAATAGCGGCACGACAACGACCAAGTCCAACGGGGAGTTCCGATTTGCCGATCTAGCCGGCGGCACATACAAATTATTTACGACGGAGTTGCTGGACCGCGATCCGATCACCTTTAACCCACGCGGCCAACAATATGGGTATCCTCCGGCTTATTTTTCGAATACGAATGATTTCGCCTCCGCGAGCGCCATCCAGCTAACGGCAGGCACCATCTTCCAGGCCGATATTTCGATCGCGCGACAACCGTACTACCAAATCAAGATTCCGGTGATGAATGCCGCGCCGAACATGGGGATGGAAGTGATCGTTTCGGCCCAGGGACGCCGTGGGCCAGGGTATTCGCTGGGTTATGACAGCGATGAACGCGTCATTACCGGTCTGCTTCCCAATGGAACTTATGCCTTGGAACTGGCGAGCAATGGCCAAAATGCTATGGGCGGACAGATCACGATTACGGTGAAGGGCGGCCCGGTTGAAGGCCCTCCAGTGGCGCTAGCTTCGGGCACAGCGATTGGCGTAAACGTTCATGAGGAGTTCACGCCCGCGCAGGAACAGCCGAGGATTAGGGTCGGTAGCGGCGTCCATACGGGCCGCGATCGTTCTCTGAGTGTGTGGCTAGATCCGGCCGACGATTTTGGCTTCGAACGCGGCGTCAACCTGCGCCCTCAATCCAAGCCGGGTGATGACGCGCTAGTTCTAGAGAACGCTCATCCCGGAAGATACTGGGCCCGAGTGAGTTCGTCCCGTGGTTATGTCGCTTCAGTGATCTCCGGCAACCTTGATCTTTTGCACCAACCCTTGGTCGTGACCGGAGGGTCAACCGCACCCATTGAAGTTACTTTGAAGGACGACTTTGCGGAAATTGCGGGCACGGTCGAGGGCATACCCCCTCAGCCGACCGGGTCCGACGGCTTCACCGCTACTGCAGGACCGGCAGCAGCACCTTCACCGTCTGCATTCGTGTACTGTGTTCCTTCGGGAGACAACAGTGGAGAGTTTCGAGAAATTCCCGCAGGGCCGGATGGAAGTTTTATGATCGCCCAGATTCCACCGGGAACATATCGCCTGCTCGCTTTCGATGGTCCACAAAGGGAGCTCGAATATAGCGATCCAGAGGCGATGCGTGCCTATGATGCGAAGGGGCAGGTCGTACGCCTTGGCGGAGGCCAAAAGGAAAGCGTGCGTCTGCAATTGATTGCGACCACGGGCGAATGAATGCGCTATTTCCGTTCAACCCGATTTGTTCTGGTGTTCGCGCTTTCGTTTCTTCCAGTGATGGCCGGCGCCGAGCAATTTCGCATTGCCGGCACCGTGGTCAGCGCAACCACTGGCGCTCCTTTGGCGCGGGCCCGAGTCACCATTGCAGACACAGCCAATCGGGAAGACTTCGAATCGGTAGTGACTTCAGAAGATGGCCGGTTCGCATTCAATCAATTGCCGCGAGGTAAGTTTTCGCTCCATGGCGCGAAGCGAGGATTCATCGCCGCTGATTACATGGCGCACGAACAGTTTTCAACCGCGATTCCGACCGGGGTCGGGTTCGACACCGAGCATCTGGTTTTGCAGCTTGCGCCGTTTGCCATACTCTCCGGCAAGGTTCTCGATGAATCCGGCGATCCTGTGCGCCACGCTTCCGTCTCGATCTATCGCGAGAATCGGGGAATCGGTGAATCGCAGATCATGCGTCACCGTGTGGCAAACACGGACGATCAGGGCTTCTACGAATTCAACGGCCTCGATAGCGGCACATATTTCGTCTCGGTTGAGGCCAAGCCCTGGTATGCGGTGCACCCGGCAACTTTTCGGAGACCAGAGGCGGAGACAGGGCCTTCGGCCGTGGATCCGTCGCTCGATGTGGCTTATCCAGTCACCTACTACGCTAATGCTACCGAACCAGACGAGGCAACTCCGATCCCGCTCCGCGGGGGCGATCACACCGAGATCGACTTCCATCTCAATCCCGTGCCTGCACTTCACATCCAGGTGCGGGCCTTTGGGGATAACGAACGCGGGTTCACCCTGCCAATGTTGGAGCGGCCTTCTTTCGACTCCACCGAGAACGTGGAAGCTGCATCTTTCGAAAACATCTCGGGTGGCCTCTTCGAGATGACCGGAATACCGCCCGGACACTATGTTGTGCACACACCCGGACGAATGCGGGGGCAGCCACTTCCCGCTGGGGAAATGGACGTCGAACTGAATCAAAATAGCGAAAACCTGGACGTGTCTGCCGGCACGCCGGGCAGCAGTCTCAAAGCCAGCATACAAGTCGTCGGAGAAAGCACATTGCCGCAGAACTTTACGATTGCTCTGCGCAACAGCAAAATGCACGTTGTGGGGGCGCAAGAGGTAAACAGTAAAGGCGAAGTCGACTTCGGGGACATCGCGCCCGGGAGATACGAAGTGCTGGCCGTTTCTCCGGGAAAGAGATATTCCGTGGCTCGAATTTCTTCCGCGGGAAACGAGTCTGAAGGACACTTCTTAAACGTCGCTCCCGGATCGTCGCTGTCTGTGTCCGTGTCGCTCGTTGCTGGAACTGCGCAAGTGGACGGCTATGCAGAGCGGGCCGGAAAGCCCGTGGCAGGCGTGATGGTAGTACTTGCACCGAACGATCCCGAATCCAACCGCCAATTGTTCCGCCGAGATCAAAGCGATCTCGATGGCAGCTTCACTCTGCGGAACGTGATTCCAGCGTCCTACTCGGTGTGTGCGATTGAGAATGGATGGGACCTTGACTGGGCCAAACCAGCGGTGATCGCCCACTATTGCGAACACGGAAGAAAAATGATTGTGCCAAGCGGAGCAACCGGGGCAGTGCATTTGCCGAATTCGATAGAGGTGCAGTCGCGATAGAGCGTCGTTTAGACGTTTGCCGCCCTGGCAGGTGTTTTTGGCACTCTCAGCGTGCGCAGCTGTTCCTGGAATTTTTCCGGGCTAAGGCTAAAACCCCGCCGGAGCAGATTCAGCAGGGGATCGTTTGAATCCGATTCCTGATTCGACGGCGCCTGATCGTCAATGCCTTCGGGCTCGACCTCAATTTCCGGCATGGCATTCCTGGTGTTGGCGAGCGCCCTTAGAAATAGTGTTACTTGCTCACGTTCGTTATCAGCATGCATGAACTCCAAGCCCATACCGGAAGAAGGATGCATTACGCGCACGATGGCGTCGACATGAGCGCGCGATTCCCCCACGCGCATAATCAGCACCAGACGAGTTCGCGCAGGAAAAGGCGTGGCTGTCTTCAGATAGCAGCCGCCCTGACTGAGGTCGGTGAGCTCACAGCGAATGGGAGGATCCTGTTCCTCAAATTCCGGCGAGTGGCGGGTCAGCCATGCTCGCAACTGGTCCCGGTGTTCTAAAGATAGATCGAGAAAACGGATTCCGGTTTGTGAACCGCTGCTGTCCCAGGCAGTTTCACCCTGACAGACAACTGTGTGGTTGGTGCCCGGCAAAGTAAAGCGGACGGTCACCATGCCGCTCGGCTTGGAGCGTCGGGGAATCTTTACCGCCATGCCGCCTTCGCCGAGATCAGAGGTGGTGAGGTGCTGACTGCGAACCGGGCCACCGACGAAGCTAACGGGAATTTCGATGGGCACTCTTACGTTGCGCCGGCGTTCGCATTTCATTAATGCGCGGGCAGCACGGAAACTGGAACGAGCCCGCTCGAGCGTGAGGGGCTTGTGAAGTGCGAAGTGAGCCCCCAAGCGAAAAGCGCTGTTGACGTCATTGTGGCTATCGATTACGGCCACAGCGACTGCCCGTTTGTTCCGCGGGGCAGAGCGTACGCTGCGAAAGACCTGAGCGGCGATTTGCTGGTCTTCGCAATCGACGATGACGGCTTCGAACCGGCGACGAGTCAAGCGGCGGACAGCTGAGTCAACTTCAGTGCAATGCTCGACCGACACTTCGAGGTCGCTGAGGACTCGCCGAAGTGTCCGCATGATGCGGTCGTCCGAACACAGAACAAGGCAGTTCAAGCTCATTATTGTGGCCGGCTGGGCCTAGCCCCCGATCGCCGCCCCGTCCTTGTCGCTGTCTTCTTCATTCAGAAGGTGGGCGACGCCGCGGAGCTGTTCGGCCGCCTGCTGTAATGCTTCGATTTGCTTCCCCAATTGCGCCTGTTCAGACTGCTTACGGCGCAAGACCTCGTGGATATCCTTCACTCGTTTTACCCCCTATTGCACTGTAGGGGCGCTTGCGGTCAAGGGTCAATCAACGCCAAGAAGAGGAAGGTTACTCGCGTAACCAGGATCATCCCCAGGCCCCTCTTCGAGCTGCAATGATTTCTATGGAAACTGCTGATTCATATGACACTTACATTAAAAATCGGGCTTCCAGGCGCAGAAAAATATGGTTGCTTTCGGAAAACGATCCGTCGTACAATCTATCGCTTTCCAATTTTCACCCTATCTGTTTTGGGCGACAGGCCTGTGGTTTCAGGGTGCTGGCGGGGTGTGAATCTCTCCCCCAGCGGAACGAATCTAAAAATCAGGCGCAAGAATCTATAGAAAGGTCGTCACTTATACATGGCTAAAAGACGCGGAAATCCAAACTGGGGAAAGCCCGAGCCGATCGGACCGATTACCCCCACCGTCACAGAGTTTGAGCAGGTGGTGCGGGAGTACAAGCTGACCCCTGACCAGTACCTTCGCTCGACCCGTCTGCGGGAGTGGGCTCGCCGGAACAAGAACTCCAAGTACATTCCCGAACCACTGCTCGAAGCATGGGGATTCGAGATCGAATCGACGCTGTAATTCGACAGATTCATGGAAGGTCGCCCATGCGGCGACCTTTTTGATTTTTGGAGGTTGTAGTCGGCAGGTTTAAGCTAGAAGTGAGGAGCCAGCAGCTAATTCCAATGCCTCAAACCGCCTTCACTGATGTTCCTACCGCGATCGAGGAAATTCGGGCCGGCCGCATGATCGTTGTCGTGGACGATGAAGATCGCGAGAACGAAGGCGATCTGACGCTGGCTGCAGAGAAAGTCACTCCGGAAGCGATCAATTTCATGGCGAAGTATGGCCGAGGCCTGGTCTGCCTTTCCCTCACAGAAGATCGGCTTGAGCATCTGCGCCTTGGCCCGATGAGCGCTGAGAACACCTCGAACTACGGAACGGCGTTTTGCGAAGCGATCGACGCGCGCGACGGGGTGACGACCGGCATCTCCGCCTATGACCGGGCCCGTACCATTCAAGTCGCCATCGACCCGGCCACACGGCCATCGGATCTGGCTCGACCCGGTCACGTGTTCCCCTTGCGCGCGCGCAAAGGTGGCGTCCTGGTTCGCGCGGGGCAAACCGAGGCTGCCGTGGATCTAGCCCGCATGGCGGGGCTGATCCCAGCGGGCGTGATTTGCGAGATCATGCGCGACGACGGCACCATGGCGCGGATTCCTCATCTGGTCGATTTCTGTACCACGCACAATATGAAGATGCTGACGGTCGCGGAACTCATCCGCTACCGCATGCAGCACGAGCGCTACGTACATCGAGTCGGCGAGGCGCTGATCGGAACGTCGCACGGTGAATTTCGTTTGATCGCTTATGAAAGCGAAGTTGATGGAGGCGAGTCCCACGTGGCGCTGGTGCGTGGCGACGTCGAAAATGGCAAGGAACCGGTGCTGGTGCGTATGCACTCCCACTGCGTGATGGGCGATGTGTTTGGTTCGACGGCTTGCGATTGCCATGCAACGATCGAAGGCTCACTACAGGCAATTGCTCGCGAGGGTCGCGGCGCGCTGATCTATCTCCACCAGACTTCGAAGGGATTTTCGGTCGAAAAGTTCGGCGACCGCAGCGTCCTGATGTTTCACCGCGACAAGCGCCTGCCATCTTTGCCGGAAAGCGAGCGCAAAACACAACGCGAGATCGGCATCGGCGCACAAATCCTATCCGACTTAAAACTAAGCCGGATTCGACTGCTGACCAACCATCCCCGGAAAGTGCCCGCGCTTGAAGGATTCAATATTGAGATTGTAGAGTCGGTGCCGGTCGCGCTGAATAAAGCGAAATCCCACTTTTAACTACTTAGCTGGCCTAAGGCAGCTTTTGGGGAATGGAACGGGCCGCCCCTTATACCGAGCGGCCCGTCCTATGTTGTGAGGTGGGGGCGTTAAGCCGTTTTGCGTCCCGGCGTTTGACTACGTTTGGTCTTGCCGGTTGTTCCGCTGGCGCCTTTTCCGGCGAACTCTTCAATATTCTCGACACCTTCTTTCAGCTCGGAGAATCGCTGCACCTTCCACGAGCCGCCTTCGTTCCACGGGCCGCGGGCTTCCGTTTCCCCAAAATCACCCTGGCCTGTCGAATCCTTAAAGTATTGGTCAACCAGACCTGGAGTAGGAGCGAGCTGGCCAATGGAAAATCGGTCTTTTCCCAAGCTCTCGAGCGCCGCGGTGAACGCTTTCATGTGGGTGATCTCACGGGTCATCAGGAACTGCAGGGCATCGATCGAGCCAGGATCGTCACAAAAGTTGATAAGCCGCTCATAAACAATCTTGGCGCGAGCTTCGGCGGCGATGTTACTGCGAAGGTCGACATCGAGCTCACCGGTGATCTTCAGATAGTCGGCGGTCCACGGGTCGGCCATTGAGTTGCAAAGGCTGACGCCTCCACCGCCCGCAATGGCGATCATGGGGTCGACTTCTCCTTCCTGGCGATTTGATTTGGCCGGCTTGAGATGCATTCGCGCAAGCGTGCCAACGACTTCGAGATGGCTGAGTTCTTCTGTGCCGATGTCCATTAACAGATCTTTGCGCTCTGGATCATCACAATTTAAGCCTTGAATGGAATATTGCATGGCAGCCGCGAGTTCCCCGTTGGCGTCGCCAAATTGCTCGAGCAACATGTTGCCAAATCGAGGATCTGGAGTGCCAACGTTAACCGTGTACATTAATTTTTTGAAATGGTGATACATGATTCCTCCGGAATGCAGCTAGGAGTAGCCGCTTCCAATTGAGGTTGGCCTGGGCGCAATTTTATTTTCGGGAGAGATCGTGCAAGGAAAACATCGGAGCGGTCGACCGCGCGTGAGCATATTTGAAGGATGTCCGAGCGCTGTGGATTACATCCTGTCGAAAATTAAAGCTGTGCTTCACCCCGGCTCTATACCGAACTTGTTCCTGTGACCGGGGTCACCACCTTGGGTGGCACAGGTCGCGGCAAGTGTTTCAGAACGGTTTGCGGATCACCACCTGGCTGTCGTGGATAAAGAACTGCGCCGAACATTGCGGGGAGCCGCAGATGACCGGCAAGAGGCCCGCCAGTTGTTTCCGCGTGATCAGACCGAGGGTGCCGCATTCCGGGCAGGAGAGAACGGCCCAATAGGGATCGTCTTTTTCTCCGACGCGGCCGGCATTTTCAAGCACGAAAATCGTACCCGGCAACATTTGCTCCGGGATCCATTCGCTCAGAAGGTCCAGTTCTGCAACCATCACGCCTCCTCTTGGGGCTGAAACCGTAGAACCAAACTTCCCTGCTTATGAAGCCTGTTTTGCTTTGCGCAATGACCGGGTCACGTTGCCATTATTTTTTTTTGCGCGGATCTCCGCGCGAACCTGCCGGACTGTGTCGCTAAGGCAAACCGAAAACATTGGCTGCCGGGCGTTCTTAAGAATATCGACGATCTGGCGCGGCGAAGTTTCGAGATAAAGCGTTTTGCCATCGGTCAGAAGGTGGTAGTCAGAGGCGCCGCTGACCGTTTCAGCCAGACGCTTGCTGAACTCGCGCTGCAGAAAGCGCATGACCTTGCGCACGCGCTGCAGCGAGAAGCCTTTGCGGCGTAACTCGCAGATCACCGCAACCTCAGCCAGGTCCTCCATCGAGTAGAGGCGGCGATGTCCCTGCCGAGACGGCACAACGATGCCACGCTCGTCCCACCACTGCAGTTGTCGCGGCGTGATGCCGGTGAGAGCAATCACGTCACGGGTTGTAAATTGATTTTGCACTTCTGACATCAAAATGTTTCAAACATTCGTGTGGCTGAATGTTTCAAACATTTTAGAGCCGGGAAGTCCGGTGTCAAGAACACATTCTGTGGATAAGAGGGTAACTACAGGAGTTCCTAAGACGCGCCAGAAGTGCAGCGTCCGCCGCCGACGAAATGGACGATTTCGAGGCGGTCGCCGTCATGGAGGGTGGTTTGGGACCATTGATCGCGAGGAACGATTTCCCGGTTGAGTTCCACCGCGACGCGGTCGGTCTTCAGCCCCATTTCGGTGAGCAACGACGCCAGGGACAGGGCATCGGAAAACTGGCGCGGTTCACCATTAATGTGGAGTTGCATGGCTTCAATGTTGACTAACGACTGTCGAGCTTCGCTCGACCGGACAGGCGAGGACGCCTGTCCCTACGTGGGTTTCTATGCTTCCACTTTCCTTAGATAGAACTTCCGAGTCGCGGTACGACCAGAGTAGCTTGCCTGGACAAGCACGGAAGAATCCGGCAGCACAGACTCATCGACATCGATTTGCATCTCCGCGTCACCGCCGGAACCTGTCGTAACTTGAGTGTAGAAGGGCGCGGCATCGGGCCGGGCAAAACGAACTGTCAGCTTCGCGCCTTCGACCCCAGAGCCGCCGTCCGTGACTCGCAAACGCATTAACAAATGACGGTCGGAATGGACCGAACCGGCATTCAGCCACTCGAGGTCCAGTTCTTTGATCGCAGCAAGTTGCTCCGCGGTATCTTTTTTGTCGAGGACAGAATTCAGTTGGCCGTCGCGGATGGCGTCCAATACCAGGCGGTGCTGCTCGCGCAAGATCTGCTCTTTCTGCTGGTCGGTAAAGGCATGATCCGAGGCTTTGTCAGCGTAGGAGGTCGCCCGCTTGCCGACACAGTGCCCGCGAACGAAGACCTGGGTCTGCAAAAGAAGCTCGCCTTCCCGGGCCTCACTCTGCACGTGATAGACGGTATCTTCGTGCTTGATATCGGTATTAAAGCCGAAAATCATCGCTTCCTTACGATAAGCCAGAATTAAATGTTAAAAGCTTGTGACTTAGCCGTCCACGCGGCTTGACACTCTGTCGCTGCGAAAACTAACCTAGAATGTTTAGCTGATACTTGGCTGCGAATTATATATACCTCCTCTATGCCGGACAATTACTTCGCCCGTTACCTGCCATTATTGATCCATTTTCTGGTCGCGGCGGCTTTGGCGACCGGCATCGTGGTGCTTTCCTGGCTGGTCGGCTACCGAAAGCCGAATCGCGCCAAGCTTTCTCCCTACGAATGCGGAATGACCCCGGTAGGGGACGCGCGGGAGCGCTTCTCGGTGAAGTTCTACCTGGTGGCCATGTTGTTCATCCTGTTTGATGTGGAAGCCGTCTTCCTCTACCCCTGGGCAGTGATCTTGCGAGACCTCAAGATGTTCGGTTTCTGGGAGATGCTGGTTTATATCCTGATCGTCCTGGTTGGATTCTTCTATGTCTGGAAGAAGGGCGTTCTGGACTGGGGCGCCGTTTCGACCGGAAGGGGTGAGGTGTAAGTGCCGCTCACGCCCCCGATTACCGATCTCGAGCAACTAAAGGAGCATCCGGCGATTGCCCATCTGCAGGCAAATCTCCCAGGATCTGTGGAGGGAGCTAAGTTCGATCGCGAGGAGATGAGTATCTACGTGGTGCGCTCCCAGATTCGCGAAGCATGCGCTTTGTTGCGGGATGATGCACAGTGCCCTTTCAACTATATCTCCGATGTAACTTGTGTTGACTGGTATCCGAATGAGCCGCGATTCGAGGTGATTTATCACCTTCTTTCGATTGCGAAGAAGGAACGGGTGCGGCTCAAGGTCCGCCTGGAGGGTGATAACCCCTCGCTCGAGTCGGTGACCTCGGTCTGGCCGGGCGCGGACTTCTTTGAGCGAGAAGTCTTCGATCTGTTCGGGATCCGTTTCGCCGCTCATCCCTACCTGCGGCGCATTCAAATGCCGGAGGACTGGGAAGGGCATCCGCTCCGTAAAGACTACCCGGTGGAGGGCTATCGCTAAATATGGCCCACATGACCACGGTACCGACGCTCGATCCCGGTCAGGACCGCACCATGATCCTGAACATGGGGCCACAGCACCCCTCCACGCACGGCGTGTTGCGCCTCATCCTGGAGATTGATGGCGAAACGGTTGTGCGGATCATGCCCGACATCGGGTACCTGCACACTGGAATCGAAAAGACCTGCGAAGCCAAGTTCTACCAGCAAGTGGTGCCGCTGACCGACCGAATTGACTACCTCTGCCCGATGACGAACAACTTGTGTTACGTCCTGGCAGTGGAGAAGCTGCTGGGTTTGGAAATTCCGCCAAAGGCGCAGTGGTTGCGGGTGATGCTAAATGAGTTGACGCGAATTAATTCGCACCTGGTGTGGCTCGGCACGCATGCGATGGATATCGGCGCGCTGACGGTATTTCTGTATTGCTTCCGCGAGCGCGAAGATATCCTCCGGTTGTTTGAAGCGGTCAGCGGGCAGCGCATGATGACTTCGTACTTCCGGATCGGCGGGGTTGCGCTCGAGCCGCCTCTGGACTTCTTCGATCGAGTGCGAAAATTCGCGGATAGTTTTCCCTCCAAGGTTGATGAATACGAGAATTTGCTCACCGCCAACCCGATCTGGATGATGCGAACGAAAGGCGTTGCCCGGATCACGGCAGAAGACGCGATTGCTTTGGGTGCGAGTGGTCCGACGCTGCGCGGCAGCGGGGTAGATATCGATTTGCGGCGCGACATGCCGTACTCCGGGTACGAAAATTTCAAGTTCAAGGTGCCGACTTCGACGGAAGGGGACGTGTTCGCGCGTTACCTGTGCCGTGTGCAGGAGCTGCGCGAATCGATTTCGATCGTGAAGCAGACCTTAGACGGCATGCCGCTGGGCGCGATCAAAGCCGATGCTCCCAAGGTTGTTCTGCCTGATCGGGAAAAGATGAAGACGCAAATGGAAGCTCTCATCTATCACTTCAAAATCATCACGGAAGGGTTTGCAGTGCCGGCGGGAGAAGTGTACCAGGCGGTGGAATCGCCGCGAGGCGAAATGGGTTATTACGTGGTCAGCGACGGGACTGCGAAGCCGTATCGTGTACATATGCGTTCGGCGTGCCTGGCAAATCTGCAACTGCTGCCCAAGATGTGCGAAGGGCGATTGATCGCTGATGTGGTGGCGGCGATTGGCAGCATTGACATCGTGCTGGGAGAGATAGACCGTTGAGTATTTGTAATTTGGAAATCCGGTAATTTTGTAATTTGCAGCACTTCGGAGATCACGAGAATTGCGGAACTTGCCCGCTTACAAAATTGCAAAATGAAATTTTCTGACGAATTCGAGCAACGCTTCGCCGAGATGTTGACGCACTATCCGACGAAGCGGTCGGCGTTGGTGCCCACGCTGCTGTACGCGCAGGATGAAGCCGGGCATTTGAGCGACGAAGTGATTGCGGAAATCGCAGCCCGGGTAGATTTGAGCGAACTTGAGGTCCGCAATGTGATCAGCTACTACTCAATGCTGACTACGAAGCCTCGCGGCAAATACAACGTGCAGGTTTGTACCAACATTGCTTGTTTGCTTCGGGGAGGCGAAGAGATCCTGGACCATTGCAAGAACAAGTTAGGAATCGGAAACAAAGGAACGACCGCGGATGGCCTGTTTTCGCTGGAAGAAGTCGAGTGTATCGGAGCATGCAGCTGGGCGCCTGCCGCGCAGGTGAACTACGACTTCCATGAAAACCTGACGGCAGAAAAAATGGACCGGGCGTTGGACGAGTACAAGAAAAGAGCGCAGTAGAAATTGGTGATCTTGCAATTTGTGATTCGGCAATTTGAAAAGTCCTCGAGGCAGCGGCTCTTCAATTACCAAATTACAAACTACCAACTCACAAATGGCTAGTCTGGTTTCCCATCCCGATGAAGTAAAGGTCGTCACCAAACGCTTCGGCCAGGGTGCGACCGACATCGAGCGCTACATCGCGCTGGATGGCTACAAAGCCGTGCAGAAGGCGCTCGGGATGAAGCCGGAGGACATTGTTAACCAAGTGAAAGACTCCGGTCTGCGGGGACGAGGCGGCGCAGGATTCAATACCGGACTCAAGTGGTCGTTTGTTCCCAAGCAGTCCGCGAAGCCGAAATACATTCTTTGTAACGGCGACGAGAGTGAGCCTGGTACTTGCAAAGACCGGTTGATTTTAGAGTACGACCCACATTCGGTTATCGAAGGCGTTGTGATCGCCGGCCTCGCGGTAGGTGGCCACGCCGGATACATCTATATTCGTGGCGAGTACCGGTATCTATCCAACATCATGCAGAAAGCCATTCGCGACGCATATGCGAAGGGCTTTCTTGGCAAGAACATCTTCGGCAGTGGATACGACTTTGATGTGTACTGGCATGGGGGCGCGGGCGCCTACGAGGTGGGCGAAGAGTCGGCATTGATGGAATCACTCGAGGGCAAACGCGGAATTCCTCGAATTCGCCCGCCATTTCCGGCCGTGGTTGGACTCTGGGGCGGTCCGACCGTCATCAATAATGCTGAAACCCTGGCCAGCGTGCCGCACATCATTCTGGGTGGAGCGGATTGGTACGCGAAGTTGGGCCCAGCAAAGAACGGTGGAACGCGGCTGTTTTGCCTGAGCGGACATCTGAACCGGCCCGGGGTGTACGAACTGCCGATGGGGTACAACCTGAAGAAAATGATTTACGACGTCGGTGGCGGCATTCCGAACGGGAGAGAATTGAAGGCGGTTGTGCCGGGTGGATCGAGTTGTCCGGTTTTAAAGGCGGACGAGATCGACGTCTCGATGGATTTTGATTCCATGATGAAGGCCGGCACGATGCTGGGTTCAGGGGGCGTGGTCGCCGTTGACGACACAACCTGCATGGTGAAATTCGCGCTGCGTATCATGAAGTTTTATCAGCACGAGAGTTGCGGCTGGTGCATTCCTTGCCGCGAGGGGACCGATTGGCTCAAGAAAACGCTGACCCGTTTTCACAATGGCGGCGGGGTGAAGAAAGACATCGACAACATTCAATACTTGTCTGAAAACATGCTGGGCCGGACATTTTGCCCGCTTGGCGATGCGGCGGCGATGCCCACGATTTCGATCGTGAAAAAGTTCCGAAAAGAGTTTGAAGATCATTTGGATGGCAAGCCGTGCCCGTACGAGAGGGCGGGCGCGATCCAGGAATTGCCGGTGCTGGCGTGAAGCAGTAATTTTGTAAGCGGGTAATCTGGTAATCTTCCATGCCTTCGCAACCCGAAATGCTGCGTCTGAAGAAAAGCGTCTGCAGTCAGGATTGTGAAGGTATTTCGGTCCCTGCCATATAGGACCGATGCATAAACTTTCAGCAGTACAAAATTCCTTATGCCTGACGTAAACATCACGGTTGATGGCAAGAAGGTAACGGCTCCCGCTGGGACGCTTCTGATCGAGGCCTGCAAGCGGGTCGGCATTCAGGTGCCGTCATTCTGCTATTACCCCAATCTCTCTTTGCAGGGCGCTTGCCGCATGTGCCTGGTGAAGATCGAAAAGATGCCCAAGTTGCAGACGGCGTGTACGACGGTAATCACCGAAGGCATGGCAGTCACGACCGATAGCCCCGAGATCCATCAGGCGCGCAAAGGAATGGTCGAATTGCTACTTGGGAATCACCCTCTTGATTGTCCAGTGTGTGATGCGGGCGGCGAGTGCGAATTGCAGGACATGACGTTCTCCTACGGCGCTGCCGAATCGAAGTACATCGACATCAAGAACCATCGCGAAGAGCAGCAGTGGTCGCCGGTGGTTTACTTCGACCGGCCACGGTGCATCCTTTGCTACCGGTGCGTGCGTGTTTGTGGCGAAGGGATGGACGTGTGGGCGCTGGGAGTGCAGAACCGCGGAGTTAGTTCCATCATCGCCCCTAATAAAGAAGATCATCTCGAATGCGAGGAATGCGGCATGTGCATCGATATTTGTCCGGTGGGCGCACTGACTTCGGGTGCCTACCGCTACAAGACGCGCCCATGGGAGATGAAACACGTCGGCACAACCTGCACACATTGCGGCGATGGATGCAAGACAACGCTTGGCGTGCGGCGATCGGACTCGGGGATGGAAATCGTCCGTGGGGATAACCGCGACAAGAGCGGGATCAACGGAGATTTCCTCTGCATCAAGGGACGATACGCTTTTGACTTTGCCAACCACCAAGAAAGATTGAAGCAACCCCTGATCCGGGGTAGCAACGGCAGCCTCGCCCCGGCAAGCTGGGAAGCGGCGTTCGAGGTGATCGGGAAACGCTTCCGGGAAGTTTGTGAGCGTGAAGGCGGACAGGCTGTGGGTGTCGTTGGCTCGACACGGATCGCGAATGAAGAAGCATACCTGTTACAGAAGTTTGCGCGGGTCGTGCTCGGCACCAACAATATTGACCACCATCGCACAGCCGACTTCCCTGCCCTTGCGGCGGCGTTACGTGGCAGAGCAGAAATGACCGCGTCGATGCGCGACGTTTTCAACGCACCGGCCACGCTTTTGATTGGAAATAATCCTACAGAGCAGCATCCGTTGCTGGCGTGGCAAATTCGCAATAATGTTCGTTTGCACCGTTCGCGGCTTTATGTCATCAATTCACAAGAAATCAAGCTGCGGCGGCAAGCGACGACATTCGGCCAGATTCCGGCGGGAGCCGAGCCAAAGATCGCAGCTTATCTGGCGGGCGATGATTCGGTACTTAGCACGTTGGGCGTCGATACGGGCTGGGCCGCCCTGCGGGACAAACTGCGTAGCGAAACCGGGCTGGTGATCATTTTTGGATCGGAAGTTCGCGGTGAAGCGATAGCGTCGCTGGCAAAGTTTGCTTCGTCGATTTCCGGCGCCAAGCTGGTCTGCCTGGGAGATTATGCGAATTCGCGCGGCGCGGCTGACATGGGGCTGTATCCCGACTTATTGCCGGGCTATCACCGCGTCGCTGACAATGTGCATTTCCGTGAGGAGTGGGGCGGGGTTCCGTCAACGGCCGGGCTCACGCTGCCGGAGATGGTGGGGCACGCCAAAGCCGGTGCTTTGAAAGCATTCTATGTCGTGGGCGCAAATCCAGTTGCGCGATTGAACATCGACCCATTTGCTTTTTCGAACAGTTTCGTCGTCGTGCAGGACATGTTCCTGACACAAACTGCAACGATCGCTGACGTGGTTTTACCCGCAGCCAATGCTTACGAGAAGTCCGGAGCCTTCACCAACACTTGCGGTGACTTACAGATGTTGAAGAAGGCCGGCGAAGTGACCGGTATCAAATCGGATTTTGAGATGATCGTGCGGATTGCCGATGCCATGGGATTTGATGTGCGTAAGCTCGTGCCTTTTGGGCGAAGCGCTCGGGTCGATATGGGTCAGTCGCGCGGGGCGCAATCGGGAGAAGCGGATCGCCATGCGGTATGGCTCGAAGCCCATGGGCTCGAACCAAAGATGAGCCCATTTGATCCCATGGCGATTCTCGACGAGATTCAGCGATTGGTTCCTGGCTATGATGTTTCGCGGGTTCATTTGCTGGCGGGAAACGATGTACCAACCAGCATCACAAGCTCGGGAGCGGGCGCGCTACAGGATCCGACGCTCATCATGCCCGCGAACGACGACTTATTCAGTTCAGGCACATTGGGTTTGTATTCCCGTACTTTAAATTCGGTCATGGAGAACCATCGCATACAGCCGGCGGACACTGAAGTAGCTGCTGACTGAACTTTCACCGCCGCCTTTCGAGGTGGCTCTCTCGCAAACGTACCAGCTGTCATTGCAGTTCACTCAGTTTGAGGAATCACTAGTTGACGATTCAGACCTTCATACTCGTCTCGATTATCAAGATCGTGATTTGCATCGGAGTTCTGTTGACAGCCGTTGCCTACACGGTTTGGCTGGAGCGCAAAGTGGTCGGGCACATCCAAAACCGGTGGGGACCGACGCGAGTGGGTCCGTTCGGCTTGCTACAACCTCTCGCGGATGGGTTGAAGTTCATCTTCAAGGAAGACCTGCTTCCGCCGCACGTGTCGAAGCCGCTTTACATCGCGGCGCCGATGCTGGCGCTCATTTTCGCGCTGACGTCAATCTCCGTGATTCCGCTTGGGGACTGGGTTAGCATTGCAGGAATTCACACACCGTTGCAGATCACCGATGTGAATATCGGGCTGCTGATAGTGCTGGGCGTGACCTCGCTAGGCGTATACGGGGTGGCGCTGGCTGGATGGTCTTCCAATAGCAAGTATTCACTGCTAGGTGGATTGCGGGCCAGCGCGCAAATGATCAGCTATGAGATCGCCCTCGGGTTGTCGTTGGTGGGTGTCCTGGTACTAGCCGGGTCTTTCAGCTTGCATGACATCGTGGAAGCGCAGGGTGGCACCTTTTGGGGCTTCGTTCCGCGCTGGAACATCTTTCAAGGCCAGTTCGTGGCTTTCTTTATCTATCTGATGGCGGCGTATGCGGAAACCAACCGCGTTCCCTTCGATTTACCGGAAGCCGAAACGGAACTGGTTGCGGGCTATCACACCGAATACAGCGCGATGAAGTTTGCGATGTTCTTTATGGCTGAGTACGCCAACATGATCACTGTGGCGTGCCTGGCAACAATCCTTTTTCTCGGCGGCTGGAAAGGCTTACCCTACGGCCCGGCATGGCTGCAGAACTTGCCGGTGATCTGGTTTGTGCTGAAGGTATTTTGTTTTCTGTTCCTTTATATATGGGTCCGCGGGACGCTGCCCCGGTTCCGCTATGACCAGTTAATGTCGTTTGGCTGGAAGTTCCTGTTGCCATTGGCGATTGCAAACCTGGTGATAACGGCGCTGGTGGTAGCTGTGAGGGCGTAGGCAGTCAGAAGTCAGAATGTTTCACCTCATCATATTCTCGGTTTTTGGTCTCATCTGTATCGTTGGAGCCGTCAATCTCCTGGTGCAGCGGCACCCGATTAACAGCGCCCTTTCGCTCGTTGTCGTAATGGGATCGTTGGCTGTGGAATATCTTCTGCTGGGAGCCGAGTTTGTAGCCGCAGTGCAGATTATTGTGTACGCCGGCGCGGTGATGGTTCTGTTTGTCTTTGTGATCATGCTCCTAAATGCAGGAGTCGAGGAACGAACGCAGGGCAGCCGGGTTGCGTTGTGGTTCGGAGTTCCAGGAATCCTGGTGGGCGGCCTGTTGGTCTCGTGGGTGATGCTGGAACAAGCGGGCATCCAAGCGGTTCCGGTCGGCGCCCTGCCGGGACCGCCGAAAACCTTAGCATGGCTGTTGTTCCACGAATACCTGCTGCCGTTTGAGATCACATCTATTCTGGTGCTGATTGCCATCATGGGGGCGGTGGTTTTGGCGTCTCGCCCAGAGTCGGTTCAGCGCAGCAAGAAGGAGGCTTGATGGTCCCGCTTTCGTATTACCTGGTGCTCAGCGGCATATTGTTCGCCTGCGGCGTGACTGGATTTCTCATCAAGCGCAACATTATTTCGATATTCATGTCGATCGAACTGATGCTGAACGGAGTGAATCTATCGTTCGTCGCATTTGCCGCGCAATGGAAGGCTCTGAGCGGCCAGGTCTTCGTTTTCTTTGTGATGGTCGTGGCGGCGGCTGAAGCTGCTGTCGGACTAGCCATCATCATTGCGGTCTATCGCACGCGCGAAACCTTGAATGTGGACCAGGTGAACCTGCTCAAACTATGACGTCGAATCTTCATCTCTGGTTGATTCCGATTCTTCCATTGATCGGAGCGTCCATCAATGGGCTTTTGGGGAAGCGGTTCACCCGACAAGTGGTGTCGGCAATAGCGCTGAGTTTCTGCGGTGCAGCCTTTGCGATGGCAGTTTGGATTTCCGCACAGCTCTCTTCCCTGACTCTGCCGCATGTGGAAACACTCGCGCAGTGGATTCGGGTTAGCGACTTTCGCGCAGATTTCGCTTTCAATTTGGATCAACTTTCTCTCGTCATGTTACTGGTGGTAACCGGGGTCGGATTCCTGATTCACATTTATTCGATCGGTTACATGTGGGAGGAAGGTGGATTTTACCGCTTCTTCGCGTACCTGAATCTGTTCATGTTTTTCATGCTGACGCTGGTCCTGGCGGCCAATTACCTGCTGATGTTTATCGGTTGGGAAGGCGTCGGGTTGGCGTCTTATCTGTTGATTGGGTTCTGGTTCACCAAGGACTCGGCGGCGTCCGCAGGCAAGAAGGCATTCATCGTCAATCGCGTGGGCGATTTTGGATTTCTGATTGCGCTGTTTTTGATGATCAAGAATTTCGGATCGCTGGACTTCTCGAAAGTATTTGCCTCGGTGGCCTCCATGCCCGGGAACCAAGATCTCCTTACGAGTATCGGCCTGTTGCTGATGGTCGGCGCCGCGGGCAAGTCCGCTCAAATTCCGCTTTACGTCTGGCTACCAGACGCGATGGAAGGCCCGACGCCTGTTTCCGCTTTGATTCATGCTGCCACCATGGTTACGGCGGGAGTGTACATGGTCTCGCGCTCGCATGTGATCTTCGAGCATTCCACAACCGCGCTGACAGTTGTGGCGATCATCGGAACGCTTACGGCGTTGTTCGCGGCAACGATCGGCGTTTGCCAAACGGATATTAAGAAAGTTCTCGCCTATTCGACCATCAGCCAGCTCGGATATATGTTCATGGCATGCGGGGTGGCGGCATTTTCGGCGGGAATTTTTCATCTGATGACTCATGCCTTTTTCAAAGGGCTTTTGTTTTTGGCTGCGGGCTCCGTGATTCACGCAGTTGGCGGCGAGCAGGACATGCGACGCATGGGTGGGCTGCGTAACAAGATTCCGGTGACGTTCTGGACGATGACTGCGGCCACCTTCGCGATTGCAGGGTTTCCGCCATTTGCGGGATTTTTCAGCAAAGACACCATCCTCTTCAAGGCCGCCAACAGCCCTTACGGAAGTTGGGCGTATTGGGCGATCGGGGTCTTTACCGCGTTTTTGACATCCTTTTATATGTTCCGGCTGTGGTTTCTGACCTTCTTCGGCCAGTATCGCGGCGAAGAGCCTCATGGCCATGGGGAACATGGGCACGGCGGAATTCATGAAAGCCCGAAAGTGATGTTAATCCCGCTGGTGATTCTCGCTTTCCTGTCAATCGTTGGGGGCTGGATCGGCAGCGAGCGTTTTGACAGGTTCTTAGCGCCGACACTTCATTCCAGCGTGACAGCGGTGGAGGCACCTTCAGGCGAGTCTGAGGGGAGAGCCGCATCGGAACTCGTATTCACCTCGATCTCAGTTGCGGCTGCCCTATGCGGTTTTCTGCTCGCATGGCAACTCTATCATCGCCGTCCGGAACTGCCGCAAAGGATTGCCCACAGCGTGCAGGGCATTTATACCACTGTGCTTAACAAGTACTACGTTGACGAGCTGTATGCAGCCATTTTCGTCAAGCCACTCATAGACGGATCAACCAAGTTGCTATGGCACGGGATTGATCGAGACATCATTGACGCAACCTTGGACAGCAGTGCGGAGAGCGCAGAACACGTTTCGGACACTGTTCGGCACATGCAATCCGGCAACATCCGCTCGTACGCGGGATGGATATCGGTGGG
>Ga0209168_10000986_pt1 | contig 24260 bp, 18 predicted proteins | sample Coa_R1_FD_187156 | JGI IMG/M metagenome (GOLD analysis project Ga0209168, IMG submission 187156) | Surface soil microbial communities from Centralia Pennsylvania, which are recovering from an underground coalmine fire - Coalmine... | ecosystem: Environmental > Terrestrial > Soil > Unclassified ...
TTTTGCACCGCGGAGCCGCTGCTCCTGATTGAACTGCCCGGGAATGGCGATGATCACTACATTCCCCTCGCCGTGAAGAACCTCCGCCATGTGCCTTCCGCTTTCAAGCCCCGCCTGCAGATTATCCGTGCCAATGAAAAGAATACGCCGGGAGTCGGGGGCGTCAGAATCCATCGTGATGACGGGAATGCCCTGTTGGATGGCGGCATTGATGGCGGAAGTGAAGATCTGTGGTTGAGCGGGTGAGACCAGAATTCCGGCGGGATGGCCGGAAGCAGCTTTTTCAAAATCCTGCACTTCTTCCTGGGGGTTGTACGCGTCTGGACCCATGACTTCCGCCTTCACTCCCAGTACTCCAGCAGCGTCCATGAATCCGGCAATCGCTTCCCGCCAATAAGGCAGTTTGATATTCGCTGCCACCAATACGTAGCGTTCACCCACCTGGTGATAGGACTTCTCACAGGAAGGTAGAAAGACCGTTCCGGCCAGGGCTAGAATGAGGGTCATCACCACAATACGCCGTCGCATGAATTTTCCTCCTCATTTAAATCTGAGATTATAAACTCGATGAAAGCAGGACGAGCGAGAAACGGCGGAGCTTGCAGTGTCTCCGATTCGGTTTCCGCGTGGCACACCACGCGCCAGGTTCGCGCCATTCGAGCCCTCAAAGCAGGATTATCGGCCAAGCGCGAGCGCAGCCTTGAAATCATCGACATTTTCGGAATTGATCACCGCCGTGCCGGTATCCACCCGGGCAGGGATAGGCGAGGCCGGCGCATCCTGCCAGCTTTTAAACTCGTGCACGCTGTTGTGATGCAGGTCGTCCAGAAATCTCAGGCCGTAGAAGGCCATGGTATAGGGCTTTTGAGCGACGGTCGCCGCGATCACTCCCTTTGAAATCCAATCCAGCGTCTCCGGATTGGCATCCATTGCCACGATCGTGATTTTCCCGTCGTCTCCGAAGTGGTCCACGGCTTGCGCAGCGCCCGGACCGCCGGAGGCTTCGAGGCACAAAATTCCTTTGATATCCACGTTTTTTTGCAGGACTTCAGAAACCTCGCTGTTTGCAACCTGCGGGTCGCCTTTGTCATTGTAAACCTCATAAAAGCTTATATAAGGATATGCTTTAAGCGCGTCTTCCACCCCGCGCAGCCGCTCTTCCAGATTGAATTGGCCGGGAATTGTCAACAGAACGATGCGACCCTGACCGTGGAGAAGCCGGGCGATCAGCTTGCCGCTGGTGATGCCGGCATTGTAATTGTCTGTGCCGATGAACAATATGCGCTTCGACTGCGGCGAATCCGAGTCGACGCAGATCACAGGAATGCCATTCTGAATCGCCTCGTTGATCGCCTGCGTGAACAGGCCCGGCTGAGCCGGAGAGACGAGGATGCCTGAGGGATGGCTAGCCGCTGCATTCTTGAAGACCGTCAGCTCCTGTTCAGGGTTGTAATCGGAGGGCCCGGTAAATTCGGCTTTGACGCCCATCTCGTGGGCGGCTCCCAGGAAGCCCGCCTTGGCATCCTGCCAGTAGGGAAGAGTAATGTGGTTAGCAACAAAAATATAGCGTTCAGATCTGGAGTGATATGGCTTCTGGCACGATGTCCAGAACGCTACCGCCAGCCCGCTCACAAGCAAGAGTTTGAAGAGATTTGAAGAGCCCATAATTCCCTCCTTTTATTGCGGCGTTTCAGGTGGCTTTTATCCTTTCGGCCTGAAATAGCTTTGAGTGTCAGGCTTGGCACAAGCCTACCACTAATACAACCGGAATCAAGCGCAAGGGGTATAGCTGCTTGCACGTGTGGAGGACAATTAAAGAATCTTGGAATCTTTGCTGAATTGGGATCAAAGCCCTTGTGAAAGACTCCGATTTCTGCTTCGTGACGGCGATCGTCGCAGCCTGACACAGACCGTGGACGCAGCGGAGACTGTGTGGGGCGCTGGCTTCCGATCAGCCACGCGCTGCTCGGATGGTGACCACCGAGAGACGTGGAAGGTCCAGTTGCAGCTCTGCCGTCGTGACATGGACTGGGTGATCCTTTAAGGTGATCCGATCGGGATGATCGAACGTGTTGCAGGCGTTATAGTCCGCATCGTGAAGGATCTGGGCCGTCGCCTGTCTCAGCCGGGCGTCCTCGATGCGGCAATTCACATTCATGTCGAGATCATAGCGCGGATTCACCAGGCTGATGATCATCTCGCGGTCATCCTTGGAGGCGGAAGCTGAAAGACCGAGGGGAGAAGAGTCCTCGGTTTCCACTCGAACTGCAGTCTTTGAACGGTGAGGCTTGAAGAGCATAAAGGCGTAATAAGTGGTCGTGCGGATGCAATGACGGCCTTCAGAGCCATCGGTGAGCAGAAGCGATTGCAGCACATTAACCATCTGCGCAATGTTGCACATGAAGAGTTTATCGGCCTGGCGATTGAAGATATTCAGACCCAGGGCCGCCCCCACTGCGCTTCGCATGGTGCTTTGCTGCCAGAGGCGGCCATAGTTCTTTTCCTGCTCGGGGATCATCCGATCCCACACACCCCATTCATCGACGATCAGGCCAATGGAGTCGCCGTGATCGTAACCATTCAATAGGGCACGTTGTTGAACAATAGCCTGCTCCATATCGGCGAACCGGGAAAGCTGGGCGTTCAGGGTTTCGGGCGTAAACTCTGTGGGCGTACTGGCACCGTTTTCATAATAGTGCATCGAGAACCCGTCGGGCCGCATGTGGGGTCTCATGCCGTCCATCACACCCCGTGACCAGCGTGCATCATTGCGGTTCGGTCCGCTTGCCACCAGAAATGGACGCGCGCCGCCAAAGTGGCAGGCCCTCAAATAAACTCCGAAGCGACGGAACAGGTCGGCATACTCTTCCGGGTCCATCGCGCCGCCGCAACCCCAACTTTCATTCCCCACACCCCAGTAGCGCACTCGGAAGGGCTCGGGCGACCCGTTCGCCGCGCGCTCTTCGGCGAGGCTGCTTCCGGACGGATAGTTGCAATATTCGATCCATTGCCTCATTTCGGCCGGTGACCCGCTGCCGACGTTTCCGGCCAAATAGGGCTCGGCCCCGATCAGGCGGCAGAAGCCGATGAATTCGTGAGTTCCGAAGCTGTTATCTTCAACGTACCCTCCCCAATGAATATTCACACGCTTGGGGCGCTGGGCGGCTGGACCGATGCCGTCCCGCCAGTGATAATCATCGGCGAAACAACCGCCGGGCCAGCGCAACACGGGCACTCCGAGCTCACGCAAATAGTCCACAACCTCCTTACGATAACCATTGATGTTGGGAATGGATGAATTCTTCCCCACCCAGATTCCTCCGTAAACGCACGAGCCTAAGTGTTCAGAAAACTGGCCGTGAAATTCAGGCCGGACAAGCCCGATTTCCGAATTCGCGCGAATTACAACCCGGCGGGAGTTTGAAGCTTCGCCGAAAACGCCCGAAGGAATCAGAGATGCAAGCGAAAGAGCCGCGCTGCTTGCGGTAAACTGGCGACGCGACATCGAGGAGCTCATAAGCAAAACCTCCGAGTGAAAATGGGCAGCGGCAGATATTAGCTCAAACGTTTCATCGAATGCAAGCCAAGTGTTCGTCACCTGGCGAAGGTTGACGAAATGCCAGTCAACCGGCAGAGGCTCGATCTGCTCCTTCCAGATTGACCAAAGACGCCTTGCATCTTCATGTCACCGCTTTATATTAAACTGGTGGTTTTCAAGAATGTAGAAGGCGAGTCGAATCTTCAACTTTGGGTTGGAAACCGACGGCCCACAACTCCGGCGTCATGGGCAACAGCAAGGCTTGATAGCGGGCAATAACTCTCAGGCAGTCCCTCAGCGGCAGGACCGAAGGTGATGTCGATCGAACTTCTAGCGGGGCAGCGTGAAAGAACTGCAAGGTGAAGTGCCACTGCCTTTAGTGGAAGATCACCGGTGTGTGTGGGATCCCGTGGAAAGCTACCGCTTGCCTGAGGAGCCTTCGCGGCGGGACGAAGGCTCGCTGGTTATCTCTTGCTTTCCTTTGAGCGGGATTCAACCAACCGCTTGGTCATAATCACCAGGGCGAAGATCTGAGTCCACTCGGAAACAACGTTGCCCACTACCTGGCCCCATTTTGACTCCGGATTATCGTGCAGGAAGATCATGACCCAGCAGAGGCCAGTTGCCAGCAGAAACAGCGTCAGCGAATGATCGATAATCTTTGCCCTCAGCGAGCCTGAAAACGTTGGGGGTGGATTTCGGCTCTCGGCAGAACCTCGTTCGTACAGGTATTTGGTCGCAATCACCATAACCACCACACCCGACCAGTCCGCAATTGCGTTACCGCAGAAGGATCCCCAATGTGTTTTGGGGTCAGAGACCGAATAGAGAATGCTCCAGAGAACGAGAATGCCGACGGATACGATCCCCAGTGAATGATGCGCGAAAATCGTTCGTTTCCTTCCGCCTCTTCGTTTCATGGCTTTGAGCATGATCGCAAACTCATCCTTTCCATGTCGCAGCCAGCTTCGACAGCAATCCAGGCGCGTAACTCGCGCAAGTGGGATACAGCTACAGCCTGCCGCTGATCAATCGGTCGAGGGCGGCGGAAGTGTCGTAGAACTGCTGGTCTGGAGCGAAGCGGTAAGTGCGCTCCATCTCGGCGACGAGCCAGCCGTCATACCCCACCTTGTGCAAGGCAGCACGGATCAAGGCCCAGTTATTATCGCCCAGAAAAATATTCGTATACACGCTGTCGCAACAGCGGCCGCGTTTCTTCATCACGTCCTTCACGTGAATGCGAGTGATGTAAGGGCCGAGAATTTCAATCCACTGCTCGGCAAAGCCGGTTTCATGGATATTACCGAGATCAAGATGGATTCCCACCGCAGGTTCGTCAACATCTTTCAGGAACCTCCGGAACTCTCCCGGACTCAACAGAAATTTCTGCTCGGCATTGCAATTTTCACAACCAATTCTCACTCCCGCCTGAGCAGCCTGGGGCGCAAGCTGCTTCATGGCCTCGACCGAATGATGATAGACGTCCTGGTAGGGAACGCTCTCGGTGACCAAGCCGGTGACCACCAGAATGGCATCGGTTCCCAGAAGATGGGCCGTCTCAATCTGCCGCTCGACTATGCGAATCGCATACTCGCGTGTCTTTGCATCAGGAGAAGAGAGCGGATACTTCCAGTGCAGGCCGGTTGAGACGTTGGAAACCGTCAGCCCGGCGTTCTCAACTTTTCGGCGCAATGCCAGGACTTCCGAATCCGATGTTTCCATCTGAAACCAGGGGACGTCACCCAGCCAGAGCTCCACGCCCTCGAAGCCTGATTTCCTGATCAAGTCAAGGCCGCGCTCAAAACCCCAGCCCTTCGGAATTTCGTTATCACCAATGGATTTCTTCATGAATGCTTTCACTCCGGCCGTGAGGTGCAACAAAAGCAGATCGCAAAAAACCGAGGCTCATAACTCATCCGAATAACAGCGAGAGGTTTTCGCACGAAGTGGCATTACCTCCAGCGGAATTCCAGGCGTGTGCGGCGCGTAACGAATTCATCAAAGGGAGAGATGCGAAGTGAATGAAGGTGCTGCGGGTCATTTGTGTAAGCCAGCATGACAGTCAGGATATTCTTGCTTCCCCTGCCGAACTGCAGCCAGGACTCAGGCAGGTAAAACTCCTTCTGCGGCCCGATGGTCATATAGCGCCCCACGAAGCGGCCATTCAGATAGAGCAGCGCATCACGATCTGAATCGATAACCGCTTTCCATGTGACAGACCAAATTTCAGGGAGCGTTTCCAGGCTGAAGCTCGCCCGCGCCCAGCAGAACGCCGGCAACCAATCGGCACTTGCGCCGCCGCCCAGCGAAGCGCGCTGCCATTCACCAACCGAAAAATCAGGATCGATATTGCGACCACGCATCGCGGCGGGGATAAGCTGGATTTTCCATTCCGAAATGGGAGAAGTATGGGCGCCATCCGACCCAACACCTGCGGACTGAATTCCTTTCAGGCGCGCGATGCGTTCGCCAAAGTTATAACTCCCAAAGAGTTCATAAGCAATCTCCATCGTATTTGTTCCCGATTGGGCGTAAGGTGCCAGCGAGAATTCCACTTCTGAATGATGATTCGCAGCTTCCTTGACCTGCTTGCCATTGATGAAAACCTGTTTGCGATCGTCGTCGAAGGTTGAGATGAATAACTTTGCATTTCCAGAACCTGCAAACTGTGCCCAATACTTCACATAACCATAGGGAATCTCTCCTAGCTTTTCAAGGGGCTGGGCGGGGCTGGTGAGCCAGTTGCCGGAATGAAGATCGAATTTTTCCACCCACGTCTCGACTTCCGAAACGTTAATGGGCTGAACAGGCAGGGCCGGGGTCGTAACGCGCAGGTGGGCGGAGCGCCAGTGGTCGTCGTATGTCACCTGGGTTGCGTTTCCATCCACCAGGCATTTGGAAGGTTCAGCCGGAAGCAGAGCGGTCACCTCATGCTCACCCGGAGAGAAACGCAGATCGACCCACGTGCGTTGATGCTCAGAGCCGCTCTCTTCCATCAGGGCAGCGTCCGTGAGGTAGGCTACCTGGATGGGTTTCTTGCTTTCCGATTCCGGCACGATGCTGGAGGGATAGTCCACAATCCAACTTTTCACCGCCCGCTCCCGCGGAAGCGCTACCACTTGCAGGCCGTTCACCAGCAACATCTTTTCGGGTTTGTCCAGTTTGAGTCCAATCACCACCGATTCATATTCCGAGTCCCAATATTGATAAGCCGTGTCCCCTTCAACTTTGGGTTCCTCTTCAGTGGCAAACGCGATCTCTACCAGGCGCCCTGGAACGTCATCAACGATCAGAAAAGCTCGATTCTGAAGCTCTCCGAAACCGAGCACTTCCGCCGTGGAATATCGCAGTTGACTGCCTGGAAGCCGGACCTGGACGGGAAGCATTTTCATTTCACGCGCTCCCATTTCAAGCTGGCCTTCGCGCGGTACGGAGATGATACGATGAGTGGGGCTGGCCGGGTCCGGGAAACTCAACCGAAATTGCTGGTTCTGATTCTGATTTTCGCGGACAAAGAGCACGCCGCTCTTGCCGGCAGCCCGTTCGGTGACGCTGATCGCGGGATGGGTGGACTGTGATCCGGCGAGAACCTGAGCGCGGTTGAGAACCGAGCCGAATTGATTCAGGAAGGCGCAGATGTTGCGCGCCTCATAATATTTCTCCCACAAGCCGCCGGGCTCGCGGATGGGTGCGGCGTAATCGTAGGTGGTCGTCAAATTCTTGGCGGCCCAGTCAAAGTTCGTCCCGCCAAAACCCATGTAGTAGCTGTAATAAGTTACGCCTTGCTCGATCACAGTTTTGGTCAGAGTGCTAAGCTGTTCAGGGCCGACACCCGGCTGATCCACTGAGAGCTTGCCGCCAAACTCACTGAACCAGCCGCCTTGCAGTTCGGTAATCCCCAGCGGCGAGTTCGGCTCTTGTTTTCGGAGTTTCTCAAGCTGCGGCACAACTTCTTTCACAATATTCCAGCGTGGATAAAAGTCCGCCGTATCCATAATCCGCGCCATGACCGGGTCTGAATTTTCGCGTGTCTGCTCGCACCAGTTGGTGATGATCGGGATATCGATGCCGGCATTCCACACCATGTTGGCCAGCGCCGTAATGTATTTGCGCTTTTCCGCATCCGGCAATTTCCAGTAATCATATTCGTTTTCGATCTGGATCATGATGATCGGGCCGGAATTGGTGATCTGGTGACGCTGAATCACTGGCAGGACGGCGTTGTACCAGTGCTCGGAAGTCTGGATGCTTTCAGGGGAAGCGCTGCGTAGCGGGAATTGTCGGGCGATGACCCAATGCGGAAAGCCACCCGCATCCCATTCAGCGCAGACGTAAGGTCCTGGCCGCACGATCATCCAGAAGCCCATCTGGTGGACCAACTTGACAAACTCTTCAAATTCGGTGAGATCAATCTTGCCCTCGACAGGCTCATGGTAGTTCCAGAATACATAGGTCTCTATGGCGTTAAAGCCTGCCCGCTTGAATTTCAGGAGGCGGTCGCGCCAAAGCTCGCGCGGGCATCGGCAGTAGTGAAACGCGCCGCTGTGGATGAACGTATCCTGGCCGTTCAAGGTGAAGCATTGCGCATCATAGCGGATGATCTGCGGATTCTGGAACTGGCTTTGGTCTTGCCCGGCTTCGAGCACAAACAAGGGTTGCGCCCACGCGCCGAGTTTTGACTCGCCTAGTTGCGCCGCGAGGGGTGCGCTCAAGGCAAATTGCAGGAACTTCCGCCGCGATGAATTCATGAAAGGAATTCCCTCCCGAATTTGGGGCTTGAATCTGGCATTCCGCCTGCCCGAGCCTAGCGAACTTTAACTCTTCTTGTGAAGCTTAAAAAATTCGACTTGTTGTAATCGCTTTTTTGCCACAGCCTTGCTTTTGTAGGGCCCTCCAAGGTTTTTACCCTTTTTGGAAACTACTTTGTAACCCTCTTTAGTCTTTTTAATCACTTTCAGTCTCGTTCAACGCCGCGGCGCGAAATTCCAGCCCCTACCCCCTTTGGGGAAGATACTTCGGGGGTGAGGGAGTTAAACCTCACTGTTTAATCCTGAGGGAACGCTGCTCCAGCGACTTCAAGCGCTGCGCCTGCTCTCTCCACGGTCGTCTCAATATCCTGTTCGCTATGCGCTGATGAAACAAAGAGCGCCTCGAATTGCGAAGGTGGGAAATAGACGCCGCGTTCCAGTAAAGCGCGAAAGAAGCGAGCAAAGGCTTGCGCATCAGACCTTTTGGCTGTGGAATAGTCAATGACAGGAGAAGACGTGAAGAAGACTGTCAGCATGGATCCCACGCGGTTTACCACCAGCGGGACGCCAACCCTCTTTGCTTCCCCTGCAAGCCCCTCGGCCAGCCGGGCAGACAAGACTTCCAGCCGCTCGTAGAAGCCCGGACGGCAGATCACTTCGAGTGTCTTCAACCCCGCAGCCACCGCCAGCGGATTTCCGGAGAGCGTCCCTGCCTGGTAGACAGGCCCTGCCGGGGCGACCAGGTCCATCAATTCAGCCTTCCCGCCATAAGCGCCTACCGGCAACCCACCCCCAATAATTTTGCCGAGCGTGGTCAGGTCAGGAACAATGCCATAAAGTTGTTGCGCGCCACCGTAGGCTACACGAAAGCCGGTCATGACTTCATCAAAAATCAGGACTGCCCCATATTTCGTGGTCAGACTCCGCAGGCTTTTCAAAAAGCCCGGCAGCGGCGGCACACAACCCATGTTACCGGCTATGGGTTCAACGATCGCGGCAGCGAGCTGATCGCCGTGCTTCCGAAAAACTTCTTCCAGATAGGCGCTGTCATTATAAGGAGCGGTGATTGTGAGCTCCGCCAGAGCGCGCGGAACGCCGGGACTGTCGGGCAACCCGAACGTCGCCACGCCAGAACCGGCTTTGACAAGAAGGCTGTCAGCATGACCGTGGTAGCAGCCCTCAAACTTCAGAATCTTGTCGCGGCCGGTAGCTGCGCGCGCCAACCGCAAGGCCGAAAGCGTGGCTTCCGTGCCCGAGTTCACCAGCCGGACGCGCTCGATGGAGGGAAAAGCTTCACGGATTCTTGCTGCAAGCTCAACTTCGGCGGCAGTGGCCGCGCCGAAACTCGTGCCGGCCCTTAATACTTCAGACAACGATTCCACAACTTCAGGGTGAGCATGGCCAAGGATGAGCGGCCCCCAGGACATGACGTAATCGAGGTAATCGTCGCCATCCACGCTCCAGACACGAGAGCCTCCGCCGCGCGCGATAAAGATTGGCTCACCGCCGACGGCGCGAAATGCCCGCACCGGCGAATTGACGCCGCCCGGGATCAACTGTTGAGCTTTTTTAAAGAGTTCCTGAGATCGGGTGTGTGGCATCTTTGGAGATCAGACTATCGCGCAAGATCCCGTTCGGAACGAGCTTAAATCCTTTACCGCAACACGATTCTGGGGATTATCATCAAAGCCAAATTTCAGATCCTAGATGGCTCCTCTGATTTGGCCGTCTTGCGACGTGAAGTTGTTCTACGCTTATTCCCGCGATTCGCGGCTTTAGCGGTCCGCGACCTGCGGGCTTTGCGTTCGGTCGGAGGCGCGGTCTCCGATTCCAGAGCCGCGTTTGAGATCACTTCGAGATGCGGCTCGGAAGGCGCGATGGGCGGTGACTCGGCATCGGGCGCTTCCGGAGGGTGAAATTCAACGACGACGGCAGATTCAGAAGGCGGAGTGGATTTCTCGGCGTCGGTTGCCATCGAAGCCTCTGCCCTGTCCACAGGCTCCGCAGCCAGCGGCGCTGAAACCTCAGTCGGCGCTGTCGAGGGAGGGTGAATGCGCCAGACACCCTGATGGTCTCTGATCAGCCTGAGCAGTCCTGCGCGTTGAGCTTGATGAAGAAAGTCCAGCATCCCGCGATAACCATAACGTCTCTCGTCAAAATTAGGCTCCAGAGCGCGCAGGGGCTGGCGGATCTGCCGCAGGTAAAGCGGGCGTCCAGGAGACTTCTCAAAAGCCACGGCAAGGGCTCGCTTCAGGATTTCCAGCGCGGCCGGATCCGGAGCGCCCGACACCGGGCGTTCTTCGTCCGCTGAAGCGCTCTCGGCGGATTTCTCTTCCACCGCCTCAACGTCCGCGGCCGCCTCAGTGGAAAGCGAGACGGGTTTTTCTTCGGCAATGGCTTCGCCCGGCTCAACCAGGAACCCGCGCTCGGTCCGGCGTAGGTGCGCCAGCCCCGCGCGCTGTACCTTTTGCATGAATTCCAGGAACGATGAGGCCCCGTAGTCCTTCTCGCTGAAAGTCGAGTCCAGTTGCAGCAGAGTGCTTTTCAAAAGCCCGAGCTGCGGAGCCACGCCGCGGTCGGCAAGAATCTTGAGCGCGCGTTGAATATTGGGCAGCGCCTCGGCGAGCGAGCGAGTTTCAAGCGCCGATCGGCTGCCCGATTCGCCACGACGCGCCCCGCGCGAACGTCCTCCTTCACTCTTCAGCAGATTCTCATAGGCAATAAATTCCGTGCAGTTCTTCTGAAGAATATTGCTGGTAAACGCTCGGCCCCCAATGACGAAAACCTGCTTGTCAAACTGCTTCAGCTTTTCGACCAGCGCCATGAAGTCGCTGTCGCCGCCAACAATGGCGAAGGCGTTGATGTGATGGCGGGTAAAGGCCATCTCCAGGGCATCGAGCGCCAGGTTAATATCCGCACCGTTCTTGTCGCCCCGTGGAGTCACGTTGCGTTGCACCATCTGGATAGCATGCTGCGTCATCTGGCGGCTGTGCTCGCCCGCCCGCGCCCAGTCGCCATAGGCTATTTTGGCCACGACCTCGCCACGTTCCTTCAGGGCTTCGAGCACCAGTGAGACGTCAAACTCTTTCCCCAACGTATCCTTGACGCCAATCTGAATGTTGTCAAAATCGATGAAGACAGCCAGCTTTAAACGCTCTTCTGGCAAGGCCGATCATCCTTTCACAAAGATTAAAGATTGAAGCCAGATTGCTGAATGACCCTTGCAGCCTCTTATTCCGGCAGGCCTGCGGCCCCGCCGTGAGTCAGACGGAGATTCTTCCCCATTACTTCATTCCAGATCGGAATGATACCCTGCAAGCACATCTCAGCATCTTTCTGGCTCCTTTAAGTTTAGGTCCTTAGAAAAGCTTTTACAATTGGTTGCATTCGTCCAGTAGATTCGCGACGCTCGGCCCTTCAATGAGTGCGGTTTGGGGCAGGAACCCCTCCGGGGTGAGATCGCCCAGAGCGGTTGCGTCCCAGGGCGCCGGCGGAAACAGCAGCCTGAGCCCCTGCCTTTATATGCCTTGACATGCATATGCTCTATAGAGTATATCAGGGGCATGGGATCTGTGTTCGAAATCATTGCGGAGCCCAACCGCCGCGCCATATTGAGTCTCCTGGTCTCGTCACAACGGTCGGTTGGAGAGATCGAGCGTGAACTTCGGATGCCGCAACCGACCGTCTCCAAGCACCTGCGAGTGCTGCGCGAGGCCGGTTTTGTGGAAGCCACGGTGGACGCGCAGCGTCGTCTGTACCGTCTGAAGCCTGAACCGCTGCAGGAGGTGGATGCGTGGCTTGCTCCGTTCCGTCGCTTCTGGTCCGTTCACGTAGATGCTCTCGAACGCCACCTCAACCGCATGCATCAATCCCCCCCAATGGAAAGAAAGGCAAGGAGAAGACGGCGCGGGTCAAACCGCGAATCTGACAACGGAGAAATGAAATGAAAATCAAACTGACCAGCGTGTACGTGGACGACCAGGAAAAAGCCTTGCGCTTCTATACAGAGGTACTGGGCTTCGTGAAGAAGGCCGATTTCAGCCAGGGGCCGTTTCGCTGGCTGACGGTGGCCTCGCCTGAAGATCCGAACGGCGCGGAGCTGCAACTGGCGCTCAACGACAACCCGGCGGCCAAAGCCTACCAGCAGGCCCTGTTCCAGCAAGGCCGGCCTGCGGCCATGTTCTTCACCGATGACGTTCAGGCCGATTACGAGCGCATGAATGCGCGCGGCGCGGAGTTCACGATGCCGCCGACGGACGTGACGGCTTCCAAGATTGCCATGCTGAAAGACACCTGCGGCAACCTCATTCAGATCACGCAGCTCATGCGCTGGTAGGGTGGATGCGCAGCGGGGTCTCGCACGGGACTCAGGTGGATGCCGTATTCGTCTAACCGCGCAAAGAGGGGCTTCCAGATCCAGGCTGACGTAAGGAGAAGAAGATGTCCGATCACGACCAGTACATGCCGGGTCCGGCCAGCGGGGCGCAGATCCGAAAGGATGGAGAGAAATGGACGCTGATTCTCACGAGAGAACTGCGCCACCCACCGGAAAAAGTCTGGCAGGCGCTGACCGAGCCGGCACAGCTCCGCCAGTGGGCGCCCTTCGACGCCGATCGGAACCTGGGCACGGCTGGAACCACAGTGAAGCTCACGTGGGTGGGAGCACCCACCCCGATCGAAACGAGCGTGACTCGGGCCGACGCTCCCGAAGTGCTTGAGTACGGCGACATCCGGTGGGAACTCGAGCCGTTCGGCAGCGGCACGCGCCTCACGCTCTGGCATAAGATCGATCGGCGCTTCATTTCGTGGGGCGCTGCGGGATGGCACATCTGTTTCGACGTTCTGGATCGGCTGCTCGCCGGCCAGCCCATTGGCCGCATTATTGGCGGCGATGCAATGAAGTTCGGCGGCTGGCAACGGTTGCGCTCCGAGTACGCTCAGCAGTTCGGCGTTGAAATGCCCAACTCACCGCCGAAGGCGGCTCAAAAGTCGTAAACGGGTAACATAGGCCAGCGCCGGTGCGATCCGCGGCTTTGCCTCGAGTCAAGGATAGACCGCGGATCTGAAAAGCGCGGAGGTGTGCTAGATTACTCCCACTATAAGAATCATGTCACCGCAGTCCTACGGAGGAACACCATGACTGAGAGGAAACCTGCAAAGAAGATAGCGAAGAAGCCCGACAAGAGCATTCAGGGATTCACGGATGAGGAACGAGCTGCGATAAAGGATTGGGCTCAAGAGGTGAAGGCCGCCAGGCGCCGCAGCCCGGGCCCGAAGAAGGCAGACGGAGAAAGCGCGGTGCTCGCGACGATCGCCGCCATGCCAGCACCAGATCGTGCCCTGGGCGAGCGGCTCCATGCCATCATTAGGGCCAATGCGCCAACCCTCTCGCCGAGACTCTGGTACGGGATGCCCGCATATGCCAATGAGGACGGCAAGGTCATCTGCTTCTTCCAAAGCGCGCAGAAGTTCAAGACGAGGTACGCGACGTTCGGCTTTATGCACCAGGCGAACCTCGACGATGGTGCCATGTGGCCCACCGCCTTCGCGCTGAAGGAACTGACTGCCGCCGAAGAGGTAAGGATCGCCGCGCTTGTGAAGAAAGCGGTGAGCTAAGGAGTGATCGTGTGGCGTAACGCCGGTTTTCAGTCGCAATCAAAGGCACTGTCATTCTGACCGTCATTTTTTCGCCATGGTGCGGCTGCTCTAACGGCGCACCCAGTTGATCGATCCTGATTTCATCCTGCTGGTGCGCTCTAAACCGAGCGCGCACCTTGGATCCCGACCACCTCGCCCCCTGGCTTTTCCTTCCCAACTGCTGGCACGTCATCTGCGTTCCGCGACGTCCCGGTCCACGCGTCATGAAATCGGTGAAACAAAGATCGACAACCACCATCAATCGGCGGGAAGCCTGGGGTGAGCACGGCCGCGTGGAATTTCGCATTCCAGAGACCCTGCGGCCCTGATTCTGGGATTGCGCAACCCTCAAACGCACAGTTATGGAACAACTCCGCGCCTCACCTTGCCGCTGCACGGATGCCTGTGGTATTTGGTAGCACGATTTTAAAAAATATGTTATTCATAAGGCTTCATCTTTGATCCTCGAGTGTTTCGAGAATGAAGCGAGAAATGCATGAGACGCCATGCGGCATTCCATCTTAAGGGCCGATTACGGATGGCTCCGAAAGTGCCCATTTGTGCGACCATTTGTCTGACGCTCTTCTTAAGCCTTCCCGGCTTTCTGCAAGCACTCCCGTTGGCCAGCGTCCGAGGTCGAATCACTGACCCGCAAGGATCGCCGGTATCGGGCGTGAAACTGATCCTGACGGCGTCGGGTGGGCTTGCGGCGGGCGCGACAACCTCTGATTCCCATGGGAACTTCATCTTCAACAACATCGCATTCGGGACCTACCGGCTCACGGCAGAAGCGCCCGGCTTCATCTCGATTCAAAGGGTGCTCGAGGTTACCGACCCCACCGCCAATGTTTCGCTTCAGTTTCAAAAACTCAGTTCAACCGAACAGAGGGTGACCGTCAGGGCTTCCGTCCCACCTGTGCTTGCGCCGGACCCCTCAGCGCGCACGATCGAGCACGATGAAGCCTTGGATGCCAATCCCGGCCGCCCCGGGGCGCCGATCTCGATTCCCGGCCTGCCGATCGAAACAGCCTCCGGCGGCATCAAAGCGCCGCAGTATTTTGCGCCGGGAGTCGCCGGTGATCATGGAGAGCCGATTGCGCAGTACTTTCAAATTGGAAACTTCCTTTATCCCAATAATCTTCCCGCCAACGCGCATGGCAACGGCTATTCTGATCCGAACATTCTGATCCCTCCGGTCATTGAGGCCGTCGAAGTGGATGGAGGTTCGTTCAACGTCCGGGAGGGTGACCATTCCGTGGACCTGGCCGCCACTTATATACCCAGCCTGCGGCTTGAACCCTTTGCCGAGCTGACCGGCGACGATCGCGATCTCGACATGATCGCCGGGCTGAGTCCACGAGATTCCTCCGTCAACGAATGGCTGGCCATGGAAATTGCGGTGGGCAACGGATTTCTGAAGCGTCTTGAGCACCGCCATCAATACAAGCTGAACGGTTTCCGCGAATTCAAAACCGGCGGCCATGACATCTCGATATTCGGCATTGGCTACTACGGTTTTTCGCGCTTGCCCGGATTAATCCCGATCGGCGTGCAGGTTCCCGATGACACGATCGATGATCGGCAACTTGACCGCACGAACACCCTTTTAGGCGTCGCTTCGGATACCTGGCAATTCAACAGATCGAGCCAATTTTTGCTGTCAGGATTTTTCCGCGAATACGGTCTGACATTGAGATCAAATTTTGGCGACGGATTAATCCAGCAGAGTGAAAGCCGCACGGTGGCAGGAGGCGAAGGGGCCTACCTGGCCAAGTTAGGCCATGGCTTTTCGTTGCTGGCGGGAACGGATCTTCGCCGTGATGCGCCGCGCAACCTTGACCTGAAACACCTCAATGCCGCGGGGCTGTTCGCGCCCGTGACGAGCAACAACTTTACGTTTGGGTTTATCGAGCCTTTTGTTTCTCTCGCGGGCAGACTAACCCATTTCGTTCACTTCGACGCAGGCATTCGCCAGGAAGAATTATCCTTCAATAACCAGGATTTGCTCACGCCAGCCAATTCGTTCCAGAAATGGAACAGCCTGAGCTTGCCGAAAGCCACACTGACCTTCCTTCCGCCGGAAGACATCCCCTTGCCTTCGCTTTCGCTCAGCGCCGGCGAGGCTTTCCATACCGATGATCCGCGCATCAGCACTGATGCCGCCTCTCCCGGACCTCCCACTTTAATCACAACTTCACGAGCCTACCGCGCCACACTGCAAAAAAGAGTTGGCCGTACGGATTTTCGCCTGATTCTGATCCGTGTGGCGAATTCCGAAGAACTGGCCAATATCGATCCCGATACGGGCTTGCAGCAGTTTGTGGGTCCTTCACTAAACCACGCACTAACCGCCGCCATCCGGCATGACTTTTCTCGAGGCTCGGTCGAAGTCTCCTTTTCTCGGGCAGATGCACGAGACCGGCTCACAGGACAGCCCGTCCCCGAAGCCCCCAGGCTGATTTGGGATGCGACAGGTCATTGGGACCGCCTGCCGCTCCGCCTTCGTGGCCTGGGGGAATTCGAATATGTAGGGGCCAAACCTCTGGGGGATGGCTTTGTCGGCGTAGCGGTGCGGGAAATTCGTGGTGCCCTATTTCGAAATTTCTGGCAGGGTCGGATGCAGGTGGGCCTAAACTTCATGCTTGCCAGCGGCTATACGGGTCAAACGCTCGAGACACTAGCGCTGCCCGGGGAGGGGTCGCCCTTTGAACGCATCGTCGGAGTTCCACTGAAGTCGTATGTTACTTTAAGCTGGACCTATCATTTCCTGCGCAACCCCTTGCTCCCCGCGCGATAACTTGTGGAGATTATCCCATCAACTGGGACCGTCGGAGGCCGCCACACGACGGCCTTCTTTCATCGACTCAGGACTTATGACGATGGAGAGATGTCGAAAACCTTTCTGGCCCAATCCAGCGATTCGAGGTAAATATCAGGGATCACGCTCTCGTTCAGTGATGCCTTCTCCAATTTCTGGCTCAGTTCCTTCCATTGCGCCCGTTCATAGGCCAGGACAATTTCGTAAATCTCGCGAAGCGCGTTCTCGCGCCCCAGCAGCGCCGCTTTGACGTCTGAGGGCATAGCCATTTGCTCCAGAATCTCTTCCATGGGCCGGCCCAGCAGCGCATCGACGAGCGAGAAAAGGCCCGTGAGAAAAAGCGTGGATGATTGCCCAACCAGGCCCGCTACGGAAGCGAGGAGCTCGCAGCAGCGGGCGCGCGCAAGCGAAGTGACGATGAGTTCGGGGGGTTTATCCTCGCCCAGGCCGAGCGCGGCCACCAGCAGCACCATTCTCTTCACTTCTTTCTCACCGAGAAGCGTCAGCGCGTGATGAATCGACCGAATTTCATTCCTGAAGCCGAACAGAGCCGAATTCATATAAGTCAACAGCTTATGAGTCAGTGAAATCTCACGCCGCATCAGGTTCTCAATTTCGGCAAAATTCATCTCCGGTTTCATCACTTCCTGAACGATGCGCAGGTAATGAGGCTTGAAAGCAGGGATTCGCTTGCCAATCACCATTTGCGGCTTGCAGAAGAAATACCCCTGAAAATAGTGGTATCCGAGCTTGACCGCCTGATCAAAATCCTCTCGGGTTTCCACCTTCTCCGCCAGCATCCGGATGCCGCGCGGTGCAAATCGCTGAATGAGCCATTTGCGAAATGGGGGAGAGGTGCCGAGGAAATCCACTTTGATGATATCCGCCAAATCGATGAGAGGTTGGGAATGATCGGTGTATACAAAATCGTCCAGGGCGATCAGATATCCGGCCTGTTTCAACCGTCGGCAGGCGTCGAGGACCTCACGATCTGGCGCGACGGTCTCGAGAACCTCCACGACGGTATTTCCCCGCGGCAGAAGCATGGCATAATCGCGCACCAGGAATTCCCGAGTGCAATTGATGAAGGCATTGCGTCCCTGAGTTAACGTCTGGCCCAACGTGAGGAGATGATCCGCCACCTGACAACTGGCTTTATCACCATCGTGACTGTTAAATGATTCATCCAGCCCGGCTCGGAACAGAAGCTCATAGCCATAGACCCTCTCGCGCTGAGTAAAGATGGGTTGCCGTGCAACAAAATCACTTGTCATTATCGTCTGTGCATCCACTACGAAATTTATCGGCTATTCCCCAAAAAAGTTAAACGCTGAAAAAACCGAAAAGTCCGGGGTATTGCCTCCGAGTCGTTCGCACCGCGCTGCACCTCGATCCCTGCCGGGCGCAGCGGAAAGGGCAATCTGTAACTCTATCGTTGTCAATGACTTGCCATGAATAAGAGCGTGCTTTTTACAGGTGTTGGACCTTGGAAAATCCATCGTCGTCAGGATCTGGGTTCATCATGATACTCTGGAATCCCCAAGCACATCCCGGCAATGATATGCTGACAAATTGAGGACGTATGGACTTTAAACTTGTATCGGACTATCAGCCCCGCGGAGACCAGATTGCCGCCATTCAAAGCCTGGTGAGAGGAGTACGCGACGGCGAGAAACACCAGGTTCTGCTTGGAGTTACGGGCTCGGGCAAGACGTTCACCATGGCCAAAGTGATTGAGGCGGTGAATCGCCCGGCTCTGGTTTTGGCTCACAACAAAACCCTGGCGGCACAGCTTTACCATGAGTTTCGGGCTTTCTTCCCCCACAATGCAGTGGAATATTTCGTCAGCTACTATGATTACTACCAACCGGAAGCTTACGTTCCAGCCAGCGACATCTACATTGAAAAAGAGGCAACGATCAACGACGAGCTGGATAAGTTGCGCATGTCGGCCACTCGTTCTCTTTTTGAACGGCGAGATTGCCTGATCGTCGCCAGCGTCAGTTGCATTTACGGCCTCGGGTCGCCGGAAGCCTATTACGGCATGCTGCTGTTACTCGAAAAAGGGCAAAAGATCTCGCGCCAGGATATTCTGCGCCGTCTGGTTGAAATTCAATATGAACGAGCCGACAGCGACCTTCGTCGGGGGACGTTTCGCGTGCGCGGAGATGTGATTGAGGTTTTTCCGACCTATGAGGACAACGCTTATCGGATCGAACTATGGGGTGACTCCGTGGATTCGCTCTCCCAGATTGATCCCCTCTTTGGACAGGTTCGTGAGACCCTCACCCGCCTTCCCATCTATCCTCGCACGCATTACGTGATGCCGGCAGACCAGCGCGAAATGGCCATTGAGCGAATCCTCAGCGAACTCGAATGGTGGCGAGGAGAGCTTGAGAAGCAGGGCCGGCTGGTGGAGGCTCAACGCCTGCATCAGCGGACGATGTTTGATATCGAGATGATGAAGGAAATGGGCTACTGCCACGGCATTGAAAATTACTCGAGGCATCTTTCCGGCCGCCTTCCGGGCGAACCCCCGCCGACTTTGCTCGACTATATCCCTGAAGACACTCTGCTTTTCATCGACGAGAGCCATCAGACGGTTCCCCAGCTTCGAGGCATGTATCACGGAGATCGCTCGCGAAAACAGACCTTGGTGGATTATGGTTTCCGGCTCCCTTCCGCCCTGGATAACCGCCCTTTAACTTTTGAAGAGTTTGAACACCGCATTGGGCAGGTGATTTTTGTGTCGGCAACCCCCGGACCTTACGAACTGACCAAATCCTCAGGCGTCGTGGTTGAGCAGGTCATCCGGCCTACAGGGCTGATCGATCCCGAAATCGAAGTTCGGCCTACGCGAAACCAGATAGACGATCTGCTGGGGGAAATCCGAAAGCGAACGCAAGCTGGGGAGCGGGTGCTGGTGACGACGCTGACCAAGCGCATGGCGGAAGACCTCTCAGAATATTACTCGGAAGTCGGCGTGCGCTGCCGATATTTGCATTCCGAGATTGACACCCTTGATCGAGTGAAGATTTTGCGCGATCTGCGGCGCGGAGAGTTTGATGTGCTGATCGGCATCAATCTGCTTCGCGAAGGCTTGGATTTGCCGGAAGTTTCACTGGTCGCGGTGTTGGACGCCGACAAGGAAGGATTCCTCAGGTCCGGAGGCTCACTGATTCAAACCATCGGCCGGGCTGCTCGCAATATCCATGGCAAGGCGATCCTTTATGCAGATGTGATGACAGATTCCATGCGGTACGCCATCCAGGAGACCAACCGGCGGCGAGCCAAACAAATGCAATATAACGCCGAGAACGGCATCACTCCTGAAACGATCGTCAAGCCGGTGGATATGGCTCTTGCAGCTATTTCGGAAGCGGATTATGTGCCTATTCCTGATTTGAATGAGACAGAAGAGGCAGCTTCAGAAGATCAGCTCGCCGCGCTGATTGCACGTCTTGAGGAACAGATGAGGGAAGCGGCAAAACAGTTTGAGTTCGAAAAGGCGGCGCAATTGCGCGATCGCATCAAGGCCTTGAAGGAAAGGGATGCTGGTCTGTTGTCCGCCGAGGGCGAACTGCCCGCACAAGCACCTCGGTGATCTGAACTGAATATGACTATCATCGTGATGCGGCCGGATTCTCGGTGCTGTGTTCCTTCACTTCGCTCAGTTCATGCTCTCAGCGCGGCGAATCACCGGTGAGGGCAAGCTAGCCGCTCCCAGCCAATGACCGCCCTTCCCTTACCTCTCCTTAACCAAGGAGCGGAATTCCCCACCTCTCTGAGGAGGTGCGGAGGGGGGCGGTGAGTATGGTGAAAATGCAGGCCCCAGTGTAAATAATTAGACGGGACAAGACACTATGAGACCCGCGATTTTCGGTGCACCCGGCCTGAGACGGCAGGGTGATCGGCGGAGGTGAGTTGCTCTTCAGCCCGGCGTTCCAGACAAGCCGCTTTATAGCCAATGCCTAAAACCACCGCAAAGACTAAGGCATTAGCGGGGATATGGAGGTTAAAATCGGCGACACTATGGATCAAGAGGGCTAATGCGCTGCCAATGCAGCCGAGAGTGATGGCCGGACGATAACGTCGCGGATCGGTGAGAAACGAATGGATCATCTTGATGAGCAATCCAAAAATGGGAACAAAAAGCAGCGCTGCGCCAATATACCCGGTCTCGGCGGTCAATTCCAGATAATCACTATGGGCATGATGGACTGAGAGTTCAACCATGTAGGTTTGGAAATGGGTGAAGGCGTAACGGAAAGCCCCCAGTCCGACGCCCAAAAAGGGATGCGCATGAATCATGCCAAGGGTGGACTGCCAGAATGAAAGCCGCCCTTCCGCCTCCAGATATTGCTTTCCAGCCTTGAACATCTCAAACCGGGCGACCACAGGATTGAGTCCAATCCAGAGGCCATAACCCACCGCGATCAGAACAAAGGCTGCGAGACCCAGCATCCAGGCTTTCCGCTTGGTCTTGAGTTGAGCGAGCAATCCAATAAAAACCAGCGAAAAAACCGTTGCCAGAATTCCTGCACGTGACCGGGAAAAAACCACTGCGACCACAGCGACGGCCAGAAGAAAACCAAAGAAGGCTGTCTGCATGGCCGCCGAATTCACCGTGGCCCGATCAACGCGACCCGGGCCGCGCCGGCGCCCTTCCTGCCAAATCTGGAAATAGTAAAAGATCAGAGCGAGCACAAATGGGAAGGTTAACTCAATGAAGCCTGAAAAATGATTGTGATTAATAAACGTTCCTGTCGCTTCGTTAACGTAATAGATCTTCTTAAAAGTGAAGATCTTCTGCCAACCCGTCAGATACTGAACGATGCCATAAGCCGCCTCGAACAGCCCCAGGAAGATCAGTACGCTGACCAGCAGGCTTTTCCTCTGATGAGAGTCAAAGATATAAGCTGCGAGCCCGAAAGCCGTGAGATAGGCCAAGAGTTTGAGAAGGTCTAACACGGTGGCATGGGGATAAATGCTGATAGTCAGTGTCGAAGCGCTTTGGTGAACCACGGTCTCAAGGCTGGCCCGGTTCGGACTCAGATGGGTGATCCAGCTTGCGGGCAAAGGAATAATCTGGAAAATCACCAACAAGACGAAGAAGAGAGGCCAGACTGGTAAGGGGAAATCAAGACGCCCGCGACGGGTCTGCCGGATCAGCAGGACGAGCGCCATCGCAAAGATGGCAATTTCCATCAGGGAGTAAGTTAAAGGTTGCACGCCCCCGAAAGCCAGTGTCGCGCCGATGATGACCAACGCGAGTATTATTTCCAAACGCTTCTGAAAAGATGCATGCGATGATTTCAAGATGACTTCCTACCGAAGAACTCTTTTCAGTTGTAAAGTGCCAACAGCCACAGCTCAGCCTTTGCTTGCTGAGCTTGCGCCCCGCCGAATATGTCCTTTTTCAACAAGGTAACGGCTCAGCGCCTCTCGCCAGTGAGGAATTAATCCGATTAATTTAGCAACCTTTTGATTGTTTAAAACACTGTAGGCAGGGCGGGCAGCGAGTGCGGGATATTCCTGGCTGGTAATCGGCACAACTCTTGCAGCGATTCCCGCCTGATGAATGATTTCCTGCGCGAATTCAAACCATGTTGCATCTCCAGAGTTGACAATGTGATAGATGCCCGGCGCCGCGCGCTGATGGATAAGGGAAAGCAATGCCCTGGCCACATCCATTGTGCTCGTAGGAGACATGCGAAGGTCATTAACCACGCGGACCTCGCCTTTCTCGCGAGCCAGACGCAGCATAGTCTCAACAAAGTTGCCTCCCTTCCCGCTGGAGCCGGCAACTCCGAAAAGAGAAGCCACACGCGCAATGAGACTCCCTTCGGCATATTCACGCAGAACGAGGTTCTCTCCTAAGAGCTTCGAGGCTCCATAAACGTTCACCGGCGAAGGAGCATCGGTTTCAACATAAGGTTTTCGGCTTCTCCCATCAAAAACATAATCAGTGCTGAGATGAACAAACATGGCGCCGCGTGCTTTGCAGACGGCTGCCATGCGTTGCGGAGCATGCGCATTTATGGCAAACGCTTCGGTGGCGTGGTTCTCGGCTTCGTCGGTCTTGTGGTAACTTGTGCAGTTAATTAAGGCATCGAATTCACGTGAAGCAAGGACTTTTGGAATGTCGTCTAAACTCGCTACGTCAAGGTCTCTGCGGTAAAGGGGAAAGACCTCTAGCTCATCAAGGCGCGATCTCTCCACCCGGAGAATATCGGAGCCTAATTGACCGTTAGCTCCGAGGAGAAGCACTCTCATAGATCAAGAATCCCCCCATACATTTCGACATCCTTGATGATTTTGTGCCACTTCACAAGTTCTTTGTACCACTCCAGAGTAATGGTGCTTGGAGACTTATCAATCTTTCCAGATTCCAGTGCCTCATACACTTCCAGGATTCCATCCCTAGCGTTGTATTGAGTCTTGAAGCCAAGCGCCGCCAGCTTATTAAACGACACACGATAAGAGCGATGGTCCGGATCTCCATACCATTCGATGCGTATCTGCTTCGGCAAGGTGCTGACAACAAGGTCTGCGAGGTTTCTGATTTGGTAGTTATTAGAATCAGATCCGACATTAAACCGCTGGCCGTTGACCGCATCACAGTCTGCTTGCAGCATGAAACACATTGCCGCTGACGTGTCTTTGATGTGCACCATCGGCCGCCATTGCGATCCGTCACGCATGAGCGGCAGCACTCCGGTTTTCCAAGCGCCATATGTCATACCATTAATGGCGAGGTCAAAACGCATACGAGGGGAGAAACCAAATACCGTGGCCTGACGAAGAACAATGACACAGAATTTCTCATCGGCCAAAGGGAGAATTTCCTGCTCGGCCTTTTCATTGGCCTTGGCATATGTGGTGAGTGGATTCGTTGGGCTCTCCTCGTTAAGGACAACATCGTGATCGTGAAAACCATAGATGCTGCAAGAGGAGGGCAAAATATAGCGTTTGACCCCAGCCTGCTTGGCCATTTTCGCAGTTCTTACACGTGCCTGATGGTTGATCTCCCAGGTCTGCTGCTGGAACAACTCTCCGCTGGGGTCATTGGAAAGGGCGGCAAGGTCGATGACATAGTCAATGCCGACAAGATATTCCGGTCGCAGGCGTCGTGTATCTTCTTTCACAATCTCCACGCAGGGGTGCTGCGGCAACAGATTGCTGCCGAAAAAGAAGCGATCCAATGCACGGACCTCGTAACCCTTCTGCAGTAACAAAGGCACCAGAACGGTTCCGATATAGCCGCCAGCGCCTGTTACCAAAACCTTGGACATAAGTCTTCCTTCAGAAAAATTGGTCTAAGCGAAATGATCGCGCAGTTCCGTAAATCGTGGCTGACACTTGTCTTTCTCGGACAAAATTGCCTGCTGGGGCGAAATCGGCCATTGGATCCCTAGCTGCGGATCGTTCCAAAACAATCCTCGATCGTAATCCGGGGCGTAATAGTTTGTAACCTTGTAGATGACTTCCGTATTGGCCTCCAGGGTGCAAAAACCGT
>Ga0209168_10000990_pt1 | contig 24177 bp, 18 predicted proteins | sample Coa_R1_FD_187156 | JGI IMG/M metagenome (GOLD analysis project Ga0209168, IMG submission 187156) | Surface soil microbial communities from Centralia Pennsylvania, which are recovering from an underground coalmine fire - Coalmine... | ecosystem: Environmental > Terrestrial > Soil > Unclassified ...
AATCCCAATAAGGCCGCGCACATCGGCCACCTGCGCAATGCCGCGCTGGGCGATACGTTTGTGCGCATCCTGCGGCGCGCCGGGCAGCGCGTGGAAGTGCAGAACTACATCGACAATACCGGCGTGCAAGTTGCAGATGTAGTGATCGGATTCCTGCACATCGCGAAGAAAACTGCGGTGGAAGTACGCGCGCTCGCGGCGGAACCGAAATTCGATTACTACTGCTGGGATTTGTATGCCAGCGTGTCGCGCTTTTTTGAAGAAGACAAGACGCGCCTCGCGCTGCGCGGCGAAACGCTGCACTCCATCGAGGCGGGGACCGGCGCGGCCGCGGAAATGTCCGCGATCGTCGCGCCGGCGATCGTGCGCTGCCATTTGCACACCATGGCGCGGCTCGGCATCGAGTACGATCTGCTGCCTCGCGAGAGCGAAATTCTTCATTTGAAATTCTGGGACGCCGCGTTTTCCCTGCTGAAGGAGCGCCAGGCGATCCATCTCGCGGAGTCCGGAAAAAACGCCGGATGCTGGGTGATGCGCATGGATGAAAGCGGCGTCGAGGCCGACGCCAACGCCGGGGATGATGACGCGAAAATTATCGTGCGATCGAATGGCACGGTGACCTACGTCGGGAAAGACATCGCCTACCAGCTTTGGAAATTCGGAATGCTGGGGCGCGATTTTCGCTACCGGAAATTCTTCACTTACCCGGCGGGCCACACGGTCTGGGAAACGACTTCGACGGCGGGAGATTCCGCGGCCCCGGAGTTTGGCAAGGCTTCCATCGTGTACAACGTGATCGACGCGCGGCAGGCCTACCTGCAAAACGTGGTGGTCGCGGGGCTGCGCGCGCTTGGCTACAACGCGCAGGCCGATCGCTCGGTCCATTTTTCGTATGAGATTGTGGCGCTCACGCCGCGCTGCGCTTCGGAACTGGGCTACACGCTGAGCGAGGAAGACGCCAAAAAGCCGTACGTAGAGGTCAGCGGCCGCAAAGGCCTGGGGGTAAAAGCGGACGATCTGCTGGACCAACTCGAAGCCGCTGCGCGCGGCGAGGTCAATGAGCGCCACCCCGACACACCTGATGTAGAACGCACCGCGATCGCCCATTCCATCGCCATCGGGGCACTGAGATATTTCCTCCTGAAATTTACGCGCACGGCAATCATTGCTTTCGATTTTGAGGATGCGCTGAGCTTTGAGGGCGAAACCGGGCCGTACTGCCAGTATGCCGTGGTGCGCGCGCGCAACATCTTCCGCAAGCTGCGCGAACAGCAGCCGGACTTCGACGCGGCGTCACTGCAAAATGTAGATGCCGGCGCCGCTGCCGGACTCTTCGCGGGATCGGACGGCAACGCGTTCTGGGAACTGGCGCTTCTGGCAGCTTCGCTGGACATGCAAATCGATGCGGCGGTTGGCGCGCAGGAGCCGGCGTTCATCGCCAAGTATGCGTTCCAGCTGGCGCAGGCGTTTAATTTGTTCTATCACCATCACCACATCCTCACGGAGGGCGATGCGGCGAAGAAACTTTTTCTGCTGCAGTTGAGCCGGTTGGTGGAAGTGCAGCTGGTTGCCGCGCTCGGGCTTCTAGGAATCGAATCACCAGAAAAAATGTAGGGTTTAAGTGGGGCAGGCTTCAGCCTGTCGGGTTTAGATTTGCGCGCGGGCTAACATCTAAACCGGACAGGCTGAAGCCTGTCCTACTCACGCGATCTGCCTCAGTCGCCAGAGCGCGATGATCCCTAGCAGCACGAGGTTGGGGAACAGCAGCGGTGCCATCGGCGGAGCGCCGTAGATGAAATTATCGAAGGCGTGAACGGAAGGTCCTCGCAGATTCCCGGCGACGTGCAGGGCAAATCCCCATACCCCTACCGCGGCTTCCAGCAACAGCATTCCCGCAGTGAGTTCGAGATACCGCCGGGAAACTTGCAGCAGGAGCGGCACCGCCAGAAAACCCACGGCGACGGCGCTCGCGACCACCGGCACCCACTCCAGCCGATTGAAGAAACCGTTGCCGGCGTGATCGGCCAGGCTGAAAATAAAATTCCCCACGAAACCGCCCAGCGCCAACAGCAGCACCCACTGCGCCCATTCGAGCGCTTCGGGATCCACCATGCGATTCATGATGAGCAGCAGACCCAGGCCGGTGTAAGCCAGCGGCGCTGCAAACGGCGCGGAGTAGGTGAGACTGCGCAGAGTGCGCTCATAAAAGAAATGGCTTTGCAGGTGGAGAATGACGCCCGTGCATCCCACCAGCACCGCGAGCCAGCCCACCAGGTAACCCAAATCTTTCCACACGCCCGGCCAGCGAGGCCGCGCGATGAAGGCGAGGATCAACAAAAGCGGCGCGGACGCGGAGAAGAATAGCGGAACATATTCCGCCGGATTGCGAAACTGATTGACGGAATGTGCCAGATAGATGTCAAAGGTGAGGATCGCGACGTTGGAGATCGCGAAGAGTTCGACCCACGTCTGCGGCAGCGCCCACCAGCGCTCACTTGGCGCGGCCATGCTCCCTCCTCAGCTCGGCGGCCATGGACTGCAACTCGACGGTCTTCTGCATCATGGGATAGTTCCCGTGCCATTGCACAAAATCGGCTCCGCCCATGAACGCCGCGTGTTTGCTGGTGCGCCCGTCATAGTGCCAGAGATCGAAATACACAAAATCGATGGGCTGAGAGAAGGGCGGCCCCGCGATCAAGTTTTCCGCGCGCAAGCCATCGACCAGATCCTTGGCCGTGTGCACGCGGCCGTTGGTGTTTTGCACCACCTGTTCCGCCTGGCTGTAAACGCGTTCGATGAGCGCCGGCGTGTGGCACTGCGAGCAAACCTGCTTCATCTTGGCCTGTCCGGCGGCGTAGTTGGGCCGCTTTTCGCTGATGGCGTTGGCCAGGTAGTAGGACAAACGCTCGGACGGATCGTGCGTGATGCCGATGCCGTTGATGCCGCTCATGTGGCAGGTCGCGCAGGTGGGGACGAACATGTCACGCGTGGTGAGCGTCTTGGGCGGCGCGTCCAGATTCAAGAGGTTCTGCTGCGCCTGGAACATTACGCCGTGTTTGGATTCCTCGTAGATTTCAATCTGCGAGTGGTCAGGGCCCATGTGGCACTGCGCGCAGGTGCTCGGCAGCCGCGCGATGCGTACCGAAGTGCTGTGCCGCGTGTGACAGGAAATGCAATTGCCGATGGTCCCGTCGGGATTCGGCTTGCCGACGCTGTGGCATTGCTCGCAGCCGCTGATCATTGCCGAGCCGCCCTCCAACTGCACAAAGGGATGCGCGGGCCGGCGCGTTCCGCCCGGTTGATACGTTTCGGAAAAATTCACTTGCTCGGGCGTGAGCCCCTTTTCTCCATAGATGGCCGCCCAGGCCGGCGCCGCGTGGCGGCTGTGCAGGAACTGTTGATAGATCGATTCGTGGCAACTGCGGCAATTCCCCGCCGTGAGTTGCGTGGAGATTACAAAGCCGTGATGATCTTTCTTTTCCTGGTGCTCGGCGGGCTGATGGCAATCCAGGCAATTCACGCCCTTGCTGGCGTGCAGGCTCATCTCGTATTCATGGACCACGGAGTACTGTGTCCGCGCGTGGCATTCCGCGCATTTGCCGGTGGCGCGCACAAGTTCCGCGCTGGGCTGGTCGGTCTCCGCTTTGGGCCTGGCGCGATTTATCAGGAAGGCGGCTACAATCAAGGCAAAGGCGATGACCAGTGCGAGGAATACGGAGCGAAATGACATCGCTGCTCCTTTTGGAATGGTTTCCCAGTCAGTTCTTCGGCTGGTCGGACATGAAGCTTCACATTCTAATTAGAAAAAAGGAAGGGGTTGGGTGTCAGTTGTTCGCATTCCAACTTGGAACTTGAGACGATGTAGGTTGGGTCTTTGTGGCGCATGCTTTAGCTTGCGGAATTTGAAGGTGCCCAAATGAAACTCCGCAAGCTAAAGCATGCGCCACTGGGAGGAATCTTCCAATGCCGGGAGACGCAAAGCGTGGCAGCGGTTTTCAACTTCGGCCTGTGGGCGTAATTCGTTCCACTGTGAAGGAGCGGAGCAAGGCTGCGAAACAAGCCTCGGAAGGCGCGCCGGATGTGTGGCTGGAAATGAAAAAGTTTGCGCTTCCCTGCCTGGACGGTCTGGTCGCCGGACAGGAAATCGTCGTGGTGACTTGGCTGCACAAGGCGCAGCGGGAAGTCCAGAAAGTGCATCCGCGCTCCGACCCGCAGCGGCGGTTGATGGGAGTATTCGCGACGCGCTCTCCTGACCGGCCGAATCCTCTGGGCCTGCATCAGGTGACCATTCGCAAGATTTCCGGCCGCCGCCTGCGAATTGGACCGATGGAGGCGATCGACGGCACGCCGGTTGTGGACATCAAGCCGGTGCTTTGCCCGGGGAAATCGTAACCACTTTTTCCAAGAGCGCCGCTGGAAACACCGATGTATCATTCGATCTCTAGCCCGCGTACGTGACAGTTATCATGCAAGAAGTTTTCGGCACCAAAGCGCGGACTTTCTGAGTTTGGTCACCCACGCACACACGAAACCCCATGGCAGATTGGCAAACGGGAACAAAGCGGCCGCTCCGAGGACCGGTGCGAGAGGAAGCGGGGCCGGCGCTCAAAAACTACATCACGCCCGCCGGTTTGCAGCGGCTGAAGGACGAGCATCGGTTCCTGCTGAGTCGCGAGCGGCCCGCGGTGGTGGAGGTCGTAGCGTGGGCTGCCGGCAACGGGGACCGCAGTGAAAACGCCGACTACCTCTACGGCAAACGACGGTTGGGCCAGATCGATTCGCGGATTCGCTTTCTCACGAAGCGCATTGATGCTGCCGTGGTCGTTGACCCCGCCGCTCCGCGGCCAGGAGCAGCCGCTGCACGCGTCTTCTTCGGAGCCACGGTGACCTACCAGGACGCCGCCGGCCTCAAACACGTCGTCTCGATCGTCGGCATCGATGAGGTGAATCTCGACCGCGGCTACATCAGCTGGCGCTCGCCTCTGGCCATTGCGCTGATGAAGTCGCGCCCCGGCGATAGCGTGGACCTGCACGCGCCGGCGAAGACGGAACATCTCGAGATCATCGACGTCGAATATGCGGCGATTCCGATGGAGCCTTTTCGTGAACCGCCAGGAGCTCAGTCGGCGCCCAAGGTCAAAGACTCTTAGCTATCCCAATTCACATATCAAACCGCGCGTCGTAGTATCTCTTCTACTACTTCGGTTTTTGCATTCGCGTAGGCGTTCATGTCCGGCCAATTTTGCGCGGCCAACTGCCGTTTGACATTTTCATAGAGATTCCTATCTCCCGCATTCTGCCGGAGGCGGTCCCGGAAACGAACAGTCCGCTCGATCTCAGGACAACCTGCTGAATAGATATGAATATGCACATCCCTTTCGAGAGTTCGGAACATCCGATGCTCATGCCAGTCCGGCTCCCTGACTCGGAGGATGTAACCGGAGGCTTCCAATTGAGGAAGGTATGCAGACTCGTCGGCCGAATTCGAAACTACGACAAGAATGTCAATTATGGGTTTAGAACGGAGATCGGGTACCGCTGTCGAGCCGATATGTTCTATTTGAAGTGCGGCTGCGCCAAGGGCATTGGAAATAACATTCGCGTGTTGCTCAAACCTCTTCGGCCAATTCGGATCATAGTCGACAATTGTGATGTCGCGTTTTTCGATGCCGCCGATTAACCCCGTTTCGAAGGGTTTATCCCTCATAGATTCTTTCTGGAAGCGGGCCGCCTCCGCTAAAACCGGTTCGCCGGTGCTTTGCCCGCGCAAATCGCGAACAACGGGCGCGCTTAGGGCCGGACCGCGACACCGACCACGAGGGGACGAACGATCGGCGGCGCCTTTCGCAGCTGGTCCCTATCGAGGGTGATGAGGGTGAAACCCGCGGCGGCGATCGACGCCAAGGTGTTCCGGTTGCAATTGCAGCCTTGGGCGATGCGCTTATTGAGGAAGTTCAGCCGGTCCTGCCAGCGCGCCAGTCGAAGTTCTGCACCGCGGACGTGCTCGATAAAGAGCAGGCGCCCGCCAGGCTTCAATACCCGGTGGATTTCGGCGAGCGCGCGCTGCGGGTCTCCCACCGTGCACAGGACAAGAGTAGAGACTGCAACATCGAAGCTTGCGCTCTCGACAGGGAGATTCTCGGCTGGCGCACGTACAACGCGAATGGGCCGCCCAAATGAGGCTAGCTTGCGTTCCAGCCGCCGAGCCATCGGCTCCGCTGGCTCGCAGACCACCAATTCGGAGACCGCGTCGCTGTAGTACGGAAGGTTCGCTCCCGTCCCGGCGCCGATCTCGATGACCCGTCCGGCCGCCGTGCTGAGCAACGCGTTCCGATGCGCTGCCAGCCCCGCTTTCTCGGTCCCCGCGAGCACCGAGTCGTAAATCGCCGCGAAAAGTCTGCCCGAAAGGCTCATGGCGCGCGATAGTACCGCCCTCGAAACGTCAGCTGCAACTGGTGCAGTACGATCCTATGAAGTTGCGCTTCGACGAAATCTAAGGCTCTCCAAAACCAAAAGGATTCAAACGCTGCTCGCGTCGTCACTCCCGAGCACATCCGCCTGACCAAAGTCCAGATGCCGCGAACTCGAGTCTCACAATTTTGAGGAGTTTGCGCCAAACTTCATGGCCAAGTCCACCAGCGTGCGCACCGCCACGCCAGTCGCGCCTTTTGCGTTCCATGGTTTGGTGTCGTCCTGCCAGGCGGTGCCGGCGATATCGAGGTGAATCCATGGAGTGCTGCCGGTGAATTCCCTCAGGAACATGGCGCCGACGCTGGCGCCTCCGCCTTTGCCGTTGCCGGTGTTTTTGATATCAGCGATGCTGCTTTTCATCATGTCGCGATACTCGTCGTCGAGGGGCAGGGGCCACATTTTTTCGCCGGCGGCTTTGGCGCTGGCCAGCAACTGGTCGGTGAAGGACTGGTCGGTGCCGAAGACGGCGGAGTTTACGTAGGAGAGGGCGACGACTACCGCGCCGGTTAGCGTGGCGGCATCGATCAGGTGGGTGCAGCCCAATTGCCTTGCGTAGGCGATCCCGTCGGCCAGGACCATGCGGCCTTCGGCGTCGGTGTTGGCGACCTCGATGGTTTTTCCGGCCATGGAGATTTGCACGTCACCGGGCTTTTGGGCGCGGCCGCCGGGCATGTTTTCGCTGGAAGGAATCACGGCGATCACTTTGCACTTTGGTTTCAGGGCGGCAATGGCGCGCATCGCGCCTAGCATGGCGGCGCCGCCGCACATGTCGTACTTCATGTCTTCCATGCCCTTGGACTGCTTGAGGGAGATGCCGCCGCTGTCAAAGGTGATGGCTTTTCCAACGAGGCCCAGGACCGGAGCATTTTGATTTACTGATTCTGGAGTGTACGTCAGGATTATCATTCGCGGAGGCTCGGCGCTGCCCTGGGAGACGGAGAGCAGCGCGCCCATTTTCAGGTCGGCGATTTTCTTCTCGTCGAAGATTTCCACGGCAAGGCCTGCTTCGCGTGCCATGGCCGCGGCGCGGTCCGCCAGGATGCTGGGGGTGAGCTTGTTGGACGGCTCATTGCCCAGATCGCGGGCGAAATTCTGCGATTCGGCGATGATGCGGCCTCGCGTGATGCCCCGCTCAGCTTCGGCGCGCGCTGATTCTTCCCATCCAATCATTGCTACATTCGTGATTTCGCTGCCCGGCTTTTTGTCGGTCTTGTACTTTTCGGAATCGAAATTGGCGAGGATCATGCCTTCGGCGATGGCCTGGGCGGCGGCTTCGCTGCGGTCGTTTTCGCGAGCCAGGAAAACCAGGCGGCGGCCCTGGCGGGATTTCAGGGAACGGACGGCGGTTCCGGCGATCCGGCGGAGTTCGACTGAGGTGAATTTATCGCGCTTCCCTGCTCCGAGGATCAGCAGGCGCTGGGCGGCCAGACCCTGCGGGTAGTAGAGCAGCGTGCTTTCGAGCCATTTGCCGGTTAATTCGCCGGTGGCTGCCAGGCGGGTGAGCGTGCCGCCGTTGGCCTGATCCAGTTGCGCCAGGAGACCGTCGGCAGGCTTTTCCTGCTCGAAGACGTAGGTGACCAGGGCGTCAGAATCAATATCGGCGAACGGGCGGGTATCTATTGTAATTTCCATCAACTGCTTCCCCTTACCGGATTGGATTCGCGCGGCCCGTCGAGAGGCGACGCGGAAAATTCAACGTTTTGCAATCTGCTTGTAACCTGATTTCGGTCCATTGCTTGTGTCCCCCAGCACATCGAGCCATCGCTTGGATGCCAGACGGCTCCCTGCGGCACGCTTTCTGCGCCGGTGGATTGGGGTACGAACTTGAGCGGGCCAGCGGCTAAAGCCGCGTTCAGTGAGCGCCCTTAACGGCACGGCTGAAGCCGTGCCCTACAAAGATTCTGCTCCGCGACTTCGCACGGCGATATTGCTCAGCGGTGGCGAAACTGGCGCATGGCTTCGCCTACTTCGCGTTTGGCTTCTTTGTCGCGCTCTGTTTGGCGGCGGTCCCACTTTTTCTTGCCCTGGGCCAGGGCCAGTTCGCACTTGGCGATGCCTTCGCGGAAGTAGATGCGCAGGGGGATCAGGGTGAAGCCCTTGGTGTCCATTTTGCGGGCCAGCTTGTCGATCTGCTCCTTGCGGAGCAACAGCTTGCGGGTGCGCAGGGGTCCGTGATTGTACGGTCCGCCGGGAAGATATTCACCGATATGGACATTCAGGAGCCAGATTTCGCCGCCGCGGATGACGCCGTAGGCGTCGCGCAGGTTGGCCTTGCTGGCCCGCAGAGATTTCACCTCGGTGCCAAGCAACACCATGCCCGCTTCCAGCCTCTCAAGAAGGTGGTAATTGTAGGAAGCGGCGCGGTTCTGGGCCACCACCAACTCAGCCTGCTTTTCCTGTTTTTTAGGCGTTTTAGCCACAGCGCGGTTATCTTAGCTGCGCGTAGTTACCAGAAGCAAGCACGCACCTTGTTCGAGTTTTGCACGAGTGCTAGACTAACTCGATGATAATGTGCCGAGTGGAGCGCGGATGACACTGCGAAAGTTGTGTGGATTGGCCTGGCCGCTGACCGCCGCCCTGCTGCTGACCGGGTGTCCCAGGGCCAGCCAGGAAAATAGCGCCGGCGCCAAAGCGGAAGCACTGAAGGACTACGACACCGCACTCGACGAATACAACAAAGCCCTCCAGCAGTCGCCCAACAACACGGAATACAAACTCAAGGCGGCACGAGCGCGATTTGAAGCCGGCGCGTGGCACGTCGATCAGGGCCGTCGCTTCCGGCAGCAAGGCAATTTGGATATGGCGCTGGCGGAATTCCGCAAAGCGCAGATGACCGATCCATCCAGCTCCGTGGCGCAACAGGAAGTGAACGCCACGATGGAATTGATTAACGCGAAAAACGGAACGACTGAGAACGCCGCGCCGTCCGGGGGCCCGGGAGCACCTTCGCCGGAGCCGAAACTCATGACCGGACCGCCGAGAGTCGAACCGCTGTCCCGCGCGCCGATCAACATGAAAGCCACTAACGACTCGAAGGCCGTGTTTGAGGCTATCGGGAAGCTGGCGGGGCTCACGGTGATTTTCGATCCGGATTACACTTCGCGGCGCGTATCGGTGGAGTTGACGAACGTCACGCTGGAGCAGGCGCTGAACATTACCGCGCTGCAGAGCAAGGCTTTCTGGCGTCCGGTGACGTCCAATATTATTTTCGTGGTGCCGGACCAGCCGCAGAAGCGCAAGGACTATGAAGAGGAAGTGGTAAAGACATTTTACCTGCGCAACACGGTGCTGCCGCAGGAGCTGACCGAAATCGTGACTAGCATCCGGCAACTGCTGGATTTGCGCCGCGTGCAGCAGATCAACGCGCAGAACGCCATCGTGATCCGCGACACTCCGGACCGCGTGCTGCTGGCGGGAAAAATTATCGACGACATCGACAAGGCCAAGCCGGAAGTGGTGATTCAGGTGGCGGTGATGGAAGCGCGGCGGGACCGCATGCGCAACCTGGGCATCACCCCGCCGTCCAGCATTACCGCGTCCTTCGCCAATCCGGTGACAACTTCGACGACTACCGCGGGATCGACCACCACGACTACTACCAATTCGTCCGCGGAAATCAGCCAGCTAATCCACACACCCGGAATTATGACCAACGGCTACAGCATCAGCATGCCCAGCGCCACGGCGAATTTTCTGATGACCGACACGTCGACGCAGATCCTCGACGATCCTGAAATTCGCGTGGTGGACGGGCAGACCGCCAAGCTGCGCATCGGCGACCGCATCCCGGTGGCCACCGGAAGCTTTCAGGCCGGCATCGGAGTGGGCTCGACCGGAACGGGCGCGGGAGTCGTGAATCCCCTGGTGAACACGCAGTTCCAGTATTTGGACGTGGGCGTAAACGTGGATGTGACGCCGCGCATTCACCCGGATCACGAGATCAGCATGAAGGTGAACGTGGTTGTTTCGTCGCAGACCGGCTCGACGAATATCGGCGGCATCAACCAGCCGATCATCAGCCAGCGCAGCATCGAGCATGACATTCGCCTGAAAGACGGCGAAGTGAACGTGCTCGGCGGTTTGATCGAGCAGACCGATACGGACACCACCACCGGAATTCCGGGAATCGCCAAAATGCCCTTCCTGAAATATTTCTTTTCCGGTAACACCGTCGATCACGAGAAGGACGAAATCCTGATCGTACTGATTCCGCACATCGTGCGGCTGCCGTCGATCTCCGCGGAGAACTTGCGCAGCATCGCCTCGGGCACCGACACCAACGCCGAAGTGCGGCTCGAGGATGCGGTGCTGCTGCCGGAACCGATGAAGCCGCAGGCCGCGCCCGCACCGCAAGCCGCTCCGGCGCCAGCCGCGGCGATGGCCAATTCTTCGGCGTCGCAGAATGCGACTCTGGGCTTCGAGCCGGGAACGGCCGCGCTGAAGCCGGGTGAAACCGCCACGATTGGCCTGACGGTTCAAAATGTGCAGGACCTGTACTCGATTCCAATGCTAGTGCAGTTTAACCCCGCGGTGATTTCCATCGAGGATGTGCGCCAGGGGGGATTCCTCTCCGGTGGCACGCAGGAAGTGGCCATCGTCGAGCGCGTGGACAAGGAACGCGGGCAGGCCATTATTTCGGCGACGCGCATGCCCAACACACCGGGCGTGAGCGGGTCGGGCACGCTGGTAGGCATCGTGGTCAAGGGCGTTGCTCCCGGCAACTCGCAGCTTTCCATCGTGCAGGTGAACGCGAAGGATTCCCAGCAGCGGCCGATCCAAGTGGTCACCGGCGAAGGTACGGTTCGGGTTCAATAGATCACGAGGCCAGTGCACTTGCATCGACCCATTTCAATTTCGGCAGCAAAACCGCGGGGCGCCCGTTGGGGCAGCACCGCGGGATTGACCCTCATCGAGCTGGTCCTGACCACTGGCATTCTCATCGTTCTCTCCTCTGCCGCAGTGCCCATGTTTCGCGTGACCATTCAACACCGGAAAGAAGCGGAACTGCGCTACGATTTGCGGCAAATGCGCGACGCCATCGACCGCTACAAGGATGACGCCGACAAGAATTTGATCCGCACCGAAGTCGGCAGCCAGAACTATCCGCCCGACCTGCAGACGCTGGTGGACGGAGTGAGCATCGCGGGAGGCGGGGGCGGCGCAGGTGGGATCAGCGCTTCCGCTTTGGCCGGAGCGAGCAACACAACTCAGTTTGGGTCGGCAGGAACGCCGCAGCAGGGCGTGGGACAGCCTGGCGCCAATTCGCAGTTTGGCCCGAACGCAACCAACGGGATTCCGCCGATTGGGGCGGGATCGTTCAGCCTGGGCGGGTCGGCGATGTCCGATTCGGCGACCAAGGTGCGCTACCTCAGGAAAATTCCCGTGGATCCGATGACCGGAAAATCGGATTGGGGTTTGCGCGCGGTGCAGGATGACCCCGATTCGACCAGCTGGGGCGGGCATAACGTGTTCGATGTTTATTCGCAATCCCAGGCGTCGGCTATCGACGGCACAAAGTATTCGGACTGGTAGAGCTGAATGAGTTCCCTCTTCAATTCGGAGTGCGGTTCTTCGATCCTGCGACGGCGCGGTGCGCGGGCGCGGCGCGGCTGGAGCGCGGCAGGATTTTCGCTGCTCGAAATGATGATCGTCATCACCATCATTTTGATTCTGGCGAGCATCGCGGCGGGGAGATATGAGAAATCGGTGCTGCGCGCGAAGGAAGCAACGCTGAAGCAGGATCTCTTCACCATGCGCAACGCGATCCAGCAGTACACGCTGGACAAAGAGCAGGGACCAACGTCGCTCGACGACCTGGTGCAGGCCAAGTACCTGTCGGGAGTTCCGACCGATCCGATTACGCGGCAGAAAGATTGGCAGACGGAATCGGAGCAGGTGCTGCTCGATCCTCTGCAGACGCAGCCCGGGATTACCGACGTTCACTCCAATTCGGATCAAGTCTCGCCGTTCGAAAACACTGCTTACAATACCTGGTAATACTTTCCGCGGATCCAGTGGGACAGGCTTCAGCCTGTCTGCCTTCTTTCGCGCCGGACACAATCAAAACCAGACAGGCTGAAGCCTGTCCTACGCGGAATCCCAGTGCGGCAGCGATCTGCGTTCGCAGAGGACTTCGGCGGCCCAGCGGCCGAGGTAAACGGATTGGGCTACCCCGTGGCCGCTGAAGGCGCCTAGGACGACGGCGTTGGGGCTGTTGGGATGCTGCGCGAATACCGGGCGCCATTCGTTGGCGATTAGGATCGGGCCGCCCCAGCGGTTGGTGAAGCGGACATTTTGCAGGACCGGATGCATGGCGCGAATACGGGTTTCCAGGCGCGCGATCAGCTTGGCCGCCTCTCCCGTTTCGATGTTCACGTTTGCCAGTTCGCGCCAGTCTTCGCAGTGCACCAGTCCGCCGCCGAAGACCACGCCTTCGGTCCGCAGCGTTCTTCCCCACAAATACGGAAAGTCGATGGTGTAGAACGGGCGTTCGGATTCGAGGCCCAGGCTTTCCAGTTGGACGGTGTCCAGCGGTTCAGTGGCCACGGCCAGCGTGAATTTCGGTTGTGCGCTGCACGCGAGGTTGCTGAGTTCGAGAGACATTGCGTTCGTGGCCACGAGTATTTTTCGCGCGCGCAGGTCTCCGCCGGAAAAACGCAGGCGAATCGAGTCCGTGAATTCGATTTCCTCGACGGCTGCGTTTTCAAAAATTTGCACGCCGCCGGCTTCCGCCGCGCGCGCCAGGCCGCTGATCATTTTTCCGGGATTGATCATCCCGCCGGGGACCTGCTTGACGGCGCGGAGCGATCCGGAGTCCGACCAGCAGATCGGCGAATCGTGTAAACCACCGCTGCGGCCGATTTCGTACACGCCGGGCAGGGCCAGATCGCAATGAACGTCGAGTTCTTTCAAGATGGAGGCGAGTCCGGCGAGGACGTCACCGAGACCGGGAAGATCGCCGGCTGCGGTTTCGGCGAGAACCATGCCGCCGGTGTGTCCGCTGGAGCCGGCGCCGATCAGTGCGGATTCGAGGAGCACCACGCTTTTTTCAGGCGCAAATTTCCGCAGCCAGGCTGCGGCAGAGAGGCCGGAAAAACCGCCGCCGACAACCGCGAAGTCGGCTTCCGCGGGCATGGGGGACTTCCGCGGCTGAAAGTCGATGGACCACGGTGGATTGCCCCAGAGCGGGTGTGATGGCGGCCGCTTCATGCGATTTCTCCTGTCTTGACCAGCATAGCGCAGTCCGTTTCTTGTGGCACAGCGAGTCTTCGCCCTGATCCATCGAAAAGTGCTCGCTGTGTTTAGAATTTAGAGAGAAATAGCGCTTCAGGGGCTAAAGCCCTTGTTTTTTAGGCCTTGATTGTCGCGGCTGAAGCCGCGACCCACAAAGAGCTTCTGTGACGCGGCTTCACGACTTCTCAGGGAACCTAACTGGTTAGATTTTGGACCAAACGGCGTGGGGATTATTCGCCGAGGCCCAGTGCCAAACCCGTAAACCGTCGCTGAAAACCAGCGAACTGGCCGAAGATTGGCGAGGCGATGTTGCTGTAGACATCGTGCGGATTCTGGCGGCCGGTGACGTCCAGGGAGTAGACTCCGATGCGGATCTTGCGCACTTTGCCCTTGGGCCGTTCTCTGAAGGGAATGCGAATCGGGAAATCCCGGTACACTTTCACATCCAGCGAGAAGTACGTTGGGAAACGGAGACTGTTCGGCGCGCCAACGTAGTCCTGAAAAACGTCGATGTTGGAGTATGGAAAACCGGAGTGCATGTCAAAGACCGGGCTGAAGACCAGACTCCAGAATGGAACGTGCACGAAACCCCAGGCGAGAAAGCGGTTGGGAATATCGGACGGCTGCACGCCGTAAACGTTCGGACGAATGACGGGAATCGGAAATGGAATGAAGGTGTCGGAAAGCGTGTTGAGATCGCCGCGGGCGCGGCTCCAGGAATAGGAAACGTTCACTTCGGCCTTTTCGTTCGGACTATAGCGCGCGGTTACCTGCGCCTGGCGATAGTGCGCCGTGCCGGTATTTTCCAGCGCCAGCAGGCCGGTGGTCGCAGCGGTTCCGGTCGCGGGCAGCAGCGGATTCACGATGAACAGATCGTCGGTGTGAGTCTCGTAATAGCCGACACGAAGCGTCACGTTTTTGCGTATGGAAGTTTCGCTCTCGATATTCCAGGTAAAGGTGCGCGGGCTGTTGCCCACATCTTCCAAACTGGTGGCGTTGGCCAGCGATCCATCGGGAAGATAAACGTTCTGCAGCGTGAGGCTCCTGCCGGCGTACGGCCCGGCAAAGAAATTCAGCACGCGCGTCTGATTTTCCGCAAAATCCTGAGCCAGCAGCGGAACATGGCTGTAGATCAATCCCGCGCCGGCGCGGAGGACCGTTTTCCAGCTGGGAACGTAGTAAGCAACGCCGGCGCGCGGCGCAAGGGCGGCGTCCAGACCGATGGTCTGGGTGCTCAAGCGCACGCCGAGCGTCAATGACAATTTCCGGGTGACCGTCCAGCGATCCTCGACGTACTCCGAAAATTCGTCGTCGGCTGCGTTCAAGGCCCCGGGGCCGAGGAAGGTGATCTGCTCGGCTGGAGAAGTATCTTCCTGCAGCAGGTCAATCGGGCGGGAGATACTGCTGCCGGTAAATGTGCGGTAGAGATAATCGAATCCAATGCGAATTTCGTGCGAGCCGAGCCAGTGCTTCGTTGGAAGCTGCAGGACCGGCAGAACCTCGACCTGATCGGCATTGCGCGAGGAAACATTGAAATAGTTTCCTCCCCATCCTTCGGGATTGATGGTCTGGTCCAGCAGCCCGTGGCCGTGCGCTGCAGTATAAAAATTGGTATAGCGAAATACCGTGGTCAAGAGCATTCCGGAATCGAACTGGTAGGAGTCCGTGAATCCAAGGGACCCGCCGCGGCGCTTGAAATTCACCGAGGCAGTTTGCGGAATGAGCGCGTCGATATTGGCGTCGAGATTGCTCGATTGAAAGAGATTGAGATTCAGGTTGATCAGGTGCTTGGGTGACAGAATCCATTGCAGATTGGTGAAGGAATCGAAGGCATAGACGAATGTCTCGTTAAACGGCCAGGTCAACCCGCGAACCGGATCGCGGCGAAATTCGTAGCTGATATCCTGTGAAAAATTCAGCTTGTCCTTGATCAGCGGGCCGCCAATCTCGAAGCGCGGAGTGATGTTGGCGATGCCCACCATGTGGTCATTCTTGCCGCGGAAGGACGGAAGAAAATCGAGAAATTTGTAGTTCCACAGGGGAGAGGGAGGCTTGATGTCAATGCGCGTCAGGCCAGCGGAAAACCCGCCGTACGCCACGCTGTCCGGCGTATTGAAGACTTGAATCGATTGAATGGCGTCCACCGGAACGGGAATCGCAAAACTGCCGGCCACCGGATCGACGTTTTCCGCGGAGTCCACCAGCAGCATGCCCTGGCTCTCGGCCTGGCCGTTGAAGTTCAGCCGGCCCTCCTGCGTCTTGATCACGCTGGGACTCACGGAAAGGGCTTCGGTAAATTTGCCGGTGCGGAGCGGCAGGGTTTCAAGTTGTTGTTCGCTGACGGTGGCGGTGGCGCTGACGCTCTCAGTGGCGACCTCGACGGCTTCGCCTTTGACCTCGAGGTTCTCCTCGATCTGATTCAACTGCAATCCGGCATCCTGGACGGCCGCCTGTCCGGAAGTTACAGCGACCGTCGCTGTCCACGGCTTGAATCCTTCGACGCTGATCGCCAGCGCGTAGCTGCCGGGCGCGAGGCGATCGAATTCGAAGCGGCCCTCGTTATCGGAGACGGTTTCCTGCGAAGCCGTGTCCGGCACAGGGCCGGTGAGCTTGACGGTGATTGCGGCGAGGTTGTTGCTGACCCCGCCCTGCGAAGATGCCACGCTCACCCGGCCGGAGATGATTCCGGTGGAGGCCTGCGGGCTGGCATCGGCCGCTCGCACGGACCGCGAGATCATGCAGACCGATGCGGAAAGCAGGAAGGCGCTAAAGAGGATCGACTGAGCTAGTTTTTCCACACGCGGCAGAATCTTCAACGACACACTCTCCAGCCTTTACTTGCCGTTCCCGGACCGTACGAATTAGATGGAATTTCCTCGGCGGATGGTACAGCGCGACATCGAGCAACTGCTGGTGATATGCCGACTATCCCCCGATTGGCCGGAACAATCCAACAACAATGGCAAAAACGGTACAAATGGCACAAAAGAAGAGACTAAATCCGATGCGAGTCGCGGACAACATCCATCTTCGCTCGTTTTGACTCTGCCGCCAAACATTAGGTTGTATGCCTTTTTGCAAAGGGTTACCCGGGATTTTCCGCGCCGAGATCCGCCCGCATACGCCGAGTGATCGCGTTGACACTCCGCGGATGGCTTGGTATGTTTCCACCTCAATCAGACAAGCATCGGATGCGCGATCTGCCTCGACGATTCTTGTTGTTTCCCGGCATCCCGCTACTCAAATTCTAGAAAGAAGGGTTGCATGAAAATCGATATCTTCTGCCATATCGTTCCGCAAAATTACTATGACCGCATGCTCAAGCTGCCCGAGACGGGAACCACGATTAAGAGACGCACCGCCAATATTCCGGCGATGGTCAACCTCGATGTGCGGTTCCGCATGATGGATCGTTTTGGAGACTATTGCCAGGTCGTCAGCATGGCCGCGCCGCCGATCGAAGCCATGGGGGACACCAAGCTGGCTCCGGAGCTTGCGCAACTCGCCAATGACGGAATGGCGGAGCTGGTGGTGAAGTACCCTGACCGTTTCCCGGGATTTGTGGCGGCCTTGCCGATGAATAATCCGGCCGCGGCGGTGGAGGAAATCGATCGCGCGGTATTGAAGCTGGGCGCGTGCGGCGTGCAGCTTTTTTCCAATGTGAATGGGCGGCCCCTGGATGAGCCGGATTTCCTGCCGATCTTCGAGAAATTGGCGGAGCGGAATGTGCCGGCTTGGCTTCATCCCAGCAGATCCTCCGCGTTCCCCGATTACGTGACCGAGAAGAAATCGAAGTTCGAGCTGTGGTGGGTGTTTGGATGGCCGTACGAAACTTCCGTGGCCATGGCGCGCATTTTGTTTGCCGGCTATTTTGACCGCTTCCCCGATCTGAAAATTATTACGCATCACCTGGGCGCCATGATTCCCTATTTCTCCGGGCGCACCGGCCCCGGCCTCGATCAACTGGGGGCACGCACCGAGGAGGAGGATCTGGCGGTGGTTGGCCGGAGACTCAAAAAGCGGCCGCAGGAATATTTCAAAATGTTTTACGCGGATACGGCCACATTCGGTTCGCTGCCGGCGCTGGCCTGCGGGCTGGAATTTTTTGGCGCGGACAAAGTCTTGTTTGCGTCGGATTCACCGTTCGATCCGGAGAAAGGGCCGGGATATATCCGGGAGACGATTCGCTGCGTCGATGGCGTGGAGATGTCTGACGAGGATCGCTACAAGATTTATGAGGGGAACGCTCGGAAATTGCTGCGGCTGAAACTGGCGTAAGACTCATGTGGCGCCCGCCTTCAGGCGGGCATCTGGTGTCGATCGGATGCCGGCCTGAAGGCGGGCGCTACTTGAATGTGCAGAATTGCTAGGACTTCTGGAACCCCACAGACTGAAGTCTGTGCCACTTACACCTGACTTCCTGGGCTCCGGAGAGATCGGCAACTATTCCGTGATTAGTTCTTCGCGCGGTTCGGGCAGCCAGAAGCTGCCGATGAAACCTACCGCGTAGGCCAGAAATCCGACAATTCCGGCGGCGTAGCCGAGTTGCCGCGTCGCTGCGCCCCCTGGCATGTAGGTCACGATCGTGGTGGTGATCAGCGCGGCGGACGTTCCGAGCATCCGTCCTCCTACATTGGCAGCGAAACTTTCCCCGGTCCCGCGCAAATGTGTGGGGTAGAGTGTGGGCAAATAGTTTCCCCAGAAACTGAACTGCGCGACGGATACCAAGCCCAGCACAAAAATTCCCCATGAGGGCATCGCGGTATCCCGCATTGCCGGGAGCAGGACGACCAAAGGAATCAGAATCAGGCCGGGAATTTGAAAAATGTGCAGCAGGCGTTTGCGGCTGACCACGAAGATCGCCAGACCCGCCATTATGATTCGCCCAAAAAGGCTTCCTACTTCCTGAACGCCCTGCAGGGCGCTGACGATTTTCTGCTGCTCCGCGTGGGCCAAGATTTTGACTTCGGGCGCGCCGGGAATAATGCGCGCGAAATGCTGCAGCATGCCGAACGACGCGGCGTAGGCGCAAGCCATCATGAAACAGCTCAGCAGCGCGGTCTTGCGAAATTCGGGATGAAATAATTCCAGGATGCTGGGGCGCTGGAGCGTGCCCTCTTCCCTTTTCTTCTGCCAGATGGGCGATTCGGGCAGGAAGGGACGCACCACCAGAAGCGGAATGGCCGGCAAGATTCCCCACAAGATCGTGTAGCGCCAGGCCTGATGGCCGCCGTGAATCGCGGGAAGTTTTGGGCCGATCGACAGGCTCAGGTAGCTGGCGCCGCTCATCAGGATGCCGCCGGTGGAGGCGAAGATTTGCGTGGTGCCAAGGATCGTTTCGCGCTGATCGCGTTCCGGGAATAATTCCGCGAGCCACGCGGTGGCGGCGACGAACTCAACGGACACGCCGACAAACGTAATGCAGCGATAGACCAGCAACTGCATCGCCGATGACGAGTAGCCCGTCGCCAGCGCCGAAAAACAGAAGAGCAAGATGCTCCAGAACAAAATGCGGCGGCGACCAAAGCGGTCGATCAAGTACCCGCCGAGCAAGCCAAAAATTCCTCCGGCAATGGCCGGAACGTAAAACATCAGCCCGATCCAGCGATTGAATTCCGCGCTGCCAGGCTTAACGGTGAGGAATTCGGTCAACGCCGGTTGAACCGTCAGGGTGAGAACCAATAGTTCGTAGGTATCGAACGCGAATCCGATGCAAGCCACGCCACAGATGACCCAATCGATGGGAGTGAGGCGGCGGGATTTTCCCGGCAACTTGGACAAAATCTCCTGCCTTCCGCGGAGCACACCGGCTTCCGGCTTTCACGTGCCTGCACCGAGAAAAATAATGGATCGCGTGAACGTAACAGACGCACAAGTTTACTGTCAATGTGAGCCGCGGCGATCGAAAAGAATACGAGCGCCACGCCGTGATAGGACGATGAACCGGACAATGCAACCTCTGGGCTTCCGCGATCCTCCAAACTAAGGAAGACTCCTGACGGTGAATCGTGTGTGCTTTCCGGGTGTCCGCTGTGCTAAATTTTTTGGAAGCATTCGCTGGACTGCTTCGAGGCTACGGCGTGAAGAAGATGGGAGATGGCATTATGGCGGAACATTCGGTTTCTGGTGCGGCAAGGCACGGGCGGCGATGGACCGCAGCGATGGCCGGTTTGGCAATGATGTGGGCGTTTCTGCCGCTGGCCGCGCGGCAAATGGATCAAATGCCGGTCTCCAACAAAGCAGCCGGGGCGGCGCCGGAGAAACCTGCGCTCGGGCCGCCGACGATGCCGATCGAGGAGATTGTGCAGAAGTTCGCGGCGCACGAGGCGGAATTCAAAATCGAGCGTGACAATTTTACCTACACACAGACCTTTACGATCCAGACGCTGGACACCAGCAACCGGCCGGACGGCGAATATACAATGGGCAGTGAAATCGTGTTTACGCCGGCGGGCAAGCGCTATGAGAAAGTCACTTACGCTCCTATGTCCACGCTGGAGCGTATTTCGCTTTCGCAGCAGGACCTGGACGACCTCGAACACGTTCAGCCGTTTGTGCTGACCACTTCGGAATTGCCCAAGTACAACGTCAAGTATGTGGACCATGTGCAACTGGATGAGCTGACCACCTATGTGTTCGACGTGGCGCCGAAAACCATCGAGAAGAACCAGCGATATTTTCAGGGGCGCATCTGGGTGGAGGACAAAGACCTGGAAATCGTGAAAACCGACGGCAAGGCTGTCCCGGACATCCGCAAAAAAGGCGGCGAGGAAAATGTGTTCCCGCGCTTCGAGACGTTCCGTGAAAACATCGAGGGGCACTACTGGTTTCCCACCTACACCCGATCGAATGACGTTCTGCGGTTCAGCAGCGGCGATGTGCCGATTCGCATGGTGGTGAAGTATGAGAACTACAAGCGATTCGGCGTGACCATTAAGATTGGCCAGCCGGCTAAGGCGGCGCCGGATCAGCCGAGCAAATGAGCGTAATGTAGCGCCCGCCTTCAGGCGGGCAAGTGCTTGAGCGCAAGGTGCCCGCCTGAAGGCGGGCGCTACACGCTCATGCGTAACGAAATAGGGCTTTGAAGCCGTAATCCATGTGCTGCTGGATGTGGCAATGGAACAGCGTGAGCCCGGGCTGATCGGCGACCATATCGACTGTGGCGCGGCCGTAGCCGGGCACGATCACTGTGTCCTTCAGAATGCCCGCCGTGGTCTTCCCATTAATTTCGACGATCTCAAACGAGTGCCGGTGCATGTGTAGCGGATGGTCATCCTCGCTGCGGTTGCGAAACACCAGCCGGTAGCGGCCGCCCTGCTTGAGGACGAATTCCTGATCGTGCGGATATTGCTTGCCGTTCACGGTCCAGCTGTTGAAGAGTCCCGCGCCGCTCGGAACTTTCTGAAAGATCATGTCGATGGTGGCATCCGGAGCGGGCTGATTGCCGGCGCGGCCGAAAATCGTGTAGTCCCAGGGCGTGTTTGGCGGAGCGATCCATTGCGGCTGCTTGTGCTGATTGGCGTACTCGATGACCACGCCCATGCCGCCGTTGCGCGCATCGTCCATGTCCGTGCCCAGGATCCAGACGCCCGGCTGCTTCATTTCGACCACGGCATCGATGCGCTCGCCCGGGCCGATATAGAGCACGTCAACCGATTGCTGCGTGGGCACGGGATTGCCGTCCATGGCGATGATTTGAAATTTGTGACCAGGCAGCGCGATGCGCCGATTCATGCTGGCGCTGGCGTTCAGCAAATGCATCAGGACCTTCTGGCCCGGCTGCACGCGAATGGGTTCGCCCGCGCCTAGGGCTTTTCCGTTTATTGAAAGCATCTGGTAACCGACTTCGAGGCCGGAAGGGTTTGTATCCAGAACTTTGGGGCGCTCGGGCTGCGGCCCGGCATTGCTGGAATCGTCGTCATCTTCCTCTTCGGGGTTGAAGAATGGTTCCCATTCGCGCAGCGCGAGAAAAATTTCCTGATCGTAACTTCCAGGATTGTTCGCGGCTTCGATCATCAGGAAACCGAACTGCCCGGTATACGCGCCGCGGTGCAGGTCCGCTCCGGCCATAGTGTGGGTGTGGTACCAGCGCGTTCCGGCTGGGCGCGGGGTGAACTGGTAACGAATACGCCCGTGCGGCGGCACCATGGGCGTGTTCTCTTCTTCCACGCCGTCGACTTCCGCGGGGATAAAGAGGCCGTGCCAGTGGACCAACTCCGGCACATCGGTTTCGTTCAGGACGTCAACGACGACTGGCTTGCCTTCTTTCATGCGCAGTATGGGCCCGGGCGAAGTTCCGTTGTAGCCGATGGTGCTGATGATGCGCGTCGGGGTCAGTTCCACGGTGACCGGCGAAATTCGCAAGGTGATGTCGGCCTTGGAAGCTTCTTGAGCGCTCGCGGCGGGCGCCATGGCGGGCATGCCGGGCTGGGATTGGGACATCAGCAGTTTTGCCGCGCCCAATTCGATCGCGGCGAGGCCACCGAACTTCATGAATTTCCTGCGGTCCACTGCGCCCTCCACGCACGGCTAACGAAACGCCGCGCCAGCTTTCTCGCCACGGCGAACGATGGGGAAATCCTCTCACGGTGGGATGGGCGGTTCAAGACCGAGTCGCAAACTTCAAATCCGCGCGGAGCATTTGCGGGCGTACCTGTCCCGGCGTACCAGTGGTGGTGGAACCATGCAGCTATTGCCGCGGTTGGCTTTGATTGCGAAGATGGCTGGCCGGAAATTCGGTGAGCACTCAAACGCTCTCGTCTTGCCAGGACGCCACCCATGAGCCGTATTTACGATGCAATCCGGACTGCGCGTGAATCAAGATCGACGAGCGGCGTTGACCGTTCGGAGTTTCTCGGCGAGATGGAATGGCCGGAACGCCGCATCACTCCCCGCACGGAACTGGACATCGACTTGACGGTGTACGGGCGGTCCGCGTGCCACGCGGCGTTTTACGAACAAGCCAAGGCGATCAGCGGAAACGTCAACGGCGGAGTGATCCTGCTCGCGGTCCCCATCATCGAGGGCCAGGATTTGCTGCTCATCAACAACGGCACCTCCCTCGAGCAAATCTCAAACGTGGTCCGCGTGAATATTCTTAACATCCAGATCAGCGAAGTCTCGGTGAGTTTTCCGGTACCAAATCCGGACTTCTGGAAGACCGCGACCGCTGCCCGCATCCGCTAGACGATTTTTTCCCGCCGAGCCCTCTATAAAGTGCGCTTCCGCTTTTCCGACTTACCGCGCTTCGACTGTTCCTTCATCGCGTAGAGAGCGCGGTCCGCATACTCCAGCAACTCCTGGACGGAACCGCCACATTTCGGAAAAGTGGCTACTCCAATGCTGATGCTGAGCACGGGAACTTCCTCATCATCGGCCAGGCAATTGCGAATGCGATCGGCTACCTGCTCAGCGGCGGTGGTATTGGTTTCCGGAAGCACCAGCGCGAATTCATCGCCGCCGTATCGCGCCGCGGTATCGATTGAGCGCGAATTGAGCCGAAGGATCGTGGCGACCCGGCACAGAGCACGGCTGCCGATTACGTGCCCGTGGCGGTCGTTAATTTTTTTGAGCCCGTCGAGGTCCATCAGCAGGACTGAGAACGGCCGGTTGGTTCTGCCGGAGCGCTCCAGTTCGCTTTGCAGGATATCGACTAGATGGCGGTAGTTGGCGAGGCCAGTCAGGCTATCACTGATGGCCAGTGTGCGCACCTGGCGAAAGAGCCTCGCATTATCGAGAAGAGTCGCGCCGAGAAGAACGATGTAGCTGATGGCGTTGATCAGCTCCGCGACACCCGCAGCGGCATCCAGCAAGCGGGCCGACTGCGAGGCAACCAGATGGCTAATGACGTTCAGGCCGGCCACGGAAACGAGGGCGGAATCGAACGCGAAACGGTCGTCCTCCATCACGGATTCCAGCACCACAGCAGCAACCAGGAAAATGACCGCAGGAAGCAGTTCCCAGACGCGCGGCGTGGGACTGTGCGGCTGGATCGGCGGGATGCTCGGAAACAACAGATACGCCGCTGAAACCATGCACGTCGCGGCCAACACGATCGAGGACATGGCCACCGCATTTTTTCGCGGGTCGCGCGGCCACGGAAGCCAACGGTTGATGACGCACGCGACCAGCAGAAGGATTCCGAGCAGCGTCTGCCCAATCATCCAGGAGGCGGGCACGCGCACTTGCTCCGACGGCTTCAGGAAATGGTCATAGAATTCAAAGATTGCGCCGAGATGAATGATGCCGGTAACGCCGAATGTCAATCCCAGGAACAGCGAAACGCGATTTCCGGTGCCGTAATATCGCACCAAAACGCTGGCGGCGATCGTGAAACTCAAAAGCGCCGTAATGATTTCCGTGCTGGACCATGCCAGCGGGTTCAGAACGATATTCAACTGGCGCAGGAAATGGCCCAGGATGACAGCTCCGCTACAGGCCACCACCGCCGGCCACCACGGGCGTTCCACCCGC
>Ga0209168_10000991_pt1 | contig 24164 bp, 18 predicted proteins | sample Coa_R1_FD_187156 | JGI IMG/M metagenome (GOLD analysis project Ga0209168, IMG submission 187156) | Surface soil microbial communities from Centralia Pennsylvania, which are recovering from an underground coalmine fire - Coalmine... | ecosystem: Environmental > Terrestrial > Soil > Unclassified ...
GCATGCTGACTCCGGAGTACGCCAGCCCGGAGCAGGTACGGGGCGAAGCCATTAGCACTGCCAGCGATGTCTACTCGCTCGGCGTAGTCCTTTACCTTCTACTGACCGGCCACCGCCCATACAAAGCGGATGGTCTTTCCACGGAAGCGATGAGACAGGCGGTGTGCGAAACCGAGCCCACGCGGCCGAGCGTGGCAGTAAGACTGTCGGTGAGTGCGAATCACCCAGATGGTTCCAGTGAAGTTACGCTCACGCCGGAGAGTGACAGCTCCGCCCGCGATGCGAAGCCGGAAAAGCTGAGCCGCTTGCTAGAGGGCGATCTCGACAACATCGTGCTGAAATCGCTGCACAAAGAACCGCGGCGGCGGTATGCCTCAGTCGAGCAACTCTCCGAAGACATTCGCCGCTATATCGAGGGGTTGCCCGTTGGCGCGCGGCCGGACACGCTGCTCTATCGTACGGGAAAATTCGTGAAGCGGAACAGAGTCCCGGTAGGCGCAGCCGCGTTGCTGTTCTTGTCGCTATGCGGCGGTCTGACGGCAACCCTGTGGGAGGCGCACATCGCGCGACTTGAGCGGGCTAAAGCGGAACGAAGGTTCAACGATGTGCGCGAAGTGGCCAATTCCTTGATGTTTGACATTCACGATTCCATCAAAGATTTACCGGGTTCAACGCCCGCGCGAAAGCTGCTTGTCGACCGCTCGCTGCGATACCTGGACAATCTGTCGCGAGAAGCGGGCGGTGACTCGTCACTGCAGCAGGAATTGGCAGCGGCGTATGAAAAGGTCGGGGATGTCCAGGGAAACTCATCTCAGCTAGGGTTGGGAGACACTGCTAGCGCGCTGACTAACTATCGCAAGGCTTTGGAGATTCGCCTCCGCGTCGATTCTTCGCATACCAATCTACAAAATCAGCTTGCCACGGCAGCAGACCACCGGTGGATTGGCGTCATCCTCTTGAATAAAGGCGACACCGGTTCTGCTCTGCAGAATGCTAACGCCGCCATAACGATTACAGAAAGGCTGAACCGTGATGCTCCGGCTGACACAGGAGTACTCCGTGAGATGGAGCAGGACTACCAAGCCGCTGCTTTGGCTCAAGGCGGCGGCGGCCCCACAGGCAGTTTGGGAGAGTTTAACGAATCCCTGGCCAATAACCGCAATGCGCTTGCCGTAGCGGAACGCTTGCTCAAGATTGAGCCAAACAACGTAGAAGAAAGAAACCACGTCGCGCGATACGAGGTACGGATCGGCGATGACTTGCACTTGCTCGGTCGAAGGAACGAAGCACTGGAGTATTATCGCGATGCCCTGCGTTTTTTCCAAACCCAGGACAGCAGAGGCAGTGCGATGCAGCAATTGCGAACGTTCGTAGTCTATTCCAGAATCGCGGACGAACTGATGGCGAATGGCGATGCAGCCGGATCGTTGCTCATCAATCGTCAGGGGCTGACGATGCTTGAGCCTCTCGCTGCCGCTGATCGGCGCAACGCCGTTCTGCAAATGCATTTGGTGGCAGCAGTTGCCAGCACGGGCCGCGCTGAGACCAGAGTGGGGGAAGTGGACAAAGGAGTTGGACTGCTGGAACGAGCAGTCAAACTGGCGAATGATCAGATCGCGCATGATCCCGCGAATGTGGAACCCCGCGATATTTTAGCGGCGATCTTCGACTATGAAGGGGAAGCTTCCGCGTCCCGTGGCAGTCAAATCGAGGCCCTCCAGGAATTTCGCCGCTCCCTCTCTATATTCGAACAACTGAGCGAAGCCGATTCGAAAAACGTCGACGTTCTCTTGAATGTCGCGGCCCTTCACACCAAGGTGGGTTTATCTCTGGCGGCATTGGGCCACGTCAAAGCCGCGGAACGCGAATATCAGCAGGCATTGGCACTCGATCAAGGAGTGGCGACCGGTAGTTCGCCACCCGCGGAGATCGAATACACCCGCGCGGATTCTTACTTCGGCCTGGGTGGTGTGGAAGCCGCATTGGCGGTAGCTGCACGCCAGACAGATCAGCAAATTGAGCACTGGAGCCAGGCACGATCTTATTATCAGAAGAGTCTGGAGACGTGGAAGGGAATCCAGAACCCTGCCCACGTGAGCCCCGAGGGCTGGGACTGCGGCAACCTCACGAAGAGTAGCCAAGCCATTGGGATTGCTGATGCTGCCCTCGCAAAGCTTCGACGTTTCAACGCCGAGACTACTCATCCGAACTGAAATAGAGAGATCGCGCGGCTCCAGGCAGCCCTCCTTGGCCGTTCGCTAGTTCCTCTTCATCGTGTGGAAGAGCCAAGCCCGCGCGCCTGCCCACTGGCGCTGCACCGTAGCTGTAGAAACTCCCAAAACTTCCGCAGATTCTTCATTCGAAAGACCGCCAAAGAACCTCATCTCCACAATGCGGCTGCGAAGCGGATCAATCTTTTCGAGTTCCAGCAGTGCTTCATCCAGGGCGATCAGGTTCAAGTCGCGAACTTCACCGCCGATGCTGGACTCGTCGAGTTCGAGTGCAATCTCTCCTCCACCTCTTTTGGCCGCAGCCTTGCTTTTCGCATGATCCAAAAGAATTCGCCGCATAATCTGAGCAGCGATGCCCATAAAGTGCGCGCGGCTTTGCCAACTAACCTTTTGGTCGATCAGGCGAAGGTAGGCCTCGTGTACGAGCGCTGTGCTCTGAAGAGTATGACCGGGACGTTCCTTGCGGAGATAGGATGCAGAAAGCCGCCGCATTTCGGAGTAGACAATAGGAAAAAGTGCGTCGACCGCGCCCTGCTTGCCTGCTGATGCATCCAGCAACAACTGCGTGATGGATTCATCAACCATCGTTTTTCTGCGGAGGCAAAATCCAGAATTTCAAATCCTATAGCCCACTCCGACCCAAAGTCAACGCAGCTGTATTCGTAACGAAGGGCGACTACGGGGTCGAAGTTGGTGGCGCGGCGGGCGGGAGTTGAGTCTATGAATACCGGGTGACCCACGCAGCGGGAGTACGGTCTGAAAGGCACCTGATCGGGAGATCGGCAAGCCCGGGGAGAATCGTCGAAAAGTAATCGCGCACCCGGACGTGCAGCCGACGGCAGCTGTCCACGACCGAGAGAATGTCCGCCACCTTCGGTCCCGCTTGTGGGCTGCCGATGTGCAACCAATTCTTTCGCCCAAGAGCTACCGGACGCATGGAGTTCTCCGCCAGGTTAGTACTTAGCTCCAATTCGGGATACTCGACGGAGCGTGTGAGCTTCTTCCACAATCCGAGAGCGTAATGGCAGGCCTTGCTGAGTGCGCTGGAAGGCAAAGCAGCGGACTGCCCTGCCTCGATCTTGCTCCGAATATTGTCGAGAAGTGGCTTGGCCGCTTCCTGACGCCGGATATGGCGCGCCGTAGTAGTCAGCGATTTGCGGCGAGCGTCCACATCTAAGGCAAACAGTTCGTCCATCCGCGGCACAATCGGGGTTGCGACCGGGTCTCGTGGATTTAGTTGCACCGCCTCGAAGAACTGTCTTCTGGTATGAGCCCAACAAGCCGCGCGTAACATTCCCGGCCCACCGATCTGGTCATAAGCTGCGAATCCATCGGTTTGCAGAATGCCTTCGAACTGTCCTAGGAACCGCTTCGGTCCATCTCGTCCACGACCGAGACGGAAGTCGAACACCACGCTTCCTCCGGGGCGACTGTATTGCCAGAGGTATGCTTGGTGGTTCTGTCCCCGGCCGTCGGCTGTCTGTACATCGACTGGGATCATCCGCCTGACTATAACTCCCGCTGATCAACTCTCGCCTTATTGCCGCGACCCAGCCGGGACCGACTCGTCTCCCGCACACGAAATTGAGAGTCGGATCACGGAACGACTTCAGGCGTTCCTAAGATCCGATGCACAAGTATTTGAGGAATTGAATGTAAGCGCGGAAAGTCATGCGGTTCTGCATCACTTGGTAGGCGGGGCGAAGAAAGTAGCCGCGAGGGTGTCTGCGCTTCCTGCAAATGACCTTCGCGACCTGCTTGCTTGCATCCTACAGAGAGTCATCACAACATTCAGGTAATGATTAGGAAAAGCGATCTGCGCGAGTTGCTGGAAAGCGGTGACCAAGTCATCGCCGCCAGTCTGGTTGGCGTGCGAAACTCAACGGAGCCTGTCGAGGTAATCTGTTTGACCATTGAAGCGAAGCGAAAGCGCTACGGCGGCGAAATTCACTTGGTCGTTCCTCCCAACTCGAGTGTGCCGGTCCAACATCCAAGGCCTGCATTGATAAAAGCGGTTGTGCGCGGTCACGCTTGGTATGAAAAAGTTCTTGGGGGAACGATCACCGACATGAGATCGCTGGCGCGGGAGACTGGGCTCACACCGCACTACGTGCGGAACGTCTTTGCTTGCGCCTTCCTTGCGCCGGATATTGTCCAGGCTATCCTGGAAGGACGTCAGCCGCTAACCTTGAAGTTCGAGCACCTGTATCGGAACATTCCTCTGAGTTGGGTCGAGCAACGTCGCGAGTTTGGGTTTCCACAAAATCCGCGTCAAGCAAAGTCCGTTCAGCAATTATCCGTGATCCAGAAATATATTCCCTGACAACTCTCCTGTTAGTTCCCTGATAGGTCCCTGTTCCGATTTGAGCGGAAGGTGTCATTGTTCCCAGCAAAATGTGCAGGTTAGAGAAAGATGGGTGCATTTTCGAAAGCAAAATTGCGCAAACTCTCTGTATTTTTTCTCTGTTAGCAGGGAATTCAAGCGGAGAAGGGTTAGCGCGAGACTGCGCGCTCCGCCAGCAAGTCTTAGCTGCAGAGAAATGTTGCCGTCTATTCCCGCGAAATACACGAAAGATGCCCATCTTTCGCGACTAATAGCAGCAAACCGGACCGCAGAGAACGGATTGCTGCGCCGAGAATGGGTCTATCCCGGTTTTTCTCTGCGGCGCAGCTGCGCAGTCCGGTTTGACGGGAGGGCACAAGGCGAATGCAATGCGAATCACAAGGCAGGGGAATCGGGCAAGGGATGGGACCCCCAGGAAAGAGAATCATAGAAATTTGGATATGTAAATGGGTCAATGCGTCATTGCGGCTCTACTGACTATCATTCCAGCGGTTCGAAATGTGGGGACTGAACACCGAGTGCGACCAGGGCGTCGTGCATCGTGCGAACAACTTGGAGCATCGGACGCGCATTCTCTCCTACGATGTGAAACATCCGAGCTAGACCGAATCCAGTCGTGTTCTCGACAGCGATTATGCGAAGCCGTTGGCTAGCGTCCGGCATGGCGGGTTCACGCTTTGCCAGTTGACGGACAAACTCGCTGGATACTGCGAACTGAGTAACGGCTGACAAGTCGAAGAACCCAGGTGGGCATCGGTCCTGACAGAGTAAATCTCGAATCGCTTTGTAACATTCTGCCAGCAATTCGTCCGAGAGCTGCCCTTCAACTCGGAGCAGCAAAACACCTCCGTTTCAATGATCTGAAGGATCCGGAACCAATCCCGCGAGGAAGTGACTATGCAAGCGTGATCGAGTCGGATGTTCCGATCGTAGTGCAACACATACGTCTCGACTCCCGTCAGGATGCGAATACCTTGCTGACAACCATTGCTTATTCAGGAAAGGCAGCCTAATCGCTGCGAATTTCGAGGATGGACTGTCCCCTGATGTAACGGTGCTTGGTTCTGCTATAGTTCGTTCCTCGACCTTCGAGTGGAGGACCCATGCCCCGCATAGTCCGCTGCGCCCTGATTCAAGCTAGCAACGCGCTCAGTACCGATCGGCCTCTTGACCGGATCAGGAAGGCGATGATCGATAAGCACATGAAGCTCATCGAACAGGCTGCCCGCAAGAAAACGCAAATCTTGTGTCTGCAGGAGCTTTTTTATGGACCTTATTTTTGTGCCGAACAAAATGCACGCTGGTATGAACTGACGGAACGGGTGCCCGACGGTCCGACCGTTCAGCTCATGCAGAAGGCTGCTGCAAAGCACAAAATGGTGATCGTCGTTCCTGTTTACGAAGAGCACATGCCGGGAGTGTATTTCAACACAGCGGCAGTCATCGACGCCGACGGTCGTTATCTGGGCAAATATCGCAAACATCACATTCCCCATTGCCATCCCGGTTTCTGGGAGAAGTTCTATTTCACCCCCGGAGATCTTGGTTATCCAGTGTTTGAAACGAAGTACGCGCGGGTTGGTGTTTACATCTGCTACGATCGGCATTTCCCGGAGGGTGCGCGAATCCTCGGCTTGAACGGAGCCGAGATTGTGTTTAATCCATCTGCGACAGTCGCGGGATTGTCGGAGTATTTGTGGGAGCTGGAGCAGCCCGCTCACGCTGTCGCGAACGGGTATTTCGTCGGTGCGATCAATCGTGTTGGAACGGAGAGGCCTTGGAGTATCGGCGAATTCTACGGCAAGAGTTATTTCTGCAACCCGCGGGGAAAGATCATTGCGCAGGCCAGCCGGGATAAAGACGAAGTCGTCATTGCAGACCTTGATCTCGATATGATTTCCGAAGTGCGCAAAGTGTGGCAGTTCTTCCGCGATCGCCGTCCGGAAAGCTACGGCCCAATCACCTCCCAGAGTGCTACCGCGGCGGCTGCCGATTGATCCTCCGAGTCTTGCCACTCAGAGGACATCTCCAGATAAAAGATGACGACACCGTCGATCCAAGCTCGAATCGAGTCAAGTCCGCTGTACAACCCCGACCTGGCACCTGCGAGCCCCGAAAAACGGCATTGGGGAACCTACAACTTCGCTGCGCTTTGGATCTCGATGTCGGTGAACATTCTCACCTATATGCTCGCGGCCAGCTTGATTCAGGGTGGGATGGATTGGAAGCAAGCGGTCCCCACAATCTTTGTAGGGAATGTTATAGTGCTGGCGCCACTGCTGCTGAATTCGCATCCCGGGGCCAAGTACGGCATTCCCTTTCCGGTTCTGGCTCGCTCGTCGTTCGGAGTCCTGGGCGCAAACGTAGCGGCCGTGTTGCGTGCGTTCGTCGCCTGTGGATGGTTCGGAATTCAGACATGGATCGGTGGAGAGGCTATAAGCACTCTGCTCGCCACGCTCATTCCAGGGTGGAAGACCTTTCCTTATGGCGCTGGACTTTGTTTCTTCATTTTCTGGCTGATCAATCTCGCCGTCGTCCTTAAGGGCATCGAGTACATACGAATCCTGCAGGGAATCAGTGCACCGATCCTGCTCGGAGTGGGATTGCTACTGCTAGGTTGGGCGTATCACACGGCGGGCGGGTTCGGCCCGATGCTCTCAGTTCCATCAAAGTTCACAAACTTTTCCGATTTCATGAAATTTCTCATCCCGGCGTTAAACGGTACAGTGGGATTCTGGGCGACAGTGTCTTTGAACATCCCCGACTTTACCCGTTTTGCGAGGAACCAACGTGAGCAGGCAATCGGGCAGGCGCTGGCGCTTCCCACCACTATGACGCTTTACGCTTTTGTGGGAATCTTGGTGACCTCGGCTACGGTGGTCATTTACGGAACTGCAATCTGGGATCCCGTGCAGCTGCTGAGCCGCTTCCATTCACCGATCGCGGTCGTCATCTCACTCGTGGCAATTCTTCTGGCCACGCTCAACGTGAACATCGGGGCCAATGTGGTTTCTCCCGCCAATGACTTTTCAAACCTGTGGCCGCGACGAATCCGCTTCCGTGCGGGCGGTGTGATTACGTGCTTCATGGGTATCGCCATGATGCCGTGGAAGCTGCTTGCCAACTACAAAACGTTCATCCTCGGTTGGCTCGGTGGCTACGCTGCTTTCCTAGGACCGGTAGCGGGTATCATGATTTGCGACTACTTCGTCATTCGGCGACGGGAGCTGCGTGTCGAAGACTTGTACCTGCGGGGTGGGCTATACGAATATTCTCGAGGATTTAACTGGCGTGCCATTCTTGCTCTGGCATTGGGAGCAGGCATAGCGCTTGCCGGCCTTGAACTACCTTCGGTCCGCGCTTTGTATGACTACTCCTGGTTTGTCGGATTCGCCGTTTCTTTCATAGCGTATTACGCTTTGATGCGTGTTCAGCGTCAGGGAGCGCTTACCCCGCAAGACGCGAATTGATTTTGCAGCTACGATCACTTTGCGTTGAGGAATTCCGGCAGAACGTCTTTCTGGTAAACGTCCAGGGATTCTTCTTCATCCCCGCACATCAGATAGATGTTGAATTGCGTCACGCCGACCTTTGCCAAGGCGCGTAGTTTTTCCTGGTGTGATTTCGCGGGCCCAAGCACGCAGAAGCGGTCCACGACTTCGTCTGAAACAAAGTTGGCGTTATCGCTTTCGACTTCGCAATGGTGTTGATAATCGTAGCGGCCGCGGTCCTGGACATATGAAGTCAGTGTTGGAGGAAGATCTTCCGGTTTGTACTGACGGATCAAATCCATCACATGATTCGAGACCAGTGCAGGAAACCATCGAACGCGCTCGCGCGCAACATTCAGGTCACTTGAGACCCAGACAGGGGCGGCTGCCATGACTTCGATCTGTCGGATGTCGCGTCCTGCCGCGCGAGCGCCTTCCCGGACGAATCCCATGCACCAGTCAATCAAGTCCGGATCGGCGAATTGCAGAATGATCCCATCGGCGACGCGTCCAGCCATGTGCAGCACCTTGGGGCCGTATCCGGCAACCCACACTCTCGACGGATCTTTCGCCCAGCTTATACGGGTTGGCTGCCCATCGTGTTGGACTTCCTTTCCAGAAGTCAGATCCCGGAACTCTTTGATCGCAGCTTCCAACTGCGACCAACTCACCGGCTGCTTGCCCATGACACGCCGCGAGCTGTCGCCGCGGCCAATCCCAAGTTCCATCCGCCCGCCAGAGATTAGGTTCAGTGTGGCGAAGAGACTGGCAGTTACGGTTAAGTCGCGAGTGGCGGGATTGGTCACGCAGGTTCCAAGTCGCATGCGCTTCGTGTTCGTGGCCATCAATGTCAGGAGTGGATATGGCTCCATCCATAACACATGAGAATCGAAGATCCACCCGTAATCAAAACCAGCCTTTTCCGCTTGTCGCGTGAGTCCCACAATGCGTTCGATCGAAATATCGGGTTTAAGAGTGATGCCGAATTGCATGGCTGGTCCCCTTCACCGGCGAGTGCGGAAAGTGATTCTGAAGAACTAAAGGGCGGCAGTGTAGCATAATCTGATCCTGCGGCGGAGGACTGGATGAGCTTCGATACGATCATTCAAAACGGTTCAGTGGTGACCGCGACCGACAAGTTTCTGGCGGACGTTGGCATCAGCAATGGAAAGATTGCTGCAATTGGAAACGACTTGCCGACTCAGAATGCTTCTCGCCTGATCGACGCGGGCGGCGGCAAACTTGTACTCCCGGGCGGCATCGATGTCCACACGCATCTTGATATGCCATTTGGGGGCACGACGAGTGCCGACGATTTTGAAACAGGTACTCGAGCGGCAGCTTTCGGCGGTACGACCACGCTGATCGATTTCGCAATTCAATATAAAGGTCAGCCACTGCGCCAGGCGTTCGATACTTGGATGAATAAAGCCTCCAGCAAGGCCGTCTGCGATTATGCATTTCACTGCATCATGACCGACATTTCCGGCGGACAACTCTCGGAGATGAACGATCTCGTCCATGAGGGAGTAACGAGCTTCAAACTGTTCATGGCTTATCCCGGCGTCTTTATGCTGGATGATGGCAGCATCTTCAAAGCCTTGCAGATGACCTCACAAAATGGCGGCCTGATCTGCATGCATGCCGAGAACGGAAGTGCCATCGACGTGATCGTGCAGCAGGCACTCGCCGAAGGTAAGAAAGCACCGAAATATCATGCCTTGACTCGACCTACGACGGCGGAGGCGGAAGCAACGGCGAGAGCGATCGCCCTGGCAGAAATGGCGGGAGCGCCCATTTATATCGTCCACTTGAGCTGCAATGATGCGCTCGAGAAAGTGCGGGAGGCCCGTGATCGCGGACTTCCCGTTTATGCCGAGACTTGTCCACAATACCTCTATCTCTCGCTTGAAAACTTCGACGCACCGGGATTTGAGGGAGCCAAGTATGTTTTTACGCCGCCGTTACGAGAAAAGTGGCACCAGGAAAAGCTCTGGAACGGACTGAAGTGCGACCACTTGCAAGTGGTATCCACCGATCATTGCCCGTTCTGTTTCAAAGAGCAAAAGGAATTGGGTTGCGATGATTTCACCAAGATTCCTAACGGTGGCCCCGGCGTCGAACACCGCATGAGCCTGATTTATTCTGGAGGCGTTGCTGGTGGCCGATTCAACGTGAATCGGTTTGTGGAACTTGTTTCAACCACGCCGGCAAAGCTATTTGGGCTGTACCCGAAAAAAGGGACGATTGCTGTCGGCAGCGATGCCGACCTGGTGATTTTCAACCCCACACGCAAGCATACGATCAGCGCAAAAACGCATCACATGCGTGTCGACTATTCGATGTTCGAAGGGATTCAAGTTAGCGGAATGCCGGACGTGGTCTTGTCCCGAGGCAAGGTGGTTGTCGAAGGGGAAAAGTTTGTTGGCCGAGCTGGTCAAGGAGAGTTCCTGAGACGATCGACCTATGCTCAGGTGAACGGATAATCTCAACTGTCCGATCGTCCGGTGCGACAGCGCAATCGAAAAGGCTGAATGTGACGTTGGTTCAGGATTCAGCAGCATGGCATTGAAGTTCGCTAACGCGGGTCTCTTTGGGGGGAAAGCAAGTTTGTGGCTGACTTGGAAATTGAATCTATCGAATCCATACCATCCATACCGTAATCGTCCGAATTCGAGCTCACTACTGTTTTTTTTTGACTACTGCTCCAGATGTGATAGAACGTAAATGCCGGTAAGGACTACGTTTTTCGGCTTCTCATTGAGTGTACAAAGACTGCACGGAAGGCCTTAGCTGAATCCCACTCTCTCCGCCACCCAGTCTGGACTGCACAGAACTCCTGCCTCTATTTTTCGCAAAACGCGCGAACGAGCCCGTATTTCGCGATACTTCCTCGACAAACCGGACTGGAGAGAACGGACTACTCTGGAGTGAGGGGCGTCACTGTCGCGGCTTTTCTCTGGAGGGCCCATGCGCAGTCCGGTTTCGCAAGTGCATTAGGCGAACGCAATGCGATCACAAGCTCGGAATGCTGCCCGTGGCGACTTGATTTGTGCCAGTATCTCAGAAGCGAATTTCGGCAGGAACAACAGCGTTAGACGCAAAAGGTGTTTTATCAGGACCAGTGCTGAGAAGCTTCCACAAGCCGACCCCGGGGGAGTCGGACGCTATCGAGGAACAAGAAGAGTTCATTGAAGTCGAACGAGTTCAACACGCGAGATGCCTGCCCTTGTTCAGAGAGGTTCGATGGACTGACATCTGTGCTCCTTCACGTGCTGCCGTAGAGCACCAATCTCACGTTCGTTCTCGATTATCCGTGGTGGCGAAAACGTGTACCCGCGCGAAATTGAGAATGTGCTGTACACGCATCCCAAGATCGCCGACGCGCAGGTGCTGGGCATTCCTGATGAGAAACTCGGAGAAGCGATCGTGGCTTGGATTCGGCTGAAGACCGATCAGGCTGCGAGTGAAGATGAAATTCGAGACTATTGTCATGGAAAAATTGCTCATTTCAAAATTCCGCAGCATATCCGCTTCGTCGAGAGCTTCCCGATGACTGCCAGCGGCAAGGTGCAAAAGTTCCGTATGCGGCAGTTGGAAATCGAAACACGGAACCTACAGTCTGCCGCGAAGATCCAAACGGCGTAAAAAAGGGGGACAGTTGTGAGTCACAAGGCTCGCAGTCGGACCCTTCTCCAACTATCGTACTTTTAGGACAAGGTTGCGCTCTTTCTTTCCTCAGTTCGCGTGGGGTTAGCTGGAATTCGTCCGTGTTCCGCAGATTACTTGTCGTCATCGTCTTTTCTCAGTTTCTTGTTGGCCGACCAACCGGACAGAATGAGGGCACATCTTCTCCATCTTGCACGCACGCTATAATTGCGCCCAAGCATGGCACTCACCTCTGGCACCAAACTTGGTCCCTACGAAATCCAGTCCCCTTTGGGTGCGGGCGGTATGGGCGAAGTCTACCGCGCACGCGACACCCGGCTTGAACGAGCGGTCGCGATCAAGGTTCTGCCGCATCATCTGTCTTCGAATCCCGATCTAAAGCAGCGCTTTGAGCGCGAGGCTCGTTCGATTTCTTCGCTCAATCATCCCCGCATATGCACTCTGCATGACGTCGGGCATCAGGACGGCGTCGACTTCTTGGTAATGGAGTATCTGGACGGCGAAACGCTCGCTGAACGTTTGCGCAATGTGCCTTTGCCGCTCAAAGAAGCGCTGAGGGTGGGAATTGAAGTATGCGAGGCGCTCGAAGCCGCGCAGCGAGTTGGAATTGTTCATCGCGATCTCAAGCCCGGGAACATCATGCTGACAAAAGGCGGCGCCAAGCTGATGGATTTCGGGCTGGCCAAGTCGGCTACAACCACTCCAGGGTCGCAGAGCGCGAGTGCGCCATTGCTTTCTGCCGCAAAGACGATAAGCAATGCCACATCGCTCTCACCGCTGACCACCGCCGGAACCGTGATTGGGACGATCCAATACATGGCGCCGGAACAGATCGAGGGCAAAGAAGCTGATGCGCGCTCCGACCTCTTTGCGCTGGGTGCCGTCCTCTATGAAATGGCTACAGGGAAACGGCCGTTCGAAGGCAAAAGCCAGATTAGCGTGGCGAGTGCGATTCTGGAAAAAGACCCGGAGCCGATGTGCGTGACACAGCCGCTGACGCCCGCAGCATTCGAGCATGTGGTCGAGACGCTGCTGGCAAAAGATCCGGAAGGACGTTTTCAGAGTGCGCATGACGTTCGCCTGGAGCTGAAATGGATTGGAAAGAATCTCCCACAGCTCAATGCTCCAGCGGCAGCAGCAGTGACGAATCCTTCGCTGCGATGGCGGGCGTGGGCAGTCACGGCAGCGGCCCTAGCCGTAGCGATTACTCTGGCGATCCTTCATTTTGCCGCACGCGAGCCCAAGCCGCTCGTGCGCACGCAGATCGCCTCCTCCGACAAGTGGGATTTCGATTTCGTTGGCGACAACGCCGGCCCTCCCGTGATCTCGCCCGACGGCGCGCGTCTCGTTTTCTCCGCCCACGCGCAGGGCAAGCAGCAGCTTTTCTCGCGGCCGATGGAGAATCTGACTCCGCAGCCAATCTCCGGAACTGACAATGCGACCTTTCCTTTCTGGTCGCCTGACAGCCGCTCCATCGGATTTTTTGCCGAAGGCAAACTTAAGCGCATGGACATTAGCGGCGGGCCAGCCATCATCATCTGCGATGCGCCCGTGGGACGCGGCGCATCCTGGGCCCCGAGCGGGACGATCCTGTTCTCGCCGATGTTTGCCTCGCCGATCGATCAGATTCCCGCCACGGGTGGAACACCGGTCGCGGTCACGAAGCTGACGAAAAAGTACACCACTCACCGCTGGCCCACGTTCCTGCCCGATGGAAAGCACTTTCTTTATCTCGCGGCTAACCACGCCGCGCCTGCCACCGGCGACACCGCCGTCTTCTGGGCGTCGGTCGATGGCAAGCAGAACAAGATGGTTGTATTGACGCCATCCAATGCGCTGTATGCCTCCGGATATCTGCTCTTCGTGCGGCAGAACGCATTGATGGCGCAGCCGTTCGATCCTTCTACCGGCGAGCTGAAAGGCCAGGCCACAGTCTTGAATGACGATGTGCAGGTCGACAGCTCGGTGTGGCGCGGAACGTTTACCGCTTCGGACCAGGGAACCATGGTTTATCAGCCCGGCTCGGCAGCTGGGCGCCTGCAACTGACGTGGCTCGATATTCAAGGGAATGGGACCGGCCATCTTGGCGAGCCTGATGACTATAACCAGGTCGAACTTTCGCCCGACGGCAAAAAGGCTGCGGCTTCGATTGGTGTACGGGGCTCCAACATCTGGATTTATGACATCCAGCACAACACCCGAACCCGCTTCACATTCGGCCGTGACCAAGTCCTAAGCCCCATCTGGTCGCGCGATGGAAGGCAGATCGCTTACATGGCAGGCGCCACCAGCGTAATAGGCATGCAGGCCATCTGGTCCAAAGCCGCCGATGGGTCCGGAGAGGAAAAGAAGCTACTGGATCTTAGAGATGGCGGACTGCAGGACAGCTTGTGCGATTGGTCGCCCGACGGTCGTTACATCCTCTACGTGAACGGAACGGCTTCGGTGGGTAACGGGGCAAAGATCTGGGTTCTTCCTCTCTCCGGAGATCGCAAGCCCTATCCCTACATCGCGGCGCCGGGGAATCAGCAGTACGCGCAGTTTTCTCCCGATGGCCGCTGGGTGGCCTATTCCTCCGATGAATCCGGGTTGTTGGAAGTGTATGTGGCTCCTTTTCCCTGGACCGGCGCCAAGTGGCAGATTTCCAACGGTGGCGGCGTTCTGCCGCGCTGGCGGCGCGATGGGAAGGAAATTTTCTTTCTGAAAATGGGCAGCGCCGGCACATTTGCCGCGGATGTCGATGGCCACGGGCCGAGTTTCGAAGTCGGCGCTCAGCACACTCTGTACAACGTCAACAATCTCTCTCCTAACACTGCCGGCCAGCAATACTCGGTCACTGCCGACGGGCAGCGATTCCTGCAAATCACTACCGGCGATGCGGGCAAAGGCAGGCTGCCGTTGAACGTAATCCAGAACTGGCCGGCGCAGCTACAGGGCAGGTAGAGGCTTACAGTCTACGGTCCTAGCAGTGATCCTTCCGATTCGTTGTGGTTGCGGAATCGTACACTCGAGAACAATGCAGGTAGATGTCAAGCCGAGTATTGCGTTGCCTGGTAGTTCGCTGCTGACGGACAAACCTGCAGTTATCCACCTTCAGTTTCTGGTTTGCCGACGATCCGACCAGAGCTCGGTTTAAGCTCTGCATAGATAGCTGTTTCCACCTTCCTTCTCAAGTGTTGGCCGAAACTGAATTATTCATAATGCAGAGAGCAAGAAGGTCCACTTCTGCGTCTGTGTGGGCTTCCGACCGTCTTGCTCGGGCCCGACTAGGATGGCCAATCAGGGAACACTGCTTCGAGCGCGCCACCGAACCAATACTTATAAAAGCCCTCGTCGCACGGGTTCATATGATCGCCGTATTTGTCCACGAAGTGGCGCCCCCAGTGCGGCCTGCGGCCGTCGGCGTCGCAAAACGCGTACTCATCGGACAGCCCCCAGGTGCTGAAGAGGCGGCCTGATTTCTTCATTAAGCCAGGGTCGGCAGCGAGGGCTACGATCGCCCGTCCAGCGTAGAGCGGTGTTTCGGAACAGATGTAATTCGGATCTTTCTTCACAGCGTCTTGCCAAGTCGCTTCGCTCACACCAAAACGCTCCAACATCACTTCTGAGCGCAGAAAACCCGGTGTCAGGGCGACGGCCGCGACATTCTTCTTGCGCAGCTCGTATGCCACCGCAAAAGCCAGCCGGATCACCGTTGTCTTGATCAGATCGAAGAACAAATGCCCTCGGTACGAATAGGTGTCGCCGTCGCCGATCTCTACGATCAATCCGGTTCGGCCTGAGTTTTTGGCCGTTTCGATCAGTAGCGGCGCCGCGCAGTGACTCGTGATGATATGCGTATGAATCGCATTGCGGAACATGGCGAATCCGCGCTCCAGGTCGGTTTCCCAGAAGGTCTTGCCAAATTCGTGCTCGGCGCTTTCTGAAATGTCGTTTACCAGCACGTGCAGCTTTCCTTGCTCGGTCCGGATTTCGGCCACCAATTTCTCGACCTGACTGACGTCCAGGTGGTCGACGACGATTGCAATGCCCTTGCCGCCTCGCGCGGCCACGAGCTCGGCAGTTTCCTCAATCGTTTCCGGTCGCCCCGCGTAATACGCGGTCGGCAAGGCCTTTGTCCGCTGCTCACCGGACGGCGTCTTAATGCCGGAAGCCAGCGCCGCGCGCGAGCTGCGCCCGGTGCAGTACACCGTCGCGCCGGCTTCGCCAAATGCCAGAGCGATGCCGCGTCCTACTCCTCGAGTAGCGCCAGCCACGAGCACCACGCAATTGCGCAACTCTGGAGGTTTATAAGCGGATGTCTCGGCCATGGCAGCAGCTCGCAAGGAGGCTGGGGCGGATTATTGAATCGCCGTTCATTAATGTCAAGTGGAAAATAAACAGCCATTCAGTTATTCTTCTCAGCGGCCTAGCGTGTCGCGTGACTGAAAAAAGAGCGAAGCGCATTCCGCCCTCGTTTTACGAGGGTGGTCTTTCCTTTCGATTTCCCTGAATCGCGAAGAACCAGGAGACTATGTCGCCTCGACCTCGTCAAACTTCAGACGAAGCTATCCTAATGGCCACCATGCGCGTGATGCAGCGCCGCAGCCCTGTGGACCTTACCCTGGCGGACGTTGCCAAGGAAGCAGGTGTCGTGCCTGCGACTCTGATCCAGCGTTTCGGCACCAAGCGGAGCCTGTTGCTGGCCGCCTGCCGCACTGCTCCAGGTGGTATTCCGGACCAATTTGGCGCCGCACGCGCCAAAGTTGGCTCGCCGCTAAAAACGCTCATCGAACTCTATGCCAAGTGCAGCGGTTTTGCTTCGACGCCTGAGGCCATGGCAAATGGCTTAGCCTACCTGCAGGTTGACCTTATCGATCCCGAATTTCACGCCATCACCGTGGCGCAATTCACCGCCATCCGTGACGAAACCAAGAAACTCCTCGATGAGGCCGTGGCGTCCGACGAACTCAAGCCCTGCGACACCGGCGATTTGGCCCGGCTGATCCAGCAGGTCAGGGGTGGCGCCATGCTCGACTGGGCCGTCTACCGGAAAGGATCCCTGGCCGCTTGGCTCCGCCGTTCTCTCAAAGGCCTGCTGGCACCCTACCGGCTTGGAGTGGGGGCAGACTTGCCCAAGGCCCGAACTGGACGAATGCAAAACAACCGAAGGTAGTATGTCAGTTTCTGGAGGGTGAATTACCGGGAGTTCACTCCGCCGACTCAACGCGACAATCGGCGAAATATCCCGTACTGTCGCACTCTGGACTAGATCGGCCAGCGCGGTCGGTTCCTCCCGCATCACGGGGCAAACCGGAAGCCAGCTTCCCAATTGCCGACGGTACTAGAGTTGATGGCAACAAGCCCGTTTAGTAGGACCTCAGGTCGTTCCTCGGATCGACGCTGTTGCCATACGGCTTTATTTAATGGAACGCCAGAGTGCCGTCGGACCAATACGGTACTTCGATTGGGACGGTCCGCAGCGGCGGCAGCTCTTTGTTCAGTGGACTATCCGGTTTGTCAGGGTCCGGGAACCACATAGACGTGGAAGAAATGGGTGAGTTCGGATCATTGGCGTTCAATTCAGCAGGATCTTTTATCGGCAAGAAAAACATCACGTGGCATAAATTGTGTGACTGGCCCAAATGCGTGAGATATGCATCCTTCGACATCATATAGCTCATTGCCCCCGGCTCCACCGCCGGAATCTCCTTCTTCGCATACGACTCTTGAATACCCGCGATGCGCTCCCTTACTGAGGTCACTCCAGCCAGCGTCATTTGCGTCAGCTTGCGAAAAATCGGCAGGATCGACCGCACGGCCGCTGGATTGAGGCAAATCGCCCCTCTCTGCTTCGGACTCCAGATGTCATAAAAGTCAATGCTGGCCGTCCATGACGGCCCCGCCATGCACACAAAACCGTTCGTACCTTGGACCGCCGTTTCCCAGCCTTTGGGCGTCAGCACCAAAACAGATGCATCCTTTGAAATGCCCTCCGGAGCGGCGCTACGCGCCAGCGCGATTGCCGCATCCCGGTCCATTGAATACTGCGAAAGTGGCAGCATCGTCGGATAGGGCCTCTCTGCATCCTGTGCCCGCGTGCTCGCAGTCATGCTAAGCAAACTCACGAGGGCAAGCGCTCCCACTGCAACTCTGGCTGCAATCTTTTCGATCTTTGCAAATCGCATCATGCTCGTTTTCGTTTCCTTTCTGCGAAGATGTGTCCGCAACTACTCAAGCCCCGACACTTAGCTTGCCCATGGCTGCCGATCCCCCGGTTCAGACCAATGTGGACGTGCCGATGCCGCTGCCACGCTGATCGTAGTTCGCCCCGTTCGAGCTCGGAACGGCAGTCGAAAATTTGGTTCCAGTGTATATTCCGGAGTCTGGCGGGTAAGCCATGCGGACCCGGGAGATCTCCGCTTCTGCTGAGACATGCTGCAACCGAATTTCCAAACTCAACGCTTTCATTTGCAGTGGCTTAGAGGGGCGTTGATCTGTCGGAATTATGAGTTTCTGGAGAAGTCCCGGTAAGTCGGCATGTGTGGGTCGATGGCAGAAACTCCTGGTTAAAGGCAAGCCGGAAGTCAACTTCCCAATTGCCGACCACTGGCTCATTAGGAAGCATTCGTTCCCAGAATTCGCATTCAGATCACCAACCTTCGCACCATGCCATAGCCGATCTAGTAGCCAGCGCAGGCGCGGGCTCCAGGAGTGAAAGCAAACGGAGATCGATATTAAGGCGATCACAGACGAGATCGAGCGCATTAGTAACGACGATGCGCGTTGCCGACGGTTGCGCCAAATTCCCAGCTTTGGCCCGCTGGTCTCCACCGCAACCGTGGCCCGCATCGGCAACGGAGCTGCTTTTCGCCGGGGACGTGAGTTCGCGGCCTGGGTTGGGGTGGTGCCACGGCTATACTCCACCGGGGCAATCAGAGGCTGTTTGGCATCAGCAAGCGCGGCAACATCTATCTGCGTCGCAGGTTGATCATGGTGCCCGGGCGGTACTGCTACGCGTTACACGGAGCTGATGATCGTCGTGGTCCCTGAGATGGAGAATAGTATCGCAAGCCGCTATTACAGCTTCGCGTACTCGGCTTTCGGCTCCCGCAGGAATGGGGATGTCGGGTCACTTATGGAGGCAAACCGATCCGGTGCAGGAGGTCAACATAGCGAGGATCGGAGCGGAGGTTGTCGAATATTGGGTCCACGTTAATATCCGCAATGAATGCCCGAGCAGCGAATGCCTTCTCCAGAGCGTCGAATGCTGCATCCTTATCACCTAGCATCGCGTAATTCCCAGCCACTTCGCGGTAGTCACGTTGAGCCTCGGCTTCCCTAGCATCTTGTCTCAGGTAGACCGCGTATCCCGATTTCTCGAAGAGATGCATTAGTTCCTTGGCATGATTGTCGTGACCCCGCAATTGTTCAACTTTGACCCATTGCTCCATCGCCTGTTTGTAGTTTCCCATTTGCTGGTACGCGATTCCGCACTCCAACGCAACTGCAAAAGAATAACTGGGGTCGATTTCCAGTGCCTTGTTCGCCTGCTCGATGGCTTGCTTGTAATCGCGAGCAGAGTAAAGCGCTGTCGCGAGGCTTAAGTACCTTCCAGCCGAAAGAGGATCGAGCTCCACCGCTTTGCGGCAGTCGGCGAGACCCTCCTCAGTTCGTTTCAATCCGACTTTAAGCCCGCAGGAGGCCACAAGCGCATTTGCAGAATTAGGGTCGAGTGTCAGAGCCTTCTTTATCTCGGCTTCCGCCTCGGGAAAGTTCCAGAAATAGGCAACATCTAGGTTGGCTAATGCAATATGCGGCTCGGGAATCTGGCTATCGAGTTCCAGCGCCCGCCGTGCAACAGACCGGGCTCTCTCCCTTAGCTCAGGACGGGCGCCCCCGTAATAACCCTGTGCCGCGTAAACGTCTGCCAAACCAGCATACGCGGCTGCATAGCTTGGGTCTCTACCAATAGCCTTATCGAATAACTCAGCCGCTGCCTTTAGGTCTACCGGCGCTCCGCGGTCGTACTGATACCGCCCCTCTAAGTAAAGGCGATATGCTTCGGCGTCTTTAGTGCCGATTTTTGCTAGGCTTTCACGTTCCCTGCCCGATAGCTGTGGCCGCAGTTTAGAGGTAACATCGCTTAGGATCGAACTCTGTAGCAAAGCGACATCATTGACGCTGCGGGTGTATCGTTCGCCCCAGAGTTGCGCTCCCGTTCCGACATCCACCAACTCACTTTCAACATCGAGTTCACCACCGTGCTCTACCACTCGTCCCGTAACTACAGCGTCGACGTGCAGGTCGTGCCCGACTCCTTGGGGGTCGTCTTGCCGTGATTTGTAGTGGGATACAGTGCTGCGAGCCATGACCTGTAGATGGGGAAGCCGAGAAAGGGAATTAGTGATCTCCTCGGAGATGCCTTCTCCGAGATATTCCATTTCGGGGTCTTTGCTTGCATTTGCAAACGGCAGTACTGCTATCGAATGGATCGGTGTCGGGTCCGAAGCGCGGGAATGGAGAGATTGCCACGCCTGAAACGCAGCCGCAATAACTAGCACCGCCGCCACGCCCGCAACTAATTCCCACAGCCTTCGGCGCGAATTCATTTGCGCCTCCGCTTCAGCGACCGCGGCTGCGCTCTTGCGGCCCTCCGTATCTCGCTTCAGCCGTTGCAGATCAGTGCTAATGTCCGAAGCGTGCTGGTAGCGCAGATCGCGATCCTTCTCCAAGCACTTATTGATGATTCGTTCTAAATCGGGCGGTAAATCGGGGTTCCGGCGCACTGCTGGGGTCGGCGTCCCATCCAAAATCGCTTTGAAAATCACACCTGAACTCTCACCCCGGAAGGGCAACGTTCCGGTTGCCATTTCATACAAAAGGATGCCAAACGAAAACAAGTCCGTGCGTGCATCCAATTCTTTGGCACGGACTTGCTCTGGAGACATGTACGCAATGGTGCCAACAGCTTGACCGGGACTGGTCAAGTGATTTTCAATCGTCACCGTTGATGCTGCTGTCGCCCCAGCATCTACGTTGCTCCAGACAGGCACAACTTTCGCCAATCCAAAGTCTAGGACTTTGGCGTGCCCGCGCATGGTGACGAAGATGTTGGCTGGCTTGATGTCTCGATGCACAATGCCAGCGGCGTGCGCGGCATCGAGTGCGTCCGCGATTTCGATAGCAAGCGACAGCAGTGTCTCGATCTCTAGAACCTTCCCACCAAGCCGATATTTCAGCGTCGTCCCTTCCAGATATTCCATGACGATGAATGGCCGACCGCCTTGCTTTCCAATCTCATGGATCGTGCAAATGTTCGGATGGTTCAGTGCTGAGGCGGCACGTGCTTCACGTCGGAACCGTTCCAAAGATTGCGGGTCTTGGGCTACGTCCTCTGGCAGAAATTTCAGGGCGACAAAACGACCAAGCTCCGTGTCCTCGGCTTTGTAGACAAGACCCATCCCGCCGCCGCCGACTTTCTCGACAATCCGGTAGTGGGAGATGGTCTGACCGATCATGGCTGGTGAGACTCAGACTGCAATGGTAGGGATGACTCGAAGGCGAAGTCAACGAGGGAAGAACGCCAGCGGCGGCAGCAACGAATCAGAAGGTTAATACGAGCACTTTGGGGGCTTTCTGAGTGACTTCAACACGGCATCTAAAAAGGCTGCGAACAGCGGCTCGATTTTTCGCCGACTTCCGCCCCTCTTTTGGCAACATCGCAGACCACGTCCGCTAGGCGCGGTGATTTCAGCTCCATCGCGGGTACTCGGAGCATTACAATGGGCGAAATCTTTCGACTGGCCGACCCCATTCGCGCCGTGAAAGGATTTCCCATGACTTCTCAAACCCGAACTATCAGTTCGCTTCCGTTGTTGTCGATGGTGGCCGCGATGTTGTGGTTCGCGGGAACCGCGGACGCGCAGGAGTTGCGGGGTGAAGCACTTGTCAAAGCGTTGCAAAAAGGCGGATACGTTCTCGTGATGCGGCACGCGAGTTCACCGCGCGAGGTGCCTCCCAAGCAAATTGCGAATGCCGATAATAGCAAGCTCGAACGACAATTGGATGAAACCGGACGGAAGAGCGCAGTGGCCATGGGAAAAGCACTTCGTGATTTAAGGATTCCGATCGGCGACGTGCTCTCGAGCCCCACCTATCGCGCTCTCGAAACCGTGCGGCTGGGTCAATTCGGCACTCCCCAGATCTCTGCCGAACTTGGGGATAACGGTCAAAGTATGCAGGGTGGCACGCCTGCCCAAACCGCCTGGCTGCAGAAGCAAGTGGCACACTTTCCAACCGCCACGAACACAATGATTTTGACTCATCTTCCGAATATTGCCGCTGCATTTCCGCAGTTCGTGTCCAGCTTGGCGGATGGCTAGGCGCTGATATTTGTTCCGGACAGCAAGGGTCAGGCAATTCTCGTCGCACGAGTCAAGATCGAGGAGTGGCCAGCGATGCATCTTTGAACCTAATGTCGTCCGGGCTCTATTGTTTAGGGGAGTTGTTGGAAAGTGGCCCCGAGCGCCATGCCCGCGCATTTTGTGATCGGATCACGAGCGGTCCGGAAATGGAGCCTCGGTCCGGTTTCCATTCGCTTTTCCATCGAACCTGAAGGCGAAGGAATCGCGATTCTGTTGCTGAATTGGTCATTTTTCCGCCCAGACAGGACGACTGAGTTCGCAAGTGACTGCGCGCCTAGCAGCAAGTCACAAAGCCGAAAACCCCTGGGCCAGGGAAGCTACATAGAAGCGGATTTTAGTGATCTGGGATCTTGTGCTCTTGATTCTCACCAAACTATTCTCCCGGAAATTTGCCACAAGCTCGTTGATGGCAACTTCTGGATTGCCACAAGCCACCCTGTGACGAGGCGATTCCGGCATGATCAACGGCTTCCTACCAAGGTAGACTAAGTCCCGAGATCAAGATCATCCCGGTTCAGCAAATCTAGGATTCTGCAATCGAATCGAATGCGTCCAGTCATTCAAGTGTCCGCAATCCGGAAAACTTACGGCTCTACAGTGGCAGTCGACGAAGTATCATTTGAGGTCAGCGATGGTGAGATTTTTGGTTTAGTCGGGCCCAACGGAGCTGGCAAAACCACAACGATGGAGTGCATCGAGGGTCTACGCACGCCCGACCGGGGCGCCATCTCAGTGCTGGGTCTTGACCCCTTTAACGACGTTTACAAACTACAAGAGCGGATTGGAGTTCAGCTTCAGCAGGCGCAGCTGCAGAAGCGGATCAAAGTGTGGGAGGCGATAGACCTGTGGGCTTCCCTTTATCAGAGGAATGAGGTAGACGTCGAACGGTTGCTTGAACAGCTTGGCCTTATTGAGAAGCGGAATGCCTGGTTCATGACGCTGTCGGGCGGCCAGAAGCAACGACTGTTCATTGCTCTTGCGCTGATCAACAATCCGGAGGTTGTGTTTCTCGACGAATTGACCACGGGGTTGGATCCGCAGGCGCGAAGGGCCATCTGGGACCTCGTGCGGGGCATCCGCGAGCGTGGCAAAACGGTCTTCCTGACCACTCACCTCATGGAGGAGGCCGAGCGCTTGTGCGACCGGGTGGCGATCATCGAACACGGACGCATCATTGACATCGACACGCCGCAGAGCCTCGTGAACCGGCACTGCCCTGAGTGTACCGTCATCCTCGCCACAAACGACCGAAAGGCTGCCGACTGCTTTCGGACCATCCCGCGAGTCGAGGCGGTAATCTGCAGCGACTCACAGTTCACGATTCGGGGCCAGGGCGACGACCTTGTCACCGAGGTGATTCATTGTCTCTCTGAGAATCGCATCCGGGTCACTGACTTCCGAACGAGTCGCCCCAACCTGGAGGATGTCTTTCTCAAACTAACGGGTCGCTCGATTCGCGACTAGGCGCGATTAATGATGCTGCGTGGACTCTGGAAATTGACGTGGATCGAGATCAAGATCTTCCTCCGAGAACCGCTCGGCGCGTTCGGGACGATTGGAATCCCCGTTTTGGTGTTCGTCGTAACGGGTCGGATAGTCGGCCACAGCCTCGCGCCGGCCTCACTCGCCGCGAGCAGTTTTATCACGGCCGGTCTACCGGTACTCGCTGCGGTTCTGATTACCATCAGTGCCGTGCTGTCGCTGGTCACGATCATTTCGATCTACCGCGAGGGGGGTATTCTGAAACGGCTCCGCGCCACTCCCTTGCGGCCGCAGACGATCCTCACCGCCCATGTGGCGGTCAAGCTGCTGCTCACCGGGGCCACCCTGGCCTTAATGGTGCTCGCCGGTAAACGTTACTATCCGATCGGAATTCATGCTCCACTGTTCGGCTTTACGATGGCGCTTCTGATAAGCACCTGCAGCATCCTGTCGATGGGATTTCTCATCGCCAGCATCGTTCCCACAGCGCGTTTTGCGCAGCCGATCGGCGCTGTCATCATGTACCCGATGATCGGTGTCT
>Ga0209168_10000992_pt1 | contig 24154 bp, 19 predicted proteins | sample Coa_R1_FD_187156 | JGI IMG/M metagenome (GOLD analysis project Ga0209168, IMG submission 187156) | Surface soil microbial communities from Centralia Pennsylvania, which are recovering from an underground coalmine fire - Coalmine... | ecosystem: Environmental > Terrestrial > Soil > Unclassified ...
GACACAGAAAAGCTGCCGCTCGCTAGGGCAAAAAAGCAGTTTGAGGTAAGTCGAGCTGTCCTTGCGTTTCCGTGTCGGGTTTTCAGGATGCGGAGTCGTGCCCGTCAGCGCGGCGTGATTTATGAACGCAATGCCATTGGTTGTCAGACGACCCAAGCCATTCTCGTGCATCAATAAATCGATCGCGAGCGCCGATGCTTATTTTGCGGAGCGGAGCAATTCGCTGGCGAGCGCGACGGCCTCGACGCCCGCAAGTCGTGAGTGCTGTTTCAGCGGTTCCCAGGGCAAATCCGGGAATCCGCGGCGCGTCAATTCGGCGGGAAGATGGGCCAGAATGTCGCGCGGGCTTTGCGCGAAAAGTTGCCGAATTGCTTCAAATAGAATTTCGTTGTCCGCGTCAAGCCATGCGTAATCCGCAAGCATGCGAATCACGTTTCCGCGCGCCGATTTATTTCCAGTCGCGTCACAAACGAATTGAAGCAGCCGCGTTTCTCTATCAGCTCGCGAATCCGCAAAGGTGTTCGATGCCATCGCAGTAGGTAGAAATAAACACGCAGCACTCGATTATACGGGGAAGTCGGAAGCTAAAGAATAAGGATTAGAGAATAGGATCGCTGAGGAGCGCCGCAGCGTCAGCGTCGCTGATCACTCCGCGCTTGACCAGCAGCCGAACCAGCCGTTGTGCTATCTGCGTATGCTGCTCTTGCTTTCCCGCCGTCCGGTTCGCCGCAAAGGAAACATCGAAGCTGGGGGGCTTCACGGCCGTAAGTTCTGTCAACCAGGCATCCAGCGCGCGCGCTCGCTCGGGCGGCATGTTGTCGAACGCCACGCCCATCCCCAGGCCCGACTGCGAGTACGTTACCGTGCCGAGAGCCTCTATCGCCACATTGTCTTTATGAAGACGCACGCGCACGCTCGAGCCAACGGGAAGCGGCATCAACGTGTCGACGAAGCAGCCGCCGGGACCAAGGTCCGTGGTGCGCGTTGAAAAACGCGTGCCTGAAATCAGTTCAATGACTTCGGCGGCGACGGTGACTTGATAGCGAATGCCGCCGCGGCGATCTTCCGCTTCGTCAGCCGCTACGGTCAAAATCGCCCTAGGCAGTGTTTTAGACAAGGACATTAAATAAGTCTCCTGCGAACGCAGAATAAGGTTTGCGCGCTGCTCGCCGGAAGTACAAATGAAACGGCGGCAACACCCTAATTGTGCGGGTCGAAGCGGGCGCGCGCAAGAGCTTCACCTTCAAACGATACGGAAAGGGAACTGACCCTGCTACTGTACGGAGGGACAGGTGCGTTGCGGAGTGGTTTTTGCGCAAGTCCGAGCGAATGTGTCTCCGCGATCTCTTCGGCGCGCGGGACTCTAAAGATAAAGCGCAAGCGTGATTATTCGCAGTTTTCGGGTAGCTCGCGCAGCTTTTGGATGGCTTCGGCGACGCCCTTGTTGGAGGCGGTGGTCAGCAAGATTCGCGCTTGCAAGCAACTCCGTGAAACTCCCTTGCCCTGCAAGTAGAGGTCGGCGAGCGGAATCGCCGCAGCGGTATTCCCCTTTTCCAGTGATCGCCAGAACAATTCGGCAGCTTCGGCGGGATCGGCAGCGACGCCGCCAGTGCCGTTCAAATATTTCTGGGCTTGCTGAAACTCGGTTTGGCCCGCGGCCGCGAGAAGTCCGGCGGAACTGGTGGCGGGAGCGGTCGCTGATAGGGGCGGCGCAACGGGAGGGTTTTGAGGCGCAGCGCCAGCTCCAGCGTTGGCTGGAGGGGTACTCGGATGAAGTTGCGGCGCGGGCGCTGCCGTGGAAGCGGAAGGCGCAGGCACCTGCGGAGGCTTTGTGGCCGGCGAAGATGGGTTGGCGGAAATTGGGCCATCTGACGATGACGGCGTGCTGGAAGGTGGCGCGGCCGCGGTTTGCGGCACAGGTTGCGGGGTTTGCGAAGTTTGCCGCGGTGGCTGCTGCGCAGATTGCTGCGAAGGCGCAGACGCATTCTGCGCTGACGCGCCAGCCACACTCCTGCCCATGCCTTCGATCCACGCGCCAATTTCCTGGCGATGCGAACGGATATACGGCACGCTGGCAACCGACGCTGCGACCATCAGGAAAATCACAATCGCGGCGATCAGCCCTTTGTGGCTGCGCTCTTCCTCGGGTAGCGATTGCCCGGAGATCCAGGGTGAACGCGAAAAAAGTTCTCGTGTATCGCGCGGCGGAAACAAAGGTCGCGGCTGCTCGGTGCGCGGAGGCGCGGCTGGAATCTGTCTGGCGCTCGGCTTGTTCTCGGGAGCTTGGGCGGAAAGTTCAGAAGCAATTGCCGCGGGAACTTCAGGAGGCATTCCCGGGGAAAAAGATTTTGCCGGAGGGAGGCTGTCTGCCGATGAGGTATCTGCGGCCGACGCATCACCAGCAGACATATCAGCACGGCCGGTATCAGCAGACGAAGCAGCTAATTCCTCGTGAACTTCGGGTTGCAGCGCGAGCGGCGTATCCTGCTCGGCTTGCAGATTCTGTTGAGGATCCGGGTGCGAAGCCGACTCAACACTTGTTTGAGCATCCCGCTGCACATCATCGTCTGCAGTCGGCGGGATATCATGCTGAACGTCTTGCGAAACAAGTGGCTCCAGATCTTCCTGATTCGTTTCCTGAATAATCGGCTCTGCAACCGGCGGCGCGATTGGCAAGCCAACCGACTCGGCAGCGGCCCCAAAATCCGGCTCAGCATTCTGCTGAATATCGGGCTGAACATCTTGCTGAAGATCTTGCTGAATAGCTGTCTGCGGAATGGCTGTTGACGAAACGTCAAGTTGCGCTGCGAGCGGTTCGACCGTTGGAATCTCTGGCTGAATGGCTTCTTGCGCGGGTGTCTCGACGGACTCGATGAGCGGTTCCGCGGCGACAGGCGTTTCGGGCGCGAGTTCCATGGGAGCGGTCGGGACGGGCAGCGGAGCGCGAGGACTCTCGATGCGCTCGATAATCAGGGGACGTTCTTCAGTTCCACTTTCGGGCGCGGTAATTTCTGCTTCGACAGCGGCCGCCGCTTCACGCGCCGCCTCTGCTTCCGCGGTCTTCGTCACCCACTCGCGAATGATGCTGCGCGAATCGGCGGGAAGGCGGGTGAACGTTGTGCCGCCGGAATTTCCTTTTGGCCCAACCCATGCAATACGCGCCCGCGCCGAAATGCGATATCCGGCGCTCAGCGAAAACGAAACCTCGAGCTCGGCCCCTTTCTCAACGCGGCCTACGGCTTGAAATCCCAAGCCGTCTTCGCTGATATCCACGATCATGCCGCCATTTTCGGCGCCCATGTCGAAATATTCCGGCGAATAAAGTTTCTGTCTTTCGTGTTGCCTGCGTTCGAATTCCACGCTATGGCTCTCGGGAAAAGCTCTGAGTCTTGACGCAGCATCGCTGCGAAGGCCGGGGGTCGGAAACTGCTTGCATGTTCAATTATAGACAGTAGTGTTGCTGGCCGCAAACACAAATCGACCGTAATGCCAACTTATTCCACTATAGAGCGGGATGAGATTTCAATGCGCGCTGTCTCGCAGGAGCTCAGCGAGATAGTTCTTCCACACGGCGGCGAGCGTGTGAGTCCCGTGGCCGCGCGTTTCGTTGGTGATGGGCAGCAGAACGAAATGCCCGTGCGGGACTTTGTGGATCAGTTGTTCGTCGATATGCAATTCGGGCGGATTGACGAAATCATCTGCGGAATTTATCGCGAGCAGCTGCGCTTGTATTTTTCCGAGGTTTGGCGACGGGTCGTAAGTGCGCGACGCGTCGAATGCATAGAGCATGTCGTTGGCGTCGAGATTCTTCAGCCTATCCTGCAATGATTTTTCGAGATACGCATCCGCAGCTTCTCGTGTTGGATATTCCTTTTGCCAGTAAAGCGGCGTGCTGACCATCAGCATTTCCACATCGAGGGCGGCGCGCAGCCCGTTCACGGGTTCCGTTTTGTAATTGCCGCCGTCCCACGCAGGGTCAGCTTTAATCAAGTCCATGATCATTTTGCGCGTCATGCGGTTGCGTCCCGCGATTTCGATTGGCAGACACGCAAGGGGCATCAGTGCGTCCATAAACTGCGGATAGGCCTCGCCCCACATCCACGTATGCATGCAGCCCATAGACGTGCCCATCACCAGACGCAAATGATTTACGTGCAGGCCTTCGGTGACCAGATCGTATTCGGCCGTCACCATGTCCGCGTAATCGTAACGCGGAAACTTCATGCGCATGCCGTCGCTCGGCTTGCTCGATTTTCCGTGACCGATGTCGTCGGGAAGAATGATGAAATGCTTCGAGGAATCGAGCAATTGTCCCGGACCGAAAAGCACGCCCGCAAATACGGAGCGCAGGAACTGGTGCCCTGTGCCGCCGGTACCGTGCATGATGAGCACAGCGTTCGTCACGTGGCCGCTGGCATCGCGTTGCGGCGCGCCCAGTGTGGTGTAATGCAGACGCAGCTCGGGCAGCGTCTCACCATCACGAAAATGAAAATCGTGAACAATAAAATCGCCTTCGTCCGTGGGCCACGTTTGCGCGGGCGCGCTGGCGCGACCGGCCTGCGCGAAAACCGCGCCGGGATGGATCAGAGCGGCGGCGAATAGCATCCATGCGAAGCGACAAATCCGGGTCTTCAATGTGGTTCTCCCATCGGCGGAGTTATAAAAACGCTGTTCGCATTCCGCGCCATTGCATATCACGCTCGCGGAGTTTGTTCAATCGCGGAATTCGCACTCTGCCGGAGCTTCGCATTGACATGGCGCAGCGTCCGGAATAACCTTCCGCGACTTCCGCGTAGGCGCGAGACGCGCAGACGGCTAGAACAATCAAAGTGTGCCGAAATATCCAGTGAGTTTAGGGGGAAAGAATGATGAAGCGGGGAATCGCAATTCTTGGTGTGCTGGTGCTGATGGTGTGTGCGACGCGGTGCGCGATGGCGCAAGATTCAGACGCGATGCCAGTGAATGCCGCGGCGAAGTCCAACACGACATTTGTGCGTTGCGGAAAATTAATCGCCGCCGCGGACCAGCCGCCAATTGACAACGGCGACGTCATCATCATGTCGGGGAAAATCACCGCGGTGGGGCGCGGCTTGACGGCGCCAGCCGGAGCGCAGCAGCAGGACCTCTCTAAATACACATGCATTCCCGGACTGATCGACGCGCACATTCACATCTGGACGGGCCCGCGCGGGAAATATCCTTCGTTGCCGCTGGCGACGATTCGCGCCACAAAAGCGATGGCATACGCGCTCGATTCGGGCGTCGTGGCCGCGCGAGTGCTAGGCAGCGGTGGCTTTGTCGACGTGGCTCTCAAGGACGCCATCGAAGAGGGCACAATTCCAGGGCCGCATCTGGTTCCCGCGGCGCACGCGATTTCAATTCCTGGTGGTCACGGCGACTTCTATGATTTCCCGCCTGACCTTACGCCTGAGAATTTCTACACGCCGGAAAATGGATACATCAATTCTCCCGCCGACGCCGAAGCCGCCGTTCACTGGCAACTCAAGTATGGCGCGCGCGTGATCAAGATTCTCGCGTCCGGCGGAGTGCTCTCGCCTCTCGATTCGCCGCTGGCGGAACAGGTTTCTCCGGAGGAACTTAAGGTGATCGTCGAGCAGGCGCACGCCGCGCACGTGAAAGTGGCGGCGCACGATGAAAATCTCCCGACGATTTGGGCCGCGCTGCACGCGGGCGTCGATTCCATCGAGCATGGCGCGGGGCTCGACAAGGACGCGGCAAATTACATGAAGGACCATGGCGTTTATTTGACGCCGACGCTCTACATCGCAAACAACATCGTCGAGAACGGGCCGAAAATGCACATGGCGGATTACGCGATTCGCAAAGCGAATTTAATTTGGCAGGGCGAGTTGCAAGGATTTAAAGTCGCCCTCAGTACCGGCGTGAAAATCGCAGCAGGTTCGGATCAGAGTTACGAGCCGGGCAAGGGAACTGTGCGCGACGAAATCATGACCGACGTGCGCTTTGGCGCCACGCCGCAGCAGGCGCTTTCGTTCGGCACGAAAGCGTCCGCTGATTTGCTCGGCCTGGATGATTTGGGCGCGATTGCCGTCGGCAAAGAGGGCGACATTGTCGCGACGGAAGGCAATCCGCTCGAGGACATCCATGCGCTCGAAAAAGTTCGTGCGGTGATTTTCAAAGGCCAGCCGGTCCCCGTCGCCAACCGTTACTAGCTGAATTGTGGTCGTGACATACGAAGTATGAGGTGCCGGGGCGAAACGGTTGACACGGTGACTGCTGCGCGCCATTCTGATTGACACATCGGCGTAATGAATACAGATAAGACACCTCGAAGGAAGCGACTGTGGAAATGGGTGCTTGGCGGCTTTATGTTGCTGCTGCTGGCGGCTTATTTCGTGCTGGCGCATTTCATGGGCGGGCCGCGCGATGTTTACGGATTTCTGCGCTACGCGCTGCCGCAGTGGCATCAGGGCGATTTGCGGGTGGGCGACCGCGCTCCTGACGCGCGCATATATTCCCTCGATGGAAGCACGGCGTTTTACCTGCACGAGCGCATCGGCAAACGCCCGCTCGTCGTGATTTTCGGCAGCTACACTTGACCGCCCTTCCGCCGCGAGATTGGAAATCTCGTCAAGATTTACAACGACTATAAAGACCGCGCCGATTTCCTGACTGTGTACATTCGCGAAGCGCATCCGCAGGATGAATGGCAGATGAAGTCGAACGTCGATCAAAATATCTGCTACATGCAGCCGCGAACGTTTCCGCAGCGCGTCGCCATCGCCAACGATTTCGTGACGCGCTTCCATTATCCGATTCCCATCGCGATCGACACGATGAACGATGCCGCCGATCACACGTATGGCGGTTGGCCGGAACGGATCTACATCATCGATGAGGCGGGGAAAATTGTGTATCGCGGAGGACTGGGCCCGTTCAATTACCATCCGGAAGAAGCGCGGGCGTGGTTGGCGCGGCGCTTCCCGCAAACAGCGTCCGCATCGCTCGCGCCGCCACACGCCGGGCAGTAGTACTTTGTTTTTGCATCCCTACACGAAAAAATAATTTACGCGAGGCGTTCGAGGGCGGCGCGGTCCCAGTTCCCCAGCGATGCGGCCGCGTCGTAGGTGCTTTCACAAAAATCCATGAGAGTGTCACGCGGGTATTCGCTTTTGCGCACGTCCTCGTAAGGAAGGAAAAACTCCGACTGCTCCGCGCCGTAGTAAGCTGCGGCGGGACGCACCGTTGCTTTCTTGAACCCGGGCGGTTCGGGCGCGGCATAGGCGTAAAATGCGGCGTCGATCACGCCCTCGTTTCCGGGCCAGAATCCCACGCTGCTCACTTCATGCGAATAGGCCTCGCGAGTCATGAAGTCCGCTCCGGGACGTTCAGGGGCGCGACGGCCGGAGAATCGCGTGACCGCCAAGTCGAAACTCCCCCAGAAGAAATGCACGGGACTGTCCTTTCCCACGAACCGCGCGCGAAATTCCTGCAGTACCGCCTCCGTACTAATCAACGCCCTCCAGAAGCGATTGGCGTAATCGGGATCGTAGGAAGCGTGTACGGTGTCCTGGTCGAAGCGAATGGGATTAGGAATTTCGACAGGCATGGGCCAGATTTTCACGTGGATGTCGAGAGAAGCGAGCGCTTTCATAAATTCGCGGTAAAACTCCGCAACCGAGCGCGGCTTCAATGCGATTTCGCGAGCCCGAGCGTCGCAAGTTTGGATTTCGAGAATGTGCCGCAGAAAATCAAATTGGATTTCAAACGCGCCTTTGCCGTAGGGAATCGCCGAAGTGGTGAGGCCGCGGCTATTGACGTAGAGCGGAACATTCCACCAATGATTGACGAGCGGCGTGAGCGCCAGGCGGACTTTGCCGGCGATTTGCGTCCACATATGCAAAGTGGCGCGCGTCGGTTCCCATTCTTTCAGCGGCAACGCTGGCCAGAAAAGATCCTCAGCATATTGGGGCGGCAAGTTTCGAGCGGGTTTGGGTTCGGGAGTCATGTCGTTACGATGTCACGCAAACGTTTGTGCGTTAGCCGCGCAGGAAAACAGCGCCGCATGGCTTTAGTCCAGCATAATTTCGTCGACGTAGCACCAGCGCCAATTCTCTCCGGGCTCGAAGGATCGGATGAGGGGGTGCTTGGTGGCGTGGAAATGTTTTGTGGCATGGCGATTTTTCGACGAATCGCAGCAGCCTACGTGGCCGCAGATCAAGCACAGCCGAAGATGCACCCACGTGTCGCCCATTAGGAGACATTCCTTGCAGCCCTTGCCGCTGGGCGTGACTTTCTGAATTTCTTTAACGTGCGCGCATGTTTGACTCAATGCAATAGCCTCTGGGCGGATTTTACGCCTGTTCGCAGCACAAAATCGAGGCGAACAATTCCGGATGAAGAAAGCAGCTCAGAAAAATAGTGGTGAGACGCGGCAGGCACCACGCCTCACGGTTGGTGTCTAATCCACTGCGATGACGTTCATGGCATCTTGACAATTATGTTTGCGACATTGCGCTGGCGAAGCATGGAATTGAAAGCGGCAACGTCCTTCGACATAAGCTGCTGGCCTTCGTTTCGAGCCTCTTCCGCCTTCTTACCGAGTTCGTCAGCGACGGCGACTTGCTGCGTCGTAGGCGGGAAATCGGTGCTGCTCAGTTGGCGCGCGAGATAGGCGAGCTTCTCGGCGAGCATTGATTCCCACCGCACATCATCCTGTCCGCGACCGGTTGCCTTGAGTTGCAACAAGGTTCCTTCAAAATCGGTGAGCTTGTTGTTCAGCTCGTTGGCGGCGTCGCGAATTGATTTCGAATTCGCGTCGTCTCCGAGCTGTGTGTTCAGTTGATTGAGCTGCGCGCGCACGGACTCGAGTTGATTAACGGTATCCGCCATCGCGTTCAGTTCGGTTTGCAGATGCTCGACGAGTTTTGTTTGCGTTTGGATGTCGGCATCCGTGCCGGTAGAGTGCGGGTCTTTTAGAATCCGCAGTTTCTGGCTATATTCTTTTCCTCCGGCGAGCAATTTCACCGTGTAGGTCCCGGGCGTTGCGAGGAGTCCAACAGGTTCCACGCCAGGAGCGGGCCGCCAGCCTTCTGGACCAACGGTCACTTCTGGCGCGTAGAGCGGGCTGGTGCGCAACCGGAACTGCTTGCCCGGATCGAAGCGCATATCCCACCAGACGCGGTTGACTCCGGCATTTTTTGTACCGTCGAAGGTGCGCACGGTCTTGCCGCTGGCGTCGGCGATTTCGATTTTCACGTTGTCCTTGGTCGCAGATTTCAAATAGTAGTTGATCACCGCGCCGAATGGCGGATTGTACCCGGTTGTTGGATCGTAAGTTACGGATGCAGGCTCGGTGACATTGCGGAAACGATAAGCGTCGCGTGGCGCAAAAAGATGCGCGTCGGACGCACGCACTTCCGGCGTCATTTGTTGGAGCGGAGAAATGTCGTCCAGAATCCAGAAGCCGCGTCCGTAAGTGGCCAGTGCGAGGTCGTGGAAACGCTCCTGCACCGTCATCCAGTAGACGGGCGCGTGCGGCAATCCTGACTGCAACGGCTGCCAGTTGTCGCCGTCGTCAAACGAAACGTAGAGCGCATTCTCGGTGCCGAGGTACAGCAATCCCTTGCGTACGGGATCTTCGCGAACGCAATGCGCGTAACTTAACGGGCTGTGCGGGATGCCGTTTGTGATTAACGTCCAAGTCTTACCGTAATCGCTGGTTTTATAAACAAACGGATCGCGATTGTTCATCTGGTGAAAATCGACGGTGATGTAGGCTTTGCCTGCGTCATAACGCGACGCCTCGATGTTGCTCACCGTTCCCCACTCGGGCAGATTGGGAATATTGGCGGTGACGTTTGTCCAGTGCTTCCCAGCGTCGCGCGTGATTTGCACGAGACCGTCATTCGTGCCCGCCCAAATCACGCCTGCTTCTTTTGGCGATTCGGCGATGGAAAAAACAACGCCGGCGTATTCGACTCCGATGTTATCGGGCGTGAGGCCGCCGGAAATTCCCATTTTACTTTTGTCATTGCGCGTCAAATCGGGGCTGATGACTTGCCAACTATTGCCGCCATCGGTGGTCATGTGGACGTACTGGCTGCCTGTGTAAACCCTGTTGTGGTCTTCAGGCGATATGGCGATCGGGAATTCCCAGTTGAAACGATATTTGACGTCGGAGGCGGGCGCTCCGTTTGTGGTTTCGGGCCACACTTCCACTTCGCGCGCCTGCCGATTCGCGACGTTATCGAGAATCACCGTCCCGCCGACGCTGCCCGAGCCTGTCCCGCTGTTCCAGACGATGTTGTTGTCGACAGGATCGACGGTGGCGAAACCGCTTTCGCCGCCAGCCAGTGAGCTCCACGCGCTGCGCGAAATGGGGCTGGCGCCTCGGCGTGGGCCGAAGCCCCCAAACTGCAGGCTGTTGCTGGGCCCGCGATACGAGCCGCCGTCCTGTTTATTGCCGTAGACGTTGTAGGGAATTTGATCGTCCACGGTGACGTGATAAATCTGCGCGATGGGAAGTTGAATATGATCCCATGTACGGCCATGGTTGATGGAAATGCTGACGCCGCCATCGTTCACAACCGCCATGCGGTTTCCATTCGTCGGATCAATCCACATCTCATGATTGTCGCCGCCCGGGCTGGCAGGCATTTCCGTGAGCGTCTTGCCGCCATCGAGCGTTCTCGAAAACGCGGCGGAGAAAAAGTAGACTTCATTCTCATTGTCGGGGGAGATTTCTTCGCGCGTGTAATAGTGCGTGCGCCCGCGGATCTGGCGGTCGTAGCTCACGACTTGCCAGTTCGCGCCGCCGTCGTCCGATTGCCAAAGCTGCCCGCGCTGCGTGGGCTTGCCGTCCATCGGGACGCCATCGCCCGTCTCGATTTCGGCGTAGACGCGATTGGAATCGCTGGGAGCCACGCGCACGGCGATTCGGCCGATGGGTGAATCGGGCAGGCCGTGCCCCTCAAGGCGCGTCCACGTGACGCCGCCGTCAGTTGATTTGAAAATTCCGCTCCCGGGACCCCCGCTCGTGCGGCCCCACGTGTGAATCACCAGTTGCCACATGCCCGCAAAGAGGACGTGCGAGTTGTTCGGATCCATGGCAAGGTCGCCGCAGCCCGTATTCTCGTCGACGAAAAGTGTTTTCTCCCAAGTCTTCCCGCCGTCGGTGGTGCGAAATACGCCGCGCTCGGGTTGCGGGCCGTAGGCTGTTCCCAGCGAGCATGCGAAAACGATGTCCGGATTGCGTGGGTCAATAATCACGTTGGCGATGCGGCCGGTGTTTTCCAGGCCCATGTGCGCCCAGGTGTGGCCCGCGTCCATCGACTTATAAATTCCGTCGCCGATGGAAATGTGGCTACGAATATAAGGCTCTCCCGTCCCTGCCCACACAATATTCGGATCCGTGGCGGCGACGGCTATCGCGCCAACCGAGGAAACGTCCTGCGAATCAAAAATGGGCTCCCAATGAATTCCGCCGTCGGTGGTCTTGAAAATTCCGCCGGAAGCCGCGCCGACGTAATAAATATTCGGATCGCCGGGCACGCCCGCGACCGCGATGGTGCGGTTGCCCACTGGACCTATGTAACGGAACCGCAGTTGACCAAACGGCGCGGAAGAGTTGCTGCCGTGCGTTCTTTGCGCGAACAAAAAGCCCGCGCTGGAGAGCAACAACACGACCGCAATGGATGCCAGCAAAGCGACTCGCTTTGACATGATTTGTTTTCCTCTTTTGAATTGAAGGGTAATTGGACGCGCGGATAATACTGCGTGCTTCCCAGGACGTCAACTGCTGCTCAGCGCTGGAGGTTTTGCCGACGGAGCTGGCGGAGCATCTCACGCAGGTCGGGGCCGCCCTTAACTATCACCACCAGCGTAATGAACGCGAAAGCGCCGCCCGCGACGAGCAGGCAAAGCGTCCAGAATATTTGCCAGTGTTTCATCGAGCCTCCTCCAGTTGTGCGCCTGTCAACAGAGTTTGCTTCGAGGGAGGCGAACGACGCCCGAATAGGGAACCGACGAGAAATCCGCAAGCGGCAAGTCCGAAGGACGCGAAGCCTGTGATGTTCTCATTCCAGTGCAGTACGAAGAACGGAATGATCGCGCCAGCGGCGCCCAACAACATTGCGAAATATCCACCGAGCGTGGTGGCGCGCTTCCAATACAGACCGCCGATTACAGAAACGAATGCGCCCGCGAGAAAAATCGTCGCGGTGATATTCAAGTAGAGATAAACGGCGCCGGGCGGAGTGTAATAAAGTCCCCAAAACATCAGGAACAAACTGACGAAAAGGTTCGCGATGCGGTTCAGCAGCAACTGCGCGCGCGAATTGAGCTGCGATTTTCCCATCATCCTGCGCAAGGGAAGAACAACGTCCTGCGAAATGATGGCGCTCCAGCCGAGAAGGTAAGAGCTGTTCACGGACATCGTGGCGGCCAGCATTCCGGCCACTACGACGCCGCGTACGCCGGGCCCCAGTATTTTCGCCAGCATGGCGGGCATGGCGTCAATCGGCATCACGGCGTGGCCGTGGACAATCGGCAGAGGCACGCCGTTGACGAACGCGCCAGTGCCGAAGAGCGTTAGCGCCGCAATGCCCCAAAGCATCGGGAGCATTCCGCGTCCAAGGAAGATGAAGCCGGTCCACGTCATCACTCGCTTGGCCGTCGCAGGGTTGCGAGTCGAGAAAATGCGCATGGCCGTGGTCTGCCAGCAAGTGACAATAGAAAGCCACAGCAGAACTTGCCACACCAGAAACGTCCAGCCAAATTTCGGGCTGGCGACGGGGCTGAAGCCCGCGACGCCCATGGTGGCACTTACTTTTTGCACGATGTGGCTCCAGCCGGCGAAATGCACGGCGTAGATGGTCACTAGAATTGTGGCAATCGAGAGCAGCGCGTATTGCAAAAAATCCGTGATGACCACCGAAACCATTCCGCCGAGCACGGTGTAGAGAAGTTCGAGAAGCAAAATCACGGTCATGACGGCAACAAGGTATCGCGACGGGATCCCGCTGACGATAGTCAGAAATTCGCCCTCGATTTTCAGAAACACGCCCATGTTCAGGATTCCGCCCAGCGCCACCAGTATTCCCGTGACAAGGCGCAGGCCGCGGCTGTAGCGGACCTCGAAAAATTCCGGCACGGTCATTAATTTTAATTGGCGGAAGCGGCTGATGATGAAGCCAGTGCGTCCCACGAAGATCATCACCACGCCGGAAATCAGCGCGGCTGCAAAGGACGCGAAGCCGAAGCGGTAACCAAGCTCCGCGTTGTACATAAAAGTGATCGTGCCGATCTCGGTGGCGGCGAGCGTGGCGATGCCAACGTACAAACCGAGTTCGCGGCCCGCAACGAGGTAATGCGACACATCGCCCAGGTAACGCTTTCCTAGAAGTCCGATGCCAACCGAGGCTGCGAGATACCCGATGACGATCGACCAATCCGCGACGGTGAAACTCATCGCGGAGCAGCTTCCAGTGTGAGAACTTCAAAAGGTTGGAGCGTAATCGCGCTCGGCTGGCCAGCTCGCAGATTGATTGCCGGCAAATTTGCCGCGCTTTTCCACGGACTACGCGTCACGTAGTTTTGTGAAGCTCCGCTGGGAAGTTCGAAGCAAGACTGAGGATCGAGAGCAAATGAATGCGGTGCTTTATCGGGATTACGAAGGGTGACAATACCGCCGCGACGCGACCACGAGGCCCAGCCGTAGACTTCCACGCGAGCGGGATCGCCGCCGATCCAGTGCGTGTCGACCAAAATGTCCGCGTTTCGCCGCGACCATCGAGCCGCCTCGGCCAGCAGGTCCCAGTCGTCGTCTTTCAGCAAAGAATGCGTAATGTACATCTCCTGAAGCTGCGTGCCGGTGCCGAAATAGGAGCGCACTTCGGCGCTGAAATCATGCTCCGGATCCACATTGAGCTTTTCGGCGTCGCGCGCGTAGATCAGGCCATGGAGCATAAGGGAATTCAGAGGATAGAGCGGACCTGCGCGAACGACATGCTCGTACGTCGCGGCGTCGCGATACGTAATCCATTGCTGGCGATTGGAACCGACGCCCGCGAAGGAATGGTCATCGCCGCCGCGCCAAATCGAATCCGCATAGCGAAGCCAGAACGGGGAAGGATATGTTCCCGTAGTCAGGTTGATGTATAGATTTGGCTGGGCGTGGCGCAAATCGCCGATCAAGCTGATCATTGCGTCGAAGTCGCTGTTGAATTTACTGCCGGGATAAACTGTGGACACGTTTCCCGTGCCATCAAATTTGAATTGGTTCACTCCGTACCGGCGAATCATTTCCAGGCACACAGTGTGAAAGCGCTCGAAATAGCGCGGCCCGGAAAGCACGAAGCCGCCGGAATTTTCTTCGTAGCCTTGATGCTTGCCATATTCGAGGCGTTCTTTGCGCGGGCCGTCATAGCCTCCCCAGGGCGAGAGCCAAATGCCGGGCGCAGCTCCGTATTTTGCGGCGGCCTGTTTGAGGGGCGCAAAGCCGCTTGGGAAGCCCGAATTGAAATTCCAGAGGGATTTGTGATTGTCCCAGCCGTCGTCGAATAAGAACGAGTCGAGCGTGACGCCGCGCTTTGCGTGCAACTCCGCGCCGAATGTGTTGATCACGTCCAACGCGCCCGCTTCATCATAAGGAGTGAAATATCCGAGGTCGTACCAAGAGTTGTAATGCAGAAACGTGCGATAGGGATGAGCACGCTCGCGTTCGACGTAACGCAGGAAATCGCGGCGCAACTGCCCCGTTTCGCTCACGCCAATCACCGATGAGTAGGCCGCGGCGCGGCCCGGTTCGAGCGGCAGTTGGCGTTCGAGGCTGCAGAGCACGCGCCCGCTGTCTACGCTGCTCCGCGAAAGTGGATGCTCGAAACCGAAAAACCACTTGGCAGAAGTGGCGGGCGACCCTTTGGCGCTTCCCGCGACCTGCGCGCCAGAAACGTTCAGGTCGACGAGGGTGATTTTTGTAACCGGTAAGTCGCTCTGCAGCGCAATGAGCGTCACTTCCTGGCGAATGTAGTGCGAGCCGTCGCGTAGAACGGCGCGCCATTCGGCACGCACACGGTGTTGCGCATCTTCGAAGCGCGCGGACAGAGCGCGCCCGCCGAGGCGCTCGGAAAATCGGGCCGCTCCCGGGACGGCCTCGAGATTTTGCACGCGCGCGTCGCCGACGAGATTCATCTCGGACGAAATAAGACCGGATCCATCGGAGAGCGTGAGCGAAAATGCAGGTTTGGGTCCCTCAATCGCAAATCCGGTTCGGTGATCTACGATACGCAAAAACTGCAATCCAGTAGCGGAGATTTCCCATGTTGCTGCGATGACGGCGTCTCCGAGCGTCGCTGTTTTGCCACGAACGTTCGCATGCGCGGCATTTTGCGGGCTTGCGAACCATGCGTTGTGCGGCGACGCGGCCAGATACGAAATTGCAGGGAAGCCCGCGCAAAGGAGCGACGTCTCGCTGAGAAAATCGCGACGAGTGATGAGCTTGCGCGGCAGCAGATTATTGAGCTTCCGTGAATGTTCGCTCCCGCCCAAGATGCCCTCCTAACGGCGTCAGCAACTAGAACTGAATCAGTCCCGGCCCCGCGCCGGTAATGAGAAATTGGCTAGCCTCCGCGCGCGCCGGAAAACGTTGGTGATAATGCGATGTCCACGCGCCGCGAAATTCCTCCGCGCGCGCCGAAGGAACCAACGCCCAAACGCTGCCTCCAAATCCCGCACCGAATGCGGAAGCGGCATCCGCGCCAAGCATGCGCGCCAGGTGAGCCAGCTCGACGGTCTCCGGCGTTTGATTGCCGAGCAAAGTCTCGGCAAGCGATTGCGAGCGGTCAACCAGCGCGCCGGCGGTTACCATATCATTGCGCGCAAGCGCCTCGGCCGCCGCGGGAATAATTTCGTTACTCTCAGCCGCAAAATGATCGAGGCGGTTCAGCAGGAAATCCGCGGAAACTCCAGAATCCGCGGATTTACGCGCAATTTCGCGCAGACGTGTAGCAGCGTCAGGACTCGAAGAGAGCGCGGCGGCGAGCGATTCGTCGTTGCGGCCAGTGGCGCGCCGCCACAAATCGAGAATTTGTCGCGTGGCCAAAGAGGCGCGATTATAGGAGTCGCGCGAGTTGCCGGTTTTTTTTGCTTTGACACCGCTGACTGCCAACACAAACACGTGTTTCTCGGGAACGGGGATTTCCTGTTCCAGGCGAATGGGACAATAAGAATACTGGCGCAAGAATCCGGCGCGAGAGCACAGAATTGCGACGTGGTCCTGGCTGCCTCCCAGCGTACCCACGCCACTGTCCCCCGGAGAGGATGCAAACCCAGTGCCGCTCTCGACTGCGGCCAAATAGCCGGCCAGGGCTTCGTTACCTCCGGAGCAACTTCCGATGCACAGACGATACGAATCGCTCTGCCACAAAGAGTTCGCCTCCGCGAGCGCAAAGAAAACGGCGATAACCAGCGCGCTTGAGCTGCTCATGCCGGACGCGCGTGGAAGATCGCTGGAAAACACAATGTCCGCCCCAGTATGTGCGGCGGGGAAATCGCGCGCGATTCGCCGGGCAACAGTGATGGCATAGTTCGACCAATGACCAGGGGCCGGCTCCGCGTTGGGAGCGAATGCGAAGCGCGCGTCGGATTTGCGTCCCATGTCCAAGATGCGCACCTGCGCATCCTGGCGCGGCGCCGCGACTACTCCAAGACCATACTCGATTGCGCAGACGATGCCGCGGCCGCCAGCGTAATCCGTGTGCTTGCCGAGAATTTCCAGCCGTCCAGGCACGAAAAATGCGCTGGACCGATCGAGCGCCGTAGGGCGCAAGCCGCGGAGCTCAGCGCTTAACTCTTCCAACAGCGCCGCTTTTTTGGCCGCTTCAGCGGCGCTCATGCCCGCAGAGCGCAGGCGAGTGTCGAATCCGTCCATTTGTCTACCCGCGAGCCGGGGACATCGTTTGGGCACTCGCGATGCGAGCGCAAGGCGAAAGTTCGAGGGCGGTTGCCGTGAAAAAGCTCCGCCTTAAACTGCGCGACAGCTGAAATTCTGATTGACGCTTTCTGACGAGCATTCTTCGCTGCCGTGTACCGCGCGGGCATTATCCTACAACCGCTTCGATTTTGAGGACACGGTTCTTCCAGCCTGCTGAGGGCAGACTGAACAAACCTGCTAAAGATGACCTATCGCGAAGAAGAGAGCGAGCAAGACGATTTCATTGGGTGGCGCGATTTGTTCTACTGGCGGGCTCGAAATTTATCTCAGACCGCGCGCCCAGGCTCAGGACTGGCGCAGTGGCCGGTGATCTGCTCGACGAAAATGCGGTAGAACACCGGAATCAAGGGGCGCTCTGCGCCTTTGATGATGGTTTTCGCGTAACCGGGTTCCCACCACATAACTTTCTGGTGCAATAGTTTGTATGCAAATGCGTGCGCGTCATGCCATTCAGGCGTATCGGGGAGTTCCTCATAACGACCGAGCACGACGACACTCTTCCACTGTGTTGAATTCACCACCTCATCCGCTTCCAGGCATACGAGCGGGTTGGCGCGCATCCACTCGATTTTCTGTCCCACGGTGGAGAAGCTGTAAATGTAGTGGGCGTCGTAGACAAAATAGACGGGAACGATATACGCTTGCGGACCTTGCGTGCACGCCAATCTACCGAGATGCGTTCGAGCCAGCAAGTCCAGACTCGCCTTTCGAGTCATTTCCTGGATCAACATGACGCTTTCCAGTGAATCCTATCGAACGATTCAGCCACGCACCGTCAGGACCGGACACGGTGCGAGCGAAACCACTTTGTGCGCGACGGCCATCGGCAAATGCGTGGCCGCTCCGTAAAGGCCGGTCGGCTTGTGCACTCCGAGGACGATCAACTCCGCGTCGCGCTTGGCCGCAATTTCCAAAATCTTTTCGGCCGGCGCGCCGTATTCCACAACATAATCCGGCACACACCAGAGCTCGGCTTGCAGCGGCACCAGGTGCCGCAACATCCTCCCGGACGATGACGATAGTTCAGACGGGTGAACCAAGTCGCCCGTTTTGGCGCGTCAATCACATGCAACAGAGTCAAATATGCCTGACATTCCTGTGCGAGCGAAATGGCATAGGAGGCGGCGGCCTGCGATTCGGGACCAAAATCCGTGGCCAGCAAAATTCGCGTAATCTCACCGCTACTTTTCGGTACGGCAGGGGAGTGCGGCCCGACGGTTAGTACGGGGCACGGCGCCTGCCGAAAAATCTCTTCGGCTGCGGAGCCCAGCAGGAATTTTCCGATTCCAGAGCGCCCGCGGGTCCCCATCACGATCATGTCGATGTCGTGTTCCTGAATGGCGGCCTTGATGTTGGGCCAAAGATCTCCTTCATTGATCAGGATTTCCGGGTGCATGCCCGCAAATGTGTGGACGAGCGCAAATTTCTCCCGCTGCGCTTCAATCTCGGCGATCTTTTCCAAGGCTCTCCAGTTTTCCGGCAGCGTCAAGGTGTTGACAATTGGTGACCGCACATGCAAAGCGTAGAGTTTAGCACCGTAGCGCTTGGCCAACGCGGCAGCATAGGGAGCTGCGGCTTTCGCGGCGTCCGAGAAGTCAGTGGTGAAAAGGATATTCTTGATCTGAATGTGAGTGCCCGTGCTGATCGGTTTCAAGATTGGTTTCATTATTCACCCCCTACACGACTCCAGTTAGCTCCTCAGCGCGTTTGTACGCCGTGACGCCCATCACATTGAGGAGTGATGCCTGTCGCATGCGACGAACCGGGCGCGAGTTACGGTTTAATTCTGTCCGCAGGGTCCGTGGCGCAAAAAAGGCCAAACGGGGATTTGGGGCGGGCGGAGGTGACTGGGGGCTTTATGATTTGGAAGTTCATGCACGGAGGAATCGCGGCACTTGTGGCGGGGTTGGGCGTTTTCTTAATTCTGCGAGTTTATATTGTTCAGGAGCTGCTCGCCGCGCTGTTTCTGTTCAGCCTGGTGTTCGCTGCCGTTGCACTCTTTTGCTTCGCGCTTGTCGTGCTCGATTGGTTCAGCCAAGTTTTAGTCCTCAAGATGCAAAGCGCGGTACGCGCGCACGCCGCTTTAGCCCAGCCACTGCTTATTTTCCGCGAATACGTGGGACGCAAATATTCTTTTGCCGTCCACCACCACTGGGGACATTAGACAGTTGGCGCCTAAAGCCAAGCCTGCCCGCGAAATAGATGAAGACTTTGCCCGTTCGAAATCTTGCCTGTGGATCTCCAGCGTGACCGCCATCACTCCGAACTGTGCCGGCAATCACTGCTTCGCTCTTGCAGGATGATGTATCAATGCGTTGGGAAGAGATGGAGACTGCAAATGGAAGGCAGCCAAAAAGGCGACAGGCCCGAAAGTATGAGGCCAGCCTGCGGTTTGCGCCCAACAAACGTTCCATGGGGTGGGCGTTGTTTGGGTATTACCGTTGCAGGAATCTCTGCCACTTCTCTCCGAGCCGGCGACAATGCGCGAAGCCAGATTGAAGCGCCTGATTGTTCGACGCACCGACCCTCCAGGGCCGGACGTTTCGCAAAGCACTCGCCGGCTCGGCCACCGATTTTGGCGGCATTCAAGTAAGGGGTAAAGATAACTTCGTGATCCATAGAATTTCAAAAGGAGATTAATAATGGCGAATCTGATTCCGCAAGACAATTTCTTCCAGGATCTCTTCGATTTCCGGCGGGATTTCGATCAGATCTTCAATCGTATCGTTCTCGCCAAGCCACTGCTCGGGGAACAATTCGTTCCCAACAAGATGTTTGACTTCCTCCCGTCAATGGAGTCGTACCTCGACAAAGACGCCAAGAAGTTCGTTTGCCGCGTTTCGCTCCCGGGCATTGACGCCAAGGACGTGGAAATCCATACCAAGGACAACCTGCTGACCATCAAGGGTGAGAGGAAAATGGTTCGCACGTCCAAGGAAGTGATGGACGATGAGATCATGTACGGCAAGTTCGAGCGCACGCTCACGCTTCCCGAGGGCGTAGTCGCCGACAAACTCACTGCCGAATATCACAACGGAATGCTGGAAATCAGCGCGCCGGTCGCCGCGGCGGCGATGCCGCGCAAGGTGGAAATCAAAGTTGTGCCGATTTCCAAGCAAATCGCTGCATGAGATTCGGAAAGCGAAAAATGGCCCGGGACGCTTGCCATCCCGGGCCATTTTCTTTTGCGCGCGACTTGTTGGCGTCGCGGAAGATTTTGGGACGGGCTTGTTTTCGCGATGAGTAATTGCGCGTAAACTTAAGGTATTGGGAACCGGCCGAACTTGGGCGCCGGAATGAACAAGACCGAGCGAATCCGAGTCTTTTTGAAAGCCACCCTGGGGATGCGGCTGGCTCTCGGAGCCGCGTTCTGTATCCTCGGATTGGCCTGGTGGTTGAGAAGCCCTTCCAGTATCCACAATCCTCTGCTCTACGGTCAGCTTGAAATGACCAGCGGCATCCTCGCACTGACTTTCGCTGCCGCTGCTGTTGTGCGGTTTCGTGGAACGAGCGAGCGCCTTCCATTAATCCTCACATGCGGTTTTCTCATCATCGGTGCGACACTGGTGAGCGCCAGTTTCGGTTTCTTGCATCTCTTTGGATTGAACCCTGGCTCGAGCCTCCCCGATCCGCTTCCCTGGGTTGTTGGCCGGACTCTGCTTGCGGTGCTGCTTGTGGCGTCTTTGGTCGTAGAGCGGCGTTTTCCCACGTCGCACAGCACCGGCCGCGAGATTGCTCTTGCCCTTCTTGTTGTGTTGCTGCTGACGTCGCTGCTCAGCGCTGCTCACAAACTATTGCCCGCTGAGATGACGCTTTCTCCAAACGGGATTTTCCCTCACCCCGGGAATCTTGTTCCCGCGGGACTCTTCCTGGTGGCGGCCATCGGTTTTCATCGGCGCTTGCGGCACAGCGCCTCGCCCTTTGATTTTTCTCTGTATTTCAGTGCCGTCTTGAATTTGGCCTGTTCTCTAGCTGCCAGCGAGTCGGATTTCAGGCTCGACAGGCCTTTCGTTTTGGCGGAAGTCCTCCAGTTGGCGAGTTACGGAGTGCTGGTCGGCGGCGCTCTTCTTGACAATGTCCGCTTACTCGAGGAAGTGCGCCATCTGGCCGTGAGTGACTCTCTGACGGGACTCGCAAATTACCGGCGTCTTCTGGACGCATTGGAGAGCGAAATCCAGCGTTCAGGCCGCACGGGAAGATGTTTTGCCCTTATCTTGTTCGATCTGGACAGGTTGAAAAAGATCAATGACCGGTACGGGCACTTGGTTGGCAGCCGCGCGCTCTGCCGAATCGCCGACGTGCTTCGCGTTCACTGCCGCGCCATCGACACGGCGGCGCGTTATGGAGGCGATGAGTTCGCTCTTGTCTTGCCGGAAACGGATCTGGCCGCGGCCCGTGAAGTGGCGAATCGCATCTGCGAACGCGTGGCCAGCGACGAGAAGGAACCTGCCATCTCCGTGAGCGCCGGCGTTGCGGTCTATCCTGATGACGGTCCGTCCGTCGAAACGCTTTTCGAAGTGGCCGACCGTGAGCTTTACGACTGGAAGCGCCGTGTTCGGATTCCGCGGAACGCGTCATCGTAGGCTGATGCATCCGCATCGGCCCGCAATACGTCATTCACTCATACCGTAGCGACTCGATCTAGATAAGCGAACGGATTGTGGCGCGGGGGCCAGCGCACTTGCCTGTAACCTTCGCTTGAAAATTCATTGCGTAGAGCGTAACGTTTCGCTCCGCAACTTTAATTCGTAGCTTTATTAGACGGCCATCACTGATTGCTGAATTTGTGGCATGGGGCCCGACTAAAGGTGGAACTCATGAAGAAGTTTGTTCTCATTTTCGCTGTTGCATGCATTTCTTTCCCTGCGTGGGGAGCACAAACGGCGGACATCGCGCGCTGGGAACACGAAGCCCAGAACGTCACCATCATCCGTGATAATTGGGGAATCGCGCACGTCTACGGGAAGACGGACGCAGACGCCGTCTTTGGCATGGAATACGCGCAGGCTGAGGACGACTTCAATCGCGTCGAGACAAATTACATCAACGCAATGGGACGCCTGGCGGAGACGGAAGGGAAGTCCGCAATTTACCAGGACCTGCGGATGAAGCTCTTCATCGACCCTGAAACGCTGAAGAAGCAATACGCGGAGAGTCCGGCGTGGCTGAAAACGCTGATGAACGCGTTCGCCGACGGCTTGAACTACTACCTCTACAAGCACCCCGAGGTGAAACCGAAGGTCATCAAGAGATTTGAGCCGTGGATGGCGTTGAGCTTTACGGAAGGAAGCATTGGGGGCGACATCGAACGCGTGAACCTGAAGCAACTCGCGGCGTTCTATGGCAAAGTGCCTGCCAGCCAGACAGATTCTCTGCAGGAAAATGAGGCGGACGCAAGCGAACCTGCGGAGCCGACTGGCTCAAACGGCATGGCCATCGCGCCTTCGAACACAATTGATCACCACGCGCTGCTGCTGATCAATCCGCACACGTCGTTTTATTTCCGGTCCGAACTGCAAATGGTGAGCGAGCAGGGCCTCGATGCCTACGGCGCCGTCACCTGGGGGCAATTTTTCATTTACCAGGGCTTCAACCCGCACGTCGGCTGGATGCACACTTCGAGCGGCGTGGATGCGGTCGACGAATATCTGGAAACGGTGGAGAAGAAGGGCGACCGCTATTATTACAAGTACGGGAACAAGGAGCTTCCGGTCATCGTGAAACAAATCACCGTGCCGTACATCACCGACCACGGCATGGCGGAAAAGAAATTCACCGCGTATTACACCGAGCACGGGCCGGTCATCGGCGAGGAAACGGGGGGCGAGGAAACGGGGGGCGAGCAGAACGGGAAGTGGCTGACCATCCGGCTGATGCAAGAGCCGATCAAAGCGCTCATTCAGTCTTACACGCGCACGAAGGCTACGAACTTCAAATCCTTCCTGCAAACGATGGAACTGCGCGCGGACTCGTCGAACAACACTATCTTTGCTGATTCCGATGGCGACATCGCCTATTACCAGGCCAACTTCATTCCCAAGCGCGACAACGGTTTTGATTTCACCAAGCCAGTGGATGGCAGCGATCCAGCAACAGACTGGCACGGGCTGCTGACGCTTGACGAAACTCCGCACCTGCTGAATCCCAAAAGCGGCTGGATTTATAACTCGAACGACGCGCCGTGGAACGCGGCTGGCGTAGGTAGTCTGAAGAAGACAGATTTTCCCTCGTATGTAGAGAAGGGCGGGGAATCAGCGCGCGGACTCCACGCCGTGAGGGTTCTCGGGAACAAGAAGGATTTCACGCTCGATTCGCTGATAGGCGCGGCGTTCGATAGCTATCTTCCGTGGTTTGAAAAAGCCATGCCTGCGCTAATAAAGGCGTGGGATCAGGACGCTGACTCGGATCCACTAAAAGCGAAATTAGCGGAACAGATCGCGGTTCTGCGCAAATGGGATTACCGCTGGGGAGTGGATTCGATTCCGACTTCGCTCGCCGTTTTTTGGGGTGAGGATACCATGCGTCGCGTGGGCCGCGACGCGAGAGTCGCGGGTATTCCCGTGTACGATTACGTCGGCAGCAAAGTGCCCGCGGAGCAATTGTTGCAATCGCTCGCGGCCGCGTCTGACCGGCTCACGGCGGACTTCGGGACTTGGAAAACTCCGTGGGGCAACATCAATCGTTTCCAGCGCCTCGACGACGATATCTTTACGCACTTTGACGACTCGAAACCAAGCATTCCCGTCGAGTTCACTTCGTCGATGTGGGGTTCACTGGCATCTTTTGGCGCGCGTCCGTACCCGAATACGAAGAAATGGTACGGCACCAGTGGAAATAGTTTCGTCGCAGTGGTTGAATTTGGGAAGACCGTGCGCGCCCGGGCTGTGACGGCGGGCGGCGAAAGCGGCAATCCAGCGTCTCCTCATTTCGACGATGAAGCCGAACGCTACGCCACCGGCAACCTGCGAGAAGTGTACTTCTACCGCGAACAGCTCAAGGGCCACACGGAGCGAACCTACCATCCCGGAGACTAGGTGTCGTTTTTTTTCGGAGGCTGGATAGTTGGGGCATTTGGGGAGTCGATGACGTGATGAAGAAACTGTGTCTGTGGTGCGCAATTCTGCTGATGACGGTGCCGGCGAAGGCTTCCGATCTACAGAAAAAAATCGAGGCGCTGGC
>Ga0209168_10000997_pt1 | contig 24031 bp, 13 predicted proteins | sample Coa_R1_FD_187156 | JGI IMG/M metagenome (GOLD analysis project Ga0209168, IMG submission 187156) | Surface soil microbial communities from Centralia Pennsylvania, which are recovering from an underground coalmine fire - Coalmine... | ecosystem: Environmental > Terrestrial > Soil > Unclassified ...
GGAAGGTTGAGCGGAACCCCGCTGCTGACTACTTTCAGCAAATCGCCTTTCACGAGTGCGACATTGGCAGTTGCAGGAGTAAACGTAATTTTCAACTCTCCGGGAGTAGGCTCCAGCGCGGCATCGGCAGCTGCCAAGGAAACAGTTGAGCCTGCAACAAACTGCTTCTTAAATTGCCGAGGCTTGAATCGGTCTTTGCGCAGCTCGACAGTGTGGCCTCCGGGATTGATGTTCGTGAGCGAGAGCGTGCCATCCGGCTGAATCGTGCCCACCGGACTCTGATCGACGAGAATCGTAGCTCCGGGCGTGCCGCCCTGAATGTTCAGCGAAGCAAGATGAGGCTGGGGCTGTAGATTGAAGACAAGCATGCCTTGCTCGCCCTTGCGAATGCGAATCTTTTGCTGGGGAGGATCCTGAAAACCGCTCTTCGAGACTTGCACAACGTAGTCGCCGGGTGCCAGACTCGGCAGCCGCAACTGGCCTCCCCGAGTGAGTTGCCGTTGAACTTTTCCGTTTACAAAAACCTTTGCGCCGTCTTGACGGGTCATCACGAGAAGCGTGCCGAAATGATGAGAAGACTCGGAAGGCGGCTGATCTTCAGGCGTGACTGTGACCGCCCCAGTATCGGGAGAAGCATGTGGAGTTTTCTCAGGCGTTGGTGGTGCGGCAGACGTGTCGGTTGAAGCAGATTCTGGCGGTGCAGAGGACGCAGGCACTGAAGGGCTCGCGCTTGGCGTGCTTGGAACTGAAGCCACGACAGGCGCGCTCGATTTCTTCGCCACCTGCGGAGCGTAATGCCTTCGCGTGAAAAAGAATGTCGCCGCAACCAGCACCATCGCGGCGGCGGCAACGATGACGATCAACGTCGTCGAATTGGATTTCGCAGGCTGCTGGGGCCGGGATGCTGGCGACTTTACTTTGACCGCAGACGTCGACAACTCGGCCGCCGATAGCGGAGCGACTTGCGGCCGTGATGGCTTCGGTCGCAATGCAGAAATTTTCCCCGGCTTCACCGGGCCAGGCGGAACTTTGGGCGGCGGCGCGCTGCCGACCGAAACGCCCGCCTGTGGAACGGGCTCAGTTGGAACTTTGATCGGAGCAACTGGAGGTACAGGAACCGGAGTTGCAGCAACTGGAGTGGCAGCAACCAGAACCGGCGCGGACTCGGCATTGGCGATGGGCACAGTCTTGGGAGCGTTCGGGCGCGGAACATGAAAAATGACGGGCGCGCCTTTGCCCTGCTTCGACGGACCTGCTCCCTCCCGGGGCGCCAATCCCAAGCGGATCAGAAGTCCGTTCGCGATTGATAAGATTTCACCGTCAGTCCAGTACTTGGCCGCCAAGCCTTGTATGCGCTCAGCCAATGCCTGTTTCGTAGGATCGTCCGCCTCGCCATCAATTTCACGCTCCATGCGTCGCAGGTCTTCCAGATCTCCCCGGCGGGCTTGGCGCCGCCGAGCAGACTGGTCACGCTGGATCGAATCCTGCATGTGAAGCAGTTTGTGATCATCCGGATGAACCGCCAACCCTTCAGCCACCCAAGCCAGTGCCGCGAATAGATCGCCGGAGGCTTGCAGCTTTCGCGCTTGCTCAACCCAATCCTCGACCGAGCTATTCTTTTTTTGTTCGACAATCAGGTTGTGGATCGTCTTGGCAGTCGGATGCGCCGGGTTCAGATCGAGCGCCTGCTTCGTCAGTTTCTCGGCTTCGAACCAGTTCGTCTCGACGACGGCATGCGCGTGCTCAACCAGCGCATTGGCAAGAATTGATCGGGCAAGAGTGTTGCGCTTGTCGAGTTCATATGCCTTGCGCAATAACAGAAGGGCTTCCGCGGATTTCTGCTGCGCGAACAGATCCTGGCTCTCGGTGATCAGATGGTCAGCTTCGGATTTTCTCTTGACCCCATCGTGCGCAAGAGCTTCCAGCTCCGTGAGTTTGGCGTCATCCCGGAGTTCCGCCGCCGCGCCGCGCAGCAAGTCCAGCGCGCGCGCATACTCTCCGGACCGCAGGCAGCTGTTGACCTGCTCAACTACTCCGGCTTTCGAATCGCTGCCGGTTTGTTGGACGATAGTTTTCTCCAAGCGGTCTGGCCTCGAAGGTCGTAACAGCCTGCGATTTCTCGGGGGGAAAGCGAGATTTTCCCGCGACAGCCGCAGCGCGGGCCTTAGAAAATCTTACTCAAACGGGCGGAAAAGGATAGAGCCCGGCCGGTTGCTTCGCCGCTCAAGCGTGCTACGACTTCCGGGATAACAGTCTCCCGGCAGGCCCGTTCTCGGCGCTAAATCAGTTCGCGGACCTTATCCCCGAACGCGGTCAGCGCAATCTTTGAACGATTCGGCTCTCCACGCGCCAGAGACTCGGCAAAGTGCAAAGCCTGTTCTGCCTTGACCTTCGCTGGCAGGGGTGGTTCGAATGGATCGACAACAGCTTGCAGGATTGCCGGACCCGGAGCGTCGAGGAACTCCTTCATCACTGGTCCGCAGTCACCGGGATCCTCCACCGTGAATCCGATTCCACCGCACGCGTGCGCGAACTCAGCGAAATCAATCGGATGAAGCTCGACGCCGAACTCCGGATTCCCCAGAAAAACCATCTGCTCCCACTTGATTTGTCCGAGGGTATTGTTCTTGATGACGATGACCTTGATCGGCAATTTATATTTCACGGCCGTCACGAAATCAGCCATCAACATTGAGAAACCGCCATCGCCCACGAATGCCACGCACTGGCGATTGGGATAAGCGACTTGAGCCGCAACAATATAAGGAAGCCCGCAGGCCATGGTGGCGAGATTCCCCGAGAGTGAGTGCATTTGGCCCCGTTTTACCGGAACTTGCCTCGCCCACCAGGAAGTAATTGTTCCACTATCGCAACTTACGATGGCATCCTTCCGCAGCAACTTTCCCAGTTCCCAAGCGACCACCTGGGGCTTCATGGGCTTGTCTTGACGCGTGCCGCGCTCTTCCATCACTTTCCACCAATCTTTCATTCCGGCCTGTGCCGCCTTCAAGAAACTCCTGTCTTCTTTTTTTCGCAACAGTGGAATGAGTTCTCGCAAAGTGTTACGGCTGTCGCCCACAAGACCTACATCGACTGGATACCTCAAACCGATCCGCTTCGGATCAAGCTCGATCTGCACTCCTTTCGCCTGATTCGGCTTCGGCATGAACTCGATATAGGGGAACGAACTGCCCACAATGAGCAACGTGTCGCAGTCTTCCATTGCTTCCTGCGATGGTTTCGTCCCAAGCAGCCCGATGCCGCCTGTTGTGTACGGACTGTCGTCCGGCACGGCCGCTTTTCCGAGAAGCGCTTTGATGATCGGCGCGCCGAGCAGTTCCGCTGCCTTTTCAAGTTCATCTGTCGCGTCCAAAGCTCCGCGGCCGGCGAGAATGGCAACTTTCTTCCCCCTGTTCAGCACGTCTGCTGCTTGCTGTAACTCGGCAGAGTTCGGCAGATGCGCGCTGCGGGCATCCACATCCGAACTGTGATGAGGAATATTGCGGCTCGAGCGTTGGCGCGACTTCACTTCTTCTTCCTGGAAGTCGACGGGAAAGGTGATGTGCGCCACGCTTCGGTAAGCGGTCGCCATCCGGCATGCCAGATCTGTGACATTTTCGACATGCGTCGGACCCATAATCCGCTCGTTGTAGACAGCGACATCCATGTAGAGCTTGTCGAGCGCAACATCCTGTTGCGTGAAGGTGCCGACCAGATCGTGAAATTGAAGTCCGGTGATCGCCAGGACGGGCTGGTTGTCGAGCTTGGCATCGTAGAGTCCATTCAGCAGGTGAATGCCGCCAGGCCCAGAGGTGGCGAGACAAACACCCAGCTTGCCCGTGTACTTGGCATAGCTGCACGCCATGAATGCGGCCGATTCCTCATGGCGCACCTGAATGAAGCGAACCTTATCCTGCCGTGTCCTGAGAGCTTCCATGATCCCGTTGATGCCATCACCAGGAAGGCCAAAAATTACCTCTACACCCCAGTCCATCAAAGACTCAATCAAAACATCCGCTGCAGTCATAACACCTGTTCCTCAATTTGGATCGTTGCACGCACTAAGTACAGATGCGCGGGCGAGTGAGCACGTTCACTAAAAACCTACGAATTGGCACCGCGCAGCCCGATTGGAAACCGACAAATTAAGAAGGCTACCTCTTGCATGCAAAAACTCATCTCTTCTTCGTAGCTTGGAGCAGTGACCCAGTGCATTCAATAAGGTCTTCACTGGTGTTTCAGGAGAGATGAGTTCAGCAACGGTCAGCACAGGGAAAGAGCGCGTCCCCATCCGGGGCCTTTCGGTTTCACTGTATCGTGTCACGACAGATTTCCCGGAAGCCGACGGAACCATCAGCTGGGATAGCACGAACCTGGTCCTCGTGGAGGCGGCTGCTGGCGATTCCAGCGGTTTGGGCTACACCTATGCCGATTCAGCAACCGCCGAACTGATACACGACAAGCTCAACAAAGAGGTGGAGGGCCGAAACGCCTTCGACATCCCTGGCGCCTGGCTGGCAATGGTGAGAAGCATTCGAAATCTGGGCCGTCCTGGAATCGCCTCCATGGCCATTTCTGCCGTCGACATTGCGTTGTGGGACTTGAAGGCTTGCCTCCTGCACATTCCTCTGGTCCATCTGCTCGGCAGGGTGCGCGATTCAGTCCCGGTTTATGGCAGCGGCGGGTTCACCTCGTATCCGATCAACCGATTACAGCAGCAACTTCGAGGCTGGGTTGAGCAAGGGATTCCCCGCGTCAAGATGAAGATCGGTTCCGATCCATCGGCGGACGTTGCTCGAGTCCGCGCCGCCCGCGAAGCGATCGGCCCAGACGCGGAACTCTTCGTGGATGCGAACGGAGCTTACAGCCGCAAGCAAGCGCTATATCAGGCGGAAGCATTCACAGAATGCAACGTGACCTGGTTCGAAGAGCCGGTTTCCTCCGACGATCTTGAGGGATTGCACCTTGTTCGAAACCGCGCCCCCGTGCAAATGGAAATTGCGGCAGGAGAGTATGGATATGACAGCTGGTATTTCCGTCGAATGCTCGCAGCAGAAGCCGTTGACGTTTTGCAGGCCGATGCGACGCGTTGTGGGGGAATCACCGGTTTTCTCCAGGCTTCTGCGCTGTGTCAGGCGCATCACCTGCCGCTTTCCGCCCACACCGCGCCGGCGATCCACCTGCATCTAGGATGCGCGGCAATCCCTTTGCGCCATCTTGAATACTTTCATGATCACGTAAGAATCGAATCGATGTTCTTTGACGGTGTCCCGAACCCCGTCGAGGGAGCGTTATATCCCGACCTCTCCCGGCCAGGCATGGGAATTGAATTCAAGCGCGCCGACGCAGCGCGCTTTGCTGCTTAAAAGTTAAGGAGGAATGATGTCGGCAAATCGGATCCCGCTGGTTACTTCGGACGAACTGAAACACTCCTGGCGGGCCCACCGAACGAATGTAGATTCTGCGGCTCTGGAAGCGGACCTCCAAGGTTCAGTCGAAGGAGAAGTTCGCTTCGATGCCGGCAGCAAGGCGCTCTACGCCGCCGACGCCTCGAATTACCGGCAGGTCCCGATTGGAGTAGTCATCCCGAAAACCCGTGAGGACGTGATCGCTACCGTAGCCGCATGTCGCAAGCACGGCGCTCCGCTCCTTTCGCGTGGCGGCGGCACGAGTCTCGCCGGGCAATGCTGCAACGTCGCCGTTGTGCTCGACTGGACCAAGTACATGCACAACATCCTGGAATTGAATCCGCAGGAGAAGTTTGCCCGAGTCGAACCCGGTACCATCAACGATTCCCTGCGCAACGCGGCCAAGCCTTACACCCTTACATGGGGTCCCGATCCGGCCACGCACAACCACTGCACCTTCGGCGGTATGTTGGGAAATAATTCCTGCGGCGCACATGCTCAGATGGCCGGCAAAGCTGCTGACAATCTCATCGCGATGGACATCCTTCTTTACGACGGCACGCAAATGACCGTCGGCTGGATGGACGACAAACAGATGGATGCGGAGATCGCAAAGGGCGGCCGTACCGGCGAAATCTACTCCCGCCTTCGAACGCTTCGCAACCGCTATTCCAAGCTTATCGACGAACGGTTCCCGCACATTCCGAGGCGCGTGTCAGGCTATAACCTCGATCAACTCATACCGCAAGAAGAAGACGGACGGTTCAACGTCGCTCGCGCCCTGGTCGGTAGCGAAAGCACTTGCGTGACGATCCTGGAAGCCAAGGTGAAGTTGATTTACAGCTATCCGAAGCGGGTGATGCTTGTGCTCGGATATCCGAACGTCTACGAAGCTGGCGATCACGTTCCTGAGATTCTGAAATTCCATCCCATTGCGCTGGAAGGTCTGGACGAATTCCTGGTTCACAATGTGAAGACCAAGCACATGCCGCAGTTGGATGATCTTTCCGAATTGCCCGAAGGCAAGGGATGGCTGGTCGTAGAGTTCGGATCAGGTAGCACAGAGGAGTCCGAACATCTTGCGCGCGAGGCAATGAAAGCCTTGGAGGGTCCTGGCGCGCCATCGATGCGGCTTTACGTCGATGAAGATCAGCAGCAAAAAATGTGGGATCTTCGCGAGGCCGGGCTAGGCGCCACCGCATTCGTTCCCGGTCAACCATTGACCTGGCCCGGCTGGGAGGATTCCGCGATCGCGCCAGAAAAGGTCGGCAGCTATCTGCGTGATCTCTGCAAGCTCTACGAGAAATATAACTACCGGGCTGCCCTTTACGGACATTTCGGCCAAGGATGCATTCATTGTCGAGTCGATTTCGATTTGACCAGCGCCGAAGGAATTCGAAAGTGGCGCGCCTTCATGAATGAGGCGACGGACCTTGTCACCAGTTACGGTGGCTCGTTATCCGGAGAACACGGGGACGGGCAGGCCCGCGCCGAATTCCTCTACAAGATGTTCGGGCCGGAACTAATCGAGGCTTTCCGCGAGTTCAAAGACATCTGGGACCCGGACTGGAAAATGAATCCCGGCAAGCTCGTCGATCCATACCGCATCGACGAAAACATGCGGCTGGGCGCCGACTACAAACCCTGGGAGCCTGACACTTACTTCAAGTTCCCGGAAGATGATGGCAGCTTCGCGCACGCCACCCTACGCTGCGTCGGTGTGGGCAAGTGCCGCCGCGAGAATGGCAAGGGGCATCAGGACACGATGTGTCCGAGCTTCATGGTCACGCACGAAGAAATGCACTCCACGCGCGGACGCACCCACTTGCTCTGGGAAATGATGAACGGCGAAGTCATCCGCGATGGATGGCGCGATGAGCACATTAAAGAGGCGCTGGACCTGTGCCTCGCATGCAAAGGCTGCAAAGGCGATTGCCCGGTGAACGTCGATGTCGCCACGTACAAGGCAGAATTCCTTGCCCATTATTGGGAAGGTCGCATGCGGCCGCTCTATGCATACGCATTCGGATGGATCGATAGATGGGCCCGGCTGGCGTCCATCGCTCCGGGATTTGCAAATCTGTTTACTCAGGTTCCGGGATTACGAACGCTGGCGAAGGGAGTTGTAGGGATTCCGCAAGAAAGAGAGATTCCCGCCTTCGCCGCAGAAACGTTTAAGTCATGGTTTCGAAGACGGGAGTCGCACGTAAACGGAGGGCAAAAAGTACTTCTGTGGGCGGACACGTTCAACAACTATTTCATGCCCGAGACGGCGCAGGCCGCGGTCGAGGTTCTCGAGAATGCGGGCTGTACGGTTGAAGTGATCGATCAGCATCTGTGTTGTGGCCGGCCGCTCTATGATTACGGCTTTCTCGATATAGCCAAGAAGTATCTGGATCGTAACCTGAATGCTTTGGCGCCCCATATTTCCGCCGGGACGCCGATGGTGGTGCTCGAGCCAAGCTGCTGCTCCGTGTTTCGCGATGAGATGCAGAACTTGATGCCGGATTCGCCGGAGGCGCGTTCACTCTGCGAAAACACATTCACACTCTCGGAATTTCTGCAGAACCAAGTTCCTGGATATCGGCCGCCAACCGTCAAGCGGCAGGCCATCGTGCAGGGACACTGCCACCACAAGGCAATCATGCGCCTGAAAGAAGAACGCGCGTTGATGAAGAAAATGGAACTTGACTTCCATGTCCTGGAGTCGGGCTGCTGCGGCATGGCAGGCGCGTTCGGATATGAAGGCCAGGAAAAATATCAGGTTTCGGTCGCCTGCGGTGAACGCGCGCTGTTGCCGGAAGTACGGAAGGCTGGAATCTCCACCATCGTCATGGCCGACGGTTTCAGTTGCAAAGAGCAGATAGCCCAGGAGACAAACCGCAACGCCCTGCACGTTGCGGAAGTGTTGCAACTGGGCCTTCGGCCCGAATCAAAAACGCACATGTATCCCGAACAACTTTTTGTTGAGCCGCGAAAAGAGGCGCAAAAGCGCTCGATGATTCGCGCCGGAGTCGCGCTGGGTATCGGTATCGGCCTGTTGGCAGCGGGCCTGCTGTGGATGCGCAAAGAGGAGTAGATCGCCGCGCACTCGAAATGAAAGCCGTTTTGGAGGGTATGAAGAGACTTTTTCAAACGTCTATCGCAAAGATTACGCCGCGGCCGGGAATCATGTACTGCTCGCAAGGGCGGGCAGTCCTGGCAACGGATCCGAGCGGAACCATCGCCGGCTCCCCCCGGCAGGGACTTTTTTACGCCGAGACGCGCGTACTCTCCCGGTACGAATATTTTGTAAACGGCAAGCCTCCGCAAATGATTGCGGTATCCAACGTGGAGCAGCACTCCTGGCTCGGTTATTACATCTTCCCTCCTCCAGGCGCGAAGTGGAAAAAAGACACCGGCTCAGGACAGATGGAGAAGGTTTCGGAAGAAACTGTCGAACTCAAAGTCTCGCGAACCGTCGGTTATGGAGTTCACGAGGACATTGATTTCACCAACTTCTCGGATCGCGCCTGCAAGTTTCTGTTCGAAATTGCGATCGACAGCGACTTTGCTGACCAGGCGGAAACCTTTCGCAGAAAGCAGCATGGAACGTTACGAACCCGATGGAAACCGAAACATAAAGACGGCGAACTGCACTACGAATATCGGAGTGAACATTACTACGCTCATCAGGGAAACCGCGGAGTTGCGAGGCTTCAGCGGGGATTCATCGTCCGCGTCGAAAGGGCGGATTCGAAGGTATCGTTCCTTGAGTCGAAGCTGAGCTTCCAGATATTTCTCGCGCCCGGGGCGTCATGGCACACGTGTGTGAAGTGCATTCCTATATTCGACGGCAAGAAGATGTTGCCGCTCTACGATTGCCGGGAATTCTTTGGATCGCGCAACGAACTTGATCGCAAACGGTTGATGTTTCTGAACGAATCCACGCATTTTCAGAGCCTGAAAGAACAGGACATGTCTGCAACCGTGGAATCTGCTCTGCTCCGGGCGAAATCCGACCTCGCTTCCCTTCGTCTGCCCGACATGGATCATGGGGACCGTTCATGGGTGATGGCCGCAGGCTTGCCCATCTACATCGCTCTATTCGGACGAGACACGTTGACGGTCGGCTGGCAAGCAGCGATTTCGTCGAGCGCGATGATGACCGGCGTCCTGCAGGAACTTCCGAGATGGCAGGGCAAAGACGAAAATGACTGGCGCGACGAACAGCCTGGTCGAATGCTGCATGAGGCACACACGGGCCCATTAGCCACGCTTTATTACAATCCGCGAACCCGGTATTACGGCGCCGCTACACCGTCTTCTGTCTACCCCATCGTGCTGTCGGAATTGTGGCGCTGGACGGGCGACAAGAAGCTCATCGGGCCTTTGCTCAAGCCGGCTCTCGGCGGACTCCGGTGGAAAGACAACTATACCGACCTGTTCGGTGACGGCTTCTACGCCTATCAAACGCTTTCGACGCAGGGAAACAAGAACCAGGGCTGGAAAGATTCCGGGGACGCGATTGTTTACGAAGATGGCAGGCAAGTTGACACGCCGATTTCGACCTGCGAGGAACAGGCCTTTGTTTACGTGGCCAAGATTCGCATGTCGGAGATGTTCTGGTTCCTCGGCGATCAGTCGCAAGCAAAGCAACTGTTCAACGAAGCGACAGAATTAAGGAAGCGTTTCAACGATAAGTTCTGGATGCCCGACAAGAAGTTCTACGCATTGGGGCTCGATCCGAAGCGGCGGCAGATCAAGTCCATTGCAGACGATCCCGGGCACCTGCTGACCTGCGGAATCGTGCCAGAGGAATGGGCAGCTACAGTTGCGAGGCGGCTGCTGCGTCCCGACATGTTCAGCGGGTGGGGCATTCGAACGCTGTCGTCGGATCATCCGGCGTTCGATCCGTACAGCTACCACCGCGGCTCCGTGTGGCCTGTGGAACATGGCAGCTTCGCCATGGGCATGATGCGATACGGCCTCATTGATGAACTGCACACGATTGCCCGGGCCATCTTTGAGGCAACCACGCTTTTCCATTTCAACCGCTTGCCGGAATGTTTCAGCGGGCATCAGCGTGACTCGGAACATCCTTTTCCTGCGCTGTATCCGAAAGCGAATTGGCCGCAGGCCTGGTCATGCTCAGCCCTGTTCTCGATCGTGCAAGCCATGCTGGGCTTGTATCCGTTTGCGCCGATGAATCTGCTGCTGCTCGATCCGCAACTGCCCGATTGGCTGCCGGAGATCACGCTGCGGAACCTGCATGTTGGAAAGAGCATCACGAGCATCCGGTTCTATCGAAAAGGCCAGCAAACGCATTTTGACGTGCTCGACAAGCGCGGAAAACTTCACGTGCTTCGCCAGCCAAGTCCCTGGTCGCTGACCGCGGGCTTGGGGGAACGAATCAAAGATGTGATGGAAAGCCTCATCCCATGAGCACCATCTATAAGCCTCGGAGGAATCATGAAGAATCCAATCGGACGCAAGTACTGGGCAATCGCGGAAGGCTACATTCCGCCTCAAAGTCATGGGCCAGCGCCTGAGATGACGAGCCACGAAGCTGTGTGCCTGCTGAACACGACCGAGCAAGAGGCGCACGTGGAAATCACGATCTACTTCTCGGACCGCGATCCTGTCGGGCCGTATCGGGTCAATGTCGAGCCGCGGAGAACGAAGCACCTGCGCTTCAACAACCTGGAAGATCCGGCTCCGATCCCGCGAGGAACGGATTATGCGAGCACGATCGAGTCGGACGTTCCCATCGTGGTTCAGCATACTCGGCTGGACTCGCGGCAGGATGCAAATGCCTTGCTGAGCACGATCGCGTTTGCCGCTGACTAGGCGGGTCAAATTCCCTCATTTGGATGACGTCCAGTTTCGGACACGAGTGGCCGCGACTGGACGGCATTTCTTCCGGATTGACGACAAAATAACCGCAAATAAAGAACTTCTGAGGCACGACAGATTGGCTCGGAAGATGCTTCAATCTTCCGGAGCAGCAGTCTGCTCGCGCCGGGTCGCGCGCGAATGACAAAGGAGATGAAGCCCATGTTCTTGCAGGATCTGCGAATCACGGCGCGTCACCTGAGCAAGTCTCCTGGTTTCAGCGCGACGGCTGTGCTGATGCTGACGCTGGGGATCGGCGCGACGACGGCCATCTTTTCGATCGTCGAGGCGGTCCTGCTGCGTCCGCTGCCATTTCCCAATCCTGAGCGGCTTGTCTCCATCTCTGACGTCCTGCAAGACGCCAAAACATCGAACGACGGCGGAGATAACGGCGTAACGTCAGTCGACATCCTCAACTACAGTCGCGACACGCACGCCTTCGAGAGTTCAGGCGGCTATCAGCAGGTTGCGTTCGAACTTTCCGGCGCCGGCGAGCCCGCCCAGATCAATGCAGCTCGATTGTCGACTGGAGCGCTGGACGCTTTGGCGGTCCAGCCGATGTTGGGGCGGTTCTTCACAAAGCAAGAAGATGATCAGCACGAGCCAGTCACGCTGATCAGTTATGGGTTCTGGCAGACGCGTTTGCAGGGCAATCCCAACGTGCTCGGAACAAAGCTTTTGTTGGACCGAAAGCCGTATCTCGTGATTGGCGTCATGCCTCGCAACTTCGAATTTCCGCTGCTGCCGGGGCGCCTGAACAACGCGGAACTCTGGGTGCCGATGAGTTTCACTTCCGAAGAAATGGGAGCGGGACAGCAGGCAAACTGGGATTTCCGGATGATCGGCAGGCTCAAGCCGGGAATCAGTTACGCTCGGGCGCAACAAGATGCAGAGAGAGTGGCGCAGGAGACGATGCGCGGCTATCCCGCGTTTATGGCGAGCCTGCACATTCGAGCGTCGGTACATTCTCTGAGAGAGGAAACCGTGTATGACGCGCGCGATCTGCTGCGAATGTTGTTTCTCGCCATTCTTGTCGTGCTGCTGATTGCGTGCGCGAATCTCGCGGGCTTGCTGCTGGTGCGGGCGATTCGACGCCGGCGCGAAATCGCGATGCGCCTGGCGCTGGGAGCGAGTTCGCTGAGACTGCTTCGCCAGTCTGTCCTCGAGAGCCTGCTGCTGAGCGTCACCGGAGGAGCGCTGGGACTCGTTCTGGCCGCGCTGGGCTTGCGGATCGGCGTGAGCTATCTGCCGGAAACGCTGCCGCGCATTGATGAGATCGGTCTGGATTGGCGGGTCGTGCTGTTTGCGGTCGGCCTCTCGCTCCTGACCGGACTCGGCTGTGGGCTCGTTCCCGCTTTCGCGGCGCTGAAGACGAACGTCAACGACACGCTCAAAGAAGGTGGCCGCAGCGGATCCAGCACGGGCCATGCCTGGATGCGCTCCGGACTGGTCGTGGGCGAAATTGCGACCGCACTCGTGCTGCTTGCCGCCGCGGGGCTTCTGCTGCGCAGTTTCGAAAAAATGCGCAATGTGGATCTCGGATTCCATCCCGATCATGTGCTGGTGGCCTGCTACTCGTTGCCCAAGCAGCGATATCCGAATCAGACGGCAGTCAACGGATTCAATCGTGAACTGATCAGCCACCTGCGGCAATTGCCCGGAGTCAAATTTGCGGGCTTCACCGAATATCTTCCAGCGCTGAGCGACGCGAACAACAGCACGTTTGTTGTGGAGGGTTACGCTCCACCCAAGGGTGCTCGCATGAACCTTGCCACCTACATCCTGACGGAAGGCGATTACCTGCAGAGCATGGGAATTCCGCTGCTCAAGGGACGGTTCTTTGCTGATAGCGACAACGGAAGCTCTCCGCTGGTGGCGATTGTGAATCGCAAGTTCGCGGAGCATTACTGGCACGATGCGGACCCGATCGGAAAGCGCTTCCGCATCGGAACGCCGGAGTCGCGGACGGAGTGGCTCACGGTCGTCGGCGAAGTGGCCGACGTAAAGGAGTATTCGCCGGACAGTCCCGACAAAGAGGAATGGTACCAGCCCGTGGAGCAGTTCGGGAGATCTCTCGCCGCACTCGGTTCCGATTACAACCTGAACGGCAACGCCGGATTCATCGCACTTAGGACGGCCGAACCTCCCGAGCAGATGGCGACTTCGCTGCGTGCGACGGTTCGTTCCATCGATTCGCAGTTGCCGTTGTCGCAGTTGCAAACCATGCAGCGCGCCGTGTCGGATAGCGAAACTCCGCGCCGCTTCCAGACCACGTTGATCTCGGCATTCGCGGCGTCAGCGTTATTTCTCGCGATTCTTGGAATCTACAGCGTGATCGCGTTTTCTGCGGCGCTTCGGGTGCAGGAAATGGCGGTCCGGATGGCACTGGGATCGCAGCGATCGGGAATTCTGCGGCTGGTTTTGCTCTCCGCGACGAAACTGGCTCTTCTCGGGTGCGTGCTTGGTCTGCTCGGCGCCGCGGCAACCTCGCGTCTGATCGATTCCCTCTTGTTCGAGGTTAGTCCGCTGGATCCGCTGGTGCTGAGCCTGTCAGCTGCATTCGTGATGACGCTCGCGATCGTAGCTTCGCTGCTTCCGGCGCAACGCGCGGCATGGTTGATCCGGTACAGGCGTTGCGGGCTGAATAGACCGATCCCGGTTGCGGAACTTCCCTTTCGTCCCGCTGTGCATCGCACTCGCTTCGGCTTTGTGACCTCACAACTTGCGACGAACGCGATCCGGGGTGATCCGCGCGAGATTATTTTTCATGATCAATTCGCGCAAAATATTGTTTTCAAAGAACTTATCGGGCTCGAGCTACCGAGAGTGCCCGCAAAATCTTGAGCCACAAACACTTACAGGTAAAATCTTGATAACGCTGGAGTTACTAGGGCTCGGGAGCTCGAATTTCCGAGGCCTGCATTCGCGGCCCGCTGTCATGATCTGGGTTCGGGGCTGTGGAAGACAAGGTCAGATGTCACAATCAGATGTGGAAAAGATTTTATCTGGAACCCGGGAGTCGGATGAGGATGCCAGCCCGATTCGCGGTTTGGAAGTTGAAAGCTATCGCCTAGTTTCGATCGCTCATTCTCGTGATAACTGCCGATAACTCATCCCTCTGCGGATAAGGATTGAGGGTCAGGCAGTTTTTGTGAGGGCGGCGTGAATTCGCTGGGCTGCGATTGCATCCTCGCCGGGCTGCAACATCCAGACTCCCACCACGAGGGTATTTGCGTCCGCGGGAATGCCCTGATTCGGCTTCTGCCCGGTATTCGGATTCAGTTCGATCGAAGGTGTTCCAGCCCGCAATTCTTGAACGATCTGGGCGGTGGTCTTTCCAATCACCGCCGGATCGAACCGTATCAGAAGATGCGGAACGTGGTTGGCAATCCTTGGCACTACAGTCTCGGTTTTGACCGATGGAATGCCTCTCATTGCATCAGCAATGAGGTCGGCGCGTTTCTGATAATCGCCCTGCATCGATTCTTCGGTATGCGAGAGGACCCAATCCACCGCCGCGACCATGCCCACAATTTGTTCCTTCGCTACCTTCATCCCACGGCCAACACCGTCTGCCGGATTATTGTTCACCTGCGCCAGGTCGGTCAGCACCTTCCGGCCAAGCAATAGTCCCGCATTCTGCGGGCCGCGCATTCCCTTGCCTCCAGAGAAAGCCACAAGGTCGAAGCCCATGCCCGTGTACTTCCATAAATTCGAGATCGGAGGCATGTCGGCCGCCGCGTCCAGATGGCAGGGAATCTTGTACTCATGCGCCACGCGCAGCCACTCTTCGCGGCCAATCTGCGCGGTTCCCGCGATCCCATCTTCGTCCTCGGCAGCATTGAAAAAATTCGTCATGACTGCGTTGCCGGCGGCGCACGCGCGCTTGTAGTCGTCGAGCGTCACCACCTCGGTCACCCGCGCGCCACACAAATACAAGGCTCGGTCATATTCGTAACGGTGCGCCCGCTGCACAATCACCTGATTCTTCATGCCGTCAATAGCTTGCGGCATGTCGAAGATGCTGGCATTGTTTGCATACTGCAGGCAGGCGGCAGCTGCCAGAGTGATCGCACCCGAAGCACCTGAGGTCACCACCGCGCCCTCGCACCGGAGGCGCCGCGCAATATACTCGCCGGCCTTCTGCTGCAAATCGCGCAAAACCACGGGGTGAAGGGCTGACTTCTGCACGGCCGCCAGAACCTCCGGAGGCATGCATGCGGCGGTCAGAGTCGTATAGGTTCCGGCCGCATTGATGATTGTCCGCACGCCGAGCTTAGCGTAGTAGTCCTCGCCATCTGTTGGCGCCTCGGATGCCGCGGCAGATGAATGCGCCCTGGCGGAGGAAATGAATGGCGCCAGTCCGAGTCCCGCAGCGAGCGAACTGGAGAGACGAAAGAAACCGCGACGGGAAAAGAAGCCTGGAGATGATTGAGTGGTTTCGGACATTGATCGCTCCCTATAGCCGTTGGTGGAAAGATTTTCGCATGGAAAACTGGTTCTAAAAAGTGCCACAGCTGTTGGTCATGAATTCGTAAGGGATTCGTTGCTCCATAAATAAGGAGGCATGGGGAACCTTGAACCACCAACACGTTTTTACGCTTGATGAGTGCGTCTGCCCTGAGGTTTTCTGTTGTGAATCCTACACTCCTATGAAGCCTGGCTACAGTAAAACCTGTATTCAAAATGAGCGTGTGTCTTCGATAGGTTGGGAATGTCTCCTGAAGAGAAGCGGATTGCAATCGACGTTCTCTTTCCGTCCTGGGTTGAGTCTGCACCAAGACGTTCTCTTTCCGTCCTGGGTTGAGTCTGCACCAAAAGGTAACGAGGGAACATTAGTTGTTGGCAGTCACCGGTCGAGCTGGGTGTCTGCGTACGGGTATTTCAAGAGGACAAACACAAATGAGCACAGTTCCAATCGATCGTAAAAATCTGGCCCTATTTTCGATTCTCGCCGAGAGTCAGGAAGAGATCGTGTCCGATTGGATCCGCGAGATGACTGGCGCGACGCGGCGGACCGACCTGATGAAAGAGTCGGAATTAAGGATGCAGTGCACCGAAGTTCTTCGAGCGATGAATCATGCGCTGGAAAGGGCCGGCGCAGATTTCCGGTCTGACGCCTGGGAGCCGGTTCGAGGAATGTTGAGCGAGATCTCGCGAAGCCGCGCGCAGCAGGGGTTTTCTCCGGCGGAGACCGCTATGTTCGTGTTCTCGGTGAAGAAGCCGCTCTTCGCACACATTCGCCGAGCGTACAAAAACGACCCGGAGGGCTTTGCCGATGAGACATGGATTACCACGGAACTGCTGGATGCGATGGGGCTTTACACGACCGAGGCGTACCAGAAATCGCGCGAAGAGGTAATCAAGCGCCAGCAGGAAGAATTGCTGGAGCTTTCGACTCCGGTGGTGAAGTTGTGGGAAGGAATTCTGGCGTTGCCGGTGATTGGCACGCTGGACAGCGCCCGCACCCAGGTGGTGATGGAGTCGCTGCTGCAGGCAATAGTGCAGACGAACTCGAAGGTCGCGATCATCGACATTACTGGAGTTCCCACCGTCGATACCGTGGTTGCGCAGCATCTGCTGAAGACGGTAACGGCGGCGCGGCTGATGGGCGCGGATTGCATCATCAGCGGGGTGCGTCCGCAGATTGCGCAAACCATCGTCCACCTTGGAATCAACCTTCTGGATATCACGACGAAAGCCAGCCTCGCAGCGGCTTTCCGGCTGGCGCTGGACCGGACGGGTTTCACTTTTGTGCAGGATGGCAGAAAGGCGTAGGAGTTCCGTGGAAAAGATCCCTATTTTGAAGATGGGCGATTTCCTGCTGGTCACGATCCAGGTGGACATGCACGACCGTCTGGCGATGGCGCTGCAGGACGACCTGACGCAGATGATTAATGAGACGGAGGCGCGCGGAGTTCTGATCGACATATCCAGCCTGGAAATTGTGGACTCGTTTATCGGCCGCATGCTGGGGAAGATCGCGGCGATGTCGCGGATACTCGATGCGCAGACCGTGGTGGTTGGCATGCAGCCGGCGGTAGCCATCACGATCGTGGAGCTTGGATTGTCCTTACCCGGAGTACGGACGGCGCTCAACGTAGACGCGGGCATGGAGATTTTGCGGTCGGCGGTGGATGGGGCGAAGAGGACGAATGGCAGTCGTCTCAACTGAAACCGTACCGGTGAAAACTGAGCCCGACGTGGTCGCCGTGCGCCGGAGGGTGCGGGAAGTATCTGCGCAAATGGGCTTCAGCCTTGTGGACCAGACAAAAGTCGTCACCGCAGCCAGCGAACTGGCGCGGAATACGATCATCCACGGTGGCGGAGGCAGGCTCTGCCTTGAGACCTTGAATGGTCCGCGTCGGGGACTGCGGCTGACATTTGAAGACAACGGTCCCGGCATCCCCGACATCGAACTCGCGCTTCGGGATGGATTCACGACTGGTTCGGGATTAGGCCTTGGTCTTGGAGGATCGAAGCGGTTAGTGAATGAATTTGAGATTTTTTCGCGTCCGGGCGAAGGCACGAAGGTCGTCGTTACGCGTTGGAAGTAAACCGAAGATGTTGATTCCAGTTACGGAACCGAGCCAGGCAGGAGACGCCCGCAGACGCGCGATCGCGCTCGCCGAAGATCTGCGCTTAGACGAAGGTTGTTGCGGCGCGGTGGCCCTCGCCGCGACTGAAATGGCTACGAATCTCGTGAAACATGCGGGGGGCGGCCACCTTCTGCTGCAACGCGTGGGGACGAACGGCAGTTCCGGAATAAGGATCATCAGCGTCGACAAAGGGCCCGGAATTCGCGACATCGGAAGCGCGCTGAGCGACGGCCACTCTACCAGCGGCACACTCGGAAGCGGGTTGGGAGCGATTCAGCGGTCATCGAGCGGACTGCACCTTTACTCGATGCCACATTCGGGCGCGGTGGTATCGGCGGAGTTTTACAGCCGTGAGGCAAAGCATTCGAGTAATGGGATGCAGTTTGAGATTGGCTTTGTGTCGGAGCCGATCGCTGGTGAGGACGTTTGCGGCGATGGTTGGGCTGGACGTCCGTTTCGGGATGGCTTACGTCTGATGGTGGTTGATGGCCTCGGACATGGAGTGCTGGCCGCCGATGCCGCGCGGGAAGCGGAGCGGATCTTTGACCGGAGCCAGCATGAATCGCTGACGATGGTTCTGCAGGACACGAATCTGGCGCTCCGGAAGACTCGCGGGGCGGCGTTCGGGCTGGCGCAGGTAAATCTCGAGCGGGGTCTTTTGAGTTTTGTGGGCGTGGGGAATGTCGCGACCAGCGTTGTAGCGCCGGGCGTGAGCCGGAGTCTCGCTTCGCATAACGGAATTCTTGGCCAGCATATGGAACGCGTGCAGGAATTCACGGTTCCGTGGAACGAAAATTCCGTGCTGGTGATGCACTCTGACGGATTAGGAAGCCGGTGGGATCTGGACAGGTATCCCGGGATATGGAGCAAGCATCCAGCGGTCATCGCTGCGTTGCTTCATCGTGATTTTTGTCGCGGCCGCGATGATGTGACCGTCGTCGTTGCCAAGCGGGCGGCCGCAGGATGAAAGGAAGCATGGCACTCAACCTTCTCACGGTGGATATCCGACTGGAGAACGACGTCGTGCTGGTGCGACAAAAAGCCCGTGCGCTCGCGGCTGGCCTTAAATTCGACTCGCAGGATCAGACCAGAATCGCGACGGCCGTTTCGGAGATCGCGCGCAATACGTTTCAGTACGCCGGAGGGGGACAGGCGGAGTTCCGTCTGGAAGAGCGTCCGGAGAAGATGCTGATGATTACCCTGCGGGACAAAGGCAAAGGGATTCCGGATCTAGAGAAGATCATGGATGGGCAGTATGTGTCGCAGACAGGAATGGGCGTCGGACTGCTTGGCGCCCGGCGGTTGATGGATTATTTCGACATTCAGTCAAGCGCGGAACACGGTACTACTGTCGTTTTAGGTAAAAAGGTACCCGCGAGGTTTGGGCGATTCGATCCGAAGGATCTGGATCGGGCGCTCGCGGCGGTTGAACAGTCGTCGAAGGATCCTTACGAAGAGCTGAAACAGCAAAACAAAGAATTGATGGAAGCGCTGGAGGAACTGCGGGAGAGCCAGAGCGAGCTTGCGCAATTAAATCGTGAACTGGATGAGACGAATCGTGGAGTGGTGGCTCTATATGCGGAATTGAATGACAAGGCCGATTTTCTGCAGCGCGCGTCAGAACTGAAGAGCCACTTCTTGTCGAACATGAGCCATGAGTTCCGCACTCCGTTGAACTCGATCACGGCTTTAAGCGGGATCCTGCTGGATCGATTGGACGGCGACCTTACGGCGGAGCAGGAGAAGCAGATTCGGTTTATTCGGGACTCCGCGCACGGATTGACTGAACTCGTGAACGACCTGCTGGATCTGGCGAAGGTGGAGGCCGGGAAGGTCAGCATTCGTCCAAATGTGTTTGAAGTTGAAGGATTGTTTGCTGCACTGCGCGGAATGCTGAAGCCGCTGCTGAGCCAAAACTCTTCGGTCAATCTTGTATTTGAAGATCCGGTTGCGATCCCAGAGTTGTTTACGGACGAGCCCAAGGTGTCGCAGATTCTGCGTAATTTCATCAGTAATGCGTTGAAGTTCACGGAGCGCGGCGAGGTACGGGTTGCAGTTGAGAGGGGCTCCGGTGCGGACGTGATTTTTTCCGTGTCGGATACGGGTATCGGAATTGCGCCTGAGGATCAAGACAAGATCTTTCAGGAGTGGACTCAGCTCGATGGAATAATGCAGAAGACTGTTAAAGGCACTGGGCTGGGCCTGCCGCTCTCACGCAAGTTTGCGCAGCTGTTGGGTGGCGACGTTTACGTGAAGAGTGAACAGGGCGTCGGGTCGACCTTTTATGCCGTTATTCCTATGCGCTTTAGCGGGGCGACCGATGTGGCGTTCGTTCCGGAACTAAGGCGGGAGATCGATTCGAAGCGGAAACCTGTGCTGGTGGTCGAGGATAATCGCGAGGCGCTGTTTGTCTACGACAAATATCTTAAGGGAAGCGAGTTCCAGGTTGTTCCAGCGCACAGCTTGAAAGAGGCCCGCGCCGCGCTGCGTGAATTCAGACCAGCGGCGATCATCCTGGATGTTCTGCTACAAGGGGAACACTCGTGGGAGCTGCTGCTGGAGTTGAAGCAAAATCCCGGGACCGCGACGATTCCCGTCTATGTCGTGACGATCGTCGAGAATCGGGAAAAGGCTCTGTCGCTAGGAGCCGACGGATTTCACGCTAAGCCGGTGGAGCGCAACTGGCTTGTGCAGCAACTGCAGGCGGTCGATCACGTTGTTCGAAAACGCCTGTTGGTGATCGACGACGATGAGATCTCGCGCTATCTGGTGCGGACCGTCATTGGAAGTTCTCATTTTTCGTACATCGAAGCGTCTACAGCAAAAGATGGCCTTCATCTGGCAAAAAAAATGAAACCCGACGCCATCATACTGGATTTGAATATGCCGGACCTTTCAGGATTTGAAGTACTGAAGCGGCTCAAAGCCGAGCCGAGCAGCGAGAATATACCGATTGTTATTTTTACCTCAAAAATATTGAACGACGACGAGCGCAAGAGGCTGACGGACGCAGTTGCAATCATTTCCAAGGCGAGCGAATCGCGTGAGGATTCTTTTGAGAGATTCGTCGCTGCATTCCGCGCGGCTGGAATAACTTTCGGGCAGAGCGCCGGTGAGGTTCATCAACATGTCTGATGCAATCGCACTTCGCAGCGCAATCAAGTGGCAGGATTTCAGGGGATCGCCTGTCAATAATAGCCAGGTCAAAATACTCGCAGTCGACGACAATGAGGCATTGCGGTACTCGCTGGTGCGCTCGTTGCGCGAGGCTGGATATCAGGTCATTGAAGCAAAGAACGGTACTGAGGCGCTGGCGCTGGTGAAGCAACTCCCGGATCTGGTGACTCTGGATGTGAATCTTCCGGATCTCCACGGTTTTGATGTTTGCAGGCAGATCAAGTCCGATCCGCTCACGGCGCATATTCCGGTGCTGCATCTTTCGTCTACTTTTGTGGATCCCGACGCGCGCGTACAGGGATTGAGCAGCGGAGCAGACGCTTATCTTGCGGAGCCGATCGACCGCGCCGAGTTAGTTGCGACAGTCGCAGCTCTGCTTCGCCTCAAGAATGCGGAGAACGCAGCCCGGCAGCAAGCCGAAGCTGCGGAACTGGCCCGCACGGAGCTCGCACTTGCAAATGCAAAACTGGAAGAACGCGTCAAGGAACGCACCTCAGAACTGCAGCTGGCGAACGAGAGTCTGCGGGAATTGTCGATTCGTGTATTGCAGACGCAAGATGCAGAACGAAAACGCATTGCCCGGGAGTTGCACGATAGTGCGGGACAATTGCTGGCGGCCATCAAGATGAGCACCGCCGCGCTGATGAGCGACCCCTCTGGCCTGAGCGCCAGTGCCGCGAAGACCGTTGCCGATATCGACAAAATGACAGACGAAACTCTCCGGGGAATTCGAACGATCTCTCATTTGCTGCATCCTCCATTGCTGGATGAGTCCGGATTGTCTTCGGCGTTGCGTTGGTACGTCGAGGAATTCGGGGAGCGCAGCGGCATCCAGGTCCAGCTGGAATGTTCGCCGGAGTTGCCAAGGTTCTCGCCGGAGATTGAAACCTCCATCTTTCGCATCGTCCAGGAGTCCCTGGGGAACATCCACCGGCACTCTGAGAGCAATACGGCCTTGATTCGCTTGAACGTGGAGTCCGGGGCCATTCAACTGGAAGTGGAGGACAAGGGGCGCGGGATTCCGGAGGCACGGCTTCGTGAGCTGAACAGCGGGGCGCGCGGGGGCGTGGGGATCCGCGGGATGCACGAGCGTGTCAGCCAGTTCGGAGGCAAATTGTTCGTGGAATCGAAGGACCGCGGCACAACGATTCGCGCAACTGTGCCGTTTCAGCGATTGTAAAGGTGTGTGCGCGGGACAGCTCCTAAATTATCTCCGCTTAAAACTCTAATCCTTTCATAAACTTCTGCATTGATATCCATTTGAGCCGGCATGCATTGCCCTCGAACCGGCTTTGCCGCATCTTTGAGCCAAGTAGAGCAGCTCGGATCTGCTGATAACGGTCTGGCCCATTGCTTGGGGCACTCGACGGATCTGATCAGAGGACGGCGTTATGTATCCGAATCCAAGGGCTCACCGGTTCACCATCCGGCGGCGACCCAATTTAGAGCAGTCATCCGAGAATCGTCCTACCCCAAAGCCATCCCTCCACAAGGCACTCGTGGGTGGGGCGGTACTATGCCTCCTGTTGGGAGCGCGATCAGAGCTCGCAGCGCAGGACGTAGCTTACCCTACAAATTCGCAACAGAATTATTCCCAGGATCAGCCTTACTCACCCCAGAGTTACTCACCGGACGAGCAGCAGCCTGCGCCGATACAGCAGCCGCTGAACTCAGATCAGGTGGAGCAGTTAGTGGCTCCCATTGCTCTGTATCCGGATCCACTGGTAGCACAAATTCTGGCGGCATCGACTTATCCTCAGCAGGTGCAGGCGGCGGATCAGTGGCGGCAGGAGCGGGCTGGCGCGCCTCCGGAGCAGATTGCGGCGGAGGCTGACGCACAGCCATGGGACCCGAGCGTGAAGGCTTTAACGGCATTCCCGCAGGTGCTGGCGCAGATGGATCGTAACTTGCAATGGACAACCGATCTCGGGAACGCTTACTACAACCAGCCGCAAGATTTGTTGGAGGCGGTGCAGGTGATGCGCAGGCGGGCGCAGGCTGCCGGAAATCTGCAAAGCACTCCGCAGGAAGTCGTGCGCGACAATCCTGGGTACATCGAGGTGGTCCCAGCCAATCCGCAGGTGGTGTATGTACCGGCCTACAATCCGTGGACGATCTATGGTGATCCGGTCACACCTTACCCGGGGTTCTCAGCTCTGGGTGTTCTCGGAGACATTTTGGAGGCTCCGCTGCAGTTTGGCGCAGGGATCGCGATGGCAGCGTTCTCGAGTACGCCGTGGGGCTGGCTGGCGTGGGGGCTGGATTGGCTTGGCCACGAGTTGCTGTTTGATCACTCCGAGTACTATTGCCACAGCGATTCGGTCGTTGATTGGGGTTTTGGACACAGGGGGTTTTACGCGTACGGCGGACGAGGAGGTTTTGGACGTGGCTGGGAGCACAGAGGAATGCGTGGCGGAGGCTGGCGTGGAGCAGGAGGCCGCTGGCACGGAGGAAGATTTGCGGGCAAGTCGTCGGGGCGCGGCGGGATGGGAAACCGAGGCGGTTGGCATTCATTCTCACGCGGGAACGCTTTTGCGGGAAATTCTCGCGGGTGGAATTCTTTCAGGGGCGGCAACGCATTCGCGGGCAATTCTCGGGGTTGGAATTCCTTTTCACGTGGGAACGGCTCCTCGAACAACTGGAGAGCGGGCTCGTCCGGATTCCGTGGATTCAAGGCTGTGCGTGGTGGTATGAACAGCCGGGGATTTGGCAATTCGTTCCAGAATAGCCGGTCGACGTATGCTGGGAATTTTCATCGGGCTCCTGCCAACGGTTTTCGGGGGAACGGATTCGGGAGTTGGTCTTCCGGTAGATCGTCCTCGCACTTTGGGTCTTATAAACCGTCGCGCGGATCGTGGGGCGGGTGGGGCGGCTCTCATGGACAGCGAGGATTTGGGAACGGGAGTTCGCAAAAAGCCCTTGGCGGGAGGGGCTGGGGCGGATTCGGCTCTCATGGCGGCGGTCACGCACCGA
>Ga0209168_10000999_pt1 | contig 23919 bp, 22 predicted proteins | sample Coa_R1_FD_187156 | JGI IMG/M metagenome (GOLD analysis project Ga0209168, IMG submission 187156) | Surface soil microbial communities from Centralia Pennsylvania, which are recovering from an underground coalmine fire - Coalmine... | ecosystem: Environmental > Terrestrial > Soil > Unclassified ...
CTTCGATCACACCGCCGCGGATGCGCGCGCCGCGATCGCGCTCGATGGCGCCGGCGACGAGCGCATCGTGCACCGCGCACTCGGCTCGCGCCGGTTCCGGATCGCGTTCCGCGGCCCGGGTGGACACAGTTGGACGGCGTTCGGCGTGCCTAACGCAGTGCACGCGGCGGCGCTCGCCGCGGCCAAGCTCGCCCGGCTGCCGCGCCCTGCCGCGCCGCGCACCACGCTGTCTGTGGGGCGAATCGGCGGCGGCATTGCCGTCAACGCCATTCCCGAGGAGGGATGGCTCGAGGTCGACCTGCGCTCGACCTCCGTCACCGTGCTCGATCGCTATGAGCGGGAGATCCACGCGGCCGCACGCGCCGCGTCGGATGAGGAAAACGCACGCCGTGCGCGCGGCACCGCGCCGCTCGCCGAAACGATCACCCGCATCGGCATGCGTCCCGGTGGCGACACCGACGTCGCGCACCCGCTCGTCGCATTCGCCGTCGACACCACGCGCCTCATTGGCCGCGAGCCCGAGCTGGCAACGGCATCGACCGATGCGAACGTGCCCATCAGCCGCGGGATCCCGGCCATCGCAATCGGCGCCGGCGGCCGCGGCGGCGACGCCCACACACCGGGCGAGTGGTTCGACAACACCGACGGGCACACCGGCCTCGCGCGCGCGCTCGCGATCGTGATCGGCGCCGCCGGCTTGGCCACCGGTCCGCTCGCCGCCCTCCCCGTCGCCTGACGCCGCCCAACCGCGTTAGTCGCGGTCGAGCCGGACCTCGCTGTGATTGCCTAACGTGAGCGTGCCGCGCGCGCCCGCCACCACCACCTCGTCCCCCAGCATCGAGTCGTGCAGCAGCGACTGCTCGACGGAGCTGTTGCACCCAATGACGGCATCCCGGATCGTCGAATTGACGATGCGCGTGCCGGTCCCGATCGACACGTTCGGGCCGATCGTCGAACGCTCGAGCACCACGCCGTCCTCGATGTAGACCGGGTCGAAAATGCGAACGCCCGGCGCTGTGGCCGGCCGGCGCGCTCGGCCCCGCTCGAGCATCGCCTTGTTCGTGTCGAGCAGCGTGTCCAGCTTGCCGGCATCGTACCACCCCTCGACGTCGATCACTTTGATGCGCGCGCCGTGGTCGATCATGTACTGAAACGCGTCGGTGAGGTAGAACTCGCCGTTGACCGGCGGCTGCCGCATCACGTGATCGATGCCCTCGTACAGCAGCTTCCAATCGCGAATGTAGTAGAGCCCGATGTTCGCGCGCCGCGAAATTGGCTCACGCGGCTTCTCCACGATGCGAGTCATGTGGCCCGCGTCGTCGGTGACCACCACGCCGAAGCGCTGATAATCCTCGACTTCCTTCACCCAGATGATGCCGTCGGCGTCCGTCGTCTTGATCACCGACAGATCGGCGTCGAAGATCGTGTCCACGAAAATGATGAGAATCGGCTGGTCCACGTATGGGCGCGCCAATTCGATGGCGCTCGCCGTGCCGTTCTGCACCTCCTGCTCGATGAACACCGACGGAAAGTCGTACTCGCTCTTCGCGAATGCCTCGACCTTGTCCTTGAGATGCCCGGTAATGTAGACGATCTGCTCGACTCCGCCTAACCGTTCCAGGTCATCCAGGATGTACGCCATCACCGGCTTGCCTGCGACGCGAAGCATCGGCTTCGGCGTGACGTGCGTGTGCGGCCGGAGTCGAGTCCCCTTGCCCGCAAGCGGAATGATGACCTTCATGGCGCGCTCGTCCCCTCCCGTCCGTATCGGTCCTTGAGCCGCACGACATCGTCGAGATGCGGCGTCGATGCCTCCAGCACGTCGCAGTCCGTGACCGCTTCCATGTAATGGATCGTGCCCGGTGTGATGCGGAACGCCTGACCCGCTTCGAGCCGCATGTCCTCGAGCTCGCCGTCGCCGAGCTTCACCCAGTAGATGAGCTTGCCCGACAGCAGATACACCGTCTCGTCCTTCACGTTGTGATACTGGACCGAGAGTGCGTGGCCCGCTTTGATGTGCAAAATCTTCCCGACGTATTGATCGGTTCGCGCCCAGATGATCTCGTGTCCCCATGGTTTGGGGACCATGGTCACCGCCGCCGGTCCGGACATGCGCTGGCTCGCCTGTGGTGGAGTCTCAGGATTCTAGAGCACTGCATGTGCCGCGCAAGCGCGGTCGGACCGTTCGCGCGGCGCGGTGCGCCGCAGCCCGCGTCTCAGCGAACCGTGCCGAGCATCCGCGAACGGAGCGTCGTGAGTCGTCGGCGCACCGATCCATCCATGATCGTGTCGCCGACTCTGACGATGGTACCGCCGAGTATTTCGGGACGCACCACGAAATGCGGCACCACGGTCTTGCCGAGCACGCGAGACAGCTGCGTAGTGACATCGCGGCCGAGCGCTTGGTCGGGCTCGCGCGCCACGGTCACCGACGCGTGTACGCGATTCTGAATCTCGTCCACGATCGCGTGGTATTCGACCGCGATATCGGGAATGAGGTGCTGGCGACGGTGCGTGATCACCGCCTGAAGAAACCGCACGAATGGACGCGGTAGGCGATCCGCGAACGCCGCGGCTACGATCTCGTTTTTGCGGTCGGCGCTCACGCGCGGCGACTCGAGGAATCGCGCCAGTCGAATGTCCGCCTCGATGGCGCCCGCCACTTCGTCGATCAGGCCGCCCCAGCCGTCGAGATCGGACGCGCGTCGCGCGAGCTCGACGAGCGTCTCCGCGTAATTGCGCGCGATCGTCGGTTCATGCATTAGCGGCTGCCCGTCGGTTCCAGCGAGGCGAGGAACGACTCGACCACCCTTCGATTCGTCTCGTCGTCGAGGTTCTTCTCGATCACCTTGCTCGCGCCGCGCACCGCGAGGGTCACCGCGTCGCGACGCAACTCGACCATCGCCTGCTGGCGCTCGGTCTCGATTTCCTGACGCGCGCGGTCGAGTACCTGTTGCTGCTCGCGGTGCGCCTGCTCGAGAATCTCGGCGCGCACTTTCTCGCCGGCCACGCGGCCTTCGACGACGAAGCGCTGCGCGTCGGCGTGTGCCTGCGCGACGAGCTTCTTGTGCTCCTCGAGCAGCCGCGCCGCCTCCTCGCGATCGCGCTTGGCACCTTCGATCGCGTCCTCGAGTGCTTGCTCCCGTGCCTCGACCGCCCGCGTAATTGGCTTAAAGGCGCCCCACGTCAGCACGACGAGCGTGACGAGGAAAATGACCAGCGTCCACGCCATCAGACCGTAGTTGGCGTTGAGCAGCTTGGGCGGTTCCGCGTGCTGGGCTTGAGCGGCAAGCGGGAGCGCGTTGCCTAACAGAAGCAGGCAGGTCGCCAGCGACGTGCGCATGAGAACGATCCCCAGAAAGTGAACCCGCGTCGGACGCCCGGGCCTCCGACGCCGGTGGAATACTAGAACGTGAACTTGTTCTGAATGACGAACGCGACGACGACCGCGAACAGCGCGACGCCCTCGATGAGCGCGGCGAGAATCAAACCCGCCGTCTGAATCGAACCGGACGCCTCGGGCTGCCGCGCGATGCCATCGGCCACCTGACCACCGATGCGTCCGATGCCGATACCGGCACCGATCGTCGCCAGCCCTGCGCCGACGCCCGCGCCTAACATCGCCCACGCGCCAGCGTACTCGCGCGAGAAGGAGCCGGCCGCCTGCAAGAGTGCGAACATGTGCATAGTCGATGAACTCCGTTCAGTTGACTTGACCGTCGCTCCGCGCCGGCCTAACTGCACCGCCGCCGCTCGTCACCGAGGCCCGGGCCCCAACGAGCTTCCCCGAATCCCTCGACCGGGTACGCACCTGCAGTCGGAGCACCTTCTGCAGGAGTACAACACCTGCGAACGAATTTGATCTTCCCTCTTCCTGACCCTAGTGCGCTTCGGACCGGATCAGCCCGATGAACACGCACGACAGAATCGTGAAGATGTACGCCTGCAAGAACGCCACGAAGATCTCGAGGAGACTACTGCCTACGCCCATTAAGACAGAGGGGATCCCCACCCAGTAGCTGGCGAACGTGAAGATAAGACTGATCAACGCCAGCAAGACGACGTGTCCAGCGGTCATGTTCGCGAACAATCGAATGGCCAACGCAAACGGCTTCGTGAACTTGCCGATGATTTCTACCACGGTCATGATCGGCACCATGAACACCTTCACCCACAACGGAATTTCCTTCGGCGGCACATAGAAGATCGTACGCAGATATCGCCAGCCCTGCGTCTTCATACCCGTCACTTCCACCACGACGAAGGTGACGATGGCCAGCATCCCCGTCACGGAAATGTTGCCCGTCGCCGTGGAGCCGTACGGCACCAATCCAAGCAGGTTCGCGAACAGAATGAAGAAAAACAGCGTGAGTCCGAACGGCACGAATGCATTACCGTGCGGCCCCACGTTCGCGAGCACCACGTCGTTGCGGATATACAAGACGACGGCCTCGATTCCAGTCGCGAAGCCTTTCGGCGACCCACGCTCGGTATGATGTCGCTCGTGCGAGATGGCTGCCGGAATGAGCACCAGCATACAGAGGACTGCCGCCACACCGAGCATCACGACGTGCTTGGTCGGCGAGAAATCAATCTCGAGCGAGCCGACATGTACCGGCTTCCACCGCGGCAGCTCGATCTCACCGGCGAACGGCAGCTCGAGCGAGTGCGAGTCGGTGATGTGCGGCATGATGATGTCGACCGGCCCGGCCTGCTGTCCCGTTAGGCGATCGCCCCGCGGGCCCACCGTGATTTGGTGCGGCGGCGTCGCACTCGGCGCCGCCTGCGGGTGCGCTGCCGCGGGCGCTGAAACACACAGGAGCGCGAGAACGAGCGAGCGAAAAATCATGGCTTGAGAAGCAGTGGTTCGATCAGCGTCGTCACGAAGAAAAACGTCGCCAAACTGATTAGCGCAGGCTCCGAGCGCAGGCCCAGCATCTTCACGAGCCAGAATCCCATCACGGCCAGTGCGGCAAGCCTCAGCAACATCCCCAAGCCCCACGCCGGAAAGACATTCGTGCCCGCACCCGCAACCAGCAACACCACGGCAAACGCAAAAACCTGAACCGCGAAGGCGATCACCGCACTCACACGAATCGCGTGCGCGTCACCGGGTACTCGGAACAAGAGACCGAGCAAGAACGCAGCAAGCACGATCAAGACCGCACACGCGGCGACGAAACGCATCACCCGCTTCACTGCGCGCCTCCACCCCGACGCCCCTCGTTAGCCGAGCCCCGTTCGTCCTTGGGCTTAGTCGATGCCGTGAGCGCGCGATACATCGAGTAGAACCCGGCAAACGCGCCCACAAAGGCTCCTAACACCAAGAGCCACGGAGACGTACCCAGCTTGCCGTCGAGCCAGCGCCCCACGTACACGAACAAGAGAATCGACACGACCAACTGGATGCCCGACCCCGCAAAGACCATCGGGGACGGCCCATGTGTCGCAGACCCGCGCTCGCCGCGCCCAGAAGCGGGCTCACCCGGTCTCCGCTCTGGATCTCTCATTCGCGCCGAAATGTAGGAGCTTGTGAAATTTTTCGCAAGCTAAGGAAGAACCCGCTCGTACCCACCGGACATAATAACCGTCTAATCGCCAAGTTTCGGTATCAACACAACTTACGCGTTACCCCACCCTTGACGGCTCGTCCCGGTGTTGATAACTTCGGCCTTGATTCCCGTGTCTCCTCTTGCCCGCTGCGACCGCCCCGCGTTCCGGCCGGTCACCATCTCATGAGCTCCCGCTTCGTCATCTGGTTACTCTGCGCCGGCGCTGTGTTCGTGGCTTGGAGCCCCCACGCCAAACACAACGAGTCCGCCGCCAGCACGACGAACGAACATCGGTCCGACACGGTCCCCAAAAAGATCGCTCCCGCCGCCGCCCTCACCGCTGCCGCGCAAGTCACGGTCAATCACACCGTCAAAGTCAGCCTGCGCGTCACCAACGAAGCCGATCACGCCGTCGAAATCGATTTCCCATCCGGCAAAACCCACGACGTCGTCATCCTCGACTCCACGGGCCACGAGGTCTGGCGCTGGAGCGAAGGCCGCATGTTCACACAAGCGGTCCGCAATACGCTCTTGGGCGCCAACGAAAGCGTGACGTACCAGGAGACGTGGAATCCCGGCAATCTCACCGGTGACTTCACGGCAGTCGCGCGCCTCGAGAGCAACAATCACCCGATGCAGCAACGCGCCGACTTCACCCTGCATTAGTCGGACACAACCCTTAACGCCCCCCGCCCCCGCCGCTACCTTTCGCTCAAACCCGCGGCGAAATCGGAGGGCGTTTGGCAACACCGGCTCGATCTTCCACACACGATGACACGCGCGACGTCCAGCTCCTCACCGAGCTCGCCGACGCGCGTCGGTCACTCGTCGATCAGATCGGCCGGCGCATCATCGGCCAGAAAGAGGTCGTCGAGAATCTCGTCGCCGCACTGCTCAGCGGCGGCCACGCCTTGCTCGTCGGCGTCCCGGGCCTCGCGAAAACCCTCCTCGTTAGGACGCTCGCCGACGCCCTCGACCTCTCCTTCTCCCGCATCCAGTTCACCCCCGACCTGATGCCGAGTGACATCACCGGGACCGAGTTGCTCGAGGAAGACCACGCGACCGGGCGCCGCGTCTTCAAGTACGTCAAGGGCCCCATCTTCGCCAATGCCGTACTCGCCGATGAGATCAACCGCGCGCCCCCGAAAACGCAGGCGGCGCTGCTTCAGGCCATGCAGGAGCACGCCGTGACGGCCGCTGGGCGCACCCACTCCCTCCCCGAGCCGTTCTTCGTCCTCGCCACCCAGAACCCGATCGAGCAGGAAGGCACCTATCCACTGCCGGAAGCGCAGCTCGACCGGTTCATGTTCGAGCTTCGCGTCGGCTATCCCACCGCCGACGAGGAAGAGCACGTCGTTGCGACGACCACCAGCGACAGCGAGGCGACGATCACGCCCGTCCTCGACGCGCCACGGCTCATCGCGCTCCAGCATCTCGTCCGGCGTCTCCCCGCGCCGCCCACCGTAGTGCGCTACGCCGTCGGCCTCGCGCGTTCGACGCGACCGGAAGCCAAAGAAGCCTCGCCCGATGTCCGGAAGTACGTCAGTTGGGGCGCGGGTCCGCGCGCCTCGCAGTATCTCGTGCTCGGCGCCAAAGCCCGCGCCGCCATGGACGGACGCGCCGTGCCGGACCTCGACGACGTCCGTTCCGTTGCCCACGTCGTGCTCCGCCACCGCATCGTCATGAACTTCCAGGGCGAGGCCGAAGGCATGACCCCCGAGCGCCTGATCCGCCTCGACGAGCGCTAGGCATCGGCGCGGCCTAACCGCGTTAGTCCTCGTCGCCGTCCGCCTCGTCCTCGCCGCCCCACCAGCGCCGCCACCACGGCGGCCGCGACTCCGGCGCCAACGTCCGATCGACCGCCGACCGCCACGCGTCGCGCATCTCGGCGGCATCCCCGAACCGCTGCTCCGCCACCGGCGCCAACCCGCGCTCCAACCACTCGCCGATCGCCTCTGGATATCCGCTCAGATCCACGTCCCCCGACAACTCGCGGCCGAGGATCGCACGACCGTCGCCGGTCCCGAACGGCGGCTCGCCCGACAGCAGATACGTGACGATCGCCGCCAGGCCGAAGCAGTCGACCGCCGGCCCCTGCGCTTCGCCTAACAGTTGCTCCGGCGCTGCGAACTCGGGCGTCCCCGTCGTTCCGCTCAAGAGCTCCTCGCCCGAAATCTTCGCCACGCCGAAGTCGGCGATCCGCCACCGCCGATGCCGGTCGATCAGAATGTTCTCCGGCTTGAGGTCCCGGTGCACGATACCAATCGCGTGCGCCGCCGCCAGCCCGTCCAACACCTGGTCCACGTGCGACGCGATCTGCTCCACAGACCGCGGCCCCGATCGTTTCACCAGATCCGTGAGCGACCCGTTCTCGGCCAGCTCCATCGTGTACCACGACACGCCGCCGTTGCTGTCCCAGTCGTAGATCGGCACGATCGCCGGGTGCGCCAGTTGCGCTGCCAGCTGCGCCTCACGGCGGAATCGGCGCACCGCGACCTCGTCGTTCGCCACCTGCGGGTGCAACATCTTGAGCGCGACTTCGCGCTCGAGCGTCAGGTCCCGCACGCGCCACACCGAGCCGAACGTACCGGAGCCCAGGCGGGCGATCACCTCGTAATCCTCGCCGGTCGCCCACCGCAACCGCTCTTCCTCCGCGTCGCCTAACGGACGGATCGCCGGCATCGAACCGCTGATGTAGACCGACGACCTTCCGCCGCCCCCCACCGCGCGATCCAGCTCGCGCAGCATCGCCGCCACCGAGTGGTACCGCCGCTCCGGGTCCCGTTCCAATGCGCGGTTGAGCACACGCGCCACCGCCTGCGGACAGTCCGGCCGCACGAGTGGAAGCGGGGGAACCTCGGGCGGCGGATATTCGCCCGTAAGCGACGCGAATGCGGTCGCCGCCAACTGCCATTGGTCGCTCTCGGGCGTAGGCAGCCATTCGCCGTCCGGCCACTCGGGTGCGCACGGAAGGCGTCCCGGAAACGGCGTCAAGCCCGCCGGTATCATGTTGCGCGGCAGCACCCACTCCCATGCGAGCAGCCACAGCTGACCAGTCGGCGTCAACCAAATCGACTCGCCGCACACGGCACCGTGCGCGGTACCCGTCGTGTGCAGGTACGCGAGCGCCTGACCCGTGGACCGCAACAGCTGAAGTGACGTGCTGAGATCGTCCGGTCCCACTCGACGGATCCGCCCCGCCACACTTTCGCCGGATATCCAGCGCCGCACGTACGCTGGTCCGCGGCGGCTCTGCGGCCCCCCCGGCCACCAGTCGTACGCCGTCGGTATTGACGCGTGCGCGCGATGCGCCAACGCACGAGCCTCGGCCCCCAACCACACCGCATGAGTCGGATCGGGCACCGTTACCAAGGACAGCGAACGGCCCAGAGCGTCCACTACTTCTTGATAGTGACGGAACTCCGCGAGCACACCCTCGGCTCCCCAGGACCAGCCCGCGGGTAGTTGCCAGCTCTCGATATGTGACGGAAGTTTCGCCGTCACGCTGTGCGGCGACGGGGCGCCCGGAGCCAAAGGCGAGGTGCCCGACTCGAGCTCGGCGGATCGTGACGCCGGCGCCCCCCCGGGACGCGAGCCGGCGCCAGTGGGCGGCGTGACGGTCACGAGCCAAACCTACAGTCAGTGCCGTCGACGGCCAAGCACGCAATCAGCGAGTCTCATGGACGCAACGATCTCCGCACCCAGCATCGCCTTCGAACCACTCTTCGATGGCGTCACCGTTCCCTCGCGCGCCACGACCGGAGCCGCCGGCTATGATGTCCGCGCTCACCTCCACGGTCGCACGGTGCGCACCTGGCGCGATGGCGCCGAAGTGATGCTGGCCGCGAGCCCCACCGGCGCACTGTCGCTCGAACCGGGCGACGTGGCTCTCGTACCGCTCGGCTTCCGCGCCAGACTCCCCGCCGGATACGAGGCACAGGTGCGCCTCCGCAGCTCGATTGCGTTTCGCCGCGGCCTCATCCTGCCCAACGCGCCCGGCACCATCGATGCCGACTACCCCGATGAGTGGCTCGTCATGGTCCGCAACGTGTCCGCCCAACGCATCACCATCGAGCACGGGGAACGACTCGCGCAGATCATCCTCCACCGCTACGCCACCCTCGACTGGTCCGCCGGCGTGGTCGCGCGCTCCACCGACCGCAGCGGCGGCATCGGCAGCACGGGCTAACGGAGGTGTCCTGCCTAACGACATCGTATGACACTGTCATACAAATGACGCTCGCGTGACGAGCTCGGCGTTAGTACCTTCGTCGGGCGCAAAACACGGCACGAGGACGCGTCAACATGATCCACCTGGTTGGACTCGGACACGCCGTCATTACCGTCGGCGTCACTCGCCTTACGCAAGCCAGCGAAACGCTGTTCGCGTCCGCGCTGCTGTTCGTCCGCGAGGCCGGCAGGCCCGTCGAGCGTCGGCGCATCATTGAATTGCTGTGGCCGCGCGCCTCCGCCCAACGCGCGAATCACCGCCTCCGCCAAACCCTGTACCGCCTCAACACACTCGGCGCCGCGCTCCGATCGGACCGCGGTCACATCACCTTGCCCGCCCGCTCCGCACAATCCGACTTCGGCGAAGTACTCGCCGCCGGACGCAGCGCCGATCCCAATCGCGTCGCGGAGCTCGTTCAGGGTCCATTTCTCCCGGGGTACGCGCCGCGGTTTTCGCCGTCCTTCAGCGAATGGCTCGAGCGCGAACGCGATGTCGTCACCTCCGCACTCAGACGCGTGCTCATCGCCGCCATCGCCGCTCAGCGCGAGCGAAACGACTGGGCAGCTGTCGAGCGCCTGGCCACCCGATGCCTGCTGCTCGACCCGCTCAACGAAGAAGCAACGCTCGCACTCGCCGAAGCCGCCGCGTTCCACGGCAGCAAGGTTCGCGCACTCGAGATTCTCGATTCGTATCTCCGCGAGCTCGGCCCGGCGGCCGGGGACATCCGCGTGCCCGCCACCCTGCTCCGACGACGAATCGCCGAAGCCTACCGCGCTGCGCCGGGACAGCAGCGCGCATCGCAAGTCGGACGCGAGCCGGAGATGCAGGACGTCAAGCGCGTCCTGCACGGTTTGTTCGCCGCGCACGGCGAGACCTGCCTCGTGTTCGGCGAAGAGGGCATAGGCAAAACGCGATTCGCCGTCGAAGTGGCCTGCGCGGCGCAACTCGATGGCATCAAGGTCGTGCGCCTCGACTGCCAGGCACACGACGTCGAACGCCCGCTCGCCGGCATCATCGAGGTCGTGCGACACGTTCGCGCCATGCGCGGCGCCATCGCCGTGGCAGAAGCATCCAAGCGCACACTCGATGCCGTGCTGCTCGCGACCGAGCCCGCCGCCGGACCCGAAGCGGCGAACATGGAGCAGCTGTGCGCGAGCGTTCGCGTCGCACTCATTGATCTCCTCGATGCGGTGTCCCACGAACAACCCGTTGTCCTCATCATCGAAGACGCGCAGTGGTTGGATCGACCGTCATGGACGTGCGTTCGCGCCGTCTCCCGTTGGGCAATCAAGCATCGCGCGATGGTCGTCCTCACCGCGCGGCAGAGCGATGTTGCCCAACAATTCGATTGCGCCGACGACGTCCACCCGCGTCTCATGCGCCTCAAGCCGCTCGACGATTCAGCCAGCCGAACGCTCGTGCAGCGCATCGTCACGGGAACGACCCGAGATGGAAACGAGCCCTTTATCGAATGGTGCGTTGCGCGCGGCGGCGGCAATCCGTATGTGCTCACCGAGCTCGCGCTCCGCGCCGAAGGTGAGAGCGAGCCCTTTCGCGCGCCCGCAGCCCTCGAGCGCATCGCCGCCGAACGCCTCGACGGACTGAGTGATGTCCCGCTCCGGATTCTGCAGGCCACTGCCGTCCTGGGCCCCGCCTCATCGACTCGGCGCGTGGAGGAGCTGTTGGGCGCCACACGGCTGGGCCTGCTCAATGGCCTCGACACGCTGAGCACCGCCGGCATGATCGGCCTGGAGAGCGACCGCATCGTCCTTCGCCACCGCCTCACCGCGGAAGCGGCGCTCGAGCGCTTGTCGGAGCCCGCACGCCAGCTGCTCCACCGGCGCGCCGCCGAGTTGCTGGAGCGAGAACGTTCAACGGAGGCCTCGGACGCGCTGGCCGGTGAATGCGCGCAGCATTGGCAATACGCGGGCGAACACACGCGCGCCATCGAGCTCCTCACCGGCGCCGCCTCGCGCCTAACGGGACTCGGCATGCCGATCGAGGCGGCGCGGCTCTATGAGCGTGCCGCGCAGATCACCACATCCGCGCCGGACAAGCTCCACCATCTTGCCGCGCGCGCCCACGCGCTGTTTCTCGGCGCGGACTGGGAGCCGTTCGTGCACGTCGCCACCGAGCTGGAATCGCTGCAGCGGCACACCCGCTCGTCGCCCGACAATCATGACGACACCGAGCTCGAGCTCTCGCTCGCCAAGTGGCGGCTCGGCGCCGACCGCCGCGAGCTCCTCGCCGACGCCACGCGCTGCGCGGCGGCGACCTCTGCCTCCGACTCGCACCGCGTCCACGCCGCCGCGTGGGCGCTCATGCTCGCCGACAACCTCTGCGACGAGCGCGCCGCGACCGCCGTGATGCGCGCGGTCGCACCGGCCATCGCCCAGACCGGTATCGACGACGGCGCCGCCGCCTGCCTGCACATGGTGTATCACACCGCGTTCGGCAACCCGCAGACGGGCCTCGACGCGGCGCACCGCCTAACGGATGCACAGCTCGCCGCGCCGGACGGCGGCAACAAGGCCAAATACCTTGCGCACGCTGCCGCCGCACTGCGACTGTGCGGTGCCCCCATCCTGGAGGCCCGTCAGGCGGCCGCCGCCGCACTGGAGATCGCGCAGCGACTCGGTCTCGCCGCCTACGCGGCGCCCGCCGCCAACCAGATCACCCTGACCTTCCTCGCCGAGGGCGACATGGCGACCGCCCGCGCGTGGTTCGAGAAAGCGCTGTGGCTCATGGAGCACAGTGCCGACACCGTCGGGCGCTCGACGATCCTGAGCAACGGAGCCGAGATCGCGCTGCGGGAGCGCCGGTTAGGCGACGCGGAGCGCCTCATCACGGAAAGCGAGCAGGCCGTCGGCCGGGCACGATCCCCGCGCTCGGAGATCCGACACGTCTCGTTCCGCTGGCGCTTGGCCGTGCTCCGCGGCGACGCCGATCCGACCGAGCACGACCTCACCCACTTCGCGCACCTGCATCGGCGGACGCGCAAGGCCAACGGCCAGGACTTCGCGACGGCCGTCCTCGTGGACTTGCTGCTGCTCCGCGGGCGGCGTCGCGAGGCGTCGCGTCTGCTGACCGCCTATGTGAGTCGATTCCGACGGCCCACCACCTCGCTCGAGCCCGACCTCGAGCGCCTGCGTCGTGAGTTAGGCGTGGAGTGACCGCCCCCGCAGCCTTGGGTCAGGCGAGTTGCGCGACCGACAGATCTTTGGTTCGCGACGCGCCCGCGGCATCGCGCAGCGCCGGCGAGGCGAACAGCAGCCCGAACATCGGGCTCGCGAGCAGCTCATCGCAGATCTTGGGATCGAACTGCCGCCCGCGATACTTGGCGAGCTCGGCCCGCACCTGCATCTCGCCTAACGCCTTACGGTACGGACGGTCGGTGGTCATGGCGTCGATCGTATCCGCGATCAGCACGACGCGCGAGCCCAACGGAATCTGATCGCCGGCCAGACCGTCGGGATAGCCGCTCCCATCCCAGTTTTCGTGGTGGTGCCGCACTGCCTGCACCAGGTCGCGCAATTGCGACACCGTCGACACCAGCTCCGCGCTCTTGATCGGATGCGTCTGCATCACCGCCCACTCGTCCGCCGTGAGCTTGTCCGGCTTGCGCAGAATCGGCGCGTAGATCTCGTGGATCTTCCCCACGTCATGCAGCAGCGCCGCGGTCGCAATACGCTCGATCTCGCGCGACGACAGGCCTAACGCACGGGCGATGAGCTTCGCGTAGTGCGACACCCGGCGCGAGTGGCCCGACGTGTAGGGATCGCGCGCCTCGATGGCCTTGACCATGAGCTCGAGCAGTTCCTGGTTCACCCGCTCGAGTTGCCGGTTCGTCTTGTACAGCTGGCGCACACCCAGCAGCGGCAGCGCCAACACGAGCGCGCCGAACGCCCCGAACCGCGCGTAGCACCACGCCAGAAGAAAGGCCACAGGGCTCGCCAGCACGTCGTACGCCAGGCTGCCCAGGTGATTCTGCCGCCAGACCTTCAACAGATTCTTGCTGTCGTTCGTCGCAATGGCGCCGCTCACCGCCATCGTGTTTACCGCCACGAACACGACGACCATTACGGAAAACGGAAGACCCACCGTAGCCAATGCCTGCGGTGCGCTCATCCCGCTGTAGTGCAGCATGGGCTCCCCGCCCAACAGCACGTACGACAACACCGCCAGCGACGTCGCCAGCGACATCTGCACCACGTTGAAGACTTTCTTGACGCCGTCCCGCGCGCTGATGATCTCGGTGATGATGTTCGTCACCGCGACGGCCAGGACCGCGATCCAGTTAGGCGAGAGGAGCGCCGTGGCCGTGAACGGAATGAACCCGATCGACCCGCCGGCGCCGGCCGGCAACTGGTACACCAGCAGCAACGCGAACACCGACAAACCGGACATCCACAGCGCAGCGCGAACGGACCCCGCATCCACCACCGGCGCGACCCAATAGACGCAGATGGCAGCAGCCACTGCGCCCAACGCCACAGCCGACACGTACAGTCGCACCCGGTTCATTCGCACCGCTTGCGAAAAAGAGGAACCCCCGTCCCCGGTTCTTACCACCAGTGTGCGGTGTCAGATGCAACGACCGCATACATCGACGTTACGAGCTGGGTCAAGAACGACATTTCGCGTCACCTCCCTTTCGTGAAGTCACACCTGGCACCCGCCAGTTGTGCTGAAGGTCGGCTCCGCTCAACTACATGGCCCTGCCCGCTCAGCTTCGCTCAGCCGAGGATCGGGGGTTGTTAGTCGTTAGTATCGATCGTGTTGTGATCGGTTGAGAGTCGAACAGCAGGAATGAAGCACCACCGACAGCCGTCACTACCACCGACGATGCTACCTCGCAGGCACCCGGGATCGGCCAGGTCCTGCGATCACTCGCCTCACCGCTCCCGCCCGATCCATCGATTCGTCGCGTCGAGCACCGCGAGCACGCTCGCCGTTTCCGGGCTCTCTTTGATCTCGCAGCTGCCCGTGAGCAGCATGCTCTCGCGCCCAACGCGAACCGTGATGCCCACGAAAGCAAACTCGCGTTCGAACGCATCGATCAATCGACACCCGTCGAACGTCAATGCGTGCGTGTCGCCTTCGGCCTGGCTTATCGCGACGACAGCGGCTCGCGCGGCCAGCTCGGCCCGCGAGCGTTCGGATTCTGACCCTTCGGATTCTCCAACGTAGGACTGCTCCGCCTTGCGGAGCGTCACTCGACACGTCACGCCCCGGCTCCGCGACCGCCGAACCTCGACGTCCTCGAAGTAAAACCGCCGGCGTACAGCCGCTGCGGCGTCCATTGCTGCGCTCTCCGAAACACCCTTCGCCTCGACCGTCTTCTGCGGATCCACCGTCGTCGCAACCGAGATCTTTCGATGATCCACCCGCATGCCGAGGTGCGCCAGCAACGCGCTCTCCACGTTCCGTACCGTCTGCTTCGGACTGACCTCGGCGCTCGTCAGGAGATGCACCTCGCTCACCGCGCCACTCTCGCTCGCGACGATCCGCGCAGCCAACACGCCGGGCAGCGTGACCAACAACTCCTCGGCGCGCCGCAGCGGCAGAACACTGCCGGCGATCGGTGACACCGGCGACGACGGACTCGGCGCGTTAAGCGGCACAGACACGAGTACCTGACTTGGCGAGCGCGGGAGAAAGTGCGGCGGGTACGAACGGGGACTAACACTGTCGCCGTCACTCCGACCGGGCGGGGAGGTTACGGCGTGCTTCAGTTCGAGAATGTGGTGGGACAATATTCCAACAACGCTGGCTAAATGCAAGCGAGAGTTACGCTACGGATATTCGGGCAGGTTATACTCCTTTAACTTTCGATAGAGCGTGCGCTCGCCGATGCCCAACATGTCTGCGGCTTTTCTTCGGTTGCCACGCGTCTCCCGGAGCGCGAGCTCGATCGCCGCTCGTTCGATTTCCGCCATGCTCATCCCGGGCCGGATGCTGATCTCGTTAGGCGCTGGCGGTTGATCCGTCGGCTCGATCGCCGCCACCGGCGGCGTGCTCGAAACGACCTCGCCCAGCAGCACGTCGCGCGCAGGCCCGGTCCCCACGGCAGAGCCCACACGATCCTCTCCGACTCGGCGCCTCAGCTCCTCCACCTGGAGCTTGAGCTCCACCAGACTCCGGATGATGAACTCCAGCTCCCGGCCACCCATCGCCGGCTCGCCGGCGCGCTCCGAGGCGGCACCGACCCGCCCAACGGGAACAGGCAGGAACCGCGCTGCACCTTCCCGAATCTCACGCGGAATGTCCTCGGCCGTGATTTCGTGTCCCGGCGACAACACCACCATGCTTTCCACGAGATTGCGGAGCTGGCGGATGTTTCCCGGCCACGAGTACTCGACTAACCGTTGCATCGCCTCCGCCGAGATCCCGGGAAACGGCCGGTCGTGTTGGGCGGCAAACTCCTGCACGAATTGGCGGACGAGGAGTGGGATGTCCTCTCGGCGCTCGCGGAGCGGCGGCAGATAGATGTTGAGAACGTTGAGGCGGTAATAGAGGTCCGCGCGGAACTCACCCGCTTCGACGTGCTCGCGTAGCGGCCGGTTGGTCGCCGCCAGCACCCGGACGTCCACGCGGAACGGCTGCGTCCCGCCCACACGCGTCACCTCTCGCTGCTCGAGCACGCGCAGCAGCTTCACCTGCGTCGACAGCGGCGCCTCACCCACTTCGTCGAGAAACAGCGTGCCGCCGTTCGCCAGCTCGAATCGGCCTAACCGCCGCTCCGCGGCACCGGTAAACGAACCCTTCTCGTGCCCGAACAGCTCGCTGTCCATCAGCGTCTCCGGCAACGCGCCGATGTTCACCGCGATGAACGGCTTGCCGCGCCGCGGGCTGAGTCGGTGAATGGCGCGCGCGACCAGCTCTTTGCCCGTCCCGCTCTCGCCTTCGACCAGCACCGTGCTCGACACCGGCGCCATCTGCTCGATCTTGACCATCACCTCGCGGATCGCCTCGCTCTCGCCGATGAGACCCGTGTCCAGCGACAGCCGGCGCCGGTCGAGAATGCGCCGAATCCCGGCGAAGACTTCGTCGAGATCGACCGGCTTCGCGTAGACCTCGACGTACCCGATCGCCCGCAACCGGTCGTGAACGGTCGGATCGTTCAGATCGGCGAGCCCAACGACCGCCGCACCGTCCCATTGCTGGCGCTTGACTAACTGAATGTTCGCGACGTCCGTCAACGCGCCCGTTAGGACAATCACGTCGGGCTTTTCCCGCCGAATCGCGCTCGGCACGTCGTCCATGGGCGACACGAGCGCCGTTTGGTAGCCCGCACGCTCCAGGAGTGCATTCAGCCGAACGGCGGGTTCCACATCCGCCAGCGTGAGCAGCACTTTCATCGTGGCGGTCCGCCGCTCGCGGTGCGATGCTCGGTCACCGTCCCGCGGAGAATGTCCACCGCGTGGTCGATGATCGCGTCGAGCGCGGTCAGTCCATCGCGCACGCCGGCTGGCGAGCCGGGCAGGTTCACGATGAGCGTGTGCCCGCGCGTTCCGGCTACGCCGCGCGACAGCGCCGCCCGCGGAAATCGCTCGAGCGACAGCGACCGGATACGCTCGGAGATGCCCGGCGCCTCGCGCTCGATCACCGCCATCGTCGCCTCCGGCGTCACGTCGCGCGGGGCGAGGCCCGTACCCCCAGTCGTCAACACCACGTCGGCATCATCCGCGTCGCACCACGTCACGAGCGTCGCCACGATGCGCGACGTGTCATCCGGCGCGATCAGGCGTGCGGTGATCGTCGCGCCACGCTGCGTCGCCCAAGCCGCGATGGTATCGCCCGACACATCGGCACGCTCCCCCTTCGAGCCGGCATCCGATATGGTCAGGATCGCGATCCGCATGCGAGCGCCTCGAGCGTTGGCAAAGGACGGGACGGCCGGCGCGGCGCGCGCAGCCGCGTCACGCTCGCCCGACGATTAGTGATGCGTGCCGCGCGTATAGAACGGCGTGCGGACCACCTCGGCCGCCACGCGCTGCCCGCGAATCTCGATCTCGATCGGCGTCCCGGGAGTCGCCGACGCGGTCGGGACGTAACATGTGCCGATGGGAACGCCGAGCGATGGACTCATGGTGCCGCTGCACACGGTGCCCGACGCCTGTCCGCTCACGAACACCGGGTAGCCGTGTCTCGGAAAACTGCGCTCGGCGGTGGTGAAGCCGACCAGCCGGCGCGGCACGCCGCGCCCTTTCTGCGCCACGAGCGCGTCGCGACCGATAAAATCGCCCTTGCCTAACTTCACCACCCAGCCGAGTCCGGCCTCGAACGGTGTCGTCGTGTCATCGATGTCGTTGCCGTAGAGCGCCATACCCATCTCGAGGCGCAGCGTGTCGCGGCAGCCAAGACCCGCCGGCGTCACACCGCCCGGCGTGAGCGCACTCCAAACGCGTTGGGCATGCTTGGGAGCGAAGTACAGCTCGAATCCGTCCTCGCCCGTGTATCCCGTTCGCGAGATGACCGCCGGGGCGCCGTCCACCTGCCCAACCGCGAAGTGATAATACGCGATCGTCGAGAGGTCGACCGACGCGTGCGGCTGTAGCACGCGCTCCGCGTTAGGCCCTTGCAACGCCAGGAGCGCGGTGTCGTCGCTCACGTCCGTCACGCTGCACTGCAGCGGCCCAACGGATTGGCGGAGGTGCGCCAGGTCTTTGTCCTTGTTCGAGGCGTTGACCACGAGCATCAAACGACCTTCGAACCGATACACGAGACAATCGTCCTCGATCGTCCCGCGATCGTTGAGGATCGTCGAGTACTGCACCTGTCCGATCGTGAGTGCCGCAACGTCGTTCGAGGTCACCTTATTGGCGAACGCCACCGCGTCGGCACCGGCTACCTCGAACTCGCCCATGTGGCTCACGTCGAAAAGCCCGCAATGCTCGCGCACGGCCCGGTGCTCTGCCGTGATGCCGGTCGGGTACTGGACCGGCATCTCGTACCCGGCGAACGGGACCATTTTGGCGCCCAACGAGACGTGAATGTCGTAAAACGGTGTGCGCTTGAGCGTTTGCTGAGCTGCAGCTTGAGCCATCGAAGGAGCTCCACAGGGGAATCCCTGCAAAAATGGCTGCACGGCCATGCAACTGCCAGCCCGGCGTACGATGCAAACGAGCCCGCATCCATTGAAGGACGCGGGCTCGTCGATCTAGCTGCTCGGCCTGGACTCAATCGCCAGACTGCAGCTTGCTGAACAGCGTCGCGACGTCGAACCTCGCCGGGTCGATCTCGGAGTACCGGTTGTTGATGTAGCGGCCCGTTGTCGGGAAATACGGGGGCGATTGTGTGTTCAGGCACTGGTCGACGCTGCGGTTTTCACCGAAGCCATCGTAGTTATCGCTATACGTCGCACTGATGAAATTCTCGATCACACCGCCCGCCTGCTGGATGCAGCCACGGCCGGTATGCGCCGTATTGCAGTTTCCGAAGGTCGACGATCCTTCGGGATGCTGATTGTAGTTCTCGACGCCGACGGTTCCCGTGCGGCTCATCGTGACGCCATGAAACACAAAGTTGTTCGCCGTGAGCATGCCGTTGTCGTTGCCATCCGTCCACCGATACGTAGCGCCACTCTTGCCAGACCGCAGCGGCGAGTTGATGCCGTTGTCGGCTATCATGATGCTCGTGTCGGCGATGAGGCCAAACAGGTTCGCACACAACACCGAAGCCGGATCCTGCGCGTACACGAGATCGTCGATCAGCAACACGGTGCCTTGCGCCGATCCGTAGGTCTGCGCGTACAGCGTCACCCAACCTCTCAGAACACCATTCAGCGCGACAGGCCCGTGTGTGTGAATCACGCCCTTCGAATTCGGATTCAGGGTGCGGTCGAGCGGCCACAAGCGCGCGTCGTTCGCTTGGTGCTGATATCCCTCGTAGGGCGAACCAGCCGGTATCGCGGCGAAGGCAGCGACGACAGGCGTGTTGTTTCCGGACCACGCTTGCCAGTAGCCATACACGGTACTGTCGGTGAACGTCGTGTCCTCACCGCCCTTCTGCCAAACCGAAGGACTGCCGGGCGCCGGAAGTGCGTGACGGCGCTCGGACGACACGAGATGCGGGTCGCCAGCGGGATAACAGCGGAATCCCGTATGTCCCATGATGCGATCGCGCTCACTCGTGGTCACCGCAGAGGCGCTGGCGACGACATCGGATGGTGAGCTCGCGACGAGCGTTCCAGCGGTAATCTCGTTCTTGAACCACGCCTCGCCGTGCACGAACGTCGGAAAGAACTTGAGTGCGCCGTTCTCGACGTGCCAGTCGCCACAGAGCGAGTCCGGCGGCACGTTCTGGCTGTTGATCACCGAGTCCTTCACGCGAACTCGTCCCGCGTACGCCGCGTTCGCCTGGTACACCCGGAAGAAGCCCTCGTCGTTGTCGTTGACGTCGCCGTCGTTGTTCAAGTCGACCGCAACGAACTCGATACGCGTGCGCACATTGCCGAGCGTCGTGCCCTGGGAGATGACATCGAGGTTTGCCGCCGCTGCGTTAGACTGCAACACCGCCAGCTTCGACACCGGCGGAATCGGAATCACCGATGCGCCGCTGATTTTCCCCTTCTCGAAAGTCGGCGTACCTCCGGAAATGCTGCCGACCGCGGACACCGTGTCGTAATAGGTGGGCGTGCCGCACGAATACCAACCTTGGTTACTGTGCGCGCGGCCGCGGATGAACTCACCGGTCGAGTAGCACAACCCCGTCGGAAACGTGTTGGTAAACATCGCGTAGCGGGCGAAGTTCTCTGCCGCCAACTCGAGTCGCCGCACGTAACGCGTGCCCGCAGAATCGTAGGCTTCCGACACAATGCTGGCGTACTTGCCGAACTCGCCGGTCACGTTACCCGAGAGGCCCGCGTACACGTTGACGTGGAGGCTCGGGATCACCTGACCATCGGCGCCCGTCACTGTTCCGTTAGAAATGAGCGTCACGTATCCGCTGTCGGGTAAGTGGATGCTCGTGTCCTTGCTGAGACTCGCCTTTCCCATCGCCAGACCGGCTTCGGCCGCATACCGATAGTCGCGCTCGCGGTCGAACGAGTGAGTGAGAATCGTCGAGCTGCCGGTCAGCAGAATCGCGGACAGCGCGATCGCCGCCAGGGTGACGGTCAACAGAAGAACGAGAATCAGCGCGGACCCACGGCGATTGGTCCGCCGATTCCACAGCAGCGATGCGCGCGGCATATGCATTCTCCTCGTAGTGCTCATGGGACCGTGACGGCGCCCGCCGACACGATGGGCGAGTTCGATGGCGAGCAGTCCTGCGCCACGACTCCGTATTCCCAACTGCCCGACGGCGGATCGATGTCGTCGTACGTGTATGTGGCCGATGACGCTGCCACGCTCGTCACGACGTCTTGCCAATTCACGTCGCCGACGGCTCGACGATAAATCAGATAGCGCTCGATGTCCTTTTCACCAGCGTCCTGGTCGAGCGACTCGTTCCACGTCAGAATCACTTTTGCCGGTGTCGTGGTGTCGTAAACCGCCGTGAACGATGTCGGTGCAATCGGCGCCGTACCGCACACCGTGCTTTGCAACATGCCAGCGTTCAGCAACTGCGTCGACGTTTGCACGACGCGTGTCACGACGCCCTTTTGTGGATCATCGTAGGTTCCTGCGACGCGCAGGCTCACCATGCGGATGCTGTCCACCCACGCGAATTTTCCGGTGTCCGCAGCCGAGCCGTGCGCCGCTGCGTTGTGATAGAGCGGCAGGCTTGTTGTCGGGATGGCCACGAGATTCCCTGTGGAATCGGGCTTGTAGTACGTGAAGATGGGTGGATCACCGCTGTTCCAGATGATGCCGCTCGCCACGACCTTCGGAGCTTCGTCGTTCACCCGGCGAAAGAGCACGTACTGATTGCCCGCGCTCACCGTGCTATCCACCGACGCCCAATATGAAATTGTTTCGGCCGGCCCCGGCACGCCGCTCTGCAAGTAGTTCATCTGTGGATAAACCACCGCGCTGTGCGGCAGCGTGATCTGCTGCGACGTGATCATGCTCGCCGTCGACATCGAGTCGACATCGGGATCGTAGTAGGCGGCGTTCAGATCGTTCTGATCGCGACTCACGATGTCGGCATTGAAGGTCAGCGCAAATTGGTCGGCCTGCACGATCATCGGCTGATTGGACAACACACCGGTGCCGGCGAGGCGAAGGTCGCGATCCACCGTGTTCTGCGAGAACCGCGCGTTCTGTTGGGCATCCAGCCGGCCGGCGCTCGCGCTGAGCGACCGTGCTTGCAACTTGAAAAACGGCACGGCGAGACCGAACACCGCGACGAACAACGTCAACGCGATCACCATTTCGATCAGCGTGACACCGCGACGCGCGCGAGGCTGCGGAGAAGTGATCATGACTCGCGTCCTCAAAAGGCGGCGATGATGGAGGTCTTCTTCATCGGGCTCGACAACTGTGCGGCCGTTACGACGACGGTCACTGTCTTGTAATCGGTGCGCGACGTGGACGTGTGCGTGATGTAGGTCCGGCGAGTGAAACCCGGATAGCCCGCGATGCCGGTTTCGGTGCCCACGAATTTCGTCTCGAGCGACGCGTACACCGGATAGGCTTTGATCTGTTCGACCCTCGCGACCGCGAGGTCTCCGGCCATCGACATCTCGTAGCCGGTACCCGATCCGTGCGACAACCGCGAGACGAACGTCCCCATGCCCAGCATCGCGCCGGTGAGAATCGTCAGCGCGATCAACGTCTCGATCAGCGTTAGGCCTTTACGGGCGCGCATCATCTTGGTCATAAGCTCGCCTGCTCCCAAGCGCCGTTGAGGTAGCGCCACCAGAGCGTGCGCCCGGTGGATTGAATGACACGAACGCAGCGAAAGTCGTCGTTGAGGGCGCGCCTGGACGTGATGTAGATGTCGGCGTCGCTGCTCGCGGCACCATCGCGATGAAAGATCAGCGTCGGCATGTTGTCGACCGTCCGGATACTGCTTCCAGCGATCGCGCTGCCCGCTGAACCAGAAACGCCGGCGGGCGGGACGGCGAAGTGAACCGAGTCCTCGAGCTGTTCGAAGATGACGTGCTCGCCCGGGTCGACGGTCGCGTTGTTGTTGTTGTCTTCGAGGATCCGGATGCGGCGGTTGGTTGTATCGAAGCTCACGACGACGTCGTACTGCCGCGTCACGGCCAAGCGCTCCGCATTCTGCAGCGCGACGCGCACCGTGCGCGCAGCCGCGTCGACGCGAAATTGCGTGAAGTTGACTTTGGGATACGCGAAGGCTGCGATGATGCCGATGATCGCGAGTACGATCATCAACTCGATTACCGTGAACGCCCAACGGTTAGGACTATGCCGGACCCGCACCGCTCGGTTAGACGACCAGTGGCGTCTCGTAGCGCGCATGAATGCTCACGTGTGCAGAAGGCTCCTGTCGCCGGGCCAGTGCGATCGGCCACGTCGTGGACGGCGGCGCAGGCACGCCAGCGGGCGCACCACGCGCAGGGCGGGTCGAGTGCGCAACCCGTGCCTCGGCGCATATCAACTTGCTATGTAAGGAGTTACAGCCCGCTCACACCGAGCGGCGGCTACGCAAACACTCGCTTATCCGCTAGAATGTTGCGTGCCTCTTGTGACCCGGGCCAGAATCGCACCGGTCTAGGCGCGACGCCTAACCCGTTAGTCCGACAGCGCGTCACCCATGAGCGTGGCCATGATCGCCTTCTGGACGTGGAGCCGATTTTCGGCTTCATCCCAGACGCGGCTTTGCGGACCGTCGATCACATCGGCAGCGACTTCTTCACCGCGATGCGCCGGTAGACAATGCAGGAAAATCGCGCTGCGTTTGGCTTTCGCCATGAGGCGCGACGTGACCGTGAAACCCGCGAACGCACGGACCCGCCGGTCCTGCTCCTCTTCCTGTCCCATCGATGCCCACACATCCGTGTTCACGACGTCCGCGCCCTCGACCGCTTCCGCGGGATCGCGCACCACCTTCACCATCGCCGTTGTCTGCGCGCGCGCCAGGATCGTCGGATCCGGGTCGTAGCCTTCCGGACACGCGAGCGCGAGATCGAACCCCAGGCGATACGCGGCGTTGATCCAGGAGTTCGCCATGTTGTTGCCGTCGCCGATCCACGCGATACGCTTCCCGTCCCACCCGCCCAAA
>Ga0209168_10001000_pt1 | contig 23909 bp, 17 predicted proteins | sample Coa_R1_FD_187156 | JGI IMG/M metagenome (GOLD analysis project Ga0209168, IMG submission 187156) | Surface soil microbial communities from Centralia Pennsylvania, which are recovering from an underground coalmine fire - Coalmine... | ecosystem: Environmental > Terrestrial > Soil > Unclassified ...
GAAAACACCGGGAAACTTACCTACCGCCCGGACATTCTGGAGCAGGAAATCGGCAAATGGACTCCTGTGTGCCCCAGCACCGAGGGCGGCCACAACTGGCAAGCCATGAGCTACGATCCCGCCACCGAGCGGCTGATCATTCCGCTCAGCCAGAGCTGCATGGAGATGGCAGGACGCAAGGTGGAATTCACCGACGGATCGGGCGGAACGATGGGCGACCGCCTGTTTTACGAAATGCCCGGCACGGACGGCAACGTCGGCCGGCTGGCGGCATTCGATGTGAAATCGATGAAAGAAGTGTGGAACGTGCAGCAGCGGCCGTCGTTCCTCACGGCTGTGTTGTCAACCGCCGGCGGGATCGCGTTTGTCGGCGATTTGAATCGCGTGTTCCGCGCCGTGGACATTAACACCGGCAAGATGCTGTGGCAGACGCGTCTCGGCACGTCGGTGCAGGGATTCCCCGTCACGTTCAGCGTCGGCGGCAAACAATACGTTGCCGTCACCACCGGCCTCGGCGGCGGCAGCCCGCGCAACGTTCCGCGCACGATTCTGCCGGACGTGCGCTACCCCAACAGCGGCAATGCGCTCTACGTTTTTGCCCTGCCGGAGAAGTAGCACAGAATTCACAGGTTCGGCAAAAATCCCAAAAGCGTTGTCATTCTGAGCGAAGCGAAGAATCTCTCTTCGATTTACGCTTGGGCAAGAAACACAGAGAGATTCTTCGCTTCGCTCAGAATGACAACTGCACATTTTTTCGCAGCCCGTTCGGTCTGAGGCGCTCTGCTCAGTTTCTCTGACCGCGCGTTTCTCCCCAAGATCAATTGCAACGGCCACAGACTGAAGTCTGTGCCACTTGTCTCGTGACAAAAACGGCGGGCGAGACCCGCGCGATTCCAGTACAATGTTTGGCTGCGGGACTGGGTTCGCACCGCATTGGAACCACTAACCACGGGCCGAGGGGGACGGATGGGGGAATCGGGAGCATCGACGCGCAAGCTGACCATGGCTGACATTCACGCGGCGGCCGAGCGGCTGAAAAACTGGGGACGCTGGGGCGCGAACGACGAAATTGGCACGCTGAACTACACGCGGCCGGAAGACATCGTCGCCGCGACCCGCCTGGTGCAGAAGGGCAAAGTCTTTTCGCTGGCGCTACCCTACGACCAGAACGGGCCGCAAGGCGGCAAAACCAAATATCCCGCCATGGGCCGCTTTAATCCGATTCATCTGATGCTGCGTACCGGCACCGACGCCTATTCCGGCGTCCTCGACAGCAGAAAAATTCGCGGATCGGACGATGTGATCATGATGCCCACGCAGGCCGGCACGCAGTGGGACGGCCTGGGCCACATTTTCTACGGCGACCACATGTGGAACGGCTACGACTGCCGCACCGTGACTTCGGCGGGCGCGCAGAAGTGCGGCATTGAAATGACCAAGGATCGCATGGTGGGCCGCGGCGTTTTGTTCGATATTCCCCGGATGCTTGGAATGGCTCATCTGCCGGACAGTTTTGCAATCACCAATGAAATGTTGGACGAGGCCGAGAAACATTCCGGCGCCGAAGTGCGGCGCGGGGACTATTTACTCGTCCGCACTGGACAGATCGAGGCGATGCTGGCCGCCAAGACCTGGGACGGCTACTCGGGCGGCGACGCGCCAGGCCTGGCGTTTGAGACGCTCGATTGGCTGCACAAGAAACAAGTCGCCGCGGTGGCCACCGATACCTGGGGCGCGGAAGTACGCCCCAACGAAACGGACGACGCCAACCAGCCCTGGCACTGGATTTCCATACCCATTATGGGCCTGACGGTGGGAGAAATTTTTAATCTCGCGGAACTGGCGAAAGAATGCGCGGAAGACAAGCGCTACGAATTTCTGTTCGTGGCGCCCGCGCTGCCGGTGACCGGCGCGGTGGCTTCGCCCGTGAATCCGCTGGCGATCAAGTAGTGGCAATTGTTTTGTCATTCTGAGCGAAGCGAAGAATCTCTCTGTGTTTTTTGCCCAAGCGTAAATCGAAGAGAGATTCTTCGCTTCGCTCAGAATGACAACGTTTTGAGTTTTTTTGCAACCAGCGCAGATGGCAGTTTTGGTTGCAGCGAGCCCCGCGGTGGTCAAAACAGACCTTACACGCGGCGGCCTGAAACAGAACTAAGAAGTCATTCCAACTGAGAACAGAAAAAGGACAAAACCGTGACGAGCACAACAGCGGGAGATTCCGGAAACGCAATGACCGTATCGCAGGTGCTGGCGAAACTTTTGCGCGCCTATGGCGCTGAGTACGTTTTTACTTTGACTGGCGCGCCGCAAGACCCGCTGATCGACATGCAGAATCGCGAAGGCGTAAAAGTGATTCTCGGGCGCAGCGAGCGCTCCGCTCTCGCCATGGCCGACGCCTACGCGCGCGTCACCGGCAAGCCCACGTTCGGCGTCGTACAGTTCGGTCCCGGCGCGACCTATCTTCCCGCGTCGATCATCGATTCATTCTGGGCCTCCAGCCCGCTCATTTCCATTAGCGGCACCACCACCACAAAGACGCGCTTCCGCTACGAGTATCAGGAACTCGAGCAGACCTCAATGTTCCCGGCGTTCACAAAATGGGCGGGCGACCTGCCGCAACCCGAGCGCATTGCCGACGTCGTGCGCACCGCCGTGCGCGCGTCCGTGAGCGGCGTGCCGGGGCCTTCCTACCTCGGAATCCCGGCCGATTGGTTTGGCAGAAAGCTGACGATCCCGCAGGAAATTTATGCCGAGCGCGCCTTCCTGCGCACTCCGGCCTGCCGCGTCGCGCCCATGGCCCCGGACGTGGAAAGCGCCATCGCCCTGCTGGCCAGCGCTTCGAAGCCGGTAATCATTGCCGGCGGCGGCGTGATTCTCTCCGAAGCCTGGGACGAATTAACGGCGCTGGCGGAGGCGCTGAACATTCCCGTGGTGACCACCATGGCCGGCAAGGGCAGCATCGCGGACACTCATCCGCTGGCCGTCGGCGTCTGCGGGCGCTACTCGCGCAAGGTAGCCAATGACACGCTGGCCGGAGCGGACTTCTGCCTGGCGGTCGGCACCAAGCTGAGTTCGATGGGAACCAACGTGTTCCAGTACCCGGGCAAGGGCGCGCGCATCGTGCACTTCGACCTCGATCCCAATTCGCTGGGACGCACTTACCGCGAAGAGCTGTCCGTGGTGGCCGATTCGCGCGAGGCGCTGAAGATGTTGCGCGAGGCGGCGTTGGCCGGCCGCGTGAACGGCAGCAAGTGGGCCGATTGGACCAAGCAAGTGCAGGCGTCGGTCGCTTCGTGGCAGCAGGATTTGCAACGCGTTTCCAGCGAGACGATGCATGAAGGAAAATTGAATCCGTATCACATCATGCGCCTGATCGATCAGCACGTCGGCGGCGACGATATGCTGGTCGCGGATACTGGGTACATGGCGGCATGGGCGGTCACCGTGCTGCAGCAGAAAAAAGCAGGACGCAACACACTGCGCGCTGCCGGTTCTCTGGGCTGGGCGTTTCCCGCTGCGTTCGGCGCGAAGCTGGCCGTCGGACCGAAGCGGCGCGTATTTGCCCTGACGGGCGACGGCGGCCTGGGCTATCACCTGCCCGATCTCGAAACCGCTCTGCGCGTGAAAGCTCCGACCGTGACGATCGTGATGAACAATTGCTCGCTGGCCTTTGAGTATCACGTGCAGAAGTACGTGCACACCGAGATGTGCCCGGAAGCCAGCGAGTTTCTCGACGTGAATTTCGCCGACGTGGCCAAAGCCTTCGGCGCGCACGGCGAACGGGTGACCTCCGCCGACCAATTCATCCCGGCGCTGCGGCGCGCAGAAGAATCCGGCAAGCCCGCGATCGTTGAGGCTATCGTGAGCCGCGAGCTGCCTCCGCCGGTAACGCGCTATGAAGCGGCCGGACTGCGCAAGATCTGACCACGAGATTTAAAAAGCAGGCCGCGGCGTTCGGCAAAAAGCAGCACAGCCGCTCTTGGCTGTGCGGTTTTGTGGATTTAATGCATTGCCGCGGCCCTAACACGATCGCAAACCTCACCGTGTTTCCCGTGCGGCGAGCATATTCTGAAAATGATCTCCATCATGGGTTGAGTGGCACAGGCTTCAGTCTGTGGCGTTTAGTCCTTGCAATTTCCAAACCCCACAGACTGAAGCCTGTGCCACTGCGAACCGCCTCGGAACTGGCACTAGAAGAGGGACGCCGATCGCAGTAACCTAGTATCGGGAACTGAGAACGGTGCGGAAGCCCGGCCGCGGCCCGATTCGCATGGAAGTGGGGACATCATGAGAAATCGCAGCGGAATCTTTTATCTGCTGGCCTTCGCATTCGTTTTGCTCTTCGCCGGAATCCTGCTGGCGCAGAATGCGCCGAACCGCACGCTGATCGTGAACGGAAAAGCCCAGGGAACGGTGATGCAGATGGGCGGCCACGCCTACGTTGACGTGGAAACGGTGGCGCAATTCACGAACGGGTCGGTCACCCTGGAGCCTGGTCGAATCGTGCTGAATTTCCAGGCGGGATCGAGTGCGTCCTCAAACGCCGCGACGGAAGCAACGCCCGCTCCTCCACCCGCCGGCCTATCCAGGAATTTCGCGAGCATGGCAATCGCCGAACTTGCCGAGATGCGCGAGTGGCGCGGAGCGGTGGGCACGATACTTTCCTATGGCGTGCCGGTGGTCGGCAGTTGGCCGCAGGATTACCACGATCACGTGGAAGCCAACCTCGCGCAGGTCAGCGTGGCCGCGACGACCGCCGCCGATCAGGAAGCCATGCAACTTCTCCGCAACGAGTTTTCCAACCAGACCGGCTGGGCCAACGACGTGGTGAGCACGCGCCAGTCCATGAACGCCACCAATTCCGTCCGGCCCGATTCCCTGCAGAACGACACGACCCTCGCGAAAATTTCCAATTGCAGCCGTTTCCTCAATTCCATGCTGATCAGCGGAACTTTTTCGGACGATGCCAGCTGCCATTAGGCGGGTTTTCTTCTGAGGCCATGCGATACGGCGGAGAATATAGCAACGTAATGACGGCGCTGCTCTGACCGCGTTTTTTGGGATTCACAATCCGCTAGATGCTGGAACAAATCAAGCGGCCGTCGCGCACACCGGTAACGCGCACTTCCACAAACTGATTGTTCGGCCACGCTCCAAAAATGCGCGCGTCCAAATAATTGCTGGTCACCGCCCGCGTCCAGGCGCCGGCGGCATCTTCGCCACTGCCGTTCAGTGTGAGAACCCGCTGGCGGATTCCTATCTGCGCGGTCTGAAAGGCGGCTTTCTTTTTTTCGCCGAGCGCCCGCAATTCCCGCGCCCGCCGCGCAATCACCGGTTCCGGAACTTGATCGCGCAAATTCGCGACCGCGGTTCCTGGGCGCTCCGAAAACGAAAATACGTGCAGGTAGGTGAGCGGCAACCGCTCGATCAGCGCAAGCGTCGCCCGGTGATCTTCCTCGGTCTCTCCCGGAAATCCGGCGATCACATCGGCGCCGATGGCCGCATCCGGCAGCCACTCATGCGCGAGTTCCACGCGGCGCGCATAGTGCTCGGCGCGATACCACCGGCGCATGGCGGCCAGGATGCGGTCCGAGCCGGATTGTAGCGGCATGTGGAAATGCCTGGCCATTCGGTCGCTGGCCGCGAAAATCGCGATCAGATCCTCGGTCACATCCATCGGCTCGATGGAACTCACCCGTAGGCGTCCGACGGCTGTTTCGTCCAGAATGCGTCGCAGCAAATCTCCCAGCGCGGCGCGCGGCGCAAGATCGCGGCCGTAGTTTCCCAAGTCGATTCCGCTGAGGACAACTTCCCGTGCGCCGCCCGCGCACAGCTTGCGGATTTCCCCGATCACGCCCAGCGGCGCTAGGCTCCGGCTGCGCCCGCGCACTTGCGGGATCACGCAGTAGGAGCAGCTTCGATTGCAGCCATCCTGAATTTTCAGCACCGGGCGCGTGTGTCCGGCCTCTCCGCCCTGCACGGGAGCAACGAGCAATTCGCGCAACTGAAGAATATCGCCGGTCAGAATGTTGGCGGGACCCGCGGCGTGAGAGGCTGCCATACCCGCAATCATCGCAAGCGGCACAAAGGTTTCGTCCGCGGCGGGCGATTGGGCGGACGGCGTTGGCCATGACGCACTCCCGGCCATTTCGCGGTTTCGTTCGTCGCCGCCCGTTTCCGGCGTCATCTCCTGGATGAGGCGCGGAATTTCCGGCTTGTGGGAATTTCCGACGACCCAGGAGACTCCTTCCAGCACGGCAAGTTCATCCGGCGCGCGCTGCGCGTAACAGCCGGTGACCACCACGCGCGCGGCGGGATTTTCCCGGTGAATTGTGCGAATCGACTGGCGCGCCTGCAGGTCCGCGGCAGCCGTGACCGTGCAGGTATTCACCACGACTACGTCGGCGGAACGGGCATCCGGGGAAGCCGCGTAGCCGCGCTCCAGCAGTTGCCGCTCGATCGCCGCTGCATCGGCTTGGGTCGCCCGGCATCCGAATTGTTCGATGAAAAATGTCGCCATGCGTATTGTCGTCCGGCTTCCTAATGATTGCCTGGCAGATTACCCATGCGTGCGTCGAGGATTATATCAGGTGGGGATTCGACACATGTTACGAACATCCAAGTAGGACAGGCTTCAGCCTGTCTGGTTTTGTCGAGCGCCCTGCTTAAATCTAAACCTGACAGGCTGAAGCCTGTCCTACTTGAGAGCCTATCTCTGAGATGATTAGATCACTTCTAGTCACCAGTCACGTCTCTTGGGGTTGTCCGCGCCAGCCGCTTCGGGTATCTTCACTGGCAGCGGAGACCCATGGTCGACATCCACTGCCACATTCTGCCGGGACTGGACGACGGCGCGGACAAGATGGAAACGTCCATTCAAATGGCGGAATCGGCGATCGCCGACGGAATCACTCACGTGGTCGGGACTCCCCACGCCAATTCCCATTACAAGTTCGATCCCGAACTCATCCGCCAGCGGCGCGACGAACTCCAGGCGGCAGTAGGCGACCGTCTCAAACTGGCCACCGGGTGCGACTTTCATTTGAACTTCGAGAATTTGCAGGACCTGGAGAAAAATCCCCAGAAATACACCATCAATCAGAAGAACTACCTGCTGGTGGAGTTCGCTGACTTTTCCATCCCGCCGTCGATGGACGCCACCATGCATCACCTGCACCTGATGGGATTGTCGCCGATCATCACTCATCCCGAGCGCAACGCCATGCTGCGCACCAAGCCCGAGCGGATGTACCGCTGGCTGCATCAGGGCAGCTACGTGCAGATCACCGCGCAATCGATTCTCGGGCGCTTCGGTAGCGCCGCGCAGCACCGCGCCGAGCAGTGGCTCGATGAGGATCGCGTCCACTTCGTAGCCAGCGACGCGCACAACCTGACAGGCAGGCCGCTGCAACTCCGCGCGGCCTTTGACGCGGTCGCCGAGCGCCGTGGCGAAGAAGTGGCCAACGCCCTCTTTCGCGACAATCCCCTTGCCGCATTTGAAGGGCGGGGCTTGCCCTATGAGCCGGAAGCCGCGGATCCCGGCGCCAAGCAATTCCGCAAACGGAAACGATTTCTGTTTTGGTAGGTCCTGGGGCCCTGTCATGCTGAGCGAAGCGAAGAATCTCTCTTCGATTTAAGTCCGAGAGAACGAAAACAAAGAGAGATTCTTCGCTCCGCTCAGAATGACAACGTTTTTGAGTTTTTCGTAACTTTGCGGGCCGTATTACCCCAGCGCGGGATGCCGTTCGCGCAGCCATGCCGACAGCGCTTGATCCACCTCGGCCAGATGCCCTTTGAAGAAGTGGTCCCCACCGCGAACAATAACGACGCCGGTCTGTTCCTGAACCTGCGGCGGAAACGTTTCCACCATTGCTCGCAGTTTTATGGGCGGGCCGAACTGGTCGAACTCCCCGGTCACGAGTAGCTTCGGCTTCGTGCAGCCATCGAGGTAGGAAAAGCTGCGGCTTCCCAGATCGCCGACTGGAAGTCCGAGGCCGATCAGCTCGACTACCCGCGGATCGGCGCAGCCTGCCCGCAATCCGACCCACGAACCGAAGCTGAACCCGGCGACCAGCAGCGGCACGCCGGGATATTCCGCCGCAAGGAAATCAAGTACCGCGAAAACATCCTGCTCCTCGCCGATTCCCTCGTCGTGTGCGCCCTCGCTCAGGCCGACGCCACGAAAATTGAACCGCACCACGGGCAGGCCAAGCCCGTGAATGGTTTTCGCGGTCTGGTACACCACTTTGTTGTGCATGGTCCCGCCAAACAACGGATGCGGGTGGCAAACGACGGCGGCCAGGGGCGGCGGCGCGGCGTTGCCGTCGCTTGGAACCGACCACACGAGCGTCTCCAGGCGGCCGGCGGGTCCCGGCAACAGCAAGGATCGATGAAGTTGTTCCGGCATGCGGGAAACTATGTAACCACAGAGCGGTGACCGAGGACAAATCCGGCTCCGACGGCGGAGAATTTAAAAAAAGTTTCAGCTGGCGCTGCGTTTCCCGTTGCGATTTTGATTCCGCGATGCTACGTTGTGCGCTGAACCTGGAACGCCCTCTTCCGGGGGAATCATGGAAAATTCGATCGAACGCCGGGCATCGCGGCGATTTACGATGACGCTTCCTTTGACGGTCCGTTCCAGCGGCCCGGAAGGGAACGAGCGCCGAGGCCAAACGCGAGACGTCAGTTTCCGTGGCCTCTACTTCTTGATTGAAGCCGACTACGCTCCCGGATCGCCCATAGAATTTATCCTGACCCTGCCCCGCGAAATCACCATGGCCGGCGACGTCAACATTCGATGCTTCGCGGAAATTGTGCGCGTCGAGCCGCACAACGGGAAGCGCGGAGTTGCGGCGCGCATCGATCGCTACGAATTCTTGCCCACGTCCGCACCGTCGTGAATCTTCTCCACGCCCGAGCACTTTAAACTCCCGGCGATTTTTGCATTTCCATGCCTTGCCGCCTGGCGGAGACCTGTCCCATCAGTTTTTTGATCGTCGTTTTTTGATTGTCGGCGATTTCGCAGTAGAATTGCGGTGAAGCTTACGATCAGGAGGCACCATGGACACGTTTGACGTCAAATCGACGCTTGAAGAGCTCAAGGAAGATGCGCTGCTACCGCATCCCGTGCGGCTGCGCGACATGATCCTCCGCACTCCGCTGGACGCCCCCGAAGCGCTCGAAATGAACCGGGAGTTTCAGAGTTACCTGACTCATTACGGGGAGACGCAAAAGCTGGCGCTGGAAATTCTGGAAAGGCTGGTTACGCGCGCGGCCGGGAAAGCCTAGCCGGTAAAGCGAATAAAGATTTCAGGTTCGTTCCAAATATGCCCCGAGAAACCATTCTGATCGACGCCGATGACACGCTCTGGGAGAATAATATTTTCTTCGAGCAGACCATCGAGGAATTTCTGACCCTGCTCGAGCCCTTCGGCTATCCCCGCGAATATGCCCGGCACATACTGAACGAAACCGAGCGCCGCAACATTCGCCAGCACGGGTACGGCGTACGGAGCTTCGGCCGCTCACTGGAAGAAACTTATATGAAGCTGGCCGGGCACCAGGCCGAGCGTTCCACCGTCGAGAATATTCATCACCGCGTGCAGGAATTGGAGCGCACGCCGCCCAACATCATGGACGGCGTCCTCGAGACGCTGGCGTATCTTGCCGACCGGCACCGCCTAATTCTTTTCACCAAGGGCGAGGCGGCGGAGCAGGCCGCCAAAGTCGAGCGCTCCGGGCTGCAGATTCATTTCGACGCGATAGAAATTGTCCCCGAGAAAGATGCGGCCACCTATCGCGCGCTGGTCAACCGGCACCACGTCGTGAAATCGCACGGATGGATGGTGGGCAACAGCCCGCGCAGTGACATCAATCCCGCTCTGGAGGCCGGGCTGAACGCCGTGTTCATTCCGCACCCCAATACCTGGGCGCTCGAACATGAGGAAGTGCGCAGCGGCGCGGGCCGCCTGCTCATCCTGACCAACTTCCGCGCCCTCCGCGAACATTTCTAATGCAGGAAAGTGAACACAATTTTCACATGTGGAAAAAATGTTTTGTGCTGTCATTCTGAGCGAAGCGAAGAATCTCTCTTCGATTTAAGCGGGGAGAAAAAACATAGAGAGATTCTTCGCTTCGCTCAGAATGACAGCGTTTTCCGTATCCGCTGAGCCTGCGGAAGTTGGTTGCGGCACACCGTCATACCACAATCACCACCAAGGCAAATCAAAACGCCGGGCCGCGCGAGCGGAACGGTATATGGACCACCGCTTCCAGGTCCACGGGCTCGCCGCCCCTCTCCGCCGGCCGGAATTTCCACTGGGCCAGCGCTTCCATCGCGTTGGCATCGAGATTGGAATCCACGCTGTGCACCAACTGGATGCTGTCGACGCTGCCGTCCTTTCGAATAATGGCGTAAAGAATCACCTCGCCGTCCACGTGCGAAGTGCGCAGCTCCGGCGGATATTTCGGGTCCACTTTTCGCAGCGGAACTGGCCCCGTCAGATCCGCGGACATTTCTCCGATCGACGCTCTGGCGTTTCCGGCGGGCTCGTCGTCGTTCAGTTCCGCAAAATTCAGCACCCAGCTTCCCGACGCGCTGGTGAGATTCGGCATGTTCACATGCAGCGTGTAGACGCGCTTCGGTCCCAAAACCTCCTGTGGTGACATCCCCAATTTCGGGCCTAAATTCCCGCCCGATCGCGCGGCTCCTTCCGCGTCCGCTGTCAGGGATTTCGAGCGCCCCGGCGCGACCAGCGCCCGCGCAATCGGCCGCGACGGCAATGCAGAGCCGGCCTCCCGCGATGCCGGGCCTATGCCGACGCCCGAAACCGGGGCGGTATTCGCGGGATTGCCGCCGCTGATAAAAATTCCCTCCGGGCCGCGTCCACCACCAGCGCCGCCGGCCGCATCACCCGCACCGCTGCCCTGCGCCGGTCCGGAGGCAGCGCCGGGTTTTGGTCCGTCAGGAGAAATCGACACGCGCGCCGAAAGATTTCCGGCGGGTATTGCCGGAGGAGGCACCAGCGGCGCCGGCGTTGCGGACAGCGCGATGAGCGTTTCGTTTTCTCCAGCCCGTCCGGCAATCTCTGGAGCCGCAGCGTTTGTCGACATTTTTTGCGCAGCCGAACGCGGCGCGGACATCGCATTCACGGGCAGCAGCGGCTTCAAAGGAGCGCGCGCGGGCGAAGCAATGTCAATCGGGTCGGCTTGCTTTTCCTGCGCCGAAATCTCGGGTGCGGCGACATTCGACGCGTTGGACGACGCGCGAGCCCGCGGCCGCAGCGCCGTGAGTTCCTTTGCGGTCAGTTCGAGCTTTGGACGCTCAGGCTGCGCGCCCGCGAGTTGCACGATATTCGGCAGCGCCGGCAAAATTTTGGGAGGCTCCTGCGGCGCCTTAGGCTGAATCAACGTCTGCCGCGGATGCGTTGGATGCAAGGGCTCGGAGAGAATCGTCTGTCGCGGGTGGAATGCATCGGCGCCGCGGTTTGGCGCCAATTTCGCGTCATCTTTGCGAAGCGGGACCCTGGGCGCGCGTGCTGTCGGGAGGATTGCGGGAAAATCCTTCACGGGGCCGTACCAGGTGATTTCGGTTCGCGGCTCAGCGGCAGCGGTCCGCGCCGGCTGGATTTTCCAAATCGGCGGAGGATACAAACTCAGGATCACCTGAAGGACAATCGCCGCCGCGAACGCGTACTTCGGAAATCTCTGGTCGATCCAGCAGTCGCGAAAGTACGGGTCTCCGTCAAATTTCTTCGGCGCCGCAGGGCCCCGAACGACCGCCGCGAGGCTGGACCAGAATTCGCCGAGCCTACCGGCCTTAGTGACCGCGAGCCGCGGCTCCGGCATCTCCGGCGCAGAGGGAAAGCTGAAGCTGGTCCTTTCATGCAGATGAGCGATCTGAAGCAACTCGAATGGCCCCCGAGAAATTATACGCCATCCGTTGGACGAGCGTTCCGGCTGCCGGGTTTGCCGGCAGCCCGCGGAATTTTCATCGCCACCGCCGAAAAAAGGCGGCAGGCGGAAAAGGCCGCAAAAAAACTCCAGTTTTGTCATTCTGAGCGAAGCGAAGAATCTCTCTTCGATCTAAGTACAGGCAAAGAGCCACGGAGGGATTCTTCGCTTGCTCAGAATGACAACCGTTCGACTTTTTCCGCCGCCTGCGACGCCTGTCCTACTAATGGCTTGCCGTTCGCCGCTCGATTTGCCACGATAGGCTCCTTAACAAGCGCCCGGATCGAAATACCGCGTTTCGTACGCCGGAGAATGTGAGTTGGCCATGGCTACGTCCTCTTCCCCAGTGACAAAATCGAGCGGGTTCCCGCTGTGGGCCAAGATTCTAGTGGGTCTTGTGGTGTTGCTGATTTTGGTGGCCCTGGCGGTGCCTTATTTTCTGAACGTGGATCGCTATCGTGACACCATCTCCGAAGCGCTCGCCAAGCAGACCGGACGAAAAGTGAGTCTGGGCGCGATTCATGCGCGCCTGTTTCCCGGCGCCGGCGTGAGCGTTGCGGACCTGCATGTCGGAAACCCGGAAGGCTTTCCCGCGGGCGATCTGGTCAGCGCGGATGAAATTCGGGTGAACGTCGCGCTGGCGCCGCTGCTGCACGGAACGATTCACGTCAACTCCGTGGATCTGGTGCACCCCAAACTGATCGTACTCACCGACAGCGCTGGGAAAAACAATTACACCTTCACGCCCACGGAACCCGCCGCGCCCAAAACCAGCGATTCGTCCTCGAGCATGACGCTGGACCAGATTGACAGCATCAACTTGACCGGCGCGGAAGTAGTGATGGGCAGTGTCATCAAGGGCGCGGCCGCGCCGCTGGCCGACACCAAGGGAATTAACGTCACCCTGCACAATTTCGCCATCAGCCCGATGCGCATGCATGACTGGCAGGCGGAGTCCAACTTGTCCGGCGTGACGCTGGCCCTGAGCGGGTGGAAAGATCCCATCGCGTTTCATACCGGGCAATTCACCTTGTCGGGAGGAAAAGTGGACGCGCAGTTTGTCGCCGACCTGGCCACCGCCGCCGACATGAAGGGAACGTTGAGCGTGCCCGATTTCGAACACCCGCAGGTGAATTTCGAAATGAGCTCGTCGCGGCTGGATGTCGACAAGCTGATCGAAGTCGCCGGCAGCGGGCCGGGAATTCCTTCCGCTCCCACGCCGCAGGGCACGGCGGCATCCGCGCCAAAACCTGCGCCGGCAAAAGCGCCCGCGAAAGCTCCCGCAAAGAAGGGCGCGGCTGCTCCTCCTGCCGCGACGGCGAGCGAGCCGCCAGCTGGCGCCGCTGCCGCGAAGAGTGAACTCGTGGCTCACGGTCACATCAACATCGAAAAAATCACCACGAAACCCTATGAAGTGGGTCCAGCGAACGTGGAAATCCGCGTCTACACCGATCGCGCGGAGTTGTGGCCGATTTCCATCGGGATGTACGGCGGCACGCTGCAATTGTCCTCGCGCGTCGATCGCGTGACCGACCCGGCGCGCTTCACGGCCAATGTGCAGATGCGCAATCTGGATGTCGCCAAGGTGCTCGAAGTCTCCCCATCTGCGCGCGGGAAAATGGGCGGCACGGGTGAACTCGACCTGCAGCTTCTCGGCAACCTGAGCGACGCCTGGAAAAAAACGCTTTCCGGAACCGGAAAATTCGCGGTGCGCAACGGCCACCTGCCCGGCGTGAACCTCGCGGGCGCCGCGGAATCCCTGGCGAAAATGGCGGGAGTCGGCGGAGACACGCCGTTCACCGTGCTGGAGGGCGACATCACCATCGCCGACCAGCGCGTTTCCAGCAAACAGATTCATCTCGATTCCTCGGTCGGCGTGGTGGACCTGCGCGGAAGTCTCGGCCTGGACAGCACGCTCGACTATCAGGGCTCGGCCGTCGTCAATCCTGTGGCCGCGCTGGGCGCGGGAAAAGTAGGCGGCGTGGTGGGCGGATTGATCGGCAGCCGCGTCGGAAAAATCACCGTGCCCTTCGCGCTGGCGGGAACCATCGAGAGTCCGAAAGTAACTCCCGGCAAGGGTGTGCCGAATTTCGGCGCGCCGTCCTCGGCGACGGGAGCAGCGCCGGCCGCGGCCCCGCAGCAACCCTCGGTCCAGGACGACGTGAACACGCTGAAGAATCTGTTCAAGAAGAAACCCTGATCGCGCCGGTTTTCCTGTGAAGCCTTCGCGCTCCGGTTTCCCCGGCTGCCGTCTCCAGTCGGCCGTCGCCCGATGCATGGTAAACCGCGGGCGTTTGTGTACCGGGCGATCGCGCTCCTCGCCAAATTTCGCGTGACGCGCGCGAAGTTCGCCGTCGAAGAAGGAGACACGCAGTTGGAATTCCACCTCGACCACTCCATCGCTCTGCTCACCCGCACGCCGGCCGCGCTCGATGTGCTCCTGCGGGGCCTGCCGAAAGCGTGGACCTCGGAAAACGAAGGCGCCAACACCATGAGCGCGTACGGCGTAGTCGGCCATCTGATCCATGCCGAGCGCACCAATTGGATTCCGCGGGTGAAAATGATTCTGCAATCCGGCGAGAGCAAGGCGTTCGAGCCGTTTGACCGCTGGGCCCACACGCACGCCAGCCAGGGAAAAACGATCGATCAGCTATTGGATGAATTCGCGCGCGTGCGAGCAGAAAACCTGAACGAGCTGCGCAAGTTGAATCTGCAACTCGCGGACCTCGAGCGCCGGGGCCGCCATCCAGTCCTGGGCGCAGTCACGCTCTCGCAATTGCTGGCCACCTGGACCGTCCACGACCTGACTCACCTGCACCAAATTTCCAGAGTCATGGCCCACCAATACCGCCAGGCCGTCGGCCCGCAAGCCGCCTACCTCGGCGTGCTGAAATGCGAGGGGCACAGCGCCCAGTAGCGCCTGCTTCTAGCAACCGGGACAACTCGCAAATCACATACGACGAATCGTTGTGGCACACGTCTTTGTAGGGCACGGCTTCAGCCGTGCCGTAAAGCACGCAGTTGGAACGCGGCTTTAGCCGCTGGCCATTTTATCCCTTTGTTCATGCAGTGACTTCGTTGATGCAATTACGGACCGAATCTTATGGAATCGTTTCTTGGAGCACAGTGACTCTTTACCCAGAGTCCTTGTGAAGGGCGGGCTATTTTGAGCTTCACGGGGCTAAATACGGTCCGTAGCTTTCGTTGAGGTACGGTTTGTCAGCGATTTTGTCAGCGGAAACCAACGGCATTACGGTACGCCGACAAGATTAGAGCCGAAACGTCCCAAAGGCCAGTTTCCGGTAAGCCCGTTTCACAGGACTCTCCAAATGATAGTTGAAATCAGAAATTCTCAGATCCCGCCCCCCATGCCTTCATTTTTGAATTTGCAGCAGTTCTTAAAGGTCGCGCGCGCTACCAAATAGAGAATCGCTTCCGCTTCGATCGTGACCGTCGGACCATCTTGGGTCATACCACAAATGACCACATCGCCGGGCACAAACCTGTGCGTCCGCGAGGAAATTGCTTCCGTAGCCTCGAAGGGCAGAACGACATCGTATGCGAGATCCATGTCCGCAATTCCATACTTCGGGAGTGGCAGTCTGCTCGAAGCCAAAATCCTAGACGTTTCCTTGTTGAATAGTCGCCTTCAGGCGTTCAGGCATCTGATCCCAAGCAATTCGTCCGTTGTCAGTACGCCGTAGTTCACACAACTCGACAAATGATATGGCGACAGCGTTCGATATCTCCGAAATCGCACGAGTCCGCCTTAACGCTTGCTCTAAAAAGCTAAACACTTGTATGGCTGTGCCTGTGTCGTTTCGGTGTAACGCTTCGTAAACGGCTCTGGCGAGCGCTGCCATTTGAAGGTGAAGCTGGTTTTCATTTTTCCGGAGTTCTTCGCTCAGAGCTGGAAAGCGAGCTATCGCGTCTCGGCTGAACGATACTTCGTCGTACATTTCAAGTAGCTGGCCACTGTCGTTCGGGAGTTGTTTGTCCATGAACACGTAGGTCCTGCTTGGCGAATCCGAAACTAAGCAAGGTTATCATCTAATGGCATCGTCCGGGCCAAGTCTGCGAAGTCGTCTTCTCGGAAGGTGGCTTTAGATGAACTTCTGCAAGTAGCGGAAAAAGGCCTGTGACGTTAACGTTGACACCGCCAGACTCACGCTCAGGCTGACGATTTCCCACCAATCCAAATGATGCTGTGAAAGAGAACTGAAGGAAATTCCCACGGACTCAATTCCTGTCGCAATTCCGAATAAGATCATCGCAACAAGCGAGAAAAGAAAACATACGCCTCCGGCTCCGAATGCGAGGAACAAGGCGCCACGAATCGGCTGACCGTGCGAAGTCGGCATGATCGGGATGTGTAGTCGTCTCATCGTGATCTGGCCCTCACTGGAATCTGCGAACGCTACGCCGCGAGCGACAGCCGGTAAAAACTGAGCGCCGCATCTCCCTGCTCGACGACGCGCGCAAGTTCCAGATCGCCCACCCGCTCGGGAAGCTCGCGCTTTCTCAAATGCTCCACCACCACGCGCGCGTCCGGCGCAACAATCGGCGATTCCCCCAGCGCGTCCAGGGCGCTTGCGTATTCCTGGTCCTCCGCATAGGGCGGATCGAGAAAAATAAACTGCGCGTGAACGCGGTGCAATTCCATCCGCTCGATGGCGCGAAGAACATTCATGTTCAGCACTTCCGCGGCGCCGATTCCCAGCGATTCCAGATTGCGGCGAATCAGCGCGACTGCCGGCGCGTGCTGCTCCACAAAAATCGCGTGTCGCGCTCCGCGGCTGATGGCTTCGATGCCCACCGCGCCGGTTCCCGCGTAGAGATCGACAAACGTCGCGCCGTGCACATGCGGCTCCAGAATGTTGAACAGCGTCTCGCGCAGCCGGTCGCTCGTCGGCCGCAGCATTTGCCCCTTCAGGCTGCGCAGCGTCCTGCTCTTGTATTTGCCGGCGATCACTCTCATGGGAATCCGTGAAGATCCTCTAAACTTTCAACTCGCAACAAATGATCGACTGCGAGTCACCAGTCAACAATCACTAGTCACCAGTCACTCTTCATCCAACCGCCGCCAACTGATACCGCCGCTGCCACTCCACCGGAAGCTGCGACAGCAAGCGCTCCCGCGCGGGCCGCGCTTCCGGCGGTTCGACCAGCGCCAACGCTTCGCGCCGCGCCTGCTCCAGCAATTCAAAATCGCGAATCGGGTTGGCAATATGAAAGCCCAGTTCGCCATGCTGCCGGGTTCCGAAAAATTCCCCGGGGCCGCGCAATTTCAAATCCGTTTCCGCGATCTCGAAACCGTTGGTCGTACGCACCATGGTTTCAAGGCGCACCTGGGCGTCATCTCCCGGATTTTTCGGGACGATCAGGATGCAGGTGCCTTTTTCTCCGCCGCGCCCGATGCGGCCGCGCAACTGGTGCAATTGTGAGAGTCCAAAGCGGTTGGCGTGCTCAATGACCATCACCGTCGCGTTCGGAACGTCGACGCCCACTTCAATTACCGTGGTCGCCACCAGGATATCGATCTCGTGGCGGCGAAACTCATCCATCACGCGTTCCTTTTCCTCGCTCTTCATGCGGCCGTGGAGCAGGCCCACGTGCCGGTCGCGAAAAATCACGCTGCGCAGCCGCTCGAATTCCACGATGGCCGCCTTCAACGAGCGCTGCGATTCCGCCGACTTGGATTGCTCGATCACCGGGTAGACGACATAAGCCTGGCGGCCCGCCGCCATTTCGCGCCGCAGAAAATCCCACACGCCCGGCAGGTTTCCTTCCGACGAAACGCGCGTCACGATGGGCACCCGGCCGGGCGGCATCTCATCGATCACCGAAATATCCAGGTCGCCGTAGAGCGTGAGCGAAAGCGTGCGCGGTATTGGGGTCGCGGTCATCACCAGTACATCGGGCGCGGCGCCTTTTTCCATTAGTTCCTTGCGTTGCAGGACGCCGAAGCGGTGCTGCTCGTCGACGATCACCAGTCCCAGGTTGTGGAATTGCACTTGTGGCTCGAGCAGCGCGTGCGTTCCCACGATGAGCTGCGCCCCGCCGGAGCGCACGCGTTCGAGCGCCGCTTTTTTCTCCGACGCTTTCAGCCCGCTGATTAGCAGCTCCACGCGGTAGCCGGCCCGCGCGAAGATTTTTCCGGCGGCCAGGGAATGCTGCACCGCCAGAATTTCGGTGGGCGCCATGAGCGCCGCCTGGTAACCGTTCTCGATGGCGATGGTCGCCGCCTCCAGCGCCACAATTGTTTTGCCGCTGCCCACGTCTCCCTGCAGCAGCCGGTTCATCGGCACCCCGCGCTCCATATCGCCGGCGATTTCCGCGAGCGCCCGCTTCTGCGCGCCGGTGGGCTTGAAGGGCAGCACGCGCTTGATCGCTTCGCGAATGTCCGGCTCGCGAACGCGAAACGCGATTCCCGCCTGCTGCTGCGCGGATTTCTTGCGCATCGCCACGCTCAACTGGTAGAAGAAAAACTCCTCGAAGATCAGCCGCAGATGCGCCGGCGAGCGGAACGAGTTCAGCGCCTCCACCGGTACCGTCGCCGGCGGGAAATGCACGAACTGGATGGCTTCGCGCCGCGACGGAAAGTTGTAGCGCTCCAGAATTTCGCGCGGCAGCGGATCGGGCAGCACGCCGGAAAATTTCTCGAGCGCCAGGTAAACGATGCGCCGCATGGTTCGCGAGCCGATGCCGCCGATGGCCTCATAGATCGGAACGATGCGGCCCACTTCGGTCGAGTCCGCGCCTTCCTGGTCCAGAAATTCGTACTGCGGATTAACCAGCTCGATGCGGCCGGGCCGCAGCGGATCGACGTCCGCTTTCCCGTGAAGCACCAGGTCCTGCCCGGCCTTGAACGTTTTTTCCAGATAGTGGCCGTGAAAAAATTTGCAGGGCAGCGAACCGGTTTCGTCCCGCACCAGCAGGTGATACGTACCTCCCGGCGCGCGCGTGTAGCGAACCAGGCTGCCGCTCGAGACTTTCGCGCGCACCGTGTACACCCGGCCCGGAACGATGTCGCGGATTTTGGCGAAGTGGATCCGGTCTTCGTAACGGAAGGGCAAATAGCCAAGCAGGTCTTCAAAAGTTCGCAGCCCGCGCTGGGCCAGAATTTCGGCGCGGCGCGGCCCCACGCCTTTCAGGTACATCAGTTCGGGCATGGGCGTCGCCGGCATGCGCTTCTTATATCATCGCATGCGCGCCGGTTTCCGTGGCACCGGCTTCGGCCTGTGGAATTTAGCGTGGGCAAAGACTAGAATCCACAGGCTGGTGGCACAGACTTCAGTCTGTGGATTTCCATCGCATGTTGGCGGGCACACCAGTTTTGGGCGAATCTTGCAAAAATCCACAGGCTGAAGCCTGTGCCACCACGGAGCCGTGATTGCCGCTCGAGAAGCTCGACCGCAACGACGCAAAAATTCTGCTGCTGTGGATTCTGGCAGGCGTTGCCGGAGCGGTAGTGGCGTACACGTTTTTCTTTCGGGCCTTCCCTGAAGCCTCGGTCGAATTCAAAGTTCCGCGCGCCGAAGCCGTGAATATCGCCAGGGAATTTGTGGCCGCGCAAGGCGCGCAACTCGCCGGCTACGACTCCAGCATCGTCTTCGGTGTGGACGATGAAGCCAAAACTTACCTCGAGCGTGAGGTAGGCCTGCAGGAAGCCAACCAGATGATGGCGAGCGACGTCCACGTCTGGTATTGGGAGACGCGATTTTTCCGCCCGCTGCAACGCGAAGAATTCGACGTGAACCTCGATCCCGGCGGCGGCATTGTCGGCTACCTTCACAAGCTTGACGAGACCGCGCCCGGCGCCCGTCTCGATCGCGCCGCCGCGCAAGGTGTAGCGGAATCGTTTCTGCGCGACACTCTGCATACTGACCTTTCGCGCTACGACTTCCGCGAAGAGGAAGCCAACTCCACCGAACGCCCGGCGCGCCGCGACTGGAGTTTTTCCTGGGAGCGCCGCGGATTCCGCGCTAAGGACGCGCCCTACCGCCTGAGCGTGACGCTCGCCGGAGATCGCGTCAGCGGCTACAACGAATTCCTGAAGGTCCCCGAAGCATGGAAGATCGGTTATGAACGCCAGCGGTCCTCGAACAATCTCCTCGAATTTGTTGCGCTCATTCCCTACGCCTTCCTGCTCGGCGGCTGCCTTTACGTAATCGTTTCGCTGGGGCGCCGCGGCCTGGTGGATTGGCGCACCGGCGTCGCGCTTGGAATATTTCTCACCGCGCTGTATTTCATCATGACCATGAACCAGTGGCCGCTGGATCGCGCGGAGTACGATACCAACACGCCGTACTCGAGTTTCTTTCTCAGCCAGATCGGCAAGGCCGCGCTGCTGAGCGTCGTCAGCGCCCTGCTGGCGGTCCTCGCCGTGGTGCCGGGCGAGCCGCTCTACCGCATCCTGCAGCCCGGCAAAATCCGGCTGGAGGTTGGCCTCCGGCTGCCAGGAATTCGCACCAGAGAATTTTTTTGCGCCAACGTGATTGGCATTTGCCTGGCCGCCGCGCACATCGGCTACATCACCGTCTTCTACATCGTCACCCGCCATTTTGGCGCCTGGGCGCCGCAGGATCTGAATTACGAAAACGTAGTCAGCACCTATGTGCCATGGATTTTTCCGTTAACGATCGGCATCTACGCCGCCGCCAGCGAGGAATTCCTGTTCCGGCTGTTTGCCATCCCATTTCTTCTGCGTACCACGAATTCGCGCATCCTCGCAGTGGTGCTGCCCGCATTTTTCTGGGGATTTCTGCACAGCAATTATCCGCAGGAGCCCGCCTACATTCGCGGCCTTGAAGTCGGCCTGATCGGCATCGTCGCCGGACTGGTCATGCTGCGCTGGGGAATCTGGGCCACGCTGATCTGGCATTACACGGTGGACGCATTCCTGATCAGCACTTCCTTGCTGCGTTCGCACGGCGCGTACCTGCGGATTTCCGGAGCAGTGGTGGGCGGGGCGGCGCTGATTCCGCTGGCCGTCGCTGCCGCTTCGTATATTTCGCGTGGAGGATTCGTAGTCGATGACTCGCTGTTGAATCGCGCCCATCCACTCGGCGGCCCTCCGATGGAAGCGGCTCAAATCGAGACCGAGACGGCCGCGCCTGAACAATCCGCTGCGGTCGCCGCTCCCGAAGTTTCCATATCTAGCGCGGCCATCTCTCCGCGTTCGCTCGCAGTGCTGATTGCTTGCGGCGTTTTGGGCGTGGCGCTGCTCGCCGGAGTGAAGCGCGAAACCATCGGTGATTTTGTGCGCTTTCAGATTGACGCGCGCGAAGCCGTCAATCGCAGCGACGAAGAGTTGCGCCGGATCCAGGTCGATCCTGGCACCTACCATCACGCCGCCACCGTGACTTACACGTTCGATGACTACGTAAACGAATACTTGCGCCGCACCATCGGCATTGCCGCCGCCAACCGCGTCTACCGCGACGAGGTTCCCTCGGCTTTCTGGACCATCCGCTATTTTCGCGATTCGCAAAACGAAGAATATTTCGTGGTCCTGAAGCCCGATGGCTCGCTGCATTCCGTGCACCACACGCTCGATGAAAAGGCGCCCGGGGCAAACCTCGCGAAAGAAGAAGCGCAGGCGCGCGCGGAAGCTTTTCTGCGCGACCATCGGGGCGTCGATCTCATCGGCTGGAATCTGGTGGATTCGCGCACCGACAAAAAGCCCGCCCGGACCGACCACTCGTTCGAGTGGGAACAGAAAGCCGCGCTCGACGGCGCCGCCGGGACGCAAGGCGCCCACATCCGTATGCAGCTGCAAGTGCAAGGCGATGAAGTTTCCGGCTACCGCATTTTCATTAAGATTCCGGACGCCTGGCGGGACGCCGAAAAGCGCACCACACCCGCGCAAATCGCGCAGATGTTCGGCCTGGCCGTGGGCATCGGCGGGGCGCTGATCCTGGTGGTGGTGATCTTCCTTCGCAGCCTGAAAACTCCGCAAGTGGCGCGCGTCCCGTGGTATTCGCTCGGAAAACTTTCCAGCCTGATGCTGCTGGCGGGCGTGGCGATCTACATCAACCGCCTGCCGCAACTGCTGTCGAACTACACGACGGCCGCTCCGCTCGTGACGTACTACGTCATTCTGTTTATCACCATGATTTTCGTCACCGCGATTTACCTGGCGGGCGCTGTTCTGCTGCTGGGGCTCGGCTGGTTTTTTGTGGAGCGCGCGTTCGGGCCGGGCGCCATTCCGCCGTGGCCGGTAAAAAATGCGGGCTACTATCGCGATGCGTTCTTTGTAGCCGCGTTCGGTTCGGCGGCAATTCTGGGACTCAATCGCTTGCCCGCGCTGTTCGCGCGGTGGCCGCTGCTGCGCCATTCTCTCGGCACCAGCGTCCCGGCGGGACTGGACGCGCTAAATCCCGCGGTCGGAGGCGTTGCGTCGTCGATCGTCGCCGCGTTTCTCACGGTCGGAGTTCTGGGGCTCGCCGCTGGTTTGATCGCGGCGTACGTTCGCCCAGCATGGATGCGCGCCGCACTCATGATTCTCTACGCCGTGCTGATGGCCACCAACGTAGCGACGCCCGGCGCGTTTTTCCGCGAGGCGGCCTACCACTTCGTTGCCATCGCCGCGGTTTGGTACGGAGTCAAACACGTCGCGCGCTTCAACGTGCTCGGTTATTTCCTGCTCGCCGCCATGATTGCGCTGGTTCCCGCCGCGATCGAGTTGCTGCAGCAGCCGAATCCGTACCTGCGCGCGAACGGGTATGCGGTCGCGCTGGTGGCGATCGCCACACTGGCCTGGCCGCTAGCGCGTTGGCAAGGGCGCAAGTAGCACAGCCACTTTGGCTGTGCGGTTTTGTAAGAGTACAGAGAGGCTGGCGAGCCAATTACGATTGCAAAACCCGCACAGGCAAAGTACCTGTGCTACGCAAGCCCTAACATCTAGTGCGGAATTTCCTAGCGTCACTCCGCGGCGTTCGACTTCTTCTTCTGAATCGCCCGGCTGACAAAATACAGTGCCACGCCCGCCGCGATCACCACAAAGCCAATCACCAGTTCATTCGTCGATCCCACCAGCTCGGTACGATTGCGCGCCATGGCCGCGATCATCAGCGCCACCGGCGGCACGCCGATCGCCACCGCGCCGGCCAGCCCGCCGGGCACGCGAAACGGCCGCGGCAGATCGGGTTCGCGAACGCGCAGCGCCACCAGCGCCCAGAATTCCAGCAGGATGCTCAAGCCGGTAAGCAGCACGTCAAGGATCAGGCTCTTCTCAAATCCCAGCGGAAAACAGACCGCCCACAAAATCGCGCACGCCAGAATCGCCACCCATGGCGCGCCCGAGCGCGCGTCGCGCCGCGCGAAAATCCGCGGAAGGTAGCCATCCTCCGCCATCACCAGCGGCAGGCGTGTGAACGAAAGCATCAGCGCGCCAAAGGATCCGATCGCGCCGATCACTCCCGCAAGCGCGATAGTGATCGCCAGGGTTTGCCCGCCGACGATCCTTCCGATGTCCACCCAGCCGCCGGTGGTCCAGCGGTTCGGATCGATCCCAGTATGGGCAACCGCGCCAACCGGGATCAGGTAACTCACCACCACCAGCAGCACCGCGCCAAACATGGCCCGCGAATAGGTGCGCTGCGGCCGGTCCACCTCGCCCGCGATGGTCGAAAGATTGTCCCAGCCCATGTAGTTCCACATGGCGATGAGCACGCCGCCCAGCAAATCCGCGTGCCGCAGCGGCACCGGCGCATCTCCTGACGCCGCGAATTTTCCGCCGCCCAGCGCCAGAATCGTCAGCGCCACGAACGGCGCTAGCAGCGCCACGTTCATCCACACCGAACCTTCGCCCACCGATCGAACTCCCAAAATATTCCACGCCGTGCAAATCGCGATCATCGCGAAACCCAGGATCATCCCGCGATGTCCCGCGACCACTCCGGGCGCGAACTGCCCGATATAGTCGATGCAGAGATTGGGATACAGCGCCATCT
>Ga0209168_10001001_pt1 | contig 23900 bp, 24 predicted proteins | sample Coa_R1_FD_187156 | JGI IMG/M metagenome (GOLD analysis project Ga0209168, IMG submission 187156) | Surface soil microbial communities from Centralia Pennsylvania, which are recovering from an underground coalmine fire - Coalmine... | ecosystem: Environmental > Terrestrial > Soil > Unclassified ...
CGCATTTCGTACTTCAAGGTTTTTTCAGGCGTACTAAAGAACGATGCAACTGTGCAAAATTTCACCAAGGGATCAGCGGAAAAGCTCTCTCATATCTCGATCATGCAGGGAAAGACTGCTGTGCCGGTGAACGAACTACACGCAGGAGACATTGGGGCCGTTGCGAAACTAAAAGACACGCTGACCGGCGATACTCTGGGCGACAAGAGCGCGCCGATTCAGTACCCCAAAGTCCACTTGCCCGAGCCGGCAATTACCTTTGCGATTGAGCCAAAGAGCCGCGCTGACGAAGACAAGCTCGGTCCCAGCCTTCATAAGCTGATGGAAGAAGATGCCATGCTGCGCTTCTTCCGCGATCCACAAACCAAAGAATTTCTGATCGCGGGCACAGGCCAGCAGCATATCGAAGTGGTGGTCGCGAAGATGAAAAAGCGCTACCACGCGGAAGTAAATCTGAAGGCTCCGAAGGTGCCCTACCGCGAAACCATCCGCGGCAAAGCCGACGTTCAGGGCCGTCACAAAAAGCAGACTGGCGGACACGGCCAGTACGGCGATTGCAAAATCAAGATGGAACCCCTCCCCCGCGGGGGCGATTTCGAGTTCGTGAATGACATTTTCGGTGGAGCGATTCCGAGGAATTTCATTCCGGCAGTGGAAAAAGGTATTCGCACCGCAGCGGCTCGCGGCTATCTTGCAGGCTACCCGGTGGTTGACTTCAAAGTTGTGCTCTATGACGGCTCGTATCACGATGTTGACTCCAATGACCTGTCCTTCCAGATGGCCGGCCGCATCGCGTTCAAGAAGGCCATGGAAGTGGCAAAACCGACACTCCTGGAGCCGATCATGAATGTCGAGATTACGGTGCCCGACGAGTTCGCCGGATCCATCATGGGCGACCTGAATAGCCGCCGCGGGCGCATCCAGGGCATGGACAACAAAGGGGGCAACACCATCGTGAAGTCCGAGGTGCCGATGTCGGAGATGCTGACCTACGGTGTCGATCTCACTGCCATGACCCAGGGCCGCGGCAGTTTCAACATGGAAATGCACCACTACGACGTCGTGCCGGGGCAATTGCAGGAAAAGATTATCGAGAAGGCTAAGGCCGCACGAGGGGATGTTGCGGAAGAAGAGGAGTGAAATTACGAAGCAGTTAGCAGCTACTCAGGCGGCCGGAAGGCCGCCTTTGCTGTCTGCGATATTGTCCTATGACGGGAGAGCGAGAATTTCTTGCTGACGGACCGATCCACCACTGAAACTCACACGCGCTTCTGGCATCCTCCTCTTTGGAAGTGGACTCTGGCGCTTGCTCTCATGGCTGTAGCAGTTTGGCTCATCCCGCGCCCTTCGCAGCCGCATGCCGTCAAGGTTGAACTCCTTCCGTTTGATCAGTCGATCCCCTCGTGGGACGGATCGTACCCATCACTCGTGATCTCGCTTGATACGCAATCGGGCGGCGCCAAGTTCAAGACCGGGATTGAAAAGACTGTGCCGACGGTGAAGCATGAGACGCCGGTCAATCAGTTCGAGGTCGCGCTGGACTCGGGCATGTTCAAGGTGCGCCAGACTGACCTTTTTATTGCAGATGTTATGCCGTTGGCGCTGACCCGAACTTATCGAGTCTGGGACGACAACAATCGGGCATTTGGAGTTGGCGCCAATCACCCGTATGACATCTGCCCGACGGGAACAAGGTTTCCCTACACGTATCAGAACTTGAACCTCGAAGACGGCCGCCAGATTTATTTTCCCCGCATCTCCATCGGCACGAGATACGAAGATGCCGTGTTTCGCCATGGCGGCACTTCTTCGGAATTCTTCGACGCGCGGGATAGTTGGAATGGCAATGGCTGGACCTTGAATTTCCCTGATGGTCGCCAGTATCTCTTTCCCGAAGCGTACCTTGCGAAAAGTTATGCGCAAGGCGCTGCTTTCGAGATCAAAGACGGCAAGGGCAACCGCATTCAGTTGAAGCGCGACAATGTGCGTAATCTGCAGCAGCTCATCTCGCCCTCGGGACGTACGATCAGTTTCAAATACGACGAGGGCAACCGTATTGTGGAGGCCTCGGATGATGCAGGAAACGTGCGCCGATACACCTATGATTACGGCGGCCACCTGCGAATTGTGCAAGACGCCAACCAGGTCCTATACCGCTTCGAATACGAGCCTCTTCTCAATGCAAGAGGCTACGATCGCTACCTGCTCACCGCTGTCAAGGATGGAAATGGCAAGACGTTGCTGGAAAACCGGTACCGCGATCGCAGCCGGGTTTCACAACAAATTCTTGCGAATAAGGATGTCATTGGTTTCGACTACATCTTCGACGCACAGCACAATGTCATCGCCACAATCGTGACGTTACCCTCCGGCAGGACCAGGCGTTTTCTCTTTAAGGACGGGATTCTTGCTGGCGACCAATAGTGTGCAGGTTAAGATCGATCGCTCCCCTGTGGTTGATCAAGTCCTTCACTGTCGGCTTGAGAATTGCACCTCCCCAGGTTCTAGCTAGCACAGGCTAAAAACTGCTAACATCCGCGCAGTGGCTACTCTCCGCAATACGCCCAAAATTCCGCAGGACCGTGAACGCATTGTCTCGGCCGCCCCGGTCGAGGACGACTCCTCATTTGAACTCAAGCTGCGCCCGCAGCGGCTGGCCGAGTTCATCGGGCAGTCCAAAGTTAAAGAGAATCTAGCGGTAGCGATCGAAGCGACTAAGTCGCGTGGCGAAGCTCTTGATCACGTTTTGCTCTATGGCCCTCCCGGACTGGGCAAAACGACACTGGCCACCATCATCGCCAATGAACTCGGCGTTCCCTTTCAGCAGACCTCCGGCCCGACTCTGCAAATCAAAGGCGACCTGACTGCGATTCTCACCAACCTCCGCGAGAAGCAAGTTCTATTCATCGACGAAGTCCATCGGCTGCAGCCGACGCTGGAGGAGTTGCTCTACTCCGCGCTTGAGGACTACAAGCTTGACATCATGATTGGCCAAGGTCCATCTGCTCGGACGCACACCATGGACGTGAAGCCGTTCACATTCATCGGAGCAACAACCCGTGCAGGCTTGCTGTCCTCACCTTTGCGTTCGCGGTTCGGAATCGTGCTGCGGCTGGAGTTTTATAGCCACGAAGATCTTCGCATTATCGTAGAGCGTTCGGCGGAAATCCTGGGAGTGCAGATCGACAAGCCCGGCGCTCTTGAAATTGCCAGCCGCTCACGTGGCACGCCGCGTATTGCGAACCGTTTGCTCCGAAGGGTTCGCGATTACGCGCAAGTCCGCAGCGCTGGGAAGATCGACTTGGTGACCGCTCAGGCCGCGCTCCAGATGCTTGAGGTGGACAAGTACGGCTTTGATGAGGTTGATCGCAAGCTGCTGCTGACAATTATCGAAAAATATCAAGGCGGTCCAGTGGGTGTGAACACTCTTGCTGCCGCCTTGGCCGAAGAAGCCGACGCCATTGAAGAAATTTACGAGCCTTTTCTCATGCAGATTGGGTTTTTGAACCGTACTCCCAGGGGACGCGTTGCGACACAGCTCGCATATGAGCATTTCGGGATTACACCCCATCGGCGTCAGAGTTCGCTGTTCTAGAAAATCCGGGCATTACGATTTGAGCGAACGTGGCAACACCCCCAACCAGATTCGGTAGCGCGAGCAAGGTGGTCGTCGGCTGCCTGGACGGGCAGCGCTTGAGAGGGTATGTCTTCAATTTCGCCGCGTCGCGCGATCGCTTCCGCCTTTTTCCCGAAGAAAACTCGCCGCAAACCGCCGGGCAGGACATACAACTGAGCGCAGTGAAAGCCATTTTCTTCGTCAAGGACTTCGCAGGCCATCCCCAGCACCACGATCACTATGAACTGAAAACAGGGGTGCATGGGCGCAAATTCGAGGTTGTCTTTAATGATGGCGAGACAATCCTCGGAACCACCGAAGCCTACAATCCGAAGAGCCTCGGTTTTTTCATTTTCCCCGCTGATCCCGAATCGAACAACAGCCGGATCTTCATCGTGAACAAGAACGTTCGCCAGGTAAAACACCTGCAAAGCTGAACCTCCCGTGCTGAATTGCTTCGTGATTGCCATTTACAATGGCAGCAACGATGATTGCCCATCTACGTGGAAAACTGCTCGATAAGCATCCGAACCAGGCCGTAATCGAGACGGGCGGCGTCGGGTACGACGTGACTATAACGGTGCCAACGTTCTCCGAACTGCCGCAGGTCGGGTGCGAGGTCGCTCTTCATATTCACACCCATGTCCGTGAGGATGTTCTGGCCCTCTATGGGTTCGGTCGCCCCGAAGAGAAGCACTTGTTCGAAAAACTGCTCACTGTCAGCGGCATCGGCCCCAAGCTGGCGGTCACAATCCTCAGCGGTATGGCGGCGGATGAAATGGTGGGGGCGATTCGAAGGAACGACGTCGCCAGGCTGACCAAGGTACCCGGGATCGGCAGGAAAACCGCCGAACGAATGGTTCTGGAACTGCGCGACAAATTACCCCCTCAAGGAGCGGATGCGGTCACCGAGATGCCCACCCTTACCGCGGTTGAGGAAGATGTGCTGTCGGCACTGACGAATCTCGGCTATCAGCGGGTCGCAGCAGAGAAAGCCGTTTCACATGTGGCCAAGAATGGCCAGAAAGACTCGTTTGAGATCATGTTCAGGCAAGCGTTGGGTGTTTTGTCAAAGTAAAAAGCCGAACGCGGGATTGTCAGAAGGTGAGAACTCCAGCGCTATCGGCAGCGCTCGTGCCGCCTGGAGTCACCGTGATCTCATTATTGTTGCCTTTTGCCGACGTTGTCACCGTGTACGATCCCCCGGGTATCAGGCCCGTGACATAGTGCGCCGTCACAGATGACGGAACCGAGTAGGTTACCGACGAGAACGCCTGCGTCGCATCATTCACAAACAGAACTGCCAGTGTCCCAATCACGGCACCATCAAACTTGGTCCCAGACGAACTCTGTAGTAGTTGCGTTTCGATCTGCGACGCCCCGCCATCTGCACCTTGCAGCACATTCAGGAAACGCACACTCTCAACGTTTCCAGCATCAATCTCGACATTTCCGCTGATCGGATCAGCATCCGCAAACGGCGTTATTGGCGACAATGTAATTGAGGCGGACGATGGCAGTAGTGCTTCGACATATAGTTTTTGTCCGCTGGACGTGGTTTCAGTAATCGTGTGGCCGTTGACCAGCGCCGATCCCGTGAATCCGAAATAAACGGCCTTGTCCAACCCGCCGGTGTTGGTTTCTCCGCGGTCATAAACTACGATCCAGTCGGGCTTGATCCAGAGAACGTCACGGCTGGCATGGGTCACGCTGTTGGTGGCCGGAACAGAAGCACGGCAATTGTAGGTATCTGTCGTATCGGCAAACGCGTACGCGTAAGCGGGCCCGTAGCTGACCCGCCGATTTTTCGCAACGCCATTTTGCACCAGATGGAAGAACGGCGCACCGGAATTGTATTGCTCATGCTCGAGCACGTCCCCGCCGGGCGGATTCCACCACAAGTTCGACGTTTCCGTGTTCTGATAGGCCGCCGTCATCAGATTGGACGGGATCTGAATGGTCGAATCGTACATGTTCTCGGTCTTTTCCAGCCATTCTCCCTTCCGATAAAACCAGAAGCTGCCACAGTCGTTCAATTCGTGGTCGATCAGCCCTGCGCCGCAGAGATAGCTGAAGATGGTTGCGTCCGACGTCCAATCGGTTCGCGCGATTAACCTGCCAACGGAATCGGAGTAGACCTGCTTTTCCGGCATGGACGAACGCGGATCCGGTGCATCGATCGGATTCTTGGAGGGATCGTAGGTGATGAAATAAAACACCGGATAATCAAATGATTTTGTCGCAAGCTGCAAGCGATCAAAAAGATTGTCATCAGTGGCCGAGCTCAAGATCCAATAAGACGTGCTCAGACGCTCATCAAACAGGCCGGTCTGCAAGTCACCCGCAATCATCGCCAGGAAAGCGCCCTGCGTAGGATAACGGTAATACTCCTGCCGCAGATCCCCGAACGCAAGATTCAGATATCGAGTCTCGGGGCCGTTGGCGTTGGAGCCGTAAGACGTCGCTTCCGGAACAATCGAATGCAAATAGTAGCGGGACATCAGAGCCCACCAGCTGCTCGTCCACAAGGACATCTGCGGCCCATATGCGGCCGGATCGTCATACCCTGCGGTGTGAAGCATCCATAAGCTGTTGGCGAGATCAGGAATGGTGTCCAGATATTGCGTGCCCTCGGTATGGATACCGCCTGCATTCTGCCCGAGGCACTGCGGCATCGTTCCGTGATTCTGAGTATCGACCTTGCACGAAAACGGATCTGCCAGGCCGTAAGCGGATGCGACTATGTGTGCATCCTCAAAATTCGCCCATTCAGTGTAGAGATAGGCGCCGGTCAGGAGTTTGAGATAAGCGCGAAGTGTGTTGGCGGTGCCGTCGGGATAGATGGTGTCCGCAGGGTCGCCCGGATTCACCGGCGGATCATCGGCGGCATCAAGCGCCAGCACGATCGAGGTCAGGACTGAAGTTGCAGCGTTCCAGTACGTATTGGCCGAAATGCGAACCTTTCTTTGTGAGCCCAGCAGAGATGGATCGTTGTAGGTAAACAGCGGTAGCGGTTCCTGGTTCATTACGTATCCGTAGGACGTTTTACCGGTCGCCAGGAACTGTCCCCACATTTTGAACACTTTGAGGATCGTCTGCTTGTCTGTTGTCGAAAGATAGTTGCCCGCCTGGAGCCAGTCCACCACTCGGGCCCAGGTTGAGCCAAATAAATGTGCACGGTCACCATCGACGTAGCCTGCGTTCCGGTAAGGCACGTCCGCGAACCCCAGAGCCATCTGGTTCATCTCCCACATGATCAGGTCGTGGGCGCGCACACCCCAATTATCCCGTGCCGTTTGTCCGGCTGGATCCACCATTGACATCAAAGCGAACATCGAAGCGTAAACTTCGGTGCTCGCGCAATTGTTGCCGCAATCGATGCTGCTCCATCCAGCGTCGGGCTGTCCGGGTGGAACCGACCCGCACTTCCCCTGTCCGTTTGACCAGCACCAATGCGCATCCGCTGTCGCTTTGTACGCCGCGGATGTGAAGACCATTCCTTTTTGCCATATCGGATTGGAACCGCTGGCCCAACTCCTCAGCTTCGGAAGCTGATCTGACGTGACCCACATGCGGGGATGGTCCGTACGCGGCACCGGCGCCGCGACGAAAGTCACACTGGCCGATGCGTTCTTCGAATTGTCAGCCAGACTTGTGGCCGTAACCGTAACTTGGCCCGGGGATGAGGATCTCAGCCCAACGGTATTGCCGGACCCAACCAGCGTGGCCGATCCAGATGTAATCTTCCACTGAACCGTTGTATCGACCGCCCCCTCCACAATCGCCGTCAATGATTGATAACCCTGCACCGGAATTTGCGAACCGGGTGGTGTGACCAGCACGGTGACATTGTCAGTGACGGGCGGCGGGCCTCCGGGCGAAGGCGGTGGGGTTCCGGGAGGCGTAGGCGGGGTGCTATTACCGCCGCCGCTACTGAACCCACACGAGGCCAACGACAGCGTGAACGCGAAAATAAGCGCGAGTAATAAGCGGGATGCCCGCTGAGCTTCTCTTGGGGACGGCATGCAGCCTAGTCTGCTGGAGCCTCCCACTTGCTGCCAGAGTACGCCGGTAATAGGGGGCAAAGCAGAAAGGACAGCCCCGGATGGTTGCCAAGGCGTCGATTGTTGTCTGTGAGACTGTATAACGTCAGTCGCCCGACGTTAGTTTCGAAGCGCAAGCAACAGTTGCTCCCTTCGAGCCGTCTCATAGCGGCCCATGGCTTCTGATGCGACAACCGTAAGCCGGCCACCCGAAAAGCAACATCCGTTAGCGCTCACAGAGGCACTTGTTCCTGATATTGCAGACAAGGCATCGAGCGAAGCAGATGCCGCGGCCGCGGTTGTATCCGAAGAAGTTGACGTTCTTCATGCCTCGATTAAAGCTGGCACCATAGCGCAAATTGTGATCGCAATTATTGCTGCGATTGGTTTGATCTACCTGTTGAAGCTTGTTCTTTCGACCATCTTTATTGCTGTGCTGTTGGCATTCCTGATCGATCCGCTGGTCAAGCAGTTCTCCCGAATTCGTATCCCGCGAAGCCTGGCTGCCCTGATTGCAGTCGTCTCCTTGATTACCTTGGCTTTGGGCTTGACCTACTTTTTCTATAGTCGAGCCGTCGATTTCGCTACTGAGTTGCCCAAGTATTCGGGCCGGATCCACTCCACTGTTGCCGGTTTGCGCGAACAAGCTAGCAAAATTGAGCAGAGCACGCGCTCGGTAATCGCCTCTCCAAAGGCGGAAAGGAAACCAGTGCCCGTCGAGATCCAGGAGACGCCAGGGCTTTCGCGCGTCATATCGGCAGGAAGCGGAACTTTGGGCGATGTTGTCCTGGCTGTGAGCTTCGTCCCATTCCTCGTCTACTTCATGTTGACCTGGAAAGACCACGCTCATGCGGCCACCGTCAAGATATTTGCCAAGGAGCATCGGCTTGTCGCCCATCGAACTATCGGCAGAATTTCCGAAATGATTCGCATGTTTATTGCTGGAAATGTCTTTATTGGACTGATCAATGTTGTAGTCAGCGGACTGGTATTTTGGCGCCTAGGGCTCCCTTACTTTTACTTCCTGGGAATAATCAGCGGTTTTGTGAGTTTGATCCCTTACCTTGGCGTCTTCCTGGCGTTGCTGCCACCGTTAGCAGGTGGCATTGGCGTACTCGACAAAACTGGCGTGATGATCATCTTCGTGACAGTCATTGGCTTGCATATCATCACCACGAATGTTCTCTTTCCTAAAATCGTAGGTAAACGTCTGAACTTGAATCCGCTCGCGGTGACCCTTTCTCTTCTATTTTGGGCTTGGATCTGGGGAGCCATGGGCTTGATTCTTGCTGTTCCCTTGGTCGGAGCAACCAAAATTATCTGCGATTACGTCGATTCGCTGCGGCCGTTCGGTGCTTGGCTGGGCGACTGAACCTGGCGCTCATTTTGAGTTCGGCGCGGTTAATCCTAACTTCTGCAAATTCTTCTGCTGCTGTTTGGGATGTTTCGAGTTCCCCAGATCAAGTCCGAACGAGGGATGATCATAGGTCCCTGTGATCTTGACGGGCATTTCATAGCCCACAGCCTTCTTCTTGAAAAACGGACCGAGCATCTTCAAGATAACCGCCTTGGCGCCTCCAGTGGTATTCGCAGGGCTGGATTCAGTTTTCAATGTTCCGTGGAGATCTATCTTCTCTGAAATCAGATTGTAGGTTCCCTGCATGTGCGCTGACGCGCCTGGAACGGAAAAGGACAGGTTCGAGAATCGCGCCGTGCCGTCTTTGAGGATCACCTGTCCCTTCAAATCCGAGAGAACGGTTGCAGAATCGGTTTTTTCGTCATAGTGCTCGCCACGTGCGCCCTGGCTGAGATGATTGATGCCTTGCTGCGTGGTTGAGCTGGAAAAAGCGCCGGAATCGATTCCGAAATCTCCTTGCAACTCAACTTTCTCGAGAAAGGGCCGCTGTCCAGGCGGTATAGAGACTTTTGCACGCATGTTGGTAATTCCAGACATGGGCGATTGTTCGGCCTGAGCAAATAAGCGAAGGATGTCTTGAATTCTGCCGTCTTTAGCCGCTAGTTCAACCGAAACAGTCTTCCCGGGTTGGCCGGTCTTTCCTTCGACGCTTCCGTTTGAGGACACTGTCGTTTGCCAAAATCTCGCGGTGACGTTGTGCAACGCCGTATCCCCATTTTCACCATTCACCTCTGCCTGGAACTGAGTTTGGAGTTGAACCTTGTGGGAGCTGGAGGTCACAGTGAAGTTCGGTGTGTCAGTCTCTCCGTGAACCTCGACGCGATTGAGTTGCCCGTTGAATTTCCCCGACGAAGAAAGCAGCCCGGCGATTCCAGGGAAATCCCCGAGATCGGCATGATCGAATGTGTATTCTCCTGATACTTGAGTTTTTCCAATTTCACTTTCGTTCCACGGCCCGAACTTACCATTAGCGGCGATCTCCCCTGGCGGTTCGGGATTGGAGAACTTGGCGTGAAAGGTGGCTGGGCCCTTAGCCCCGACATCATTCAAACTAAAGCTATGAAAGGGGAACTTCAGCGGCTCGGCATTCCTGCGCGCTACTTCCAAAACTGCCCCGTCGGCGACTACGTCATCGATCACCACGGTCGACCTGGGGTTCACCCGGAATTCCTCCGTATTCCGCGGAGGAATTAAGACGTGCATCCCCTCCGCGCGGATCAGTTTGACGTGCCTGGTAAGAAGGCCTGCGTAGCTGCCTTCGATTCTGATCCGTTCAACAGTGATGAGCGGTGGCGACCCAGGTCTCGGGTTATGCTGAAAAACTACCCGTTCCAAAACACATCCTGGACGGGGGAAATAGGTGCCGTGCCACGCGCCAAAGCTCACCTGGCTCAAACTTGTGTCTTCGAGCTCCTGCACAACAGCGGCGGGCCCGAACGGCCAGCGCAAAATCAGGAATAGAACCGCCAGCACGACAACGGCAGCAGCGACGAGCAATATCCAGAAACTCAGCTTTCGTTTGCTCGAAGGTGCTGCTGAAACGATGGGTGGCTGCATTGAGTCGCCGCGACGGAGGTTTGAGGCAATGCCGCGAAGCGGGGTTGCTACGCAGCTTACTTTCCAATACAAAATCGACTGAAAATCAGGTTGAGGATGTCATCGGTCGTTGTCGCGCCGGTTATTTCATCAACTGCTCGCAAAGCATTGTAAAGATCGAGCAGGATCATCTCGTGGGGAACCTGACTGTTAGTCGCTTTTTCAGCTGCTGCAAGCGCGCTCAGCGATCCCTCGATGAGCGTTTTATGTCTCAGGTTGGTAAGCAACCCGGTTTCGACCTGCACGCCGGAGGTCCCCCCCACCTGTCGCAAAATCGCCTTCCTCAATTCCTCAATTCCCGCCCCGGTTAGTGCAGAGGTGCGAATCCTGGGGTCCGCTTCGGCGCGGGCCGGCACCAAGTCCGCTTTGTTCTCCACGACAATCACTGGACGACCCGCGGTCTGCTTGAGCAGGTCATCATCTTCGCTGGAGGGTGTCTGCGAAGCATCGAGTACGACCAGCACAAGATCCGCCTCGGCCACTGCCTCCATGGATTTGCGGATACCGATGCTCTCGGCTTCGTCGAGGGCGCGCCGGATGCCTGCGGTATCCACGAGCTTCACGGGAATTCCACCGATCGCCACGGTTTCGCTCACCAGATCACGGGTTGTTCCCGGCGTTGCCGTTACAATGGCGCGCTCGCGCTCCACCAACCGGTTAAACAGACTCGACTTTCCGACATTCGGCCGTCCCACGATCGCCAACGTCAGCCCGTCATGAACGATTTTTCCGTAAGCGAACGAGAGGGCGAGGCCATGCAGAGGAGTTTTCACACCGGCGATGCGATCCAGGATCTGGGCGGCAGGCAGAACTGACACGTCATCTTCAGCAAAATCGATGCCGGCTTCGAGTACGGCAATCAGTTCGATCAATTCCTCCTTGATCGGCTGCAGACGTTTCGATAACCCACCTTCCAGTTGTTGCGCCGCTACCTTCGCTTGATAAAGCGTCTGCGACTCGATCAGGTCACGGACGGCTTCCGCTTGCGTCAGATCGATGCGTCCGTTGAGAAAAGCGCGCATCGTGAACTCTCCCGGCTCAGCAAGACGTGCTCCGCCAGCCAGGGCTTGTTCCACAATGTGCTGCAAAACTACCGGCGAACCATGCGCCGATATTTCAATGATGTCGTCGGTCGTGTAGGAATGGGGCTTGGCGAAGTAAGTGACGACCACTTCGTCGATCCGCCGCTTCTGCGGGGCGTCTGCGTCGCCCGGTTCGATCAGCTCCCCGAACATCACATGGCCCGGTTCCAGGTCGTGCTTCAACTGCAGCATCGGCAACGCGATTCTCTTAGCGTCGGGTCCCGCTAGACGGGCCACGCCAATCCCGCCGCGCCCTGGCGGAGTCGCGATCGCGACGATGGTATCGTCGAGGTTCACGACAGGCAGTTTCTCGGTCCAGATTTCAAGACGCGGCCTCCGCTCAGCGAATCCGGGGAGCGGGCTTGGCCGGGGCTTTGTAGTTCTTTGGGTAAACGATAAGGCAGCGCCGTGCGCCTTCGCCCTGACTCTCGGTATGAAGGTCACCATAGTCTCGCAAAGCCAGATGCACGATCCGGCGCTCACGCGAGGACATTGGGGCAAACTCGTAAGGCATCCCGGTCTGGCGCACTTTCTCTGCCGCCACGTTCGCCGCCAGCTTGAGTTCTTCCAGACGCATCGACCGCTGGTTCATGCAATCGAAAGAAATTTTCTCGTGTTCGTTGCCCGGCAGCCGTAGCATTTCGATGGCGAGCAATTCGATCGCGCGCAGCAGTTCGCCTCCGCGCTCGAGCAGCAGCGTTGAGTCGGGGCCGGAGAGTTCGACCAGAATCTCTGGCCTCTCCCAGTCGCGCTCCTCGGGGAGCGGCGGATCGACCGTAATCCTGTATTTCAGATGCAGACCTCCGTGGGTCACAACACCCTTTAGAAGGTCATTGATCTTGTTGGCGGCAGCGACTTTGTCGGGAATAGGCACGATCTTCCAGCTCCGAGCATCAGCGGTTAGCACTTAGCATTTAGCGGTCAGCAATTATCCGTCCCGGCTGAATGCGAAGTGCCAATTGCTGGTGCCGATCATTTCTTCTCTTTCTTCCTCGCTCTCTTCAGCGCGAGCTCACGCATTTCGCGTCCCAGGCTCGTTTTATTCATGATCATCTGCTGCACGATGGCAATCAGACTGGTCTCGCACCAATAAAGACACAAGCCCGCCGCGAGATTGAAGCTGATGAATCCGAACATCAGCGGCATCATGATGTTCATCATCTTCTGCTGCGAGGGATCCATGCCCGCCTGCGGCGTCATGCGCTGCGTGGCCAATCCCGTGATGATGATCAGAATCGGCAACAGATAGTAAGGATCTCGCGACGAAAGATCACTGATCCACAGCCAGTGAGCCTGCCGCAAGTCGAGAGCGGCGCCCAACATGCCGTAATAGGCGAACAAGAACGGCATCTGGATGAGCATGGGCAGGCAACCGCCGGCCGGACTCACACCTTCGCGTTTCATCAACTCGCCGATCTCGGTGTTCATTTCCTGGCGGCGAGGATCGCGCATGCTGTACTTCTTGTACTTTTCCTTGATCACGTTCATCTGCGGCTGTACCTTCTGCATTTTCAGCGCAGATTTCATGCTCGAGATGCGCAAAGGCAGCAGTACCAGGTTGATGATCAAGGTCTGAATAACAATGGACCATCCCCAGTTCGCGATGATGTGATCGTGCGTCCAACGAAGCCAGATAAACAGCGGCCGCGCAATGATTCCCCAAAAACCAAAATTGACCAACGCCCGCAGATCCGGATCTTTCTCCCGAATAGTTGGAATAGACACAGCTTCCAGGGCGTGGAGCTCTTTCGGACCGACATACAAACGGGCGACAGTGGGTGCCTTCAGGTTCCCGGCAGCAATGCCCAAGACGTCGGTTTTCGCGGTCTCTTGCGGCTTCTGCGGATCCTTGGGGATCTCCATCTGGCTGTGGAGAGTAACCGCGGAGCTACTTTGAGGATTTTCCGGGATGAATGCAGCGGCGAAGTACTGATCGGTCGCTCCAATCCAGTCGAATGGGCCCTGAAGAGTGTTCCCGCCGATCACTTTCTTTACGGCGAGTCGTTCGATGTTGTTGTCGTATTGATACTCAATGCGGCTGGCGGCGTACCCGGCCAGCGTGACTTCGTCGCCAAAACCTGATGGCCACGCAGGTAGAGCCGCAATCGTACTTCCCTTCGAAACAACCGAGGTTTCGACCTTCACCACATAGGTGTGATCGAAGGAAAAAGCTTTATGGACGGTTACATCCTGGTCGGCGTAGTCGAAGGTGATTTCAGCAGGGGCCGAAACGTGACTCTCTCCGATTCTAAGAACGGTGCCTGGGCCACCAGCTGCGACACAGAGCGCCGTATTCAGCTTATTCCGCAGGGTCTCGTCGTACGTCCAAAGCGAGAGTGGGTACCCGAACTTTTCCGCCGCCATCGTGTTCACCATGTCCAGCGGATGGCCCTTGTCATCTTTGAAATTCTTCAGGATCCAGGATTTGACCTGGCCGCCGCGGTTGGTGAACGTAATTTTGTAAAGATCACTTTCGATGACCGTTTCGTTTTCTGCCGAGGCTTGTTTAGAGATAGCCGGCGACGATGGCGCGGAACGCTGTGGTGGCGTTGCTTCCGTCGGCGCTGGCGTCTGAACCGGTGGCTGGCTCTGGGTCTGCGCTGGCGGTGTGGAAGGCTGCGGAAGATACTTCTTCAAAAGTGGCTGAGAAAGCACGATCACCAGGAAGGTGAGCGCGAAGACCAGCAACAAACGGCGGTCCATTCCGGGTTCTTGCTGTGGGTTCTTAAACTCTGGCACGTTCTTTCTCAGTGACTCCCAACGCCGCGAGCTTGCGCAGCCGTAACTGAACTCTTCACCACAGGATCAATTCCGCTTGGGCCGAACGGATGACAACGCAGCACTCGCCCGATTGCTTTGCAACCCCCGCGAACGACTCCGTATCGCTGAATCGCTTCCATCGCGTACTCTGAGCAGGTCGGAACATAACGGCATGCCGGCGCGATCATCGGCGAAATCGCGAATTTATAGAAACGCAAAATCTGCACCGCGGATTGCCGGGGAAAATTTCGCAAATTCATTTCGCCTCAGCTTCCTGCTTTTTGATTACCTCAAAAGTGCGAACCATCTCTTTGCTCAGGTCCTCGAAATCCATCTTCAGCACTGACTTCTTCGGGTTAATGACGATGTCGACCGGCGCAACCAATTCCGGCCAGTGCAGGCGAACCGCCTCCCGCAATCGACGCTTCATCCGATTGCGCTCCACCGCCCCGCCTAATATCTTGCCCACCGTGAATCCCACACGAACGCCACCGGATCCTGGCCGTCGACAAAAGAATGCTGTGAGATGAGCCGAAAAATGCCGACGGCCCTGTTTGTAAACTCGTTCAAAATCGGCGTGCCGAAGCAGTCTTCGACCGGCAGGAAAGTTGCTGCCTTTGCCGGAGCGCTCGGAACGGCCTGCTGGAGCGACACCGCTCACCATGCACCATCCAAAATCAGGTTGCGGAACTCCCGCCACTTCCGGAAGGACGAATGCTACTCACGGAAACCGGGCTTGACTGAGACACGTTTGCGCCCTTTGGCGCGGCGGCGGGAAATCACCGCTTGACCGCTCTTGGTCTTCATTCGCGTGCGAAATCCGTGCGTCTTCGAGCGGTGACGCCGGTTAGGTTGGAACGTGCGCTTGGGCATGAAACTTCGTTGCTCCTGTCCACTAAAAGATACGGTTATGACTGCGGAGTGAAAGAAAAAGTATAAATGAGCCGCGAGAGAGCGGCAAACGCGCCTCGCCCTTCCGACCTGACCGAGATTATGTGAGCCGTGTCACCGTCACGGTTTCAGGAATACGAGAAACTAACTGAACGCACAAGCAGAAATTCGTCTGGCATTTTTTTTTGCATTCTGCACCGAGTGCGCGGCAGTTATAGAGTTGCTACTTGACAGAATTTTTCTTTGGCGTTTTGAATCGTGGAGTCCGGAAAAAAATCTTTCTGAAGATTTCCACAAACAGAAAAATTTTGTGCTAGTATGCCGGACTGTTCCTGCTCATTAAATTTTTTCCCGCTCTAGAGAGAAGCCGCTAGCCGAGCGGAGTTTGATCTGGATGGCGGATGCTTTTTTAAGAAGTAACCGGGCGCTGATGACGGCACCACGCCACTAAGAATTCATCTATGTCGGTTCCAACTCCAACTCTTGCTCCCAATCCGTGGTTACGCGTTCTCGAAGCGCTGGAAAAAAAGATCAATCGGCACTCCTACGATACTTGGCTGAAACCTACCCGCTATAGTCACGCTAACGGAAAAGTACTTTTCGTGCGTGTACCTACGCCCGCGTTTCGCGAAGTGGGGGATAAGTATGGCGACCTGATCCAGGAGGCGCTCGATAATCTCGGCCTCGAATATCAGGACGTGCAGTTTGTGACGCCGGAAGACGATCCAGCACAGACTCCCCTCCGCCATGATGGCGGATTGTCGGCCCATACGGCACCGCTATCGAATCCCTCCCAATCCCGCTTTGACTGGGATGGAGCAGCTCAACTCAATCCACGCTACACCTTCGACGCATTTGTCATTGGAAGCGGCAATCAGTTTGCCCATGCCGCCTGCCAGGCCGTCGCCGAACGGCCTTCCAAGGCTTACAACCCGCTTTTCCTGTACGGTGGCGTCGGTATGGGCAAAACCCACTTAATGCAGGCCATCGGACACGAGATTGCCAAGCGCATGCAGTCGGCAGCTATCTGCTACGTCTCCAGCGAGAAGTTCACCAACGAAATGATCAACTCGCTGCGCTACGACAAGATGACCAGCTTCCGCGACAAGTTCCGCAACGTCGACGTCCTGCTGGTCGACGATATCCAGTTCCTCGCCCAGAAAGAGCGTACCCAGGAAGAGTTCTTCCACACTTTCAACGCCCTGCACGAGTCGATGAAGCAGATCGTGATCGCGAGCGACCGCCCGCCGAAAGAGTTGGCCGAAATCGAGGATCGTCTGCGCAGCCGCTTCGAGTGGGGTCTCATTGCCGATATCCAACCGCCCGACCTCGAGACCAAAGTCGCCATCCTGCAAAAGAAGGCCGAGCAGGAAAAAGTCACCCTCCCCACGGACGTGGCTTTATACATCGCATCGAACATCCGCTCGAACGTCCGCGAGTTGGAAGGAGCTCTGATCCGTCTGGTCGCGCACTCTTCGCTGATCGGCGCCGAGATCACGCTCCCTTACACCCAGCAGGTGCTGAAGAATTTCATCGACTCACAGGCTCGCAAGGTGACGATCGAGTCGATCCAGAAAGCCGTTGCCGAGCAATTCGGCCTGCGACTGGTAGAGATCAAAGCTAAGAACAACTCCAGGGCGATCGTATATCCCCGCCAGATTGCCATGTATTTAGCCAAGCATCTGACCGAGGCTTCCTTGCCGGAAATCGGGCGTCAATTTGGCGGCAAGCATCACACGACGGTCCTGCACTCGGTCGAGAAGATCGATGAAGTGCGCAAGACCGACAAAGATTTGAACAGGATGATCAATAAGTTGACCGAACAATTAGGTGGATAGTTTGCGGCTTTACGCTCGATTTCCACTTCCGTGCCGGGTCTTCCTTCACGGAACCTGTGAAGTGGATGTGGAAGCTGTGGGAAGTAAGATGGAATTGATTTTCCGGACCGGAATTGCCCTTCGCCTCCGCCAGATCCAGCCCTGATTTTGGACACGAAGGAACCCTCCGGAACGCCATGGCTACAGGGAACTTGGATCGATTTTCCACTTTTCCCTGCCACCTACTGTTACTGCTGGTTTTATAGCTTTTTCTTTTGATATAAGGGAAGTAAGAATAGTAGCGCCACAGGCGGGGGACTCGGGTATGCCGGTTGAAGCCATTGCGACTGCCGCAGGAACTACCACCATGGATATCACCGTCAGCAAGTTTGAACTGCTGCGCGAACTGACCGCGACGCAAGGTGTGGTGGAACGAAAGACCACGATTCCAATCCTGTCGAACTATTTGTTCGAGGCCTCCGGCGACAAATTGTCTCTGACCGCGACTGATCTGGACCTGAGCCTGCGGACCGCGTGCAATGCCAAGGTGAAAAAAGAAGGCTCCTGCACCATTCCCGCGCGCAAATTGCACGACTATGTAAAACTCCTTCCCGATGCCGACATCACGATCAAACTGCTCGAGAACCATTGGGTCAGCATTCGCTGCGGTCGATCGAATACCAAGATGGTCGGCATGGCACGATCGAACTTCCCCAGTCTGCCGGCCTTCCCAACCGCAGGTGTAGTGAAGATCCCGGCCCAGGTCTTGCGGGCGATGATCGCGAAAACCGGATTTGCGATCGCCAATGAGGAATCGCGCTACACCTTGAATGGCGCTCTGATGGTGCTGAAGCCTGAATCGATCACTATGGTGGCGACCGACGGCCATCGCCTTTCCCATATCGAACGCAGCGGCTCAAAGTTTGATGGCGTCTCCGGCGAGATGAAGACGCTGGTGCCGAAGAAGGCGATGGACGAACTCAAGACCCTGCTCGACTCCACCGACGCTGACGACATTGAGTTTGCCAAAGACGAGTCCACCCTGTTCTTCCGTATTGGTCAGCGGCTGCTGACTTCGCGTCAGTTGACAGGCCAATTCCCCAACTATGAAGCTGTGCTTCCGAAAGACAACAGCAAGAGCATCAACTTGCACGGGGACGAATTGGCTGCAGCGATTTCGCGCGTGGCTCAATTTGCCGACGAGCGCTCGCGGGCCGTGCGAATCAAGTTGGAGAAGGGCGAGTTGAAGCTTTCTGCCTCGTCCACGGAAACCGGTGAATCGGAAGACTCGCTCGAAATCGACTACAACGGCGACACGTTGGCGATCGGCTTTAACGCGCAATATCTGCTGGATTTTCTGAAAGCGACTGGTGGCGGCGAGGTGAAGTTTGAGTTCAAGGACGCGCAGTCCGCCGGCCAGCTGCGCCCAGCCGAAGGCGAGGAATACAAGTACCGCTATATCGTGATGCCGATGCGGATCTGAGTGACATTGCAAAAACAGGATTAGTAGGAGCGCGGACAGTGCGCCCTTTGTCTCAAGCTCGTTTGAGGAAAACCCATTTGGCGTAGGACTTATCAGTACCGGTGTACAATTCCCCCGCTTCTTTAAACTGCCTACTGGTCATTTGTGATGGAAGAGGCTTCTATCTCTACCGGTGCGCCCGCGAAGCCTGCTGAAGAGCAGACTGCATCTACAACACCACCGTCAACGGCGACCAAACCGGGTGTAGGTGACGAAGTGGCGGATAAAGCCGAGAATCAGAAGAGCGGCGATCAGCGCTCAAAGGTATGGGTAGGTGTCATCGGCGCCTTCGGTTTCCTTTTCCTGATCTGGCTTGCGCATGCCTTGGTCAGCTGGACCGCTCTGACGCCTGCTACGTTTCGGCCGTTCGTCGCGTTGGGTGCCAGCGCAGCATTTCTTGTCATCATGGGGTTGACGACCCTTATCAGCATTATTCCCGCTACTGCGCTTAACCCAGATGTGAAGACCGAGTTTTTCTCGGCTCGTGCGGCGTACATTTGCGTGCTCGCGGGCCTGATTTTGTTGGGCATTGTTGGGATTGGGGCAGCGTTCGCGCAGGTCGTACTCGTTCTAGGAGAATTTTGATGTTTTTGGCGCGCAGCAAGATCGAGGAGCTTGTCGAGAAGGGCCTCATTTTGAACTCGATAGAAGCCTGCTTTCACCAATCCTCTTATGACCTGAGGCTCGGAAAGGAGGCATACCTGGTAGGCAGAGACGCCCCTGACGACCTTTCAAAGAGTTCCCCCTACCTCAGCATCCCGCCGGGCCAATTCGCGCTCTTAACGTGCTATGAAGACATCCAGATCCCGGACACTCATATGGCGTTTATCGCCCTTAAGACCAGCTTTAAATTCCAAGGACTCGTCAACATCTCGGGGTTTCACGTCGACCCAAGTTATAAAGGCAAATTGCTTTTTGCCGTTCAAAACGTTGGCCCGAGCGATATACGGCTTAAATACATGGAACCTACCTTCACGATATTCTTTGCTGAGCTCACAGGCAAGATAGTGAAAGGAAGAGACAAGGAAGATACCCGGTTCAAGGGTCTGAGCGGCATAAGGCTACAAGACGTCCAATCGCTCGGGGGCTCTAGCGTAACCATATCGAAGTTGCAGAAGGAAATCGAACAGCTCCGGTTCATCATTCTGGTTTATACGCCGGTGGTCGTCGCCGTCCTCGGGACACTAATCAAGTTATTCTGGCCGAGTCCCGCTCCGAAGTGAGGTCTAAGCTACGACCCTGATTCGTAGTCTCAGGTAGAAGCTGTCGCCTTCTCGTCCGACGACCTTTGCCTCCAACTGGTCGCTTCGCAATTTATCAAGCAGATCCAAAAGGCTGAGTTGCGCGAGTTTTGTGTCCCTCGAGATGCGCGCCGGACGTTCGAACGCGCCGCCACCAAAATCGAACCCCCGAATTGACAACCTAAGTTTCCACTCGTCACACGCCCGTTTGACCACCTCGCTACTGGGCGTGGACTTTCCCTTGAGGTAGCGGTTCAGCATCTGCCTCGTGACGCCGAGCTTCTCGGCGGCCACTTTCCTAGACAAACCGTCGATCGCTTTTGACAGCTTTGCTGCGAAGTCGGCCCTCAGGGCTGCTGTATTTTCAGTATCTACTTGTGGCATGCGACGCTTAGTTTATGGCGTGGGAAATTAAATTTCTATAGAAAATTAAGTTTCCATTTTGTAAGATTACAAACGAGGGTGTAGCCTGCTTTGCAGATCCCCTCCGACCGGTGCACATATGCCCCTGCGCGAGTTGAAAATCGAGCTTACTCAGCAGTGCCCGCTTGCCTGCGTGCACTGTAGTACGGACTCGCATCGTCGACAGACCAGCGCCCTGCCAGAAGCGAATGTCTTCAACCTGCTCCGGGAAGCATCTCAGCTTGGCGTGATCAAGGTTGCCCTCAGCGGGGGGGAGCCGTTGTTGTCACCCTATTTGCCTAAGCTCATCGGGGAGGCTACCGCACTCGGAATTCACAGCTCTTTGTACACATGCGGTGTTGCGGATTTTGATCTAAATCCGCTTGGCTTAGAGCAAGCGAGCGTTCTAGCGCGGAACGGGCTAGGCCGGTTTATTTTTAGTGTCTATTCGCTACGTCCGGAGATCCACAATTCCGTGACGAGGATGCAGACGTTTTCTATCACGGTCCTCGCTTTGCAGAGTGCTGTCGCAAGTCGGGTCCCGGTCGAGATCCACTTCGTGGCCATGCGCAGGAATTTTAGGGATCTCCCCGCCCTTGTAGAGGCAGCCAGTCGGTGGGGAGTCGGACGAGTGAGTGTACTAAGGTTCGTGCCTCATGGCAGAGGCGGCAACATCGCGGACAGAGAGGACCTCACCACATCTGAGATGTGTGAACTGCGCGACGTCATCATTAACACCCGCGCCAAAGTTCCGAATGTGAACCTGCGTGCCGGCTCGCCCTACAATATCTTGGGAGTCGGCTACAGCCCGTGCGATGCTGCCCAGGACGTGTTGACGATTAACCACCGTGGCGAGATCTTCCCGTGCGATGCATTTAAGAATGTTCGGTATCCCGACGACAAGTTTGGCTCGATTGTTAACTATTCGCTAAAGGAAGTTTGGGAGAGATCTGCGTACTTAACCCGCGTGAGGAAGGAACTAGCAAGTGGCCCAATTGCGACTTGCGGGTCGTGTTCCGAGTTCTCAGGATGCAAGTCGGGATGTCTAGCACAAAAGGTGATTAGAGACGGCTGGGCGGGTACTTCGGAGCCTGACCCGAGTTGTTTTGTGCAGATCGCCAACGCGCAACACTCGGCGTTGCAGCCTCAGACTGAACTCTCAGCATCGGCTACCCTCTGTTAGGCACTAAGTACTTGCCACGCACTCATTCAGATGCCTCGCTTGTAGGTCTCGAAGCTAACTCGCAGCAGGCGACCGTCCTAATCTCCGACGCACAGAACTGCAAACTATGCCATAGGATGTGCGGATCCCGTCGGGTCCTGAGCGAACTGAACGGGAACTGGAAGGCAAGGGTTTTGTTCGTGGCTGAGGCCCCAGGCAGGCTGGGAGCCGAAATCACCGGTATTCCACTATCCAAGGACCGTACGGGAATGCGTTTTGAACGCTTATTGGACGTCATGCAGTGGAATCGCTCTGATGTGTTCATTACGAATGCAGTGCTCTGCAATCCGCGAAATGGAAAAGGAAACAACGACAAGCCGACCCGCGCCGAAATCGTAAATTGCTCGGGATTCCTTCGCCGCACCATCCTCGCAGTGGATCCGATACTCGTTGTGGCCTTGGGCGGCGTAGGACTTACAGCCGTGTCAGCAATCCACCCTCACGCTTGCAGTGTTAGCGATCACTGCGGAAACGTCGTCCCCTGGGGCAAAAGATACCTTGGAGTCTTGTACCATCCGAGTCCTCGCACTCAGACACAAAGAACATGGGACCAGCAAGCCGCTGACGCGCGATCTATTGCCAGCTTCGCGCGCGACAAGCTTGGTATTGAGCCCGTGCAGCTGTAAAAAGCCCTCTCCTTGACCTTCCCACCTTCTACGCCGTACATTGGCCTGCACTGGAGGGGCCTATGCTCAGCGGATTCAAGCAATTCATCCTTCGCGGTAACGTAGTTGACCTGGCAGTCGGCGTTGTCATTGGTGCGGCTTTCGGTGCAGTCGTTACTGCTTTTACCAAAGACCTGCTCACTCCTCTCATTGCTGCCATCGTCGGCAAGCCGGATTTCTCGTCTATGAATTTCACCATCAACGGGACGCCGTTCCTGTTCGGTGACTTCATCAACGCGGCCGTGTCGTTCCTGCTGATTGCTGCTGCGGTTTACTTCTTTGTTGTGACCCCGGTCAACGCATTGGTGGCGCGCATGCGCAAAGCACCGGCGCCCGCCGATCCCACGACCAAAAAGTGTCCAGAATGTCTGAGCGAGATTCCCATCGACGCGAAGCGGTGCGCGCATTGCACGCAGCCGGTGCTGGTGAAGGCAGCGGCGTAGTGCTGGGAAAATATTACGATCCAACTGTGGCTCTGGGTTGCATCGCTCTCATTGTCCTCTTGCCGTTCGCGTTCGCCGGGAGCTCTGCGCAGACAGCGCCTCCCGCCTCAAGCCAGCCGTCTTCGGCAACAAAAACGATCGTCCCTGACGCCGGCCAGATCAGCAAAGGCTTTTACAACAATTCGTTTTTCGGATTCCGTTATCGCATGCCTTACGGATGGGTCGATCGCACGCAGGATATGAACGAAGACTCGACCAGTGCGAAATCCAAAGCCCTGCTCGGCATTTTCGAACGCCCGCCAGAGGCCGCCGGCAGCACGATCAATTCCGCTGTGGTGATCGCAATTGAAAGTGCCGCTGCCTATCCTGGCTTGAAGAGTCCCGCACAATACTTCGGTCCGCTCGGAGAAATTACGCAAGCGAACGGACTCACTCCGGCCAACGAAGCCTACGAATTTCCCGTCGATGGTCGTCCCATCGTGCGCCGCGACTTCATGAAAAAAATGGCAGGCGGCGCCGTCATGCACCAGAGCACGCTCGCATGGCTTGACCGAGGCTATGTAGTCTCGTTCACATTCATCGGGGGGACTGACGACGAGGTGCAGTCGCTCATCGAAGCGCTGGCCTTCGGCAAGACCAAAACTCCCGCCCAAAAATAACGAAAAAATCAGTCTTTCCGAGCTATCTCCCGGTGTCCTGATTTGCTTCCAAGGTTCCCGCTGCAAGTAGTCGAAAATACGTGGTTTAGCCGTGGAGTTCGCCCTCGAAAGTTGCGCCGATTCATGCTAAAATAATCTATCACTTCTCTTACTGTAACTATTTGTAATTTCAGTAATTTGACCCGTTTTCGAGGCACGCGGAGGCGCGCTGGGCAGGGCCCTCGAAATCTGGCGGTTTTTCATGGAGTTGAATGGCGACCAAAGAGATCACTACAGCTATAGCTGACGTTAAGAATAAAAACGGGAGGACGATTCCTATCAACGGCGGAAACGGAGAGTACACAGCCGAATCGATCAAAGTGCTGGGCGGCATGGAAGCCGTGCGCAAACGCCCCGCAATGTACATCGGTTCGACTGGCGAACTCGGACTCCACCATCTTGTCTATGAAGTCGTAGACAATTCCGTTGACGAGGCCCTTGCCGGATTTGCCGACAAAATTGAAGTGACCATTCACATCGACAAT
>Ga0209168_10001002_pt1 | contig 23898 bp, 19 predicted proteins | sample Coa_R1_FD_187156 | JGI IMG/M metagenome (GOLD analysis project Ga0209168, IMG submission 187156) | Surface soil microbial communities from Centralia Pennsylvania, which are recovering from an underground coalmine fire - Coalmine... | ecosystem: Environmental > Terrestrial > Soil > Unclassified ...
CGCGCGAGCTCCGGCGACTCCACCAGCGGCGTCGCGCCTTCGCCCAGCGAGACCGGCGTCTCCCCCTCGCAGAGCGGCAGGAGCGCCGCGTATCGCCACATGTCCCAGCGGTCGCGCAGCACGTCGCGCGACGCGGGCAACTCGGCGAGTCGCACGAGGTAGGGTTGGCCGCACGACGGACAAACCGTGGCACGCGCGTCGCCGGGCTCGGTGTGGCGACACGCAGAACATTCGAGCGTCCAGGAATTCACGAATCGGATGCGGTAGAAGTGGAATCGACGGCAGCGACGCCCAACGCTTCGAGTACGCGCCGCGCGCTCGCGGCGCTGAATCCGGGCAGGCGCGCGATGTCGGCCTCGCTCGCGTCCCGCACGCCTTGCACGCTGCCGAACGCGTGCAGAAGCGCGCGTCGTCGCTGCACGCCGATGCCCGGAATCTTGAGCAGCTCCGAGGTGACCGTTCGCATCGCGCGGCGCTTCCGGTTGTACGTGATCGCGAACCGATGCGCTTCGTCGCGTGCGCGCTGCAGCAATCTCAAGCCCGGCGATCGCCGCGACAGCCGCAGCGATTCCCCGCGCCCAGGGACGAAGACTTCCTCTTCACGCTTGGCGAGGCTCACCGTTTGGAGCGCGCCGAGTCCGAGTGACTCGAGCGCCGCGCGCGCGGCCGCCAGCTGGCCTTTGCCACCGTCGATGATGACCAGATCCGGCAGCGGCTTTTCTTCTTCGATACGGCGCTGAAAGTATCGCGTCACGACTTCGCGCATCGACGCGAAGTCGTCCGTGCCTTCGACCGTCTTGATCCTGAACTTGCGATATTCTCCGCGTTTGGGCCGGCCGTTCTCGAACCAGACGCACGACGCCACGGTATCCGTACCCTGCGCGGTCGAAATGTCGAAGCACACGATCGCCCGCGGCACGGTCGTTAGGCCGAGCTCGCGCTGCAGTTCGTACACCGGATCCACCGCGCGCTCATCGGCCTCGAACGACGCGAGCTTCTGCTCCTCGAGCAGGTGTCGCGCGTTCTGCTCGGCGAGATCGATGAGCTGCCGGCGCGGTCCGCGCTGCGGCACGCGGATCGCCGTCGCCGGCAGCGACTGCTCGATGAGCTCGCGATCGTCGAACTCGAACGGCGCCAAGAGCTCGCTCGCGTGTTCCCGAGACGGCAGGTAGCCGCGCACGAGATACGCCGACAACACCGCCGCATCGCTCTCGCCCTCGAGATTCTCGAGCACCTGCTGCTCGCGCGCCAGAAGTTTCCCGGCGCGAATGCGCAGCACTACGACGCACGCTTCGTCGCCGTCGCGCGCGTAGCCAATCACGTCGCGATCGCCGCCCTCGACTTCCACCACCACCGTCGGCTCCTCGAGCTGTTCGAGGTGCCGTAACGCGTTTCGGAGCTCCGCCGCGCGCTCGAAATCGAGGCGGGCCGACGCCTCTTCCATGCGCTCGCGCACGCGGCGCGTCACTTCATCCGTGCGGCCGTCGAGATACAGCAATACCTCGTCGATCATCGCGCGATACTCGGCCTGCGACTGCGCGAAGATGCACGGCGCCTTGCACCGCCCGATGTGATAATCGAGACACGGCCGCTCCGGCATCTCGCGCGGCATGTCGTAGTTGCACGATCGGACGGTGAAGATGCGCTTCACCACGTTGAGCGCGCGACGCATCGCGCCCACATCGGTGTACGGACCGAAGTAGCGGCCGCCATCGTCGGTGAGCCGCCGTGTGACGATCACGCGCGGAAACGGCTCCTGCACGGTCACCTTGATGTACGGGTAGGATTTGTCGTCGCGCAGCGCGATGTTGAACCGCGGCCGATACTCCTTGATGAGATTGTTCTCGAGGATCAGCGCGTGCGCTTCCGACGGCACGACGATCGTGTCGACGTCCACGACCTGTCGCATGAGCGCGAGCGTCTTGATGCTCTCGATGCGATCCGCGGCGAGGTAGCTCCGCACGCGCGAGCGCAGACGCTTCGCCTTACCGACGTACAACACCCGTCCCTCGGTGTCCTTCCAGAGATAGACACCGGGCGATTCGGGCAGATTCGCGATCTTGTGCGCGAGCGGATCGAGTTCGGATTCGGTCATCGGCAAAGCGGCGCCGCGTCGCTGTTCGCACGACGCGCGCATCTCGAAATATAAGCCGCACCGAGTATCCCGGGCGTGGTCATCACGGCCCGCGCCTAGGAAGGCTTCAGTACGCTCATGAAGACACGGACAAAGCATGGTCACTCGGGACGCGGCACGGACCGCTCGGCTGCGGCGGGCGGAGACGTCGCGCCCCGCATCGCCGCTGCATGAACGACAACAACCTCTTGTTGTTGTTAACAAAGATCCGATGGTCTCGCCAATGAGCGCCTGGACGCTCCCCGCGCAGCCGAGCGGTCCGTGCGTTGTCCGGAGTGACCGCGCTGTGTCCGTTTCTTCATAAACGGAGAAGCCTGACAGCTCGTCTTGGATCGCTCCGAGCGCGCTGATGGGGTTGTCCCGGTGCCATCACCATTTCCGACGCAGTCCACTTACTACCGTCGCCGAAACACTGTCGCCAGCACCGTGCGCGACTCGGGGATCGAGAGCGATGTGGTGAGCCCGAAGTAGACGAGCCCGTACGGAATCAACGCGAGCACGGCGAGCGCAATCGGGTGCGCGACGCCGACGAGCAGTTTGACGCCCCACGCCGCTCCAGCAGCGACCAGCGCCGAACACCACAGTTTGGCGACGAACGTCGCCGGAAGCCCGGTGCGGCCGATGCGCCGGTTGAGCGTGCGGCGCAGCAGGAGAAACTCTGCCCAACCGGCGAGACCCGCCGACGCGGTGAGACCGGCGGCGCCCCACTTGAGGTCGAGTCCGACGAGCGGCGGCACGAGGAGCGCGAACGCCGCGCCCAACCCGGTGGTGAGCGTGACGCGCACGAGAGCGAAGCGCAGCGGCGTTTTCGTATCGCGGAGGGCGTAGTATGCCGATGAGTAGAGCCGGCCGAGCGTCGACGCGAGCAGGCCGACGGCCGAGCCGGCGAGGATGCCCCAGACGTAGACGGAGTCCGAGCGGGTGAACCGGCCCGTCTGGAAGAGCGCCGCCGCGAGCACGTCGCCTAACGCAAGGAACGCGACCGCCGAGGGCACCACCAGAAACGCGATGCGCCGCAGCCCGGCGTCGAGCCGCGCCCGCAAATACCCCCCGATCTCCTGCTCGTCGCCTAACGCGCTCGACATGGCCGGGAGCTCGGCCGCCGACACCGACATGCCGAACAGGCTCACCGGCAGCACGTAGAGCGTCTGCGCGGTGGTGAGTCCGGCCACCGCGCCGGCCGGCAAGAGGCTCGCCAGGACCACGTCCACGTAGCCGCTGATCTGCACCACGCCGCGTCCGACGAAAACCGGCACGAAGTTGTGAATTACCGTGCGGACGTTCGCGCCCGCGGTGTCGAGCGAGGGCCGGAGTCGACCGACCAACCGCAGCACCGTGGGCAGCTGCACGAGCAGCTGCAGCACGCTACCGGCGAGCGAGCCCCACGCGGCCGCCACCGCGAGCGGCGCTTGCGCGCGGCTCCGGCCTAACGCAATCAGCGTGGCGATGATCGCGACGTTCCAGAAAATCGGCGCCGTGTACGAGATGAAGAACCGGCGGTGGCTGTTGAGCACGCCCAAACACCACGCGGACAGCACGAGCACGCCGGCGCCGGGGAAAAAGATGCGGACGAGCTCGATGGTCAGATCGCGCTTGGCACCCGCGAATCCCGGCGCGATCACCGCGATGAGCCACGGCGTCGCCAACACGCCGCACAGCACAATGATGGACGTGGTAACCGCGAGCAGCCCGGCCACGGCGCCGGCAACCCGCCGCGCCTCGCGCTCGTCGCCCTCGGCGAGCAGCCGCGCGTACACCGGGATGAACGACGCCGAAAGCACACCCTCGCCGAACAGATTTTGCAGGAAGTTGGGAATCTTGAAGGCCGCGTTGAACGCGTCGGCGGCGTCGCCCAAGCCCAGGTAGTGGCCCAGGAACCGCTGTCGGACGAGCCCGAAGATGCGGCTTAGGAAGATGCCCGACGCCACCAGCAGCGCCGCCCGGCCCGTGCGCTCCGGCGCACGGGTCCGGGCGGGCTCAGCGGCCGCCACCGGCATGCGGCGTAACGGCGGCCTGCCCGGCCGGCGAAAGGCCTAACGCAGCGAGATGGTCGCGCGCGCGCGCGGCCATGGCGTCCAGCAACGGTAGCCCGTGGCGGGCGAGCAGGGGCATCAGGTTGAGCACACGCTCCTGTAGACGGCCTAAAGGAAAGAGCGACGCCCGCGCGATGCCAATCTGCCGCACCAGGTCGCTCTCCCGGCGCTTGGTGGCCGCCGCGATGCGCCGCTCCAACCGGTCGAGCCGATGCGCGATGGCGCGGCGCGTCCCGTCGGTCACCGCCCGATCGACCAACGGCGGCGTCGTGGCCGCCGTCGCCGCGTCGAGTTCGGCCGCCGCCGACTCGAGCACCTGACGGTATCGCACCATCGCCGCGCTCACGTCGGCCGGCACGCGCTCGCGCACGAGCCGTCCCAACACCGCGTGCGGGTCGCGGAGCGCGTCCACCGCCAGGCCGTACCGGTCGAGGATGCGCTGCACGTGCGGCTCGACGATCACGCCCGACCACCGCGGCACGGCGAGCGGCCTCGGCATGCCTAACGAATCGGCCACGGCGGTGGATTGCGCGAAGTACGCCTGCTCCGCCGGACCCGCCACGTAGGCGACCGTCGGCAGTATCGCCCGGCCGACGACGGGCCGCAGCAACACGTTGGGCTCGAGACTCCCGTGCGCATCGTCGAGGCGCGCGCCGATGGGCAGGCGGCGCCGCTCCCCGGCCACCGTCGCGAAGACCAACGACAACCGGTCGACGAGCGCCACCTGGGGCTCGTAGCCCGCCTCGACCAGCGCCGCACTCCGCGCCCGCAGCGCGGCGTCCACCGTCGCCGCGTCGGCAAGGGCACGGGCCAGGACCGGACGCACCAGCGACTGCATGGCCGGATGGCCGGCGTCGAGCACGGGCATGCCTAACGGTTCGAGCACGGATCGGAGCAGCGCCACGAAGGCGTCGCCCACCGTCGTCTCCGCCGTGTACGCGCGCCGCACGTCGTCCATCACGTGCGGCGCGGCCGCCGCGCCGGCCGCATCGGCGAGCGTGCGCAACCCATCGTCCACGTTGCCTAACGGAGTGTCGCGCATCCCGCGGCCCACGACGGCGGCCGGCGGCGCCGTGATCGTTACGACCCGGTCCGCCATCGCCACGTGCGTCACGCTCGCTTCCGCGTAGTCGGAATCGTAGGTCGCCGCCCAGTAGAGCGGCACCGTCGGAATACCGGAGACGTCCTCGATCGCGTCGGCGAGCGCGATCGCGCTCAGCGCCTTGCTCCAGGTGTAGATCGGGCCGCCGAACAATCCCGGCTGTTGACCTGTGGTCACCACCACACCGCCGTCCGCCGCGCGCGCCAACCGCTCGGCCGCCGCGCCGCTCGCCGCGAGCGCCGGCGCGAGACTGCGCGCCCAACGGCCGTCGCTCCGCATCGCGGCCGCGCGCGCCCGCCACTCGGACGCGTCGCGCGGCGCGGGCTCGTACCACGCCGACTCCGGGCCGCCGTTCCTCGCGGCGCGCGCGACCTCGGGCAGCGCGAGGGGCAGCGAGAGCACGCGCAGCTCGCTCATGCGCGGCAACCAGAACCGGATGTACGTGCGCGCCGCACTTCCAAACATCGGACACGACGCACCGCGATTTCGAGACCGGAGAATGGCATCACTTGTGGTACGGTTCGCCGCGCCCGATCGTGCCGGCGCGGTAGAGTTGTTCCGCAAGCACCAGCCGCGCGAGCTCGTGCGGCAACGTCCATCGCGCGAACGCGAGCGTCATCGTCGCCCGGCCCCGCACATCGTCCGACAATCCGTACGCGCCGCCGATCAGAAACGCCACATCGCGTCCCGCGTCCCGAGACCCGCGGAGCCAACCGGCGAACTCCTCGGATCGCATGAGAGTTCCCTCCGCGTCGCACGCGACGAGAACCGGCACCGAGGCGGCCGCCGCGAGCAACCGCTCGCCCTCGCGCGAGCGCACTTCGCCCGGCGATCGTCCCCGGGACGCCTCCTCGCGCACCTCGCGCGCCTCGAGCGGCCAGTACCGCGCCGCTCGCCGCTCGTATTCGTGGATGGCGGCCGCGAGATCGCGGTGTCTGGGTTTGCCGACGGCCGCCACGAGCACGCGCATCAGCGGCCCGCCCCGACACCGCGCCGTGCGGCCGGACTTCCGTTAGGCGTAGATGCCGCGCAGCCGGTGCACCGTGGCCACGCGCGAAATCGACAACATGTAGGCGGCCGTGCGCATGTTGACCTTGTGGCGCCGCGACAACTCGAGCACCGCGCGGAAACTGTCCTGCATGATCTGTTGCAGGCGGTCGTTCACGCTCGCTTCCGTCCAGAAGTAGCCGCCGCGGTCCTGCACCCACTCGAAGTACGAGACGGTCACGCCGCCGGCATTGGCCAGAATGTCCGGGATCACGAACACGCCTTTGTCGTCCAGAATCGCGTCGGCGGGCGCCGTCGTGGGTCCGTTCGCCCCCTCGCAGATCACGCGCGCGCGAATCTTCGACGCGTTCTTGCGCGTGATCACGTTCTCGAGCGCCGCCGGCACCAACACGTCGACCTCGAGCGTCAGCAAGTCCTCGTTGGAGATGCGATCGCCCTTCGCGTACCCCTCGAGCGACCTGTTCTGCTTCGCGTACGCAATCGCGTCGTTGACATCGATGCCGTTCGTGTTGACGATGCCGCCCGACCGGTCGCCGATCGCGATCACCTTGCACCCCTGCGACTGCAACAGTTGGGCAGCCACCGACCCCACGTTCCCGAAGCCCTGCACCGCCACCGACGCGCCCGCCACCCGCATGCCCAGGTGCTCGAGCGCCGCCAGCGTGACCAGCATGCAGCCGCGCCCCGTCGCCTCCCGCCTGCCTAACGAACCACCCATCTCGACGGGCTTGCCCGTCACCACCGCGGTCACCGTATGCCGCATGTGCATCGAGTAGGTGTCCATCACCCACGCCATCACGCGCTCGTTGGTGTTCACGTCGGGCGCGGGCACGTCCGAATCGGGACCGAGGATGCCGATGAGTCCCGCCGTGTATCGGCGCGTGATGCGCTCGAGCTCGGCCACGCTCAACTTGAGCGGATCGCAGATCACACCGCCTTTGCTGCCGCCGAACGGAATGTTCACCACCGCGCACTTCCACGTCATCCACGCAGCGAGCGCTTTCACCTCGTCGCGGTTCACGTTGGGATCGAAGCGAATGCCGCCTTTGGCCGGACCGCGCGACGTGTTGTGCAGCACCCGATAGCCCGTGAAGACCTCGATCTCCCCGTTGTCCATGAGCACGGGGATCGACAGCGTGATCTCTTTTTCGGGATGCCGAAGAATCTTGTAAAGGCCGGGTTCCAGATCGAGGAGCTCCGCTGCCCGGTCGAACCGGGACATCATGTCCTCGAAGGGATTGTCCTCGTTCAGGAAGCGGTCCTTGTCGGGCCTGACGATCTTGTCGGTAGAGAGTCTGAGATCGGTTGTCATGTGTGAGGTAGGGACGGATGGCCCAACGCGGGCGGCCGCACTCCGGGTTGGTCGTGCCGCGCAGCGAGCAGTAAGGCGAGGAGAGAGTCCACCGTGGCCTGTCCGGACTCGAGCGCGAACTGCTGGGAAACATACCACAACGACAGCGAGGCGCGAGGCCAGAGCGGTGCCAGCTTCACGGCGTCCTTGAGCGTGCAGAGGACCATGCTCGCACCGGCCGCGTCCCGCTGCACGGCAGAAACATCATCGTCGGTAAACCGGTGGTGGTCTTCGAACGCGCGCAACGTCACGCCGGCGCCCGCGGCCTCGAGCTGCGACACCAGCGTGAGCGGGTCGCCGATGCCGGTCACGAGATAAACTCGCTCGCCCGCGAGCGACGACAACGGGAGGGTGCCCGTCGCGCCCACCCGGTGCAGCTCGCCCAGCCAGAGCGACGCTACCGCGACCGGAAGGCCCGGCCGGATTCGGCCGAGCTCGCCCACCACGGCTTCGGCCGCATCCGATGAGACGGCGCGGCGGGTCACAATCACCATGGTCGCCCTCGCGAGCGCGCTGAGCGGTTCGCGCCATGGACCGGCCGGCAGCGGACGCGCCGGCAGATGCCAGCGATCGGCGTTGACCAGAACGACGTCCGCATCGCGACGCGCCCGGCGATGCTGGAACGCATCGTCGAGCACGGCGACGTCCGCGCCCAACGCGCGTGCGCGCTTGACGCCGGCAACACGATCGCCCGCTATGACGACAGGGATCTCGGGGTTCACCTCCCGGTGGACGAGCGGCTCATCGCTTCCGTATCCCCGCATGACGATGGCCGCGCGTGCGCCCCGCTCGACGAGCCGCGCGGCGAGCCATGCGGCTGCCGGAGTCTTGCCTGTCCCGCCCACCGTGAGATTGCCGACGCTCACGGTGGGAAGCGGGAGCCGGACACGCTCGAGGAGGCCGGCGTCATAGAGTGCGCCTCTCACCGCCACCGCGGCGGCGTACGCGAGCGCGAACGGCCACAAGAGCGCGCGAGCGGCGCGGGCGCCCGCGTCGTTCGCGTACCACACGCGGTCGGTGATATGCGGATCAATCACGGCTGGCCGCCGCGCTCGCTTCGGCCATGAGGGTCACAAAGCGCGGCACCTGACTCGCGGCATCGCGCGCAGTCGCCGCCTCGGCAATCGTCGGCGTGCCCCAGGCGATCGTGACGCGCGCGAACGGCTTCGGGATGAGAAACGCGTCCCAGCTCGAAAGACGCCAGGCGCGAGAGGCGCTCGCCGCCAGCGGGATCACCGGCGCGCCGGTGCGCTGCGACACGATGAGCACTCCCGGCGCGAACGCGTGCGCGGGTCCGCGCGGTCCGTCGGGTGTGAACGCGGCGTCGCCCCCCGCCTCGACAACGCGGCACATGCCTAACAACGCACGATCGGCGCCGCGCGACGATGAGCCCCGCACGGTCTTGTAGCCTAACGACGTGGCCACGCGCGCGACGATTTCGCCATCCCCGTGTTCGCTGATCAGCACCGTGATTCCCTGCCGGCGGTGCACCCACAGGAGCGCCAGCAGCTCGCCGTGCCACAAGCAAAAGATGACTGGCTGGCCGGCCGCGCGCAGCGCGTCGAGCGGCGCGCGGTTCACGTAGCGGATGCGCCACGTCCGCGCGAGCAGGCGGAGCAGCACGCCGCCGAACCAGCTGACGAGCGCGTGCTTCCGCGCGCGCCGCGCGTCGAGCGCCGCCGCGGTCATGACGCGAGCGCCAGCGCGATCTCGGCCACGCGCGCGGCGGCACCGGGCGCCCCGAGCTTCTCGCGCACACGGGCAAGCCCGGCCACCTGCGCCGAGCGCGCCGTGCTCGTCGGGTCGAGCAGTGGTTCGAGCGCATCCGCCATCGCCGTCGGCTGCACGGCGCCCTGGAGGAACTCGGGCGCCACCGATTCGCCGGCCACGACGTTCACGAGACCGATCCGCGGGATGGTCACCACCCGCCGCGCGATGGCGTAGCTGGCGGCGCCGGTGCGGTACGCCACGACTAACGGACACCCCGCCACCGCGGCCTCGAGCGTCGAGGTGCCGCTCTTCGACAGCGCGGCATCGGCGGCGCGCCACACGGTGAACGACGAATCGTGCACCAGCGGATACGGCGACCGCGCGCCGTCGAGCGAAATGCCCGGCGCCACGCTCACCACCACCTTGAGGCCGCGCACGCGGCGTTCGAGCACCCGCGCCGTATCGAGAAACGGGCCGAGGTGCCGCGCGATTTCCTGCGCGCGGCTGCCCGGAAACAGCGCCAGCACGCGCTCCGCGTCCGTTAGGCCGAGGGCGCGGCGGGCGTCGTCGCGGGAAGGCATCGCCGCGGCCGCCCGGTCGAGCAGCGGATGCCCAACGAACGTGGCCGGCACGCCGTGCGATCGCAGCAGCGCCTCCTCGAAGGGCAGAATCACCGCCGCACGCGTCACCGTGCGCGCCAGCGCGCGCAGGCGCCCTGCACCCCACGCCCACACCTGCGGCGTGATGTAGTACAGCACCGGTACACCCGCGGCGTGCGCCGCCGTGGCCACCTTCATGTTGAAGCCCGGGTAGTCCACCAGCACGACGAGTCCGACCGCGCCCGATCGCAAACGCCGCCTGAGCGCCGACAACAGCGCGTAGTGGCGCGGCACGTGCTTGAGGACCTCGACAAAACCCATCACCGCCAGGCGGTCGGTGTGCTCGATGAGCGTGACGCCCGCGCGCTCCATGCGCGCCCCCCCGATGCCGGCGAGCGGCAGGTCGGGCGCGCGGCGGCGCAGTTCGTCGGCGACTCCGGACGCGTGCAAGTCGCCGGACGCTTCGCCGGCGACAAACAGCACTTCACGCACCGGGCGATCCCGCCAACACGGGCATCGACCGCTCGATCGCCTGCATGATGCGGAGCGCCACTTCGAGCGCCTGGCGCCCGTCCTCGCCGGTCACCAGCACCGGCTGCGTACCCTGTACCGCCGATACGAAGCTCTCGAGCTCGAGGCGCAGCGGCTCGCCTTCGGGAGCATCGAGCGGCACACGCTCCATGAAGTCCTCGAGCTGCCGCGGCGCGCTGGCCAAGGCGCTCGTGTCCAGATCGCCGCGCAGGCGATAGAACTCGCCCGTGCCCTGCGCCAGGTCTAACGAGAGATACCCGCTGCGCTGGAAGATCCGCAGCTTGCGGAACCGGTCGCGCGACACCCGGCTGGCGGTGATGTTCGCCACCGCTCCGGAGTCGAAGCCTAACCGCGCGTTGGCAATGTCCACCGATGGCGTCAACACCGGCACGCCGGCCGCCGCCAACTCGGTCACGTGGCCGCCCACCAGCGTGCGCACGAGGTCGATGTCGTGGATCATCAAGTCGAGCACCACCGCGACGTCGGAGCCGCGCGGGTTGAACGGCGCCAGCCGGTTGCTCTCGACGAACCGCGGCTCGGCGATGTGCGGGAGCGCCGCGCGAATGGCTCGGTTGAACCGCTCGACGTGTCCGGTCTGGACCAGTGCCCGGGTCGTACGCGCCGTGGCGAGCAGGTCGTCCGCTTCATCGAGCGTCGTGGTGATCGGTTTCTCGATGAGCACGTGCACGCCGCGCGTGAGCGCCTGCTTGGCCACGGCATGGTGCGCGGGTGTGGGCACCACCACGGTCACGGCGTCCACGCGGTCGAGCAGCGCCGTGAGCGACGGCGCGGCGCTGGCGCCGAGTTCCTTCTGCACCGCGGCCGCACGGGTCGCATCGATGTCGTAAAAACCCGCGAAGTCCACGTTAGGCATGTCGCGCAGCAGCCGCACGTGGTGGTAGCCCAGGCTTCCGGCGCCGATGACGCCCACCCGCGGCGCGCTCACGTCGCCACGCCGCGGCCGCTGCCGTCCACGAACGACAGGAAGTGCCGCACCTCGGGGAACATTTCGAGCTCCGCGTTCGCGCGCTCGAGAGCCTGCGACACGTTGAGCTCCGAACGAAAGAAGAGCCGGTAGGCCCGCTTCAATTCGCGGAGCACGGCCGGCTCGAAGTTGGCCCGTTGCAATCCCACGCTATTGAGCCCGTACAGCTTGATCGGATTGCCCACGGCCTTGAGGTATGGTGGAATATCCTGCGGGACCCGCGACGCGCCGCCGATGAAGCTGAACGCGCCGACTTTTACGAACTGGTGGATCGCGCACAATCCCGAAATGATCGCCCGGTCCTCGATCGTCACGTGGCCGGCGAGCTGCGTCCCGTTTGAGATGATCACGCCGTCGCCCACGTGACAATCGTGCGCGAGATGCACGTACGTCATGATGAAGCAGTTGCGCCCCACCGTCGTCTTGAGCGATTCGGCGGTTCCGCGGTTGATGGTCGCGTACTCGCGCACCACGCTGCCGTCGCCGATCTCGACGCACGTGCGCTCGCCCTTGAACTTGAGGTCTTGCGGATCGCCGCCGATCACCGAGCCGATGCCCACGCGCACGCCGTCGCCCAACCGCACGTTGCGCTCCAGCACCGCACGGGGCGACAACACGCACTCGTCGCCCAACACACACGACTCGCCGATCACCGCCCACGGGCCCACCTCGACGCCTTCGCCTAACTGGGCGTCCGGCGACACGATCGCCGTCGGGTGGATGCGCGCGCTCATCGGTCCACGACCATGGCGGCCATGTCCGCCTCGCACACGACGTCGCCATCCACCCGCGCCACGCCGCGCATCTTGCACACGCGCCCGCGAATCTGGACCATCTCGAGCTCGCACCGCAGCTGGTCGCCGGGCCGAACGGGCTTCCGCCATTTCACGTTGTCCAACGACATGAAGTACACGATCTTGTTCTCGGGATCGTCCACCGCGCCCATGAGCAGCATCCCGCCCACCTGCGCCATCGCCTCGACGATCAACACGCCCGGCATCACCGGATGCCCCGGAAAGTGTCCCTGAAAGAACGGCTCGTTCATCGTCACGTTCTTGATGCCGACGATCCGCTTCCGCGGCTCCATCTCGAGGATACGGTCCACGAGCAGAAACGGATATCGGTGCGGCAGCACCTTCATGATCTCCTCGATCCCAAGCATCCGCGATTCGCCCTCCCGGCTCGCCTGCGTGACCATCTGTTGCACCAGCGTGACCGTCCCGCGGTGACTCGGCTTGACGGCGATCACACGCGCCCGCACCCTCGCGCCGGCCAGCGCCAGATCGCCCACGCAATCCATCGTCTTGTGCCGCACGAACTCGTCGGCCCAACGGAGCTCCGCGTCGACGAGCCCCGCATCGTCCAGCACCAACGCGTTCGCCGTCGACGCACCGCGAATCAATCCCATCCGCGACAGCATCTCGACCTCGCGCACGAATCCGAACGTGCGCGCCGCCGCCAGGTCGCGCCCAAACGAATCGCGCGTGATGCAGAGGTCCAGCGTTTGACGTCCGATCAGCGGGTGCGGAAAATCGATCGTCACCTTGAGCGACAGCGACGGCGCCGGCAGCACCTCGTACGTCGACTCGCCGCACTTCACCGACATCGGCCGGGTGACGGCGAGATATTGCACCGCGCCGCCGCGGTCGGCAATCCCCGCCCTGCCTAACGCATCGAAGTACGGCGACGCGCTGCCATCCAGGATCGGCGGCTCCGGGCCATCCATGTCGATCACGACGTCGTCGATCTCGTGCGCCGCCACCGCCGCCAGCACGTGCTCCACCGTGTGCAGCGCTTGCGGCCCCGTGCCGAGCTGCGTTCGCCGGTCGCTCAGGACCGCGAAGTCGGCCCGCGCCGGAACGAGCGGCTCACCGGGCAGATCCACGCGGCGGAACACGACGCCCGTTCCCGCATCCGCCGGCCGGAACGTGAGCCGGCACGCCTGGCCGAGGTGCAGCCCGATTCCCTCGAGTGATACCGCTTCCGCTATCGAATGGCGTTGATCGCTCACGCGTCCCCGCGATCCAACAATTTCTCTATCCGGCGCAACAGACCAGACAGCTTGAACAACGCCGCATGCGCCCGCAGCTGCTCGCCGTGCGGACGCGCCGGGTAGCCCGACCACGTTTCGCCGGCCGGAATGTCGCCGAAGACGCCGGCCTGCGCCGCCAGCCGCGCACCCGCACCGATGGTGTGATGACCGCTCACGCCCACCTGTCCCGCGAGTATGCATCCGTCACCCATGTGGACGGAGCCCGCGATCCCTACCTGCGCCATGATCAAGCACAACCGTCCGATGCGCACGTTGTGCGCGACGTGTACGAGGTTGTCGATCTTGGTCCCCGCGCCGATCACCGTGTCGTCGATGCTGCCGCGGTCGATGGTCGAGTTGGCGCCGATTTCCACGTCATCGCCGATGATGCACCGGCCGACGTGCGGAATCTTCCTGTGGCCCTCGCCGCTCGGCACGTAGCCGAAGCCGTCGCAGCCCAGCCGCGACCCGGCGTGCACCCGCACCCGTTCGCCTAACACGGTGCCCGCGTACAGCGTGACGCCGTCGGCCAACCACGACCGCGCGCCGATCGTCACGCCGGCGCCGATGGTCGCGTGGCTCCCGACGACGACCTCGTCGCCTAACTGGGCGCCCTCGCCGATCACCGCGTACGGCCCGATCGCCACCGCGTCGCCTAACTGAACGCCGCGGCCGATCACCGCTGTGCGGTGCACCCCCCGCTCCCGCGGCGCCGCGGGATACAACTCGGGAAGCACCCGCAGCATGGCTTCGTGCGGCTCGCGCACCACGATCCGGCACGACGCCATCCCGGGCGCGTCGGCCAGGTCCGGCGCGACCAAAACCACGCCGGCTGCCGAGCGCTCGAACAAGGCGGCGTAGCGCTGCTGCGCGAGAAAGCTGAGATCGTCGGCGGTCGCGCGATCGAGCGGCGCCACGCCCCTGACCCTCGCCCCGCCGTCGCCCCGTACCGTGCCGCCTACCAAACGCGCGATCGCCTCGGCGGTGAGTGAAGGAGTGGCCGTCCCCTCATCGCCGAGGCGAGCTCGCGTCACGTCGTTGGGCATTACGGCCGGCTGGAGTCCGGCCGAGCTGCGCCGAGCGGCTTGTTCGCTGGACCGGCGGGCGGCTTCTGAGGCGTCGTCGAAATCGGTCCGGCCGCCTTGAGTCGCTGGATTACCTTGGCGGTGATGTCGAGCGACGAATCGGCCGCGACCACCACGCCCGCCTGATTGCCGGCGTCGAACACCATCGCGTAGCCGTCCTCGCTGCGGATCTGCTCGATCACCTTGTTGATGTTCTGCATGATCGGACGCATGAGCTCGGCTTGCCGCTGCTGCGCCTGCTGCTCGAGCTGCTGCACGCGCTGCTGGTACGCGCTCTCTTTCGCCTGGATGTCCTTCTGACGCGTCGCCTTCGCCGTCGCGCTCAGCGTCGGCTCGGCCTTGTTGTAGGCGGACACGAGTGCGTTGAGCGAGTCGCTCATCTTCTGCACTTCGGCGCGATAGCCTTCCATCTCCTTTTGCATCTGCGCTTCGGCATCGCTGCGACCGGGCACTTCGGCCAGAATCTTCTGCGAGTTCACGTACGCGATTTTCTGCGTGGCGGCGCTCGATGACGAGGTCGTGGGTGGTGTCACGACCCCGCCCTGCGCCAACACAGGTGCGGCCATGAGGGTGGAGATTGCCAGCGCTGACAGCGCGGCATGAACAAACGAACGCATTGTGACTCCGGTTAGAAAATTTGTCCGAGCTTGAAGTGCAGCATCCACTTCGGGTCCGGGCGCCCGTTGATGTCGACGCGGTCGAACCCATACGCCCAATCGAGGCCAAGCGGCCCCAGAGGCGTCACGATGGCTACACCGATCCCGGCACCGCGGAACAGGCGCGTCGGGTCGAAGTCGCGCGGCGAATCGTACACGTTGCCGGCGTCGTAGAAGAGGTCCGAGTACAACATCGAATTGAAGCGAACGCCGAGCTCGGCCGTCGTGCTGAAGAAGGCGTTGCCGAAGGACTGAACGGTGGCGTTGCTGTTCGTTCCCGGGACGAATCCAGCAGGGGTGATCGAAAATTCCTCGTAACCGCGCAGTTGTTCGCCATACTGCGTGCCGCCCATGGCGAACTTCTGTGAATAGAAGAAAGGCCCTGCGTTGCCAAACAGCATACCAGCACGGGCCGTGAGCCCGAACACCAGCTTCATGGATTGCGAGCCGATCTGCTGGCCGCCGAACGTGGCCAGCGTGGAGTAGTTACGCAACTCCGTGGTATAGCGCTGGAAACTGGACGTCCCCCCTAGCGGACCCCCGTTGAACTGCGCGTCGATCTCGCGCAGGGAGCCAGCCGACGCAAACGGCAGGTCGATCCGGTTGTCGTGCGTCAACTGCAAGCCGACCGTCGACCTGAAGTGCCGACGCGTGTCGATCAGCGTGTCGCGCGTCGCCAAACCACCCGTGAATCGCACTGCCTCGCCGCCATACGACACGAAGAGGCGCGTGAACGGCGACCCGTGAACGGGGAAACCCAGCTGCAGCGATCCGCCCGACGCCTGACTCTGGCCGAGGTCGGCGATCAGGTACCGCGAGTACGTGCTATACGCCGTAGCCGTCCCCGAAATCCTCGTTTGACGGACGGCCGGATCCGTGTAGCTCAGCTGGAAGTCGTTCACGTACTTGCCGTACTGCCACTGTACCGACGCTTTCTTGCAGAGGCCGAACAGATTCGGCTGATCGAGGCCGATGAAGCCGCCCAACCCGGTGCCTTCGCCGACAGACGCGCCGAAATTGACGCTCCCCGTGTGCTTCTCCTTCACGTGGAACACGACGTCCACGTCGCCCTTGTCGTTCGCCCGCGGAGTCTCGGGCGGCGGCAACGGGGACTCGAAGAAGCCGAGGTTCTGGATGTTCTGATAGCTGCGGATCAGGCGGTCCTGGCTGAACACATCGCCGGGCACGATGACTAACGCATCGCGGATGCACTGGTCGGACGTGTAGTCGTTGCCCGCGATGTCGATGCGATTGATCGTCGCCGGCGTCCCCTCCGCAATCTCCCAACGGAGGTTGACCGTCGGCACCGAGTCCTTGCTCATCGTGCGCTCCACCACGGGGCGGATCTGCGCGTAGATGTAGCCCTCGTTCGCGTACGCGGTGCGCAGCTTTTCCGTGGCGTCGTCCCAGGCCGCGGCATCGAAGGTGTTCTGGTCGCTGGCGCTGCCGCCGAATATCCCCTTGACCTTCTCGCCTAACGAAGGCGACCGCGGCGTGAAGGGATAGAAGCGATCAATGTCGGAGGTCGAGAAGTGCCGGTTGCCCACCACCTCGAACGAGCCGACACGATACTGCGGGCCTTCCTTCACCTGCACCTGGACCAACGCTTTCCCGTTCTGCTTGTCGACGAGCAGCGTGTCCTTCTGAACCTGGAAGTCGATGAATCCGTTTTCCTGGTACAGCTTGGGGATGCGGTCGTTGACGTCCGTCTGGAATTTGTCCTCGTCGAACTCGCCCTTGTTCCAGAACCAGAAGCCCTCGGGCTTCGTTTTCATGGCGCTGACCACTTCGCTTGGCTTGAGCTTGCGGCCGCCTTCGATCTCGACGCCGGAGACGGCGAGCCGCCGTCCCTCGTTCACCTTGAAGGTGATGTTGGTGAAGCCGTTGGAGACCGTGCTCTCGGGCTGCACGCTGGCCAAATAGTATCCCTTCGCCTCGTACATGGAGTCGATGCGCTCGACGGCCCGCGCGACTAACGAAGGGTCGATCGGCTTGCCCGACAGCAGCTCGATCTTGTCGCGTAGCGCGCCCTCGCCGATTACGTCCTCGCCTTCCACCGAGAAATGCCCGAGCAGCGGCCGTTCGACCACGTTGAACACCGCCGACGCATGGCCGTTTGTGCCCACCTCGCAACCCATCTGAACGGAGCTGAATTGCCCCGTCGCATAGAGGTTGCGTATCGCACGCTGGAGCACGCGGAAGTTGAGAGTGTCGCCCTTGGTGATCCCGATATCCGAGAGCACGGTCGGAGTAGTGACGCGGCTGTTGCCTCGGATGATCACGGAGTCGGGGGTCGCGCACGGGCCTGAGGCCTGCGCGCCTACCCCGGTCGTCACCGTGAGGAAGGCGATCGGGAGGACCAGTCGTCGAAGCATGGCCTATAAGATACACACGAAACGGCGGAATGACGCGCCCCAATCTGGGGAAGCAGCTTCGCTGGGGGAATGATGAAAAAAAGCGAGGGAAGCGGGCGACCGCCCCCTTCCCTCAGCGTCAGCGCTTCCCACAGCGAAGCGCTTCCCCCAGAGCGCGCCAGCGCGCGCTTCCCCCGATTACGTCGTCGTCTTGCTCAGGACCTTGAAATCGAGCTTCGACCCGTCCGCCGATACGTCCACCTCGACTTCATCGCCCTTCGCAAAATCTCCGATCAAAATCTTCTCTGACAACGGATCCTCGACGTACTTCTGGATCGCCCGCTTGAGCGGACGCGCTCCGAAGTGTTCGTCGTATCCGTGCGTGGCCAGGAAGTCGTTCGCGGGAGCGGACAGCTTGAGCGTGATCTCCTCGTCCGACAGGCGCCGCTGCACCTCGCGGAGCAGAATCCCGACGATCTGCGAAATGTGGTCCTTGTTGAGCGGATGGAACACGATCACGTCGTCCAACCGGTTCAGGAACTCCGGATTGAAGACCCGTTGGATCTCCTCCTTCACCTTCTCCTGAATGCGATCGAAGTTCTCGCGATCGTCTGGCGCCGCGAAGCCCAAGCCTTTGCTCTTGGTGATGTCGCGCGCACCCACGTTGGACGTCATGATCACGACCGTGTTCTTGAAGTCGATCACGCGACCATAGTTGTCCGTGAGGTGCCCTTCGTCCAACACCTGGAGCAGAATGTTGAACACGTCCGGGTGCGCCTTCTCGATCTCGTCGAGCAGCACGACGCTATACGGCTTGCGGCGCACCGCCTTGGTGAGCGTGCCCGAGTCCTCGTAGCCGACGTATCCCGGAGGCGCGCCGATGAGCCGGCTCACGGAGAACTTCTCCATGTACTCGCTCATGTCGACGCGAATGAGGGCCTGCGTATCGGCGAACAGGAACTTCGCCAGCGCCCGCGCCAACTCGGTTTTGCCGACGCCCGTTGGGCCGGAGAATATGAACGATCCGATCGGACGCGCCGGATCCTTGAGACCCGCGCGGCTCCGGCGGATGGAGCGCGACAATGCTTTGATTGCCTCGTCCTGCCCAACGACCGACGCGTGGAGCTCGTCCTCCATGCGCAACAGCCGGGCGCTCTCGGCCTCTTGGAGGCGCGTCACCGGGATGCCGGTCCACCGGCTCACGATGAACGAGATTTCCTCTTCGCCTAACACAGGCCGGAAGGACTGGCGGTGTTTCTCCCACTCCTCGCCCTTGCGGCGGATCTCGCCCTGGAGCTCGCGCTCTTTGTCGCGCAAGGCCGCCGCGCGCTCGAAGTTCTGATCGCGCACCGCCGCTTCCTTCTCGACGTTCACTTCCTCGAGCTTCGCCTTGAGCTCCGCCACTTCGGGCGGCGGCGCCTGGGCCGCGAGACGCGCCCGCGCGCCCGCTTCGTCGATCACGTCGATCGCCTTGTCGGGCAGGAACCGGTCGGTGATGTAGCGCTCCGAAAGCTTCGACGCCGTCACCAGCGTCGTATCGGGGATCGTCACGTGGTGGTGATCCTCGTACTTCTTGCGCAGACCACGCAGGATCTCTACGGTCTCCTCCACCGAAGGTGGATCGACGATCACCGTCTGGAAACGCCGCTCGAGCGCGCCGTCTTTCTCGATGTATTTGCGGTACTCGTTCAGCGTGGACGCGCCGACGCACTGCAGCTCGCCGCGCGCGAGCGCGGGCTTGAGCATGTTGCTCGCGTCGATCGCGCCTTCGGCCGCGCCCGCGCCGACCAACGTGTGCAACTCGTCGATGAACAAGATGATGTTCTTGTTCTGGGCGATCTCGTTCATCACCGCCTTGAGCCGCTCCTCGAACTGGCCGCGATACTTGGTGCCGGCGATCACCGCCGCCATGTCTAACGCAAGCACGCGATGGTCGCGCAGCGACTCCGGGCACTCGCCGTTGGCGATGAGTTGGGCGAGCCCCTCGACGATGGCCGTTTTGCCAACGCCGGGTTCGCCGATCAGCACCGGGTTGTTCTTTTTGCGGCGCGTCAGGACTTCCATGACGCGCTGGATTTCTTTCGCACGGCCGATGGTCGGGTCGAGTTGACCCTCGCCCGCCAGCTGCGTGAGGTCGCGGCAGAAGTGGTCGAGTGCCGGCGTCTTGGACTTCTTTTCACCCTTGGCCTGCTGCGGGGCCGGCGGGCTGCCGGCCTGAGCCGTGGCACCTCCAGCCGGCATCTCCGTGCCAAGCAGGCGAAGCGTTTCCGCCCTGGCCGCGTCCAGATTGACGCCTGTATCGGTTAGTACCTGTGCCGCGATGCCCTTCTCCTCCCGTAACAAACCGAGCAGGAGGTGCTCCGTACCCACATAACTGTGGTTCAGCTCCCTCGCCTCGCTCATGGCGAGCTCGAGTACCTTCTTGGCTCGCGACGTGTAGGGGAGGTCGGGCCCGGTGGTCTGCGCTGCTTTTCCTTTCTTGACCGTCTCCTCGATCTTCTGCTGAATCTCGTCGAGATCCACGCTCAAATTCTGGAGAACGGCCGCAGCAACACCCTCACCCTCCCGGATGAGGCCAAGCAGGATGTGCTCAGTCCCCACGTACTCGTGGTGGAGACGCGCGGCTTCCTCGCGAGCCATCGCGAGAACTTTTCGCACACGCTCAGTGAAGTTGTAGCCGTTCATAGGTCCCTCAGTGCCGGACAGCCCTGCGTCGGGTCAGCCGTTCGTCCCTGCCTCTTCTGCCAGCAACTGTCGCACATATCGTGCGCGGACGAGATTTGCCTCACTATCCGTGAGCGCTCTCCCCTCGGCCTGTGCCAGATGCGCAGATTGGGAAAAAATCAGGAGCTTGTTGAGGGTGTATACACTGAGGCCGGTGATCAGTTTCAATCCAACGGCCAGTCGTACGCCACTGAGGTAACTCATCGCCTCGTCGAACGTGAGGCTTCGTGCGTACCGGAGGGTGCCGTAAGCTCGCCAGAGCTTGTCTTCAATAATATAACCGGCGTCGCGAAGCAATACACGTCGCGCATCCTCTTCGCGAGAAATCACCGTGCGCAGCACATACATCAGCTGGTCGATGATTTCTTCCTCCGACCGCCCCAGCGTCGTCTGATTGGAAATCTGAAAGAAATTTCCGACGACTTCGCTCCCCTCACCGTACAACCCTCGGTACGTCAATCCCATCTGCTGCAAACCGGCTAACGTCTTCGAAATCTCTTTTGTCGCGTTGAGCCCCGGTAGATGAATCATCACCGACGCCCGCATTCCGGTTCCCGTGTTCGTTGGACAGGAAGTGAGAAACCCGAACTCCTGGTGGTAGGCGAAGGGTATCGTCGCGCCCAGCTCCTCGTCGATCCGCTCGAGCGCGGCGTACGCTTCGGAAAGGGCGAAGCCCGAGCGCAGCGCCTGCAGTCGGAGATGATCCTCTTCATTTACCATGACGCCTGTCCCTGCCCCAAGAAACACGGCGGCCCCCGAGCGCACCGGATGCTGCGGATCCAACCCCGCCAGTTCCCGGCTCACCAGATGTCGTTCGTGCAGCAGGAGCCGGTCATCGGTCGCGAGATCATCCACCCGCACCATGACGTGATGCTGGAGACTCGGCGCCGTGCTAACGGCCTCGCGCACGCGAGACAACACGCGCAGCCGCTCACCGTCGCGGGCCCGGCCCGGGAACGCAAATCCCTCGAGATTGCGCGCGAGACGGATGCGCGTGGACAATACGATGCCGGCGTGATCGCCGGACGCATCCAGCCAACTCACACCGCCATCGGGAAGCAGCGACAGGTCCAACGTCATTCCAACACCTTGATTTGATCGCGGAGACGCGCGGCCTCCTCGAACTGTTCCTGCTCCACGGCGCGCCGCAACCGGTCGCGCAACTCGGCCAACACGGTCGCGCCTTCTTCGACCAACGGAACCGGCGGTTGATACCGCTTGCCGACGTGCTTCGAGTTGCCGTGGATGCGCCGCAGCCAATCGCGCAGCGTCGCCTCGAAGGTCGCGTAGCAGTACGGACAGCCTAACCGGCCGGTGCTCCGGAAATCGCGCAGCGTACCAGAGCAGAACCCGCAGCGCCCGCTGTCGTGCGGCGACGCCGGCAGCTGCTTGTGCAGCGCGCCGATGAAATCGGCCAACGGCTGCTTGGGCTGCGTGATGTGCGTCTCGATCCCGCGCTCCACCGCGCAGCGCTCACAGAGATGCTCCTCCGTCACCACGCCGTCCGCGTTAGACCGCGTCAGCGTCACCACCGAGTCGCGTTCCTTGCAGCTGTCGCACAACATCAGGCTACGACCTCTCGCACATCCGTCGCGCGCAGGCGGCCGCTCTCCAACAACAGCGCGCGATCGGCACGCGCCGCCAATGCACGATTGTGAGTGACCACGACCATCGCGATCTCGAGTTGCCGCACGAGCCGCACGAACTGCTCGTGCAACCGCTCTGCGTTCATGTTGTCGAGATTGCCCGACGGCTCGTCGGCCAACACCACCTTGGGATCGATGGCTAACGCACGCGCCACCGCCGTCCGCTGCTGCTCGCCGCCCGACAGCTCCGACGGCCGGTGCGTCATCCGCCCCTCGAGACCGACGCGAGCCAGCAACTCCTCCGCCCGCGACCGCGCCTTCCGCACGTCCCATCCACCAATCCGCAGCGGCATCATCACGTTCTCGAGCGCCGAGAACTCCCGCAGCAGATGGTGGAACTGGAACACGAACCCGACCTTCTGGTTCCGCACGCCGGCCAGTGCTTCATCGGTCAGACCGTGCAGCGGCTCGCCATCCAGCACCACGAATCCCCGCGTTGGGCGATCCAGTCCGCCCAACAGATGCAGCAACGTGCTCTTCCCCGCACCACTCGCTCCGACGATTGCCACCATCTCGCCACGCGACACATCGAGATCGACGCCATCGAGCACGCGGACCGGCGTTCCATCACCACCCACGTACGATTTCGACAGGTCTCTCGCTTCGATGATGCTCATTCGTGTCGGATCGCTTCCACCGGATAAAGACTGGCCGCCTGCAAAGACGGGTAGAGCGTCGCCAGCATGGCGATCGCGATGCTCGCAAAGACGATCCAGAGCACATCCAACGGCTGAATCGACACCGGCAGATGGTCGATGAAATATACGCTGGGATCGAGGGCGATGAGCTTGAAGTGATCGATCACGACGCCGACCGTCACGCCGAGTACGAGCCCGATACCCGTGCCCACGAGACCGATCACGAGACCCTGCATGAGGAAAACACGAAGCACCGCCGCCGACCGCAATCCCATCGCTTTCAAGATCCCTATCTCTCGCGTCTTGTCCGTCACAACCATTGTGAGGGTGCTCACAATGTTGAACGCCGCGACGACCACGATCAGCAACAAGATCACGCCCATCGCCAGCTTCTCCAGCTTGAGCGCATGGAACAACGACGAATTCTGCTGCTGCCAATCGACGACCCGATACGGATAGCCGAGCATCGTGCTGATCCGCTCACCGATCACGCCCGCCGTCTCGCGCGACGTCGTCCGGGCCTCGAGGCCTGTGACCGCGTCGCCCAAGTCCGCGAACTGCTGCGCGGCGGGGAGCGAGATGTAAATGTACGAGTCGTCGTACTCGAACATCCCCGTCTCGAAGATTCCCGTCACCTGAAACTGATACGTCCGCGGCACGACCATGCCGACCGACGCACTGAACTTGGATCCGGCGGGCGAAATGATCGTGAAGAAATCTCCCACACTGAGGTCGAGGCGATTGGCGAGACTCGAGCCCAACACGGCGCCGCGCCCGGTGCCGTCGTCGCTCGCGAACCGGAAATCGCCCTTGAGCGCCTTTTGCCGAATGGTCGTGATCTGCGGAACGCCCCGCCCTTCGGGCTCGATGCCTTCGACCTGCACGGCGGCCGGATAATTGTGCCCGGCCTGCGCGAGACCTTGCGTTAGGACAAACGGCGCGACCGCCACCACGCCCGGCTCGTGCACCACGCGCGCCAACGCATCGCGCCACTTCGGCATGATGAGGTCGTCGCCGAACGTGAGGACGCGCAAATCAGGACTGCCCACGAGAATCTTGTCGCGCAAATCCGTCTGCATGCCGGTCATCACGCCGTTGATCACGATCAACGCGCTCACGCCGACGAGCACGCCGCCGATGGCGATCGCGCTGATGAACGAGAACAGGCGCGACCCACCGCGCGTTCTCAGGTACCGCCACGCAATGCCGAGCTCGAGCCGGTTCATTCGGGACGCATCGTCGGAAAGAGAATCACGTCGCGGATATGCGCCGTGCCGGTGAGATACATGAACAGACGATCGATGCCGATG
>Ga0209168_10001010_pt1 | contig 23741 bp, 21 predicted proteins | sample Coa_R1_FD_187156 | JGI IMG/M metagenome (GOLD analysis project Ga0209168, IMG submission 187156) | Surface soil microbial communities from Centralia Pennsylvania, which are recovering from an underground coalmine fire - Coalmine... | ecosystem: Environmental > Terrestrial > Soil > Unclassified ...
TGCAATGCTTAGCCGAGAATACGTCAAAAAGGGCCAAACTCCAGGGGCGGGTTAGCAACCCGCCGCAGGTTAGCAACCTGCATCACACACACAAGCCTGCCAAGTGGTTCAAGATCGACGGGGAGATGCCTCGGCATCGGAATGAGGTCGATTCGCAAGCGCTATACTCGGGGCAGGTAGCCCATCTTCCAATCCAGCGTTACGGCCATGTCCATGGCACTACCGCACGGGGTGGGGCTTGGCTTGGGGGGTTGCATGATCATTCCTGGTTTTGCGCTCAAGAAGCTTTACACTGTCGGAAGTCTGCAGAATTCCAACGGGGGCGCACAGTTCGCACTCAAGAACCGGTTGAGCGATGTTGAGGTGGTGGGTGTGCGCGGGATCGCGATCGATGGGAAGGCGTTGCCGCTCGATCGCGTGCGGTTCGATCTCGCGGATGGCCGGGAGTTGACCCCGAGCCAGGTCGATCCTTCGCATCCTTTAGCGTTTCCGTTGCGCGCGGTGGTCACGGTGCGGACCAGCGAGCCGCTGCGGGTCGTCCCGAAACACGAGATTCAAATCGCTTTTGATACGAAGCCGTTCGGGAAGATCGAATTCAAGGTGGAGGACGCGGCTGCGTCCCAAGACGTACGGCAGGAGTTTCGAATCCCGCGGGATGACGCGGACGATTACCGGCCGGAGGCGATTCAGAAACGGCAGGCGCTCGTCGAGCAATGGAGCGGGACCAGGCCCGAACACCTGTTTCGTTACTCGTTCGATCCTCACCGGGCGAAAGGGAATTGCGAGAACTTCACGGGCGTTGCGCAGGTTCCGGTCGGATTCGCCGGGCCGCTTCTGATTCATGGCGAGCACGCGGACGGCGAGTTTCTGATTCCGCTGGCGACATCGGAAGGGACTTTGGTCGCGAGCTACAACCGGGGGATGAAGGTCCTGCGGCTGTCCGGCGGCGTGCGCGCTACCGTGATGGCCGACGCCATGCAGCGCGCTCCGGTCTTCGTTTTCCGCGACGCTCGTTATGCGCGGGATTTTGTGCTGTGGATCGACAGGAATCTCGCCACCATCCGGCGTGAAGCGGAGCAGACTTCAAGCGTCGTCAAGCTGCAGTACATTGATCCGTACGTCGCGAATAAGTTTGTTTATCTGAGATTCAATTTCACGACCGGTGACGCGGCGGGGCAGAACATGGTGGGCCGCGCCACGTTCGCCGCGTGCAACTGGATTTTGGAGCAGTTCGAGGGCATTACCGATTTCTTCCTGGAATCGAATTTCGCCACAGACAAGAAGGCGTCGCAGGTGAATATTCTTCGCACTCGAGGAAAGCGCGTCACCGCGGAGGCGACGATCACGCGCGATGTGCTGGTCGAGTACCTGCGGGTGGAACCGGAGAAGCTGGCGTATCACTATGGGGTCGCGAACGTGGGGGCGTTTCTGTCGGGCGCCAATAATAATGGGGCGCAGTCGGCGAACGGCATTTGCGCGATGTTCATTGCTACGGGGCAGGACGTGGCGAACGTTGCGGAGTCGTCGGCCGGGGTACTTTACGCCGAGGTCACGCCGGGTGGGGATTTGTACATTTCGTTTACAATTCCGTCGTTGATTGTGGGCACATACGGCGGCGGTACGGCTCTGGCGACCCAGCGTGAGTGTTTGGAGTTGCTGGGGTGCTATGGGAAGGGGAAGGTGAATCGGCTGGCGGAAATTGTCGCGGGCGTTGCCCTGGCGGGGGAGGTTTCGCTGGGTGCGGCCATCTCGTCGTCCGATTGGGTGTCGAGTCACGAGAAGATGGGGCGGAACCGGTAACGGTTTACCGCCTGAAAGGCAGCGCTATCAACCTGCAACCGACCTACATGCCGTAGCGTCAAATGAAGCGAGCCCGGAAGCGCAGGGCAGCCGGCCAACCAACACCAACACTCTTGGCTGCCTTTGCCTTCGGGTGATGGTTACCCTCGAAAATCCGGCGCGACCGCAACACGGTGCAGTTCGTTGTGGTCGAGCCAGTTCAACGAACAGTTCTCACAGGAATCAATCACGATGTTGCCGGGACCGCCGTAGGGATGCGCGTCCATCGTTTGGCCACAACCGGGGCATGAGATTCGCCGATTCAGATCAGCACGGTTCGGTGGTGGATATTGAACATTCGATACACCTCGGGAAAGCCGTAGGTCTTCGACCACCGCGAGAAACTCCTCCATATCGATGAGCATGCCGCGGCAGCGCTCGCAGTATTCGAGCGGGTAGCGATTGATGGCGGCTTGGGACAGGGGTTCGCGGCAAAGCGGGCAGGAACGCTTTGAGGGGCCGAAGACACGTACGCCTTCATCGTTGGGCTCGGGGACATAGACGCTGTCGCAGTAGCTGCAGGTCAGGCACGCTTTGTCGGGGTCCCAGCGCATAGCGGCCCCGCAGCTCGGACAGTTCATGAGCGGCGCAGGCTGCGGAGGAGACGCGCCATTTCAACGGCACTCAAGGCGGCGTCGAAGCCTTTGTTGCCGGCTTTGGCTCCGGCGCGATCGATGGCTTGTTCCACCGTGTTCGTGGTGAGCACTCCGAAGGCGACCGGAATACCGGTTTCGAGCGTGATCTCGCTGAGGCGGCGTGCACATTCGCCGGCGACGTAGTCGAAGTGCGGAGTTTCGCCTCGGATGACGGCTCCCAGGGCGAGGATCGCGTCGTGGCGTTTCTGATCGGCGAGGGTTTTTACCACCAGTGGCAATTCCCAGGAACCGGGAGCCTTCACCACTTCGATGTCGGTTTCCGCGCAGCCGGTGCGCCGCAGGGCGGACAGGGCACCTTCCAGGAGCTTATCGGTGATAAAGCTGTTGAATCTTGCCACGACAATGGCAAACTTCAGGCCCTGCGCATCGAGATTTCCTTCGATCATCTCGGCCATATGGGATAATTGGATTTTCAGCCCCATTCTACCGCATGGATCCCAGCTTCATCCGTAACTTCTCCATCATTGCGCACATAGACCATGGGAAGTCGACACTTGCGGATCGGCTGCTCGAAGTGACCGGTGCTTTATCGCAACGCGAAATGATGGAGCAGGTGCTCGACACGATGGACCTGGAGCGCGAGCGCGGGATCACGATCAAGGCGCATGCCGTCCGATTGAACTACAAGGCTGACGATGGGAATCTGTATCAGCTCAACCTGATCGACACGCCGGGGCACGTCGATTTCACGTACGAGGTGTCGCGCAGTCTGCAGGCCTGCGAGGGGGCTCTGCTGGTGGTGGACGCTTCGCAGGGCGTGGAGGCGCAGACGCTGGCCAACACGTACCTGGCGCTGCACCACAACCTGGAGATCATTCCGGTAATTAACAAGATCGACCTGCCGTCGGCGGAGCCGGACCGGATTCGGGAACAGATTGAGCAGGTGATCGGGCTTCCGGCGCAGGACGCGATTCTGGTCAGCGCCAAGCAGGGTACCGGCGTGAAGGATGTGCTGGAGGCGATCGTTCACCTGGTTCCTCCGCCGAAGGGTTTACTGGATGCTCCGCTAAGGGCTTTAATCTTTGACTCCTGGTTCGACCCCTACCGTGGCGTGATCATTCTGGCTCGTATCATCGATGGGCGGTTGACCAAGGGGCAGAGGATCAAGCTGTGGTCGAACGGGAAGACGTTCGAGGTAGAAGGGCTGGGCTATCAGTCGCCGAAGCCGATTCCCTGCGAAGAACTGTCGGCTGGCGAGGTGGGCTTCCTTTTCGCCACGATTAAGACGGTTTCGGATGCGCTGATCGGCGATACCATCACCGATGCGGCCAATCCTGCGACCGAGGCGCTGCCGGGGTTTGAAGAAGCCAAGCCGATGGTGTTCGCCGGGCTTTACCCGGTGGAAAGCCATGAGCACGGACGCTTGCGCGATGCCCTGGAGAAGCTGCGGCTGAATGACGCTGCATTCAACTTCGAGCCGGAGAATTCGGTGGCGCTGGGATTCGGATTCCGGTGCGGGTTCCTGGGCCTGCTGCATTTGGAGATCGTGCAGGAACGGCTGGAGCGCGAGTTCGAGATCGACCTGATCACGACGGCTCCGGGTGTGCGGTATCGGATTACAAAGCTCGATGGCGAGGTCGTGGCGGTCGATAATCCGACCAAGTTCCCGAATCCAGCGGAGACCAAGCAGATCGAGGAGCCGATCATCGACGCGACTGTAATCACGCGCGAGGAGTACGTCGGGGAGATCCTGAAGCTCCTCGAAGAGAAGCGGGGGACGCAGAGGAAGTTTGAGTACATCGGCAGCGGGCGCGTCCTGCTGCATTACGAATTGCCCCTCAATGAGATTGTGCTGGATTTCTACGACCGGCTGAAGTCGGCGTCGCGCGGATATGCGTCGCTCGATTATCACCTCGCCGGGCACCGTGTTTCACCGATGGTGAAGCTCGACGTGCTGGTGGCGGGCGATCCGGTGGATGCGCTATCGATGATCGTGCACCGCGATTTCGCTTACGATCGTGGGAAGGACTTGATCGACCGGCTTCGGAAGCTGATTCCGCGGCAGATGTTCGAGGTCGCGCTGCAGGCGGCGATCGGAAACAAGGTGATTGCGCGTGAGAACATTCCCGCCATGCGCAAGAACGTGCTTGCAAAGTGCTATGGCGGCGATATTTCGCGCAAGCGGAAGCTGTTGGAAAAGCAGAAGGAAGGCAAGCGGCGGATGAAGCGTGTGGGTCGCGTGGAGATTCCGCAGGAGGCTTTCCTGGCGGTGCTGAAGGTCGGGCCGGAGAGCGATTAACGCCTTACGCCGCAAGGCATCGTTCGCCAGGGCGGAAATTCACCCTCGATTTTCACTGGCCTCCAAAGGCAGGAAAGCCTCGCAATCCAGTGCGGGATGCAGAGAATCGGAAGCTGGGTAAAACCTCTCTATTGGATGTTCAGGCTTTCCGCGCCGATAATCCGCTTGCTGGTGTGCTCCTGAATAAACACAACGGCCTTGACATTCTCTCGCTTCCACTCGTTCGGGAATTTGAGAGTGGGCTGAAGACCGATGCTGTCCTGTTTGCCGGGATCCATTTGGCCGATGACGCCGAAGCTTCGCACCACCGAGGCATGGCGCAACCGATGCCCTGCATTCTCACCGCGCGGAACGTCTGAGGAGAGGTTGTCCTCTGTCATGGCGAGATAGATGTCGAGTTGTTGACCGCCCTTTTTGCCGTTGATCCGGATCGGCGGCAGATCGGAAATGTTTACGGCGAGGTCGGTCAACTCGTTGTTTTTCCGGTTTGGCAGCAGGTGCAGGCGCACGGTGGCCATTGGCTCCAAGGCTGCTCGCTGAATTTCAGAGGTCGCGCGTCCTCCGGAATTTCCGACGAATTCCACCCGTCCGTTGATGATCATTTGGGGTGTGTAGACGCTATCGACTTTAAATGCGGCGGCGTATTCATTCTGGCGGGCGCTGTAGAGAGCTGACGAGAAGGGGTCGGTCCAGCCGAGGTGGTTCCAGTAATCGACGTGCTCCTCGAGCGCGATCACACGGGCGTTAGAGATGTTCTGGTTGTGTTGCAGGCGCGCGAGGAGGTCGTCGGCGGGCGGACAGCTCGAGCAACCCTCGCTGGTAAAGAGTTCAACGATAACAGGCGATCGAGTATCGCCGGAACCTGCCCATAATAATGGGACAAAACACAGATACAGCGAGAACTTTTTCATGCGACCTCGTTCCCAGACTACCAGTGTTTGACGGAGTGTTGGGTGCAGGCGTGCAGGTTAGTTGCCCTTCGCGCGATTAAACTCGGCCCAGTTGGAGGCAACGCGAGCTGACTGTCGCGTTGCCGACATATCGAGAAACCTCTGGTGATCTGTTTTGTATGCGGATTCGAGGAGCGGGGCGGCTTCGGCGGTTTGCCCCTGTTTCCAGAGCGTCCAACCCAGGGCCGCCTGCACCCGCGCAGTGAGGGGATGGTCGGGAGGCAGGGTGGAGCGACAGATTTCCAATGCCTCCTGGGCCAGGACCTGCGCCTGCGACCAATGGCCCTCGGCGGCCTCGATCTCCGAAAGAACAACGTGGGATTCGGACAATAAGGGGCTGGAATGGCCTAACGATAACTGGAACATCTTGTCGGCGCGATCCGCTTCCATGCCGGCGGCCGCGTAATCGGCTCGTGCGGCGTCCGCTTCGGCGAGGCTCAACCAACTCTCGGCAATACGGAGGTTTCCCGGCGGCAGTGTCTTCTGACGCGCAGCCAGGACTTCATCAAACAGTTTTCGGGCTTTGGCGGGGTCTCCAGTTTCGAAAGTGTCTTTGCCGAGCACCTGCTTCGCGGCCATGGGATCGGGAATCTGTTTTGCGACTTGCGCGGACTCCGCTGATTTTCCGGCGGCATTCAGGACCCGGGCCAGGGTGAGGGCATCCTGGGCGTTTCGTGCCGCTTGCTCGGCTTCGTCGAAGCGTCCCAGTCCCGCCAGCGCCAAGGCGAGATTTGGGCCGCCGTGCGTGCGGGCCAACGCCTCAGCTTTTGCGTATTTGCCTTCCTGCAGGTAGACGGATTCCAGATTGGCCGCTGTGCTCAGGGTTTCGGCTTCCAAGAGCTTCCCTTCTTCGGCAAGCAGCGAGCCCAGGGCGGCGAGCGTCGAGGCGTTGCGTTGGACGCGGAGGGCGTCGCGATAGAGTTTCTCGGCGTCGCTCCAGTGAGTCTGGCGGACGTGGTTAGCGGCTAACAACGATAGGCTAGTGGCGAGATCGGCGTCTTCGCGGTGCAGGGTATTACGCCGCAGATCGACAGCCTCAGTCAGCAGCCGGTTTGCCTCGTCCAGCGCGCCGAGCCGCGTGTAGATGCCTCCGACGGTGTCTAGCAGATAAGCGCGGGCGTCCGGGGAGTCCTTTAGAGAGGCTTCGATGCGCGGGAGATTGCGATCGAGAATCTCGCGCGCGTGCGGGTCGTCAGGATCAAAAACGCCGGCGAGGAAATCAGAGGCCTGCTTTGCGGCCTTCGCTTCATTTTCGGCCTGGCGGGTACGAATGGCCAGCCAAGCCAGCGCGGCGGCAACGAGCAGAAGTGCGACAATCCCGGCGCCAACTCCTGCGATGACTGCGAATCGAGAGCGAGGTTGGGCCGGAGGACTCGGCTTTAGGGCGGCCGCCTGGCGAATGGCCGAATGCATGAATGTGCCGGAATCGGAGTCGATTGCCGCCAGCAGGGACTCGGCACGCGCACGCAATTGCGGCTGTGCAGCACAAGCACGGTCAAGATAAGCGGAACGCTCCTCGCCCGGCAGGTCTGCGGCGCGATCGACGATGTCCTGCAGGACGGTCCACTCGGCCGGCGTCAGGGCGGTTTTCATTCGCCGTTTTGCGATTGCAGGCTATCTTTGATCCACGCGCGGGCCATGCGCAATTCCCGCTTGATCGTGGGTTCGGAAAGGCCGAGGATTTTCGCTGTTTCGGTATTGGAAAGTCCGCCGAAATAGGTCAGCTCCACGATCCGGACTTTGCGAGGATCGACTTTCGCGAGCTCCGTCAGCGCCTCGTCGATTTCGAGGATGGAGGCATCGGGGTTCGCTGAGACGGCCAGCGCTTCGTCGAAGTCGGCACGGGCCACGCCACCGCCTCGGCGCTGCCGCTTGTGATGCTTGGCGTAATCCACGAGAACGCGGCGCATGGCGGTGGAGGCTACGGCGAAGAAATGGACTCGGTCCTGATAGTCGATGGAGGCGTCGGCAATTTTCAGGTAGGCTTCGTTCACGAGAGCGGTGGCGGCAAGAGTGTGACCGGGACGCTCGTGACGCAAGTGGCTGGCGGCGAGACTACGGAGACGGTCGTAAACCAGGGGCATGAGTTCTTCGCCCGCGGACGCATCGCCCGATCCCCAGGACCGCAAGAGGCGGGTTATGGCGGGATCGGGATTCTCCATTGGAATGGGTTTATTATCGCAAAAAGGGCAGGCGAAACCGCCTGCCCCACCAAGCTGCCTCGCAGTGTCAGAATATTCGCGAGGCCCGAAGAATCTGAAGCTGTGTAATACAAAGCAGCATAGCCACAACCAACGGAAACTCTCTGAAAAGGTGCGCAGGCTGACTGCCTGCTCCACCCTTCCACATCCTTCCAAATCGCGGGCTGAAGTTTAGTTGAAGTTCTTTGCCGCCTCTTGATTCAGCGCAATGATGGCGGAGATCAGGCCCGGTCCAGGGAAATCAGCCATGATAATTCCAACCCGCTTCCGCTGCACTCCAGTCAGCCAGTTATAGGCCAGGTTGTTGGTGCCTTCGAAGGAAATGGTGCAAACTGATCCGGCGCAAGAGGTTCGCGGGAAATCCGGCCAGCCGCTGAATCCAGGGGTCGTTTTACCGGTAGCCAACAGCGGACCGCCGGTGGAGGGGTCGGACTTTCCGCTGGCGACGAAGTAGGGGAACACTCCGGTCGATCCGCTCAGGTAATTGACATACAGCTTGCCCTGGTTATCGTGGTCGAGAGGCGTACATTGAGTCCCGATGCAGAGCGTGCCGACCAGGTTGGCAGTACCGAGCTGGTTCAGGACCTCGGTCCATTTGTTATAGAGGTCCCAGTTCGAATTCAGGGTGTAGTCATCCTGCACGTGGAACGGGGAATTGGAGGAGATATAGTCCAAACCATAAGCACTCTGGCTGCTGCTGAAGTTCTGCAGCACCACCACCTTCCCCCGGATTTCGCCCAGCGTGGGATTTGTTTCGTTATTCGGGTTCATCCAGAAGATGTCCGAATATTTGGACCAGTAGGTTCGAAAGGCGTCTTCGAAAGTCATCGTGTTTCCAAAGCCTTCTCTCTCATCGCGAATCCGCATCAGGACGGTTTCGCCAGGGAATGAATGCAGAAAACTGCTGACGGTCTGCATGACGCCGTCAAAATTCCCGGGCTGCACGATCTGTCCGTGCGTCAGGCCGAACACGTTGTCCTCGAAAAGAAGACGGATGTCGAGCGAGCGGATACCGGCGAAGAGCTGCGTGTTGAGGTCCATGGATTGCGTCTGGGTAGTGTCACCGCCCCACACGGCCATCGTGTCGTGGGTCCCCGGGATGGACATGTAGCTCAACTTCAGAGAGTCGGGCAGATTGGTCATCCAGGTCACGTTAGGCACCACAGCGTACGATTCGTGCGAATAACCGGGCTCGGTTGCGGCGAGAGCCGGGCGAGCGGCGGCGATTAAGGAAACAGTTGCGAGGGCGGCGATGCCCGCGATGGACTTGCTGGAAGTGAAGCTGCGATTCGTGGTGGTCATTTTGATTCCTCCGAGGGCTAACTTTCTGTTGCCTCTCGATCCGGACAGCGACGAAAGATTCGGGATCGGATCACGGGTTCAAGGTTTTTTTGAGCAGTACGTGCTTGGGACATGTACCAGACAGACTGTCATGGGCAGCCATGAGACAAAATGTCTCAAAGCGCCTCCGGGACCCAAAGGAATCAATTACTTGACTGTGGCGCTCTTCGTGCCAGAGTCAAGCCGTGATCCATCTCAGAGTGTTGTTCACTTCCGCGATATTAATAGCAGGGCCACTCGCCGCAGCGCAGTTGTCCGCGGAACTTCAGTCTGTTGATCCTGATGCCAAAGTCAATGTGATCGTTCAATACAAGACCACGCCCACAGAGCGGCATCATGGCCGAGTCGAGTCACTTGGGGGACACGTTCGGTGGCACTTGAACCTCATCCGGGCGGGAGCTTACTCGTTAACCGGAAGGGCGTTGCAGGACTTGGCCGCAGATGAAGATGTGGCTCACATCTCGGTGGACCACAATGTCCAGGGCTTGATGGACTATGCCGAGCCGACTGTGAATGCCAACACCGCGTTCTCGTCGGGCTATACGGGCAAAGGCATTACGGTGGCGGTGATCGACAGCGGCATCATGGACCACCCCGACCTCGACGCCAATGGCCAGAGCCGTGTGATTTATAACCAGGACTTCGCGCCGAACACGGGCAATGACTACTTCGACCGGTTCGGGCACGGCACACATATTGCCGGCATCATCGGTGGAAACGCGACCATGTCGACCGGTTCGAATTATACGCACAAGTTTCTGGGCATCGCACCGAACGTAAGTTATGTGAATCTGCGGGCGCTCGATCAGAACGGCAACGGAACCGACAGCAGCGTCATCGCCGCGATTCAGGCAGCGATTTCACTCAAATCGAAATACAACATCCGCATCATTAATCTGTCGCTGGGCCGTCCGGTTTACGAGAGCTACACCCTGGATCCGCTGTGTCAGGCAGTAGAGCAGGCCTGGAAAGCAGGCATCGTCGTCGTGGTTGCCGCGGGCAACGACGGACGTAACAACTCGGCAAATACCCTGGGTTATGGAACGATTACGGCTCCGGGGAACGATCCGTATGTGATCACGGTAGGCGCCATGAAGGACGAGCGCACACTGAGCCGCGGTGATGACATGATCGCGAGCTACAGCTCGAAAGGTCCGACGATGTTCGACCACGTAGTGAAGCCGGACATCGTGGCGCCGGGCAATCGGATCGCGTCGGCGCTGCCGGCGGGCCTGACTTTGACCAACACCTACCCGCAAGGGCAGATTCCGTGGACTTACTACATCAGCAACGGCAATGCCGGACCGTCCACGTACTACTATGATCTGAGCGGGACGAGCATGGCGACGGCCGTGGTCAGCGGTGCAGCGGCACTTCTGCTGCAGAAAGACTCGACGCTGACACCGGACCTGGTGAAAGCCCGGCTGATGAAGACCGCTTCGAAGAGCTTTCCGGCATCGAGCGTGGCGACCGATCCGACGACCGGGCAGACCTACACCTCGTACTACGATTTGTTCACCGTGGGCGCGGGATACCTGGATGTTTGGGCAGCCTTGAACTCGAGTGACACCTTGACCAGCGGAAAGTCGGCCATTTCACCCGTGGTGACCTACAATGTGTCCACCAAGCAGGTCTCGTTGGTGAACGGAAGCAACGTAGTATGGGGTACGAACGTGGTTTGGGGCACGAACGTGGTTTGGGGCACCGCGGTCCTGACCAGCAACAACGTCGTGTGGGGTACGAACGTAGTGTGGGGGACCAGCAGCTTGAGCGGCTTCAACGTGGTTTGGGGCACGAACGTAGTTTGGGGGACCAGCTCCAATACGAGCGAAGAGAGTATCGGGGTTGCGGTGAACGGAGAGCAGTAAAGCGAGCAGCGGTAGCGGCGCAGGCGGTTTCGGTTTCGCCTGCGCGTGCTAGGTAAGATCCAAAGGGCGATTCGAAAACCCCCAGAGGGCAGGCAGTGGAAGGGTGAAGCAGGCGGTTCCTCCTGCCTTTGGAGCTCACCGGGAATGCACAGGCGAAACCGCCTGTGCGATCGTGCCATAGCTGTCCAAGCACCACTCGAAAGGGGTGCATCCGAGCTTCACGAAGCGTATAGTGAAACCGGAGGCTATTCATTCCCCATGAGTGTCGTGCTCGACAAGACGGCGGATCTGGCCGGTCCCGGAATTGGCGATTACGCCGAGCTTGAAAAAATCCTCCCGCGCGATTATTGCTCCCTGTTGGATCCGAAGCAGACCCAGCAGGCCATTTTCGCGGCGAAGAATTATATTGAAGAGAATTTATGCAAGGAACTGAACCTGATGATGGTCACAGTTCCGCTTATCGTGGATGCCGAAAGCGGCGTCAATGATTACCTGGATCGCGACGGTTCGCGCTCTCCCGTTCCATTTCATATTTCCAACGACCGCAATCTTCATCCCATCGACGCCCAGGTGGTGCAAGCCGCCACCAAGTGGAAGAGAATGGCGCTGAAGAAATTCGGCATGCAGCCCGGCGAGGGGCTTTGCACCGACATGCGGGCAGTGCGCAAGGACTACTTCCTCGATCACGACCACAGCGCCTATGTCGACCAATGGGACTGGGAGCGAGCCATCACCGCGGAGCAGCGCAACCTGGGATTCCTGAAGGACGTCGTCCAGCGGATCTGGAAGGTGCTGGTCGGGGCCGAGCGGCACGTTCAGGAACTGTTCCCGGCGTTAAAGGACAAACGCTATCCGAACCTGCCGGAGGAGCTAACGTTCCTGCATGCGGAGGACATCCTCGATATGTTCCCGGATCTGCCCCGCAAGCAGCGCGAGACTGCGATTCTGCAGCGATATCCCGCCGTTTTCATTATCGGCATCGGCTGGACACTCAAGGACGGTTACCCGCACGAGATGCGCGCGGCGGATTACGACGACTGGGTTACCGAGACGAAGTCGGACGACGGGCGTCCGATGCACGGACTTAACGGCGACATCCTGGTGTGGAATCCAGTGACAGAGCGCCGTCACGAGCTTACGTCCATGGGGATCCGGGTCAACGGCGACACCCTGCGACAGCAGCTCGAACGCACGCGCCAGATGCATTTCCTGAATTATCCTTACCATCGCGGGATCGTGGACGGCACGCTGCCGTTGAGTATTGGCGGCGGCATCGGGCAGTCACGAACGTTGATGCTGCTGCTCCGCAAAGCACATCTCGGGGAAGTCAGTGTCACGGTCTGGCCGCAGGTGCTGAAGGACATGTGCGCCAAAAAGAAGATCTTCGTGCTCGATTAGCTGGCTAGCCTGAAAGCCTGGAATAATCAGAAGCGTCACTTTCAGTAACTGCCGAAATGCAGACCGCCGGCGTCTAAATATGTAGAAGCCTTTTTCTGGAGGTATTTGAAAATGGCAGACTACATCAGTGAAACTTCTGACCTAAGTGAAATAGAGCGCCGGAATGCGGCGCCGCGAATCTATCTGCAGCCTATCGCGGCGCCCTCCATCTTAGGTCTTTACGGTTTTGCCGGCGCAACGTTCATGGTGGCGGCTAATTTCGCCGGCTGGTACGGCGGACCCGACACCGCGCTTTACCTTTTTCCTTTTGCAGCTCTCTTTGGAGGACTGGCTCAATTCCTGGCGGGTATGTGGGCTTTCAAGGCCCGTGACGGCCTGGCTACAGCCGCTCATGGACCTGGGGATCTTTCTGGATCGCGTTCGGTATTTTGAATCTGCTGATCGTGAACGGGAAGATTGCAGCGCCAGGTTTGCTGTCGCCTGAAATGGGCTACTGGTTTATCGTTCTGGCTGCAATTACATGGACGTGCACGTTAGGAGCAGTCGCGGAGAGCATCGGGCTGGCGTCCGTTTTGGCAACTCTGGCCTTAGGATCCACCCTGGAAGCCATCGCACGACTGCTGGGTAACGGACCGGTTCATGTAGCAGCCGGGTACCTGTTTATCATTTCCGCAATCTTAGCCTGGTGGGTTGCCAGCGCGATGCTGTTTGAGGAGACGTTCGGCAGCACAGTGATCTCGATCGGAAAGAAACACGTACGCCACAACAATATCGTCGTTGGCGTGGGTGAGCCTGGCGTAATTCGGGGTCAGTAATAGAGTGACGTTACTCGAACTTTAGCGAGACGGCAACAAGACCATTCGTTAGAACGAAGCATCGTGTCAGACCGAAGGGTGCGAGTACCTCGGCATCGAGTTGGGGCGTGTCGAGAGTAAACAGCCCTGCCGGATCGAGGTGGCTAAGGACAGCGCCGCAGACTATGTTGCCAAGCTCTCCGATGACGCTGTCCACAGCCTCCCGGTCCACTTCAGATTCCGCACCGTAGAAATCCGTCGCAAGCGTTGCCGCGGGACGCTCCGAAACGGCGATCTTAAAAGCGCCGCTCAGCGGGCCGTGGAAATGCACGATGGAAGTGAGTACACGCTCGGGTGGGAGTTCATGCGATGGGATCTCGTCACAGATTCCCGTGAAGAACATGGTGGACATGACCTGATCCGTGCAGTCCTGCAAAAGGGAACAAAGGACCTCGTGCGATAAGAGGATTTCAGGCACAAACGCCTCCGAGGGCGCGCTCCATTTCGGCGCGAATCGTTTCCGGCGTGAAAGGCTTGACGACATAGCCATTGGCGCCGAGTGAGACCATCTGCTGGAGACGGGCCTGAGTGGCGTCGGTCGAGACCACGACCACCGGTATCTTACGGAGGCGCGCGTCCTGGCGGAGTTCGCGGACCAGTTGCTCCCCGTTTGCCCTCGGCATGTTGATGTCTGTGAGGATGAGATCGACGGCGTGTGTTTTGAGGAGGGATAAAGCCTGCAATCCGTCGGATGCAGTCAATACGTCCCCGACATCGAAGCCCGACATGGAGATGACGCGTGCGATCACTTTCCGCATGGCCGGCGAATCGTCCGCGATTAAGATGCTGTAAGGCATGGTGTGACTCCCAGGTTCAGCCCTGCGGCCAGTTCGTGCTCCTTTTCCTGTTCCGCGCAAATCCAAAAACCGGCCGGACTCCACTTCCAGCCGAACGTTCCGAATGCGCGCCGCTCCCACGGCTTCCGCCTGAATAAACAGGCCCATTTTCCAGAGGTTCTTGCGGACTGCGAGGTATATTTGCTTGCCTTCGAAGCCGGCTCCGCCAGCGATTCGAATGCTGGTGCGTTTGGGGACGGCTCCTTGCCGCTGCACCTCGTTCCAAAGGGCGGCAATGCTCAGGTCAACTCGAGAATCCGGTCCTGCAACGAGCAAGCCCGCGGTTCCGGCTTCCGCGTCGACTACGGCGATGGCGAGGCTGGAACCGAGTTGGTATCCGGCGAGCACGTCTCCGGCATGCCGGCTGACGCTGTATTCACCTCTGTTCACGAAGATCAGGCGCATGTCCTCAAGTAGAACTGATCGGCCAGGGCTGGATTAGTTTGAATTGAGAGCAACACCGGCACTCCGACTTGCTTCGTAACGCCGCCTTGGTCCACGAAAGTGAATGAAGAAAAGGTGGCGCGGGCGGTTTCGCCTGCGCGTTTCCCGGTGAGGTCCATAAGCAGACTGAAAGCCTGCTCTTCCCTTCCACATACTGCTCACCGTGGAGCGGTCTGAAACCCGCCTGGCAGCCCGTGCCAGAAGTCTTTGAGAGCGGCATGCGCAGGCGAAACCGCATGCGCCACCTTTACGGCTCAACAGGTTGCGAGCCCACCTCGAACCGCCTGCACAGCTACTTCACCGCCTCGACAGTAATCGTCGACTCCACGTTAAACTTCTGAAACTGTGAATTCGTGTACTCCGTCCTCACCCGCGGCTTAATGAACTTCGCAAACTGTAGCTGCCCCTCGATCAATCCCGATACCGGCAGCCACGCCTCCCCGTTCACCTTCTCGAATTCCCAGGTGATGGTCGACCCTGGCATCAGAAAAATGTGTTCCCCAACGACCGTGGAAACCGACCGCACCAAAGCCGATTCCTGCTTGTCAATCCAAAGCCGTCGCCGAAAGCTCAGCACTTCCTTCTCGTGCGCGCCGGCCGGAACATGCCCCGCCTTGGGAGTGCACTCCACTACCCAGGCCTGGTGTCCGCGAATCTCCTCCTCACCTGCCAACTGCGGATCGAACAGCGTCAGGAGTTCCTGATCCGAGCCGAGGCTGACCTGCTTATGCAGCAACCCGGACCGTCGTTCCTGCCGTCGCTCCTCGGCCGTCTTTCGCAGGCGTTTCTCTTCCTTGGCCTGCTCCTTTGCCTCGAGCGGCTGCCCGTTTCTCGCAACCAGCTTCTTGTACACCAGGCCTTCCACGAAAATGATGTCGTGAGTCTCCGAGCGATTCTTATGAGCGTGCCCGTTCTTGTCAAAATCGATGTAGTCGGCCTGCTCGACGTACGTATACTGGTCGGCCGCGGCCCCCTTGCTCCCCCCGGAGCTGACAAACCGCTGCAGGATCTCCGCGGCATTCTCCTCGGACCAGATGGGGAGGCCGGTCAGCAGTACCCCCACGACTAAGGCCTTCAGCCCAACCCCGAACGATTTCCGCCTCACTTAAGTAAGATAACTATTTCTCAAATCACAAATGGATGTACGCGATAAGGAGATCTGAGACCTTCATGTCCATTCGACCCTCTTGGCTAGCTGCCACCCTTCTCTCCAGTTGTGTGTTCGTCACCGCCCTGCCTGCCCAAAACCGTCCGCGTATCACCGGGCCCGTCAACGATGCAGCGGTGGTGCGCCTTGAACACACCACTCATCCGCTGGCAAATTCCCGCTACGATACCGGTCGCGCTATCGCTGGTCTGCCCATGGATCGGATGATCCTGGTCCTGAAAAGCTCTCCCGATCAGGAGGCCACGCTCGAACGGCTTCTGCTCGATCAGCAGGATCCCTCATCGCCGCAATACCATCAGTGGCTGACGCCGGAAGAGTTTGGCCGCCAGTTCGGCCCTGCGCAGGAGGATATCGACACCGTCGTTCGCTGGCTCCAGGATCATGGGTTCACTGTCAACTCCGTTGCCCCGGGACACCGCACCATTGAGTTCAGCGGCGCGGTCCGGCAGGTGGAGGACGCGTTCCAGACCGAAATGCACCACTATGCCGTGAACGGGGTACGTCATCTCGCCAACGCATCCGAGATCGCCATTCCCGACGCGCTGGCGGACGTGGTCGGCGGAGTCGCCTCGCTCAACGATTTCCACAAGCGCCCGTTTCACACCGTGCGCCCACCAGTCCCCGAAGCAAATCTATCCGGGGGCAGCCACGCGATCGGTCCATATGACTTTGCCACCATTTACAACCTGGCGCCGCTCTGGTCCTCCAGCTTCGACGGTACCGGCCAGAGCATTGCGATTGCCGGCCGGACCAACATCAAGCTGAGCGACGTAACGACGTTCCGTTCCATGTTCGGCCTCACCGGAAACAACACGCAGGTGATCCTCAACGGCGCGGATCCCGGTGTCGTAAGTTCCGATGAAGAAACGGAAGCCGACCTGGATGTCGAATGGTCAGGAGCGGTCGCCAAGGGTGCCACGATCAATTTTGTCGTTTCCGCCAGTACCAACACCTCCGACGGCGTCGACCTCTCGGCGCAATACATCGTCAACAACAACGTTGCTCCGGTCGTTAGTCTGAGCTTCGGAGCCTGCGAATCCGAAATGGGTTCCGGGAACCAGTTTTACAACAACCTCTGGTCGCAGGCAGCGGCACAGGGCATGTCCGTCTTCGTAGCCGCCGGCGATAGCGGCTCGGCAGGCTGCGACGACCCCTCGAGCAACAGGGCGACCCTCGGGCTTGCCGTGAACGGTCTCGCCTCGACACCATACGACGTCGCGGTGGGAGGTACCCAATTCCTGGACAGCCCTGCAGCGACCTATTGGAACACCTCGAACGACGCTCATGTCGCCTCCGCCAAGAGCTACATCCCGGAGACAGTTTGGAACGAAACCAGCGGCGGCGGCCTGTGGGCCGGATCGGGCGGTGTAAGCATCGTCTACTCCACGCCCGCCTGGCAGACGGGGACGGGGGTCCCCACAGTTGATCCCGGAACCACAACACAGCACCATCGTTACCTCCCCGATGTTTCGCTCACTGCCGCTGGCCACGACGGGTATCTTGTGGAGCAGGAAGGCGCGCTCGAATTGATCGGCGGAACATCCGCCTCGACGCCGGCGTTTGCCGGCATCATGGCGATCGTGAACCAGTACACCGGCGGCCGTAACGGCAACCCCAACCTGCACTTCTACCCCATCGCGGCGCACGCTGCGTCCGTATACCACGACGTGAGTTCGGGGACGAATGCCGTACCTTGTAGGTCGGGCACTCCCAACTGCGTCGCCGGTACTCGTGGAACTTCGGGCGTCGAGAGCGGCTTCAACGCCACGGCAGGATATGACCTCGCCACCGGCTGGGGTTCGGTGGACGCGAACGCGTTGGCGCTGAATTGGGGAGGCTCGCAGCCTCCAACTTCGCCCACCATCACCGCCCTTTCGCCCAGTCCGATGACCGGCTCGTCGAGCAACCAGACGCTGACCATCACCGGCAGCGGCTTCCAGTCCGGTGCCAGTGTCAAAGCCAGCTATACCGGCTTCAGCACCACTCTGGCTGTGACCTCGGTGACCGCAACCCAGATCAAAGCAACCATCAACGTGGGAACCACTGCCCGCACCTGGTCGATCCAGGTCGTGAATCCAGGCAACGTGGCCTCCAACACCGCGTCGCTCCAGGTGACCGCGCCGGTGGTGACGCCGTCCATCACAGCCCTGAGTCCCAACCCGATGACGGGAGCGTCCGCCAACCAGACGCTCACAATTCAAGGGACCAACTTCGGGACGGGAGCTATAGTGCAAGCCAGCTACCCGGGCTTCAGCACCAACCTGACCGTCACATCGCTGACTGCGACGCAAATTCAGGCCACCATCAACGTGGGAATCACGGCCCGCAGCTGGACCATCAGGGTGACCAATCCGGGCAACCTCTCGTCCAACAGCGCGACGCTGCAAGTGAACGCGCCGGCGGCTCCTTCGATCACCTCGCTGACTCCCAACCCGATGACCGGCTCGAGAAACAGTCAGGTCCTGACCATCAACGGAACCGGCTTCCAAACCGGCAACGGTCTGACAGTTCGGCTGGTGTCCGGAAACACGACCATTCAGGTCCAGGGCTTTTCGCTCTCCGCAACGGCGACGCAAATCCGGGCTGCCGTGAACGTAGGAATCACGGCCCAGAAGTGGAACGTGCAAGTGATCAACCCGAACGGGCAGGCTTCGAACACCGCGGTCCTGACCGTGACGGCGGGGCACTAAGCTTTCAGCTTTCAGCGGTCAGCTTTCAGCCCACTTGGTTTGGCCGACGGCTGATCGCTGATCGCTGCCTATTCCAATACGCGCAAAAACTCCCCTACAATCCGATATCGCTCTTCATCGGGGTCGAGGTCCCACGAAGGATACTCAGGGTTCAATGACTCCAAGCGGATCCGCCCGTGCCGCCACGATTCCATCTCGCCGGCCGTCTTCTCGCTTCGATAACGTTTCACCGTATATCGGTTGTTTCCGCTGGTCTCACGGTTCTCGACCAGCACGAGATGCCCCTGCCGTGATCCGGCAACGCCGGCTCGGAACACGCACAAAGCCCCATCCGGAATGCGGGGTTCCATGGAATGCCCGACGATAGTGGCGACAAACATGTCGTCCAACAACCGCAAATCCGCCGGAGCTTCCACCCAGCCTTCTGCTTCCACGGGCTCATTCTCGAGGAACATGCCCGCGGCGGCCCGCAACGAATAAAGAGGCAGGTGCGTCCGGAACGGAACCACGTTGGATTGCACAAACCGCCGATACAGCCGATTCAATCCTCGCTCGAAATCTTCAACAATGACAGATTCCCGCGCGGTGACTTGAACCGCGTTGGAAGCATTCTCCTCCAACCATGCAAGCAGATGCTCTGCCCCCATCTCGAGCGCTTTCGATCGCAGATCGTCTTCCAGAAGGCTCAGTACCTCGGCCTCCTCGTCGTCCGCAATCGACCCCCAATCGCGCCTGATACGGACAAAACCCTGGTCCCGCTCAGGATTCACGAGCAGAATGCCTATTGTGGTGGTTCCTTCTTTCGATAGCTCCGCCGTCAACAGGACGTACTGCGCCGTCGATGTAGACACCACACCGACGCCCGCGCTCGCGCTCATATGATCAACGTATCGTCAGGGATTGTAGGGATAGTAGCCCTTGCGCGCCCGGACTTTCACGTTCGCGAGGTTTACTTTTACTTCAATATTCCGGAACTGCTTCTTGGAATCCGTGTCCGCGGGCTTGTAGCGGATGATGTATTGCGTCGTGACCTCACCCGCCACGTTCGCAATCGAGTGGAACATGCCTTGCGCGATCGCGGACGCATAACCGCCGGTCCCCACTTTTAGGGCGTAGTTTCCTTCGTCCGACGGTGTCGACAAGTAGCCGGACACATCGGCATACGGGTTGTTCAACGGATACTCCACGCGCCCGCCCGTCTCCTCCGCGAGCCGCTGCAGCACCTTTTCATCGGGATTGTTGAACCCGAACGCCTGCGTGCTGACACAGTAGATTGTCACCAGGTTCCGCTGCGCGATCTCGAGTGCCTCTTCGAGCGTCTTTTTGCTGGCGTTGTCATGTCCGTCGCCGATAATCACCAGCACACGCCGCGGCTCGATCGGCTCTCCGTTGAGCTGCTTGCGGTTCACGCAGGACATGTAAATCGCGTCAAACAGCGCCGATCCCCCGCCGGGCTTTAGCTTCCGAAGCTTCTCATTGATCTTTTCCGAGTCCGACGTGGTGTCCACCAGAACCTCGGCTTCATTGCTGTAGCCCATCAGGTATCCGCTGAACTTCGGATCGCCGGGAAGCAGGTTGTAAACGAGCTCAATCGCCGAATCCTGGTAGTTCTTCCAATGCAGGCGGCTGGCGTTGCTCAGGTCGATCAAAAACCCGACCACCACCGGCTGGTTCCGCTCCCGGGTGAAGAAATCGATTCTCTGCGGCTTCCCCTCATCCAGGATCTGGAAATCCTTCTGATCCAGATCGATCACGAACCGTCCCTTTTCATCGGTCACGGTAATCGGGACGATGACCTCGTTGACCGACACCTTGATATCGCTCTTGGGAATCTCGTGGTGCACGGGAGGCGGTGTCTGAGCGGGGGGAGCAGCCGTGGGCGGAGCAGCCACAGGCGGCTGTTGCGCCAATAAAGGAAGCGATAATACGAGCGTCAGAATCGCGGGCACCCGTGCGGACATAGAACCTGCTTTCAATTCATTATATCGTTGCTGGGACAGGCTTCAGCCCAATTCGGCTTGCACCTGTCGCCATGGACGGTTGGTCCACGAAAGTGATTGAAAACCAAGGTGGCGGAGGCGGTTTCGCCTGCGCGCCTTCAGGGTGCAGCCCTGCCCAAAATCCTATCGTTGCACCCGCCCCGAACCCCCACCGCCAACCAACTGCTCCACTTCCTCCCGGCTAAAGCGGTTGAAATCTCCCGGAATCGAATGCTTCAGCGCCGACGCCGCAACTGCAAACTCCAGGGTGTCCCGGTGCGACGGCAGGGCCAGCAAACCAAAAATCAAGCCTCCAGCAAAACAATCGCCGCCCCCCACCCGATCGACAATATGCGTGATCTCGTAACGGCGGCTCAGCAGGAACTGATGCCGGTCGTGCAAACAAGCCGACCAGCCGTTATGCGACGCGCTCTTCGACTCGCGCAGCGTAATCGCCAGCATCCGCAGATTCGGAAACGCCGACAGCACCTTCTCCGATAACGTCCGGTACTGCTCCGGCTCCAGCTTTCCCGAATGCACGTCCGCGCTGGTCTCGATCCCGAGCGCGGCCTGACAATCCTCCTCGTTCGCGATCCCCACATCGACAAACCGGAACAGCTCGCTCATCACCTCCCGCGCGGTCGGCCCGTACTTCCAAAGGTTCTTGCGATAATTCAGGTCGCATGACACGGTGAGCCCCTGCTCGCGCGCCGCCTGCACCGCCTCCATCGAAAGGTCCGCCGCGCTTTGGCTTAAAGCCGGAGTAATCCCGGTGATGTGAAACCAGCTGCCGCCGGCCAGCGCCTGCGACCAGTTCACGTCGCCCGGCTTGGCAAGAGCGATGGCGCTGTTCTCGCGGTCATAAACCACCTTGGAGGGCCGCTGATTCGCTCCCGCCTCGACGAAATAGATCCCCATCCGGCCCTTGCCCCGTACGATCTGGCTCGCGTCGACGCCAAACTTCCGCAGCTCCCCGACCAGCGCATCGGCGATCGGGTTCCCGGCGGGCAGCACCGTCACATACCGCGCCGGCAATCCGAACTGCGCTACCGCCACGGCCACATTTGCCTCGCCGCCGCCAAACGTGGCGACGAACTGCGGGGATTGGAGAAAACGCTCGAACCCCGGAGGCGCGAGACGAAGCATCGTCTCACCAAAACTGATCAGCAAGATAGCCTGCCTCCCCAATACTCAGTTGACAACTTCTGGAAACGCAAAAATCGGATCCACGTCCACCGGCACATCCTTCGCGGCTGCGAGCGCCGTCGACAGCGCACCCGGCATCTGGTCGTATTTCTTGAACCACCCCTCCGCCCGCGCCCGGTCGCCGGTCGCCTCCATGGTCAGCAGTTCCTTGGCGAGTTGCGCGACGACCGCCGGCATGCGCCCGTAATCAATCACGTACCGCCCGCCGCTCGACGTGACCGCCTTCTGCTCCGCGAGGTAGTTAAACTCCATCATCTCCGCGCGCCCATGCGCTTCGGCTGTCCCATAACGAGTGGTGCGGAAGATCCCGGCAACGTACGAAGCATAAAATCCCTGCAGCCGATCCTTGGGGAGCGCGCCTTTGTCGACCAGCCACTTCAACGCGAACATGCCCGTGACATCCGCCTTGGCCTCTTCCAAACCGCTATAGACCGGCCCCAGCGCCTCTCGAATGTCAACCTGTTTCCCGTTCACGCGCGAATACGCCGGGCCCAGTCCGTGACAGATCTCATGCATAACGGTGCCCGCCATGTAGCCTTCCGCCGACGCCTTCGATGCCTGCTCCGCCGGCAGCATATACCGGGCCAGCGGCAGAATGACATCATTCACACGCGCATCCATGAAATTCTTGAAGAAGATCTTCTTGGTCCCTTTGGCCTGGTGAATCCGTGGATCGTTTGGAAGATTATCCGCCACCGCCTGGTACCCATGCCGCAAATCCCCGGTCCGGAACGGCGCGTCGGACACCTCCATCGGCGTGGGCTGCCCCTTTTTCGACGGCCGGTCCGCGGCGTCTAACGGCAGCGAATCCTGGATATCCGGCACATACTTCTGGTACAGATCCAACTTCGCGCTCTCGGGCTCATTCCGGATCAGCAACGCGGTCTCAAACGACGTCTTCACCCCCAGCACGTCATCGAGGTACGTCTCATACGGCTCGAAAATGACATCAATCTTGGGGTTCCTCAGATCCACCCACGCCAGATCGCTCTGGTAATACTGGTCGTTCAACAGCTCGTTGGCGCGCAGCCGCAGAAACGCGGCGAACTGCTTATCGTCGCTCAGGTCCGCCGCCTCGCGCAGCAGTTTCGCCGCGGGCTCCAGGAACTGCTTGTATTCGACGTGATACGGAATCGCTTCGAGTCGATCGCCCTTACGCCGAATCACCGTGTAAGGACTATAGATCGCGTCCTTCTGCTCCGGGTGCTTCTTCACGTACTCTTCGATCTCCGCGCGCGTCAGACCCTTCGGATACAAATTGCGACCCGGCGGGGCCGGTTCCGTGCCCACAAATGGCTTGTTCCCATCGATAAGGTCGTAACGGCTGCCGTTGATCATCAGGAATCGCTTGAGCTTCGGATCCTTCGTGGTCTTGAACAGTTCCAGACCCTCGGGATCGCTCTGCCGCCAATAAATCGATTCCATCGGATACGAAGCCTGAACCAGCTTCTCCACCACCTGTCGTTGGCGGGCATCCAGACCGGAGGAATCGTAAGGCATGCGGACCGGCTTCCACCTGGCAAGCCGTTGATCGAGGTCGGGCGCAACGACGAGAGCAAACAAAAGAATCGGAGCGAGCAGTCGCATCGCTCTAATCTTAACTTCCCGATGCCGCCAAGACCATCTGTGTCTGCGTGACGAGGGCAACCAGCCGTCCTTCGCGCGTCGAAACACGCGTTTGCCACACCATGGTTCGCTTGCCCCGATGCACCGGAGTACACTCGCCAATCACCACGGAGCCGACCGCGGCGGGCGCGAGGAAATTGGTCTTGCTCTCGATGGTCGTCGTCCAGGCGCCTTCGGGCAGATTCAGAACCGTCGCAATGGCGCCCAGGTTATCGGCGAATGCCATAATGGCGCCCCCATGCAAAACCGCCGGCTTCGTCGAAAGCTCCTCCCGCACCGCCATCTCGGCCACCACCTTCTCGGGACTCGACTCCTTCACTTCAATCCCCAGTAAACGTGCAAAAGGAATTTCGTTAATCATGATTTGAAGCCTATTGTAAGGCAGGTTTTCAACCTGCGCCGGGTGTCAAAATCACGCCCTTCAACACCAAGCCGCCCGACCCGTT
>Ga0209168_10001012_pt1 | contig 23709 bp, 18 predicted proteins | sample Coa_R1_FD_187156 | JGI IMG/M metagenome (GOLD analysis project Ga0209168, IMG submission 187156) | Surface soil microbial communities from Centralia Pennsylvania, which are recovering from an underground coalmine fire - Coalmine... | ecosystem: Environmental > Terrestrial > Soil > Unclassified ...
GGCGGCGGGAGCGCATCAGGGATGGTCGGCGAATATCTATACGCTCGCGTCGGATATGTTTCCGCGCGGCGCGGTCGCTTCGGTGGTGGGATTCGGCACTCTGCTGGGATCATTGAGCGGAATGTTTATGGCCGAAGTCGTGGGATTTATTCTCGAGCGCACCGGATCTTACGTGCCAATTTTCATTTTGGCGGGCTCGGCGTATTTGATCGCACTGGCGGCCGTGCAGGCGCTGGCGCCAAAGTTAAACCGGGCAGAGGTGTAAGGGGATCGTTGCGGTGCGAATTCGTTGTTTCGTTCGACTTGTATGATTTGCGCACTTCCATGCTGCTGAAACTGTTTGACGATTCCCGATCTCTCGCGTTGGCCGCGGCTGCGGACGCGGCATCTGCAATGCAGGCTGCGATTCGCGATCGAGGTCAATGCCGGATCATTGTTGCCACGGGCGCATCGCAGTTTCCATTTCTTGAAGCGCTGAGCAAGGTACCCGGAATCGATTGGGGAAAGGTCGAAGCATTTCACCTGGACGAATACGTCGGGATACCGATGTCGCACCCGGGAAGTTTCCGCCGGATGCTGCTTGAGCGCCTCGTGAACAAGACTGGCATCACGAATTGTCACTTCGTCGAAGGCGATGCTGCGGATTTATCGGACGCTGTTCGCGGGCTGGGTAAACAACTGACATCCGCGCCCATTGATGTGGCATTTGTCGGGATCGGGGAAAACGGGCACATTGCGTTCAACGATCCGCCGGCGGATTTCGAGACGGAAGATCCTTACATCGTGGTGGAACTTGACGAGGCATGCCGCCGCCAGCAGGTGGGTGAGGGTTGGTTCGCGGATCTTTCGCAAGTGCCGCGGCAAGCCATTTCGATGTCCCCCCGGCAGATCATGAAGGCGAGGCAGATCGTGGCCGTTGTGCCTGACCTGCGCAAAGCAAAGGCGGTGCGGCTCTGTATGGAGGGGGAGGTCAGCCCGATGGCGCCGTCTTCGATTCTGCGGCGGCATCCGAATACGACGGTTTGTCTCGATTGCGATTCGGCGTCACTGCTGAGTCCGGCCGTGCGAAAACAATTGGAAGAAAAATCTGAAGTGATTCTTCGAGCGTAGCAGAAGTCATTCACACATGAAACGAGAGGGAAAGTTTGCGGTACCTCAGGAGCTAAAGCCCGCATCTTTTTACGCATTTAGCGGCACGGCTGGGAGCGGTGCCCTACCCGAAACCATTTGTGAGATAGCTTTCTAACACTTATCCCGCCGATGGCGAGAGCCCTGAAGCCCATTCCGAGACTGCGCTGGTGGATTGCCGGGCTGCTGTTTGCTTCGACCGTCATCAATTACATCGACCGGCAGACGCTTTCGCTGCTGGCTCCATACCTGAAAGTCCAATATCACTGGACGAATTCCGATTACGCGAATCTCGCGATTGCTTTTCGCGTGGCGTATGCGATTGGCCAGAGTTTGTTTGGCAGGCTGATGGATCGAGTAGGCACGCGGCGCGGACTCACTGCCACGGTGATCTGGTATTCGATCGTATCAATGTGCACTTCGCTGGCAAGGGGCTTCTACAGCTTCGCGACATTCCGCTTTCTGCTGGGCGCCGGAGAATCGGCGAACTGGCCTGCTGCCACCAAAGCCGTTTCCGAATGGTTTCCAAAGCGCGAGCGTGCTTTCGCGACCGCGTTCTTCGACAGCGGATCGTCGATTGGAGGCGCGGTCGCTCCTTTCATCATCTTGTGGATTTATTTCCGCTGGGGATGGCGGCCGGCATTTGCCGTGCCGGGAGTGCTGGGATTCTTCTGGCTGATTGCCTGGCGCTGGATCTACTATTCGCCGGAGAGGCATCCGCGGGTCAGCGAAGCGGAATACAAAATGATTCTGGCTGACCGGAAGGATTCGGACGTTCATCCGGCGGAGATTCCGCGCCAAAGATGGCGCGATCTTTTGAAGCTGCCGCAGACATGGGGCACGATCATTGCGAGGTCGTTCACAGATCCAGTTTTCTTTTTTATTGCCGAGTGGTTTCCGATTTATCTGGTCGCGAAGGGAATCAACCTGCGAAATGGATTGATCGCGATTTGGATTCCTTTTATCGCGGCCGATCTGGGCAGCTACTTTGCCGGAGCGCTCTCGGGGTGGCTGGTGCGGTCCGGGAAATCGCTGGGTTTCGCGCGGAAATTTCCGATCGTCTACGGCGGGATTGGCATGACTCTGCTAATTCCGACCATCTTCACGACGAATTTGTACGTCATTGCATTTCTGTTCGCGATTGTGACTTTCACCTATGCGGGCTTCACGATCATGGCCAACGTGCTTCCGTCCGATCTGTTTCACAGCGGCTCGGTAGCGACAGTGAGCGGCTTGAGCGGGACCGGAGCGGGACTGGGGACGATTGTGGCGTTCAAGCTGATCGGCTATTTCACAGACGCGCGGCGGGCCGCGGGAACACATTCGTTTGATCCGATCGTGATTGCGGCAGGAATTCTCCCTTTCATCGGGATGATTCTGGTACTCCTGCTGGTCAGGAACAATGAAGCGACTGAGCGGGGGCTGGTGCGCCGAATCTGAGCTTTGGGTACACTCGTGAGTTCGAGATTGAGGAGAGGCGAGTGAAGATTACCGATGCCAAGGTATTCGTCAGCTGTCCAGGACGGAATTTTGTCACTCTGAAGATTTATACCGACGAAGGTGTGCACGGTCTCGGCGACGCAACTCTGAACGGGCGCGAGTTGGCGGTCGCGTCGTATCTGAAAGATCACGTAGTGCCTTGCATCATTGGACGCGATCCGTTTCAGACGGAAGATCTCTGGCAATACTTGTATCGCGGCGCGTACTGGCGGCGTGGTCCGGTGACGATGACGGCAATCGCAGCAGTCGACATGGCGCTTTGGGATATCAAGGGCAAGGCGCTCAATACTCCTGTCTACAACTTGCTCGGAGGAATTAGCAGGACCGGAGTAATGGTCTACGGTCACGCGAACGGGCGCGATATCGAGGAGACTGCGGATCAGGTCGGCAAATATAAGGAGCTCGGATACCTGGCGATCCGCGCGCAGACGGGGATTCCTGGATTGCCATCAACGTACGGCGTGGCGGGCGACAAATTGTTCTATGAACCGGCAGAGAAGGGATTGCCGCCGGAAAATTCGTGGTCGACAGAAAAATATCTGCTGCATGTGCCGAAGTTGTTTGAAAAGTTGCGGCTGAAATTCGGGGACGACCTGCATTTATTGCACGACGTGCATCACCGATTGACTCCGATCGAGGCTGGACGATTGGGCAAGAGCCTCGAACCGTATCATCTCTTCTGGCTGGAAGACGCGGTCACCGCTGAGTTGCAGGAGGGTTTCCGGCTGATCCGTCAGCACACGACGACTCCTCTGGCGCTGGGCGAGGTGTTCAACTCTGTTTGGGATACGCACATCCTGATCACAGAACAGCTGATCGACTACCTGCGAATGACGGTTGTACACGGGGGAGGAATTACGCACCTGAAGAAGGTTGCGGCGCTGGCGGAGATCTATCATGTGCGAACAGGATGCCACGGCGCCACGGATCTTTCTCCGGTGGCGATGGCGGCCGCGCTGCACTTCGATATTTCGATCAACAATTTTGGTATTCAGGAATACATGCGGCATACGGCAGAGACGGACGAGGTTTTTCCACATGCGTATTGGTTCAAAGATGGATATTTGCATCCGGGGGATAAGCCCGGACTGGGCGTCGATTACGATGAGAAGCTGGCCGACAAGTTTCCGTACGAGCGGGCCTATTTACCGGTGAATCGCAAGCTCGACGGAACCATGTTCAACTGGTAGTCCGAATTTATATTTTGATCGAGGAGCTATGGCGTACAAGCCTTTGGATCTGGATGGCAAGGTAGCGGTCGTCGTGGGTGGAAGTTCCGGCATCGGAAAGATGATCGCGCTCGGACTGGCGCAGGCCGGCGCAGACGTGGTATCGAGCGCGCGGCGCATGGAACTTGTGAACGAATTGGCCGGAGAAATCGAAGCGCTCGGGCGGCGATCGTTACGCGTGACCTGCGATGTTGCCGATCGCGGTTCTCTGGAAAAGCTGCTGAAGGCTTGTCTCGATACGTTCGGCAAGGTCGACATTTTAGTGAACGCAGCGGGCGTCACGAAACGCGCGCCAACTCTGGACTATGCAGAGGCGGACTGGAACAGGATTCTCGACACGAATCTCACCGGAGTGCTGCGCACTTGCCAAGTGTTCGGGCGGCACATGATTGAGCGACGCTACGGGCGCATTATCAGCATCGCCTCGATGGGATCATTCCTCGCGTTGTTCGAAGTTGCCGCGTACAGCGCGAGCAAGTCAGGGCTGCGGTCACTGACGCAGTCTCTCGCGATCGAGTGGGCGAAGCATGGCATCTGCGTGAATGCGATCGCGCCGGGATATTTTCGAACGCCGCTGAGTGAAAAGCTTCTGGTGGGCACAGGGCGCGGAAACGAAGTCCTGATGCGAACACCCATGAATCGGTTCGGCGAACTCGATGAGCTCGTGGGTGCGGCGGTATTCCTCGCGTCTGATGCGGCGAGCTTTGTGACGGGCGTGGTGCTGCCAGTAGATGGCGGAGTGCTGGCCAGCGGCGTGAATCAATAACTCACGAAACTAATACGGCGGCGGATTTCTTGCTTTTCAGGGCTGCGCGGGCGGTCGAGACTGCGCTAACCAGTTCCTGTGCCGCCGACGTAATTTTCTGCAGATTGCCCTCCCGCAAAGCTGCCGCATCAACCAGGTCCGCTCCCACACCCAAGGCGAACGCTCCCGCAGCGATGAAATCGGCGGCATTCGAGGCATTCACTCCTCCGGTAGGAATCAGGCACGACTGCGGAAAGGGAGCTTTCAAAGACTTGATGTACTTAGGGCCGCCGACATTTCCGCAAGGAAAGATCTTGACCACGCGCACGCCCTGCGCATGAGCGTTCATCAATTCGGTGGGCGTGAGCGCTCCGGGAATGGCCAGCTTTTCATTCGCCCTTGCAACAGCAAGGACGGAGACGGCGAGTCCGGGGCTTACCACGAACTGCGCTCCGGCGCGCAGGCAGGATTCGGCCTGCTCGGCTGTGGTGACCGTGCCCGCACCGATCAGAACGTCGGCTCCTCGTTGCTGCGCCAACTCGCGAATGACGGTGATGGCGTTCGGGACCGTCATGGTGATTTCAACGACTGGGATTCCGCCGGCGCAAATGGCTTCGACGGCGCGATTGGCTTCGTCCACACTTGCGGCACGAACGACGGGCACGATTCCGATTTCGCCGATCTTCTGAATCACTTCATCAATGTTCATCGTCTCGTCCTGTTCCTTAACGTTCGATTCTTGCGGTGCGCGCGGTCATTGCTTGCAGCACTTCGGCCATTGTTGCCATTGTCGTATCGCCCGGAGTGGTCATGGCAAGCGCTCCGTGGGCCGCGCCGCATTCGACCGACCACTGCGGATCTTTGCCGGAAAGGAATCCGTAGATCAATCCTGACGCAAACGAGTCGCCGCCGCCAACGCGATCGTAAATCTCCAGATCCTCCCGAACGGGCGCTTCGTAGAACTTGCCGTCGTGAAAGCAGAGCGCACCCCAGTGATTCCGAGTGGCCGTTTTTGCGGTCCGGAGCGTGGTCGCAATGACCGCCATCGACGGGTATTCCTTCATCACGGCTTCGATCATCTTCTTGAAACCGGAAGAATCGAGCTTGGAGTGATGCTCGTCGAGACCGGCAACGGAGAATCCGAGCGCGGCGGTGAAATCTTCTTCGTTGCCGAGCATCACATCGACCATCGGAGCAAGGGTACGGTTGACTTCCTGCGCCTTCGTTTTTCCGCCAATCGATTTCCAAAGCGACGCACGGTAATTCAAGTCGTAAGAGACGATTGCACCGGACTTCTTCGCCGCTTGCATCGCTTCCCGTGCAACGAGCGGTGTGGTTTCCGAGAGAGCGCAGAAAATCCCGCCGGTGTGAAACCAGCGCACGCCCTCTTTGGAAAAAATCTGCTCCCAGTCAATCTCTCCCGGCTTCAGTTGAGACGCGGCGGTGTGTCCGCGATCGGAGCAACCAACGGCGGCGCGTAATCCGAAACCGCGCTCGGTGAAGTTCAGCCCATTGCGGACGGTGCGTCCGACGCCATCGTACGGAACCCAGCGCACGTATTTCTGGCTGACGCCGCCTTGCAGCAAGAGATCTTCGACGAGACGTCCGACAGGATTATCGGCAAGCGCCGTGACTACTGCAGTGTCCAGCCCGAAACATCGGCGAAGGCCGCGCGCAACGTTGTACTCCCCACCACCTTCCCAGGCGCGAAAATAACGCGCCGTGGAAATTCGTTCGTCCCCGGGATCGAACCGCAACATAACTTCGCCCAGGCTTACCAGATCCCATATGCAATTTTGCTTTGCCTTAATGTTCAGTTTTGCCATGAATCCTTGGACTGAAAACGACTCAGGTGCAACGTTGCACATCAACGAATGTGCGTTGTCTTGCAAAAGCGGATTGATTTTAAATGATTTGGAGTAAACAGGAGATATTTCCGAGCGTGCAGAAGCAGAAGGTTCGAATTAGCCAGGTGCCAGTTTTGTAAAGAAATATTTAGATCGCTTCTAGAAGATTTCCCTTCTTGAACAGCAGAGAGCTTTCTGCTAGAAAATCAATAGTTAGGGCCTCTTCGTTCTGGCAGATTAGCTTGGGGAACAAAAAACGAGGCAACACCTCCTTAACCGTCCGCCTCAAAGCGGCGGCGTTCTATCGACGTCTGTGGAGTTCCTCTCGTAGTAGACGACTCACGTAGGCGTAAGGCTTGGACCCTCAACCAAGTGCAGGAGTCGGGATGAGATCCAGTCACGGATTTGGAATCATCGAGCAACATGTGTTTCTCGGGATTTCTTGCCGTGGTGCGGACTTTCCTGGATTCCAACCACTCCTCTTAGCCACTTCGAAAACCCTGGTCATATAGCACTCTCCGCCGGAGGAAGACATGGCGACAAATCTCGTCCAGATTGAGAACGATTCGGAGATCAAGGAGCGTCTGGCAGCGGAACGCGCACGCCTGCGCAAGATTGCGGGACTCGACAATCCCAAGCACTTTCATCGTCCGGTCGAGCGCGCATTTACGGCCGAGCAGCGCCCGCACACAACGATTCTGTTCGGGGGCTTCACCTGGAAGCACGAGGATCTGATTCGCGCAGTATTCCAGGGATGTGGCTATCGATGCGAGAAGTTGCCGGTGCCCGATGTGCCCGCATTTCAGATTGGAAAAGAATTTGGCAACAACGGCCAGTGTAATCCGACGTACTTCACGGTCGGGAACCTGGTGCAGTATCTCCAGTTCCTCGAGAAGGAAGGTTTGTCTCGCCAGCAGATTCTGGACAACTACGTCTTCTTCACGGCAGGGTCCTGCGGCCCGTGCCGGTTCGGCATGTATGAGGCCGAGTATCGTTTTGCCCTGAAGAATGCCGGATTCGACGGCTTCCGCGTGTTGTTATTCAAAGATAGTGACGGCATTAAGGCCGCTTCCGGAGAGCCCGGACTGAAGTTCACCGTCGATTTTGGATTCGGCATGTTGAACGCCATGCATTTGGGCGACGTCATCAACGATTTGATCTATCAGATCCGGCCTTACGAAACGAACAAGGGCGAGACGGACCGGGTGTTCCGCGAGATGGTCGACGGCTTGTGTGGGGACTTGAAAAATCGCAAGTCCTTTGAAATCGAGCAATGTGCACCCAATTGGGCGAAGCCGAAATTCAAGAGCAACAAGATTCTGAGGAATACGTTCAACGTCTTCGGCAAGTGGCATGAGCACATGTGGGGCAAAGATTATCTCAATGCTCTAAGCACGGCGCGCGAAAAGGTGAATTCGATTGAAGTGGATCGCACGCGCGTGAAGCCACTGGTGAAAATTACCGGTGAATTCTGGGCGCAGTTGACCGAGGGCGACGGAAATTTCCACATGTTCGACTTCCTCGAGAGGGAAGGCGCGCAGGTTTTGGTCGAGCCGATCGCCACTTGGGTCGCATATCTGATGTATCAAGCCAAGGCGCATGCGAAGGCGAAATGGCCGGTGAATCGCCCACATCGCAATCCTGAGTGGTACGAAGTCAAGAAGCAGTTTGCGAACTACATCGGATTGCGAAAAAAGCTCTGGGGAATTGGTGCTGGGGAGAAGATGTGGAATTTCTTCTATCACCGGACCATCAAGAATATGGGCGGCATTACGCACCATCTTGCGTCGCAAACAGAACTGGCTGCATTGGCGGATCCTTTCTACAACCAGTTCGCGCGCGGCGGAGAGGGTCACCTCGAAGTGGGAAAGAACGTGTACTACACCGTGCACAAAATGTGCCACATGGTGCTGGCGCTGAAGCCCTTCGGGTGCATGCCGTCATCGCAGTCGGATGGAGTGCAGTCGGCAGTGATCAATAAATTCAAAGACATGATCTTCCTGCCGATCGAAACCTCGGGCGAAGGCGAAGTCAACGCTCACAGCCGTGTGCAGATGGCGCTCGGCGAGGCAAAAGTGAAAGCGAAGACCGAGTTTGAGGAGTGCCTCAAATCAACCGGAAAGAATATGAGCCAGATTCGTGAGTACATCGACGAACATCCGGAGCTGAAGCGGCCGTTCTATCACGTGCCGCATCGTGAAGGCGTCGCGGGAACGGCGGCGCAATTCGTTCTGCACGTCAGCGACCGCATCGATAAAGACACGCGGTTCTGGAAACGGTCACGAGTACGTGTCGAGACCGTTCCGGCCCTATCCGGCGATTAGCTCAATACGAATAATCCCAGGTCCTGCGAAGGCAGCGGGACCTGGAGGACCCACTCTTTCTTCTCTCGCTCATGGAGCTGTGACGAATGCATGATCATAAAGGCCCGCAATTAATCCAGATCGCTCCGCTTGAACCTCAGGCTCCGCCCTTCCGGCATAGTCAGCACACGCCTAAGCCCCACGACCACAGCACGCAATTCCTGGTTGGACTCGATGTTGGCTCGACTACGGTCAAGGCAGTGGTTGTCGATGCCGCCAGTGACAAGGTGCTGTGGCAGGACTATCAACGCCACGAGACCAAACAGCCGGAAAAAACGCTGGAGTTTCTGAAACGAATCGAATCGGAAGTGGGCGTGAACCGGCACAACACGCGAATATTTCTGACTGGCTCGGGCGGAACAGCGATCGCAGACCAGATTGGTGCAAAGTTTGTGCAGGAAGTGACCGCGGTTTCTCTCGCCGTGGAGAAACTGCACCCGGAGGTGTATTCCGTCATCGAGCTCGGCGGACAGGACGCGAAGATCATCGTTTTCAAGGATGACGACGAGACCGGGCGCAAGAAAAAGATTCCTTCAATGAACGATAAGTGCGCCGGCGGCACTGGCGCCGTGATCGACAAGATCAATTCGAAGCTGAAGATTCCAACCGATTTGTTGGCCCAGCAGAAATATCACGGAATTAAATTGCACAAAGTGGCCGGCAAGTGCGGCGTTTTCGCGGAGACGGACATCAACAGCCTGCAGAAAGTCGGGACGCCTCCCGATGAGCTGATGGCTTCTTTGTTCGAAGCGATCGTACTGCAGAACCTCAGCGTGCTGACTCGTGGGCACACACTGCGACCGCACGTGCTCTTGCTGGGTGGACCGAATAGTTTTATTCGTGGGATGAAAGAAGCGTGGCAAGCCAACATTCCTCGAATGTGGAAGGAACGCAAGGTTCAAGTTCCGGATGGCGCCAAGCCGGAGGATCTGATCAAGGTTCCGCAGAATGCGCAGTATTTCGCCGCTTTGGGCGCCGTCGAGTTCGGGCGCAGCGAAGAGGATTGCATCGGCTGCTATTGCGGATACGAGAAACTCGTTCACTACATCGATTACGGCCGTCAGGAAGAGAAAGCAAAGTCCGGCGGCAAAGGACTGGTTGAAGAACCAGCTGAACTGGATGTCTTCAAGGAAGCGTACAAGCGGAAGAAATTTATTCCGGCCGTATTTCAGAGCGGCACGACCGTAGGCGGCTTCATTGGCATAGACGGCGGCTCCACCTCAACGAAAGCGGTGCTGCTCGACGAGAACGGCGACATTCTCTGCAAGTCGTATCAACTCTCGAATGGCAATCCGATTCAAGACACCATCGACATGTTCGAGAATTTGCGCGGACAGGTGGAATCACAAAACGCAAAGCTGGAAGTGCTCGGAGTTGCCACCACCGGATATGCGAAAGACATTTTGAAAGATGTTCTTAACGCCGACGTGGCGCTGGTGGAAACCGTTGCGCACACGGAGTCGGCGTTGAAGTTCTATGAAGACCCGCACGTGATCGTCGACGTTGGCGGGCAGGACATCAAGATCATCATCCTGCATAACGGCCGGGTTAAAGACTTCAAGCTCAACACGCAGTGCTCCGCTGGAAACGGATATTTCCTGCAATCGACGGCGGAGGGCTTTGGTCTGACAGTGAATCAGTACGCAGACCTGGCCTTCTCGGCGCAGGCAATGCCCGTGTTCGGATACGGCTGTGCCGTGTTCATGCAGTCGGACATCGTGAATTTCCAGCGGCAGGGCTGGCGCGCGGAAGAGATTCTTGCCGGGCTGGCAGCCGTGCTGCCGAAGAACGTATTCCTCTACGTGGCCAGCATCCCGAACCTCGCGGCTCTCGGTTCGCGCTTCGTCCTGCAGGGCGGAACGCAAAATAATCTTGCGGTCGTGAAAGCCGAAGTGGATTTCATCCGAAATAGTTTCCGGTCTACAGGCAAGCAGCCCGAAATTATCGTGCACGAGCATTGCGGAGAATCGGGGGCAATCGGCGCCGCGCAGGAAGCGCTGCGACAGTGGCGCAATGGGCAGCAGACGACGTTTGTCGGGCTCGATGCGGTCCGCAAGATTGAATATCGCACGACGCGCAACGAAGATACGCGCTGCCATTTCTGCAAGAACGACTGCCTGCGGACCTTTATCGACATCCGCACTGCACCGAAGAACGACATGAGCTTCGTGCCGATCCAGAAGGTCACGAAAGTTCCTCTGATGCATGGCGAGCAGCGCCTGATCATCGCGACGTGCGAAAAGGGCACGGTGGAAGACGTCAACGACATGAAAGAGATTAAGGCCGGGCTCGATTCGATTCGCGCGCAGCATCCGAACTTTGTGGATGATGCGTCGAAAGAAGTTTTCCGGCCCGTGAATGCCAAGAGCATCGCCGACCCGCTGCCAACGCGCGGCTGGGCAGGATGGAAGAAGGACGACAAAGAGCGGCGCGCTCTGATGGAGAACCGCCAGAGAGTTCGCATCGGCATTCCGCGGGTTCTGAATATCTACACTTACGCGCCGCTATTCAATGGATATTTCGAGAGTCTGGGCGTACAACCGGAAAACATCATTTATTCTGACTATACGAGTTCCGAGCTTTATCGTGCGGGCGCAAGCCGTGGCGCGATCGATCCGTGCTTCCCGGCGAAGATCGGTATTTCGCACGTTTACAACCTGATTCAGGAGAAACATCGCAAGAAGCCGCTGGATGCGATCTTCTTCCCGATGTACGACGTGCTGCATTCTCCGCTAGTGAAAATTGTCGCGGCGAATGCGTGTCCGACTGTGACCGCCACGCCGGAAACAGTAAAGGCGGCATTCACGAAAGAGAACGATGTATTTGCCGAAAACAATCTGAAGTACATCGATCCGGTACTTAATTTCGCCGACCGCAAATTATTCGCGCATCAGATGTTGATGGCATGGCAGTCCGTTCTTGGGCTATCGCAGGAAGAAAACGATCGCGCGATCGAGTCCGGATTCGCGGCTCTTCAGGCATATGAAACCAACATTCGGCGGCGAGCCCGGCAGGTACTGGATCAACTCGAACGCGAAGACAGGATCGGTATCGTGATGCTCGGACGCCCGTATCACCATGATCCCGGACTGAACCATGAAATCCTGGATGAATTCCAGAAACTCGGTTATCCGATTTTCTCGCAGAATACGTTGCCCATCGACGATGATCTTTTGGAGCGACTTTTTGGCGAGGAGGTGCGCGCGGGAGTGATCAGCAGCCCACTCGACATCAGCGATGCGTGGAAGAACTCTTACTCGTGCAGCACCAACCACAAAGTCTGGGCAGCGAAGTTCACAGCGCGACACCCAAATCTGGTTGCGCTCGAAATTTCCAGCTTCAAGTGCGGCCACGATGCGCCGATCTATGGCGTGGTAGAAGGAATTATCGAAGAGTCCGGAACGCCCTACTTCTGCTTCAAGGATCTGGACGAGAACAAGCCCAGCGGATCGATCAAAATCAGAGTCGAGACGATTGATTACTTCCTGCGGCGGTACCGCGAAGAAGTAATTCGCAAGCGAAAAGCAGAGCAGGACATTGAGGCGCAGCTTGCTGCTCTCGAAGAGCAGCTACGCCGTAGTAAATCGAATCGCGAACAACTTACCACTCCGCCGGAGTGGCAGCCGGAAGTGCAAGGGATGGGTGCTCTTTAAAGCATCAATCACACGGCCAATCACACGCCGCTTTCGATTGAGACAATCACAAGGGAAACCGGAACTCGTGTGTTCCGGCCCCCTTGCCTCAGCGGTTATTGTTGCGTCGCCGACTTGATGTTTACGTTGCTTGCCAGGAGAAATACTCCAGATGAATTCTTGGCGTCGTTCATGGAGTTCTTTTCAGCGCCGTTTTTCTGCGCGAGATATTGACTCGCTGGTTTCACCACTCCGGAGACGGTAACAACATCCCCCTTGTGAGTACGAAGGGCATTCAGGTTGAGGTTACTGCTCGGCTTGACGATTAGAAGCCTATGATGGCTATCAGATCCTACCCAGAAATTCCCTGAATTATTCGTGTCTTCGACCATTACGTTCTTCAAGGTTAGGGTCTTGTCGACCCAACTCGTCGGGCTCTTCGCGTTGTATATAACCCCAGGATCGATTAGGACCTGGTTGTTTCCCGCTGCATTCGCGCTATTTTGGTTGTTCTGAGGCGGCATGCTGTCTTGCGCGGCCATTGCAGCGGCCAGGAACAGCACCGTGCACAACACGGCTAATACGCTTTGATTCCACTTCTTCACGGCGAACTCCTTTAATTCGTGCTCTTACCCATACGATGAAGACCGCGTTTGGAGCGGTTGTAATGGAATTCACCGCTCGCAATATGTGGCGGCGCGCAGGGACGCAGTATGAAGCTACAGGAAAGACCCGAAGTCAAGGCTGGCGGCCCACCAGCGGGACTTGACAAATGGCGGAAGCGAGTGGGGGTCGAACCCACCAGCGACGGGATTGCCCGCCGCTCGCCGGTTTTGAAGACCGGGACGATCACCGGACCGCATGCGCTTCCGTTCTGACCCGCAATTGTCGCGAGATCGAATCTCCCGCCGGCTAGAGATCTCGCAGGCTGCAACGATTATCGCAGATGGATAGGGTCGTTTATGAAACCGGACGAGCTAGAGCAGGCGCATGTATTCGGTTTCTTTGCTTGGCCGTTCCCGACCCATGCGCGGGATTGTGCCGTTCGCTTACGCAGGCAATTCGAGCTACTTCGTTATATGGCAGCCCATGCCGGACAAATCTCCCGCATCGCTGACTGCTCCAGGCACTCCGGACCCAGGCGCGGGATTGTGCCGTTCGCTCTACGCAGGGCAATTCGAGCTACTTCGTTATATGGCACCCCATCCCGGACAAATTCTCCCGCATCGCTGACTGCTCCAGGCACTCTGGGGACCCGATCATGCCGACGAGGTTCAATATCTGCGAGAGTTCGTTAATCAGTTGCGGAAGAAGCTTGAAGCCGATCCTCGAAATCCGAAACATCTTCTCACCGAGCCCCGAGGGGCATATGGGTTCGTCTCACGTCGAGAATCTTCGTCTTTCATGACGCCGGTTCAAGCGGCGGATTGACTCTCAGGAAACCCTCCTACGCTTTCCTCGACTTCTGGCACAGGAGTCAGGTATTTCGCCAGAGGCTCGCGTGCGTCCTGAGAGACAATCATGATCGCGCGATCGTTAGGCTGCAACAGCGTATCTGGGTGTGGCAGGAGAACATGCTCGCGACGCCGTATCGCAATAATTTCAAAGTCCTCATGGCGTAATATCTGGTACAGGCTGCGGAGTGTTTTACCCACGATTGGACTCTCTTCTTTAACAATTACCATCATTAGCTGGCGTCCTCCTGGCAAGTCGAAGCGGATTCGTGAACGCAAGAGGCGCAGCAGGTCGACGTGCCCGAGTTCGTCCATCATCGGAAGATCCTTCTTGCCTAAGAGTTGCATGGCAACCTGGATGTGTTCGAGATAGTGCGCAGGAGAATCCTGTCGGGTCGGAACTTGCCCTTCATATAAGCTCTTATATTTGAGCACGGACGCCAGACGCCCCTGTAACAAGTACGCGATCATCACCGCCATTCCAGCAGGAACCAATAAGTAATAGCCGCCAGTCATCTCTGTAACCATCAGCATAGTTGCGATGGGCACGCGAGCGGCGGCACCAAACACGGCCGCCATTCCGACGATTACAAATACTGCGGGAAGCTGGTGCAGAAGGATCGCGAAACTTCCTCCCAGCATGGCACCGACGAACAACGACGGCGCGAATACACCACCCGAGCCGCCGGAGGAAACAGTGAATGCAAATGCGAACATCTTCGCCACAATCAGGACGAGAAGCACGAAAAGTGTCAGCTTGCCGTCGATCGCAAGCTGAATCCATCCGTAACCTCCGCTGAGGACTTGCGGAAGGCGAAGTGCGATCAACCCCACGCACAATCCTCCAATCGCAGGTTTGCTCCAGGCAGGAATCGGCAAAGCCCGGAAGGAGTCGCGCATGTAATAGAAGACTGTCGGCAACGCGGTCGCGACGAGAGCTGCAGCCATTCCTAAGATCGCGTATGCCGCGTAATCGGAGAACGCCGGAGTCGGCACAACTGGAACCCTGAACAAAGGGTGGAAACCGATGAAGACTCCATTGACCGTATAAGCGACACCCGACGAGAGCATGGTGTACAAAAGCGCGCCAACTTCAAATTCCATGTTCCCGTACAAAACTTCAATCGCGAACACGCCGGTCCCCATGGGCGAACGGAAGATGGCGGAGAGGCCAGCCGCCATACCCGCGAGCAGCAGGAGCCTGCGCTCCTCTTCCGGACGATGGGCCAATCGAGCGTAGACGGAACCCAATCCGGCCGTAATTAATGCGATAGGTCCCTCTCGGCCAGCCGATCCTCCGGACCCAATCGTGATGGCCGAAGCCACCATTTTGATCGGCGGGACGCGCGTTCGAATGATTCCTTCCTTGCGGTGAAAGGCATCGACTGCGGTGTCGGTGCCGTGTCCTTCAGCTTCTGGCGCGAATCGAAAAACCAGGATTCCCGAAAGGAGTCCGCCTACCGTCGTAGCAATTGGGATCCACCAAAGACCGTGAGATCCCATGGTCTGAGGGAGCACGGCTCCGGTGAGAGTTATGACTGGCGTACGATATCTGGCTATGCCATAGAGAAGGAAGCGGTCACAGAGGTGAAGCATCCACATGAAGACGCGGGCGCTCAGTGCTCCGATTACACCTAGAAGAGCGGATTCCAAGAGAAGCCGAGGTTCGCCTTCGCGTGTCAATTATGAATTTAGCCTCTCACCCTTTTGAGTTCGTGTGCTTACCTTCACCAGGCGTGCCCAGCTCGAGGCGTTTTTTTATGATGGAAAATCTAACCAAAAGGTAGTCGCCGAAATATAACCCCACGTTGGCTGCAACGATGTGCACACGGCGGCGGAGGGCAACGTGGACCGGCCCGGATTTCAGATGCGCGGCATGGAATGGCACTTTCAGAAAGCGACTATTTTGTACCCGCTCCTCCCTGGGCATAGAAGGCTTTTCGTGTCCGTTGTACGCTGGCCCGATTTCTCTGGGTAGTTATCCCTTTTCTGCAGCGCTACCGAAACCAACAGTGGGCCGCAAATCGGAATCTGTACTTCTGTGCCGGAGGACTTAACACCGTGGAACGCTTCATGCACATTCGCCATTCGATTGCGATCGCTGTCGCAGTCTGCATTTTCGTAATCGGAGCCGCCATCGGCGTTGGAATTACTTCCTGGTCCGGACGCACCGTCTTTGGGTCATCGCGTGGAATCCCGGTTTACATTGGGCAGAAAGATGGTCCCGACACGGGACATCCCAATGCAGAGGGATTCGCTCCGGTGCTCGCGCCTGTTCTACCTGCGGTCGTCAGCATCACCTCTTCACGGATCGTAAGCGCACCGCAGAGTCCTTTTTTTAACGATCCATTCTTCCGGCACTTTTTCGGCGGTCAGGTAGCGCCCCAACAGCAGAGAGAAATGGGGCTTGGCTCCGGAGTTATCGTTAGCCCGGACGGGTACATTCTCACCAACAATCACGTTGTCGAAAAATCGAATGATGTCAAAGTCATTCTGTCCGACAAACGCCAATTTCCCGGAAAGGTCATTGGAACCGATCCGAAGACGGATATTGCCGTAGTACAGATTGCCGCCACCGGATTACCCACCGTCACTTTAGGAGATTCGACAAAGCTGCGGGTTGGCGATTACGCATTTGCCATCGGAAATCCGTTTGGCGTAGGCGAGACCGCAACCATGGGCATTATCAGCGCAACGGGACGAAACGGTCTCGACATTGAGGACTATGAAGATTTCATTCAGACTGACGCATCCATCAACCCGGGCAATTCCGGCGGCGCGCTTTTGGACGCCCGCGGGCAGCTCATCGGCATCAACACGGCGATTCTTTCCGGCGGCGGCACGGGCGGAAATGAAGGCATCGGTTTCGCAATCCCTATCAACATGGCGAAGTATGTCATGGACCAGATTCTTCGGTACGGAAAAGTCGAGCGTGGTTATATCGGAGTCGGCATTCAGGAGGTCACGCCCGACCTGGCCAAAGCTTTCCACGTTCCGCCAGAAAAAGGAGCGCTGGTGGGAGAGGTCCAACCAAATAGTCCCGGGGCTAAAGCTGGTCTGCAAAGAGGCGACGTTATTACGGAACTTGACGGACAGCCAATCACCGGTCCAAATGATCTTCGCCTGAAAGTTGGCGCTATGGCTCCCGCGGCAACAGTGCATCTCAAAGTAGATCGCGCCGGCGAATCTAAGGATTTCACTGTAGTTCTCGAAGAAACTCCCAGTACGAAGAAAGCTGCAACGTCGCCGTCCGCCTCCGGAGGAAATAATGTCATGAGCGGAGTGGAGGTTCAGGATCTCACTTCGGACATCCGTAACCAACTCGGCTTAGATCCTGATGTTAAAGGAGTTGTAGTGACCAATGTTGCCGACGCTTCCGCCGCGGCAACCGCGGGACTACAGCGTGGCGATGTCATTGAGCAAGTGAATCGTCAGCCGGTAAGTTCAGTGGCGGATTATGATCGGCTCGTCAGGGAGAACGGTAACAAGGCCTTAGTCCTGTTAGTGAACCGGGGAGGAAATACAACATTCCTGGTAGTGGAGCCGGAGTAGATTTTTCGCATTGAATTTGAATATCTGCTGACAAACCTTTATCCGTTGGATGTATCATATCCGTTATAGCGTACTTGCTATGCGAGGACGATCATCATGCAGCACCACAATGGCTCAACAGCCCGCAGTCCGCAGGAAACCCTCGGCAAAACTTTTTCACAAACTTCCACTGCGCGAGTTCACGAAATCGTTGCAGGACTCTCGGTAGCAGTCCGGCCTCGGACACCGCAAGGCAACGGCTCTCAGAAAGCCTCAGCAACACCGGCATTGAATGGAAACGGCAGCACAACAAATGTAATTGCTCTCGATGCTTCACTCCACACCATGAACGTTCCTTCAAAGGAAGCCGATCAGCAGGGCACCCCCTCGGCATTCGCGGCCTTGCGAACAGCGAGCCGCGCCATCACCCAGTTTTACGATCTTGTCCTTGCGCCAACGGGATTGAAGGGCACCCAGTTCGTAATTCTCCAGGCGATTCAGGAAGCAGGAGAAGTTGCGCAATGCGATTTCGCCCGTGATTTCGCGATTGCCGTCCCAACACTCTCGCGGCGTTTCGGCGGCCTGCGCAGAAAAGACTACATTCAGATTCGTAGAGGCGACCGGCACGGCGAGCGCATTTATAGCCTCACCGAAAAAGGAATGGAAACGTACAAGAACGCTCTGCCTTATTGGGAGCGAGCTCAGTACCGGCTTCGAACAGCCCTGGGAGAAGACTCATGGGCGCAGATGCTTCAGCTTGCCGATCGCATCCGCCAGGCGGCGGTCGATGCCGAACAGCTTCGAACAGATAATCAGCGCCCCTCATCCCTGCCGGTCGGCAGTGATACCATCCTGGCGATCGAATCCGACTGATTCACTATCCAACCGAATCTTGAGGGAGCCAACGTTCCGTATGAGGCAGCTTGTCTCTTACGACGTTGCTCCCGCAATGCGGTCTTACGAGACTGAAGTACGCTGGCGCGCCCAGGCATAGTCGGCGGCGCTCCCCCTCGCAGTCTCACCGTCGAAATCGCACCATCAAAATAGCAACGGCGCCGCGCGCTGAAAATACTCTCTTTCTCAGCTTCCGGCGCCGCACCTCACTATCGAACCATGCGCAACCATCAAACCATGCGCATCAGATTTACTTCGGCTGCCCCACCACTCGCAGATACGGCTTCAGTGTCTTGAAGCCGGGATACTTCTGCTGGGCCTCTTCGTTCGAGACTGCAGTCGAGATGATCACATCGTCTCCCGGCTTCCAATTTACCGGTGTAGCGACTTTGTGCCGGGATGTGAGCTGGATCGAATCGATCACACGCAGGATTTCGTCGAAGTTGCGTCCTGTGCTCATCGGATAGCTGAGTTGCAGCTTGATCTTTTTATCGGGCCCAATCACGAACACAGTCCGAACCGTGGCGTTGTCAGCGGCGGTGCGGCCTTCGCAGCTTTCGCCTGCATCGGCCGGAAGCATCCCGTAGAGCTTGGCGACTTTGAGTTGCGGATCGCCGATCATCGGATAATTCACTTTCGCGCCTTGCGTCTCTTCAATGTCGGCCGCCCATTTGCTGTGATTCGTGACCGGATCGACACTCAGTCCGATGATTTTGACATCGCGCTTCGCAAACTCCGGCTGCAGCTTTGCCATGTAGCCGAGTTCTGTCGTGCAAACTGGAGTGAAATCTTTCGGGTGGGAAAAGAGAATGGCCCAGTGATCACCGATCCAGTCGTGAAAATGAATCGTGCCCTGCGTGGTTTCGGCGGTGAAATCAGGAGCCGTGTCGTTAATCCGGGGAACTGTATACGTTTCGCTTGCGGTCGCGGTAGCCATGCTGTCTCCTTCTCAAAATTTAATATGCTGAAGTTTCCGAAAATCGCCCCTCGGTGGCCCCAGTTAAGAAGTGCGGATGAAAACAAAACCCACCCGCTCTGCCGGGTGGGATGGGAAGAATTTCGCTGATGCCCCTATCCACACGCCGGCGTCGGGCAACAACAACACATCATTCCGGCGGCCCAGGAGCAAATCATATCGTTTAGGATAGGCGCGTCAAATGGGGCGTGTCAACGGCATTGGCCGCACGTTGTCCGCGTCGCCGGAACTTTTTCTGCATCGAAGGCTCAGGCTTCCTCATCGCTTCTTTTGAAATGAACAGGCCATCTCGCCAGTTCGCGATGACGCAATGGGACGTTTTCACTTCAACCCCGCTCGAAGGGAACTCGCTCGCCGTGATTGCCGCCGCACGCGGCCTGAGCGATACCGAAATGCAGGCGATCGCGAAAGAGATGAACCTTTCGGAAACGACGTTCATTCTTCCGCGCGAACCTCGCATCGAACGCGAACGCGGCGTGCGAGTAAGGATCTTCACCGTCGAGGAAGAGCTTCCGTTCGCCGGGCATCCCACTCTTGGGACAGCATTCGCACTGCGCGGGCAAACCGGCGCCAGGGAAGTCGTGCTCGATCTGAACGTCGGGAAAGTTCCGGTGCGCTTCGAAGAATCACAAGGCGAGCCTGTGTTTGGCGAGATGACACAAGTCGATCCCGTCTTCGGAATTCAGCATGACCGCGAAGCAGTCGCACGCGCCACCGGTCTGAGCACCGACGATTTCGATCCTGCCCTGCCCATCCAGACGGTTTCTACCGGAGTTCCGTTCACGGTGACTCCGCTGAGGTCGTTGGCTATTGCGCAGAAGTTGCGAGTCGATCTGCATCGAGGAGCCGACTACCTGGAAAAGACTGGCGGGAAATTTTTCTATTTCGTCGCGCGCGAAACCGTCGATCCAGCGGCCGGATTGCACGCGCGTATGCTCTTCTACAACGGCGAAGACCCTGCAACAGGGTCCGCCGCAGGCTGCACCGCGGCCTGGATGGTCGCGCACGGAGTTGCCGAACCCGACCAGCGCGTCCTCATTGAACAGGGCATTGAGATGCAGCGTCCGAGCCGGATTTTTGTGCGCGCGTCTCGCCGCGATAACGGGATAGTTAACGTTCGCGTTGGAGGCAATGCGATTGAAGTCATCCGCGGAGAAATTTTCCTGTGACACAAATTGCGCGACGTGCGGAAAACACTGACTCGCATTTGCTGTTCAGAAAATCAATAGCCAGAAAGTTCCATTAGCATCGACGCTACTTTACAGCCGCATCGTTTCCCTTTAGCATCCAATTCGCTTTCACACTTCATATTGAGAAAAGCTTCCCTTCCCCCCGCGATCCCGCGGGCCCCAAGGGATGCAGAAGGCTGATGAAACCCAAACGGACTATTTTGTGCGTCGACGATAATGAGCAGTCTCTTTCCCACCGGAAAATCATGCTGGAGACCCGCGGATATCGCGTCGCAAGCTTTGCGCGCGGCGAGGAGGCCTTCAAGCGATTCGAGCAAGGCGGTGTGGACCTCGTAATTGCGGACATGGCCATGCCCGGACTCGATGGCCCTCAACTCATCGCAAAGATCAAAGATCTTTCGCCCCACACTCCTGCGATTCTCATCTCCAGCAAAGTGCGCATCTACGATCATGCCTCGCAAGCCGACGTTTTTCTGACGAAAGGGATGTACGCTCCGGCCGATCTGCTTGAGCGTGTGCGCTTGCTTCTCGTTCGCAAACGTGGACCAAAGCGCATGCATCACACGCGCCCCTCCCCGATTCCCAATCGACCCAGCCAGGTTGGAGTGGCGTAACTCGGATTCACCCAGCGTCTCAGAACACCCGGCCAAGCGGTCAATTCGTGTAAGATTCTTGTCAGAATGGCTGGCGGATTCATTGAAGCGAAAGACCTTCGCAAGACCTACCGCATTGGCAAAATCGACGTAGAAGCACTGCGCGGTGTCTCGTTCAGCGTACAAAAGGGCGAGTTTGTCACCGTCGTCGGCCCGTCCGGCAGCGGCAAATCGACGCTCTTTTATCTGTTAGGCGGGCTCACCCGCGCCGATGGCGGCAGTGTGGTGCTTGACGGCGACGACCTGGCCAAGCTTTCCGACGCCGAGCGCACCCGCATGCGCAAGCACAAGATCGGATTCGTCTTTCAGAAGTTCAATCTCTTGCCGACTCTCGACGCCGGCTCAAACATCCAGATGGCGCGGGAAATTTCCGGTAATGGCGACAAAGATCAAGCCCACTTCAACCGCATCACCGAAATGCTCGGACTCAGCAAGCGCCTCGGCCATCGGCCGTCCGAACTTTCCGGAGGCGAGCAGCAGCGTGTCGCGCTCGCTCGCGCGCTCATCAACAAGCCGACCGTCGTCTTGGCGGACGAACCTACCGGCAATCTGGATTCGAAAAACTCAGACGTGGTCCTTGGCATGCTGCGGAAATCCAACCAGGAACTCGGGCAGACGGTCCTGATGATTACGCACAATCCTGAGGCCGCAAGGTATGGCGACCGGATCATACACATGCGCGACGGACAAATCGTTAATCCTGAGCAGGATCCGCAGTGGGCGCGTACCTGAGTTTCGCGATATCCTGATACTTCAATCCTGCGACGAGGGCCGCTGATTCTTCATGTCTGATCCCCAAACTCCTAATTCCGAAACTCCACAACCAACTCCTGAGAACACAGAATCATTCGGAGAGATTTTCTCCGAATATCAGAAGGCCCACTCGCGGAAGGCTGCGGGCCAGTCGCAGATCGAGGCCACCGTCATCTCAGTCAACGCAGAGTCCGTTTTTTTCGATATCGGTTTCAAGTCGGAGGGCATTCTTCCTGTCTCCGCGCTCCAGGGAGAGACACTTAAGCCGGGCGACAAAGCGCTCGTCACCGTGAAAGGCCGTGATCTCGATGGATATTACGAACTCTCCCGATTCAAAGTCGAACGGCCGATGGACTGGAGCGCCTTAGAAAAAGCTTTCGCCGACAAGTCGGCAGTGCTCGGGACCGTGACTGCAGTGGTAAAAGGTGGATTCAGTGTCGATGTCGGCGTCCGTGCTTTCATGCCCGCCTCTCGCAGCGGCGTTCGTGAGGCCGTGGACATGGAGAAACTGGTCGGGCAGGAGATCCGCTGCCGCATCATCAAGCTGGATGTGGCTGACGAAGACGTGGTCGTCGACCGCCGCGCTGTGGCGGAGGAAGAGGAGCGCTCCGCCCGCGAGCGCGTCTACGGACAAATTAAAGAGGGCGATGTCATTGCCGGCACGGTCCGCAGCCTCACCGATTACGGGGCCTTCGTCGATCTCGGCGGAGTCGATGCTCTGCTGCATGTTGGCGACATCGCGTGGGGTCGCATCAACAAGCCGGCTGACGTGCTCTCGATGGGCCAGCAGGTTGAAGTGAAAGTGCTGAAGCTGGCAAGCGAAGGCGAGAAGCGGCGCATCTCGGTGGGATTGAAACAGCTGCAGCCACATCCTTGGGACGCTGTCGCGCAGAAATACAAGGTCACAGACCGTGTTCGCGGCACTGTCACGCGCATCGTTGATTTCGGAGCCTTCGTCGAAGTCGAGCCCGGCATCGAAGGCCTGATCCACATCTCCGAAATGTCTTGGTCGAGAGGCAAACTCCGCAAAGCCAGCGACGTAGTCAAGCAGGGCGAAACGGTGGAAGCCGTCATCCTCGGCGTGAACGCAGCAGAACGCCGTCTCTCGCTCGGTCTCAAGCAGGCTCTCGGCGATCCGTGGAACGATGTGCCGCAGCGATTCCCGCTCGGATCACAAGCCGAAGGGCCGGTCACAAGTCTCACAAAGTTCGGCGCCTTCGTGCAGCTTTCGGAAGGCGTCGAAGGCATGATTCACGTCAGCGAAATCAGCGCCGAAAAGCGGATCGGTCAGCCGGCAGAGGTGCTCCGCGTTGGGCAGTTCGTGAAAGCTCTGGTGATCGGCATTGACCCCGAAAAGCGGCAGATGAAATTGAGCCTGAAGCAACTCGTCCCCACCGGCCTCGATGAATACGTAGCCGAACACAAGGAAGGCGATGTCGTCACGGGTCGCCTCGTCGATGACTCGACAAATCAGGCTCGAGTGGAACTGGGAGAAGGAATCTTTGCGACCTGCAAGCTGACCGAAGCGCGACCCGCCAATGCTGAGTCCGCAAAACCTGCAAAGGCGGATCTTTCCTCGCTGAGTTCGATGCTGCAGGCTCGCTGGAAGACCGGCAGCGGAGGCCCTGCGAAAGCGGAGCCTGCGCGCGCCGGGCAAATTCGCAGCTTCCGCATCAAGAAACTCGACCGCGAAGCCAAAAAGATTGAGGTCGACCTGGCATAGTCGAAATTGAGATCACGTCGGTAACGTGGCGCCATTCGACCAAGGCTTGGAGTTGGCGGATGCTGTATAATTTTCACGTCGAGCGGGAGTA
>Ga0209168_10001016_pt1 | contig 23634 bp, 19 predicted proteins | sample Coa_R1_FD_187156 | JGI IMG/M metagenome (GOLD analysis project Ga0209168, IMG submission 187156) | Surface soil microbial communities from Centralia Pennsylvania, which are recovering from an underground coalmine fire - Coalmine... | ecosystem: Environmental > Terrestrial > Soil > Unclassified ...
ATACCGCGAAGTCATACAAGGTGGAAGGCATCGGCGAAGATTTTCTGCCGGCGACGGTCGATCTCAAAGCCATCGACCGCATGGAGCGCGTCTCCGATAAGGACTCGTTCTTGATGGCGCGCCGCATCTGTCGCGAAGAGGGATTGCTCGTCGGCGGTTCGTCGGGCACGGCCGCCGTCGCGGCACAGCGCGTGGCGCGCGAGTTGCCGCCGGATGCGGTCATGGTCGTGCTTCTGCCGGACAGCGGGCGCGGCTACATGTCCAAGATCTTCAACGACGAATGGATGCGCGCGAATGGTTTCATCGGCGAAGAAGGCCGCGCCGCGACGGTCGGCATGGTGCTGCACGCCAAAGGCAAGATCCCGCAGCTGATCACGCTTTCTCCCACCGATTCCGTCAAGCGCGCGGTCGAACTCATGCGCGAGTATCAGATCTCCCAGATTCCCGTTGTCGAAGGACCTGAGATCGTCGGCTCGGTGAACGAAGTGTCGGTCATGCAGATGGTCTACGATAAAGCCGACGTGGTGCACAGCGAAGTGCGCGACGTGATGGGCCGCCCGTTCGCCGTGCTCGACGATCGCGAGCCGGTCGAGCACGCGTACAAGCAGTTATCGCTGGGCCACGCCGCCGTGCTCGTCGCACGATTGGGGACGCCGATCGGGGTGATCACGAAGATGGACATCATCAACTACTTGTCCGCCACGTAAGAGGAAGTTCGGACGCATGGAATTCGCGACCAAGGCCATTCACGTCGGACAAGAGGCGGAGCCGATCACCGGCGCCACGATCGTTCCGATCTTCCAGACTTCCACGTACACGCAATCCGCGCCGGGCGTGCATAAAGGTTACGATTATTCGCGCACGGTCAATCCCACGCGCGTCGCGCTCGAGCGCTGTCTTGCGTCGCTCGAAAACGCGGAACATGGATCGTGCTTCGCATCGGGTATGGCGGCGACGTCGGCGGTCTGCAATCTGCTCTCGGCGGGCGATCACGTGGTGGTAGGCGACGACCTGTACGGCGGCACGTTCCGGCTCTTCGACAAGGTCTTCAAACGCTACGGCGTGCGATTCGACTACGTCGACGCGTCGTCTGTCGAGAACGTCGTCGCTGCGATGTCCGCGGCGACGAAACTTGTCTGGCTCGAGACACCGACGAATCCGTTGCTGAAACTCTGCGATCTGCGCGCGATCAGTTCAGCGTGCAGGGAGCGCGGCGTTCGCGTGGCCGTCGACAATACGTTTGCCACGCCGTTCTTGCAGAACCCGCTCGATCTCGGCGCGGATTTCGTCGTTCATTCCACCACGAAGTACATCGGCGGCCACTCCGACGCGGTCGGCGGGTTCGTCGGAACAAACGACAAGACGCTGCACGATATCGTGAAGTTCCATCAGAACGCGGTCGGCGGCATTCCCGGACCGTTCGATTGCTTTCTGACGTTGCGCGGCGTGAAGACGCTCGCCATTCGCATGCGCGAACACGAACGGCACGCGCGCGCCGTTGCGGCGTATCTGGACGATCACCCGGCGGTCGAGCGCGTGTACTACCCGGGCTTGCCGTCGCATCCGCAGCACGAACTTGCGAAGCGCCAGATGCGCGGCTTCGGCGGCATGGTATCGTGCGTGCTGAAAGGCGGTCCGGAGCGTGCTCGCGCCTTTGCATCCGCGGTGCGCGTGTTCTCGCTCGCGGAGAGTCTCGGCGGCGTCGAATCGCTCTTATGTCATCCCGTCTCGATGACGCACGGAAGCATCCCCAAGGAGATCCGCGACGCGCGCGGCGTCACGGACAACCTGCTCCGCTTCTCGGTCGGCATCGAGGCCGAATCGGACATCATCGCGGATATCGAGCAGGCGCTCGCGGCGGTTTGATCGCCGCCCGATGAGGCCGCGCGCTCGCGTCGTCGTCTGGACTGCGGCGCTGGTCTTCATCAGTTTCGCCGGATCCGCGCTGTGTCGCTCGCTCGCGCGATCGACGCACGCGGCGTCGCTGACGCCCGGCCCATTTTCGTTCCCCGCGGGTCGGGCGCTGCCGCTGTCCGTCATCAACGGCGCCGATGGCGCGTTGCCGCTGTTCTTCGGGTTTCTCGTGGTCTTCTGCGCTCTCGGTTTCGCCGGCTGGCGTTTGGCAAGCGCGCTGCGTGACGCGCCTGGCTTGCCTGCGTGGGCGCTCGTCTGTGCGCAACTGATCGTCGGGCTGGCGCTGTCATTTTTTCCCGTCACATTTTCGAGCGATGCGTATGCGTACGTGCTGTTCGGCCGCGCGCACGGCGTCTTCGGGCTCAACCCGTACACCCTGGCGGCGCCGATGCGCGTGCTCCACGACGCCGTGCTGGCGCCGATTCTGAACTTCTTCGGCGATCCGCCATTGCGCGACGATTATGGTCCGCTGTGGACCGTGGGCGCGAGCATCGTCGGTCGCGCCGAATCGCATGCCGATCTGTGGACGCAGGTCTGGACGCAGCGTGTCATCGCCGTACTGAGTGCATGCGCGTGTTCGATGGGGCTCTTGCGCTTACGAAGCGATGCGGATCGCGCTGCGCGGACCTATGGCGTCGCGCTGTTCGCGTTTCATCCGCTCGTGCTCTGGGAGTCGGCCGTCGGGGGCCACAACGATTTCGTGATGCTCGCCGCGGTCGTGTGGGCCTTTGCGTTGGGGGAGGCCTACCCGATGATCGCCGGAGTGCTGCTCGGCATTGCCATCGGCATAAAATACGTTCCGCTCGTCGTGCTGCCCGCGCTTGCGGGGCGCGCATTTCGGTCCGGCGGTTTCGTCACCGGCGTCGCGTGCATCGTTGTCGCGCTGGCGATCCCGGCCTTGAGCTTCGCGCCGTTTTGGGCTGGGCCCGCGATGTTCACATCGTTGCAAGGACCGGCATCGGCGCTCGGCTTTTCGCCGACGTCCATCATCCTCGCGCCGCTGTTCTCACACGGTCAGGGCGCTATTTTGTGGGGCCGCTTGCTGCAGCTGACGCTTGGCGCCGTCGTCTTGTGGTTGGCGATCGCGGCGGGAATCAGCGCGGTGCGCGGTCGCTGGCTGCCGTCTTTCTGGCGCCCGGTCGCGGCGTTCATCTGGTCAGCTCCGTCAGTCAACACATGGTATATCGCCTGGCTGATGCCGGCGATTGCGTGCGGCAGACGCTGGGGCGCGTATGCATGGTGGCTTGGGGCTTTGACTGCGGTGCATTACGCGTTCGACATGGGTGCGCTTGGCAACGGGCCGTCCGGTTTCGTGGTGGAAAGCGCGGCGATCGCGTTCTTGCTGATCACGCCGATCATTGTGTCACGCATTTATTTTGAAGGGGCCGGCGTCAGCCGGCCCTGATTGCTCTACAGCTGGCTCTCCAACGTTTTTGTTTTTTTCCGGCAGCCGACGATGTAGTCGGTTATAAACCAGCCGACGCCGACAGCGTTCAAAAGCATACCGCCCAGCATGTACCGATCACCAGCCGGCGGCGAGAGCTTCCCGTGCAGTTCGGAGATATTGATTAAGAGAGAACCCCACAACATCGGCGCCCACAGGCTCTCGAGTAAGATCGGACGTCGGTGGGCCAAGTTTCGCACAAGAACAATAGAAAAGTACAGAGCGCCAGCGCAAGAAATCAAGGCACCCAGGACATACAGGGTCTCCATACGTCGTTTCTTTCTCTAGAAGGCGCAGCTTGCTCTGCTGGCCAACCGAGCGAAATGTTCAACCGGCAGAACGGCTCGACGCTCCCATCGAACGGCGCGGTTTCCGAACCCCGTATTGTGCCGGCCGTCGAAAAAGCATTTCGCCTGCTTGACTGCCTCGCTGGTTCGGGCGAACCGCTCGGCATTTCCGAGTTGTCGCGCCGTCTGGGAATGGGCAAGAGCACCGTTCACGGCTTGACGGGCACCCTTGAAGCGCTCGGCATGATCGATGCCGTCGGCGATAGCCGCCGCTTTAGGATTGGGCGCGGCCTCCACGTCCTCGCCACGCGCTCGAGCGGCAGCATCGATTTACGCGCGGTCGCGCGCGTCAGCCTCGAGGCGCTGGCGGACAAGACCGGACAGACCGCATTTTTGGGTATGCCGCGATCCGATACGGTGACGATCGTGGATTGCGTGCACGGCCGGCCCGCAATGTCGATTTCGGCGCCGATCGGCTCGTCGATTCCGCTCCTCGCCGGTGCCGTTGGGAAGGCGCTCTTGTCGGCGTGGACACCGCTCAAGCGCGAAGCATACGTGACCTCCCGCGATCTGCCGCGTTTTACGCGGCGCACGATCGTGGATCGCGCACGCTACCTCAAAGCCGTCGATCGCGCCGCTCATCGCGGGTATGCGATCGACGTGGATGAATATGTGGACGGTATGCGTGCGGCGGCGGCTGCGATCGTGGGCGCAGATCGCGAGCCCATAGGCGTCGTCTGGGTAGCGGGTTTCGCGCGGCACATCGATGAGGCGGCACTGGACTCGATCGCCGCTTCGGTTTGCGCTGCGGCGAAGGCAATCGCAGCGCAGTTTTAGCGTACGTCGTGCCCGGCGGACCATGAAGGTCCGCCCTACATGTCTTCAACCCAGCCGGCGTTTTTCGCGGCCAGCAGAAGGTAGCGCATTTGCAGTTCGACGCGTGCCACGTCGTCGAGCAATCGATCATCCTGCAGCGCGCGGATGACCGAATTGCGACGGATCACATGCTCGCCCTCAATCGGTTTCGGATTGTTAAAGCGCTCTCGAAGCGTGATACGCATCATCGAGCGCACGCCGCCCTCGTTGAGGAAGAAGAGCGGGTCCAACCCCATCGCGTAGTCGACATCGGTGAAATAGCCGCAACGATGCAAGAAATCAAGCGGATCCAGCCCAAACGCCACGCACAGTCGCGCGAGCTCCCCCAAGCCGGGGGGCTCGCCCGTGCCGTGCAGATACGCATCGACGATGGGAGCGTCGAGGTTCGCCGTCTTCGCCAAGGCTTCGGCTGAAAGTCCGCGCTCCGATGCAAGTTCGGAGAGCCCGACGGCACATCTCGAGGTCCGTTCAGTCATCTCAATCGGATTCGCGGACAAAAGCAAGGTCGCCCTCCGGAAGGCGCATAATTGACGACATCGACACACGAGATTGAAGGAGTGAAGAGTGCGATTCGACGCTGAAGCTCAAGCGGCGCTGGATACCGCCGTCGCCCGCGGCGCGTCATACGCCGACGTCAGGTTCGGCGTGGTCAGAGACGAACACATCGAAGTGCGCAACGGCGTCGTCAACGGTTTCAGCGATTCCGAAAGCGCCGGTTTCTCGGTGCGCGCGATCGTGGACGGGGCATGGGGATTCGCCTCCAGCGCGAACGCCGAACGAAAAGAGATCGACCGCATCGCCGCGCTCGCGGTCGAAGTCGCGCGCGCGAGCGCGACGGTGAAATCGCACGGGATCGAACTGCTGCCAGCCGTCAAACACACGGGCGTTTACCGCACGCCGTTTGAGGTCGACCCAGCCACGATTCCGACGGGCGAGCGCGTCAAGTATCTGATGGATGTCGAAGCGGATATTCGCGGTGCGCGCGGCGTCACGGTCGGTCGGGCGTGGATGGATATCTGGCGCACGACTAAAGAATTTGCGAACACGGACGGCAGCCGCATCGCTCAAGAGCTGCTGCAATGCGGCAGCGCGTGCGAAGCGCTTGCCGTCGGTGAGAACGACGTGCAGGACCGGCTCTTTCCCGGCACGTGCGGGCTCTATCAGACCGGCGGCTACGAGATCATCCAAAAAGCCGACTTGCCGGGCAACGCGCGGCGCATCGGCGAAGAAGCGGTAGCCCTGCTCACAGCCGATCAGTGTCCGAGCGGAACGATGGACGTCGTGCTTTCCGGCGATCAGGTCTCGCTGCAGATCCACGAATCGATCGGCCACGCGCTCGAGCTCGATCGTGTGCTCGGCTGGGAAGCGAATTTCTCGGGAACTTCGTTCGCCACGCTCGATAAACTCGGCAGCTTCCGCTACGGCAGCCCGATCGTGAACGTCGCGTGCGACATGACATGTCCGCTCGCGTTCGCCACGCACGGCTACGACGATGAGGGAACGCCGGCTTCGTCGATCGATCTTATCCGCGAGGGCATTTTGGTCGGCTACATGGCCGGGCGCGACACCGCCATGGATGCGGGCGTCAAACTCTGCGGCTGCGTACGCGCCGAATATTGGGGCCGGCTGCCCATGATCCGGATCGGCAACGTCAATTTGCAACCGGGCACGACACCGAGCGCCGAACTTTTTGACGGCATCCGCAACGGCGTCTACATGGAGAGCAATCGCTCGTGGTCGATCGACGACAAGCGGCTCAACTTCCAATTCGGCTGTCAGCTCGGTTATGAGATCAAGAACGGCAAGAAAGGCAAGATGTTAAAAAATCCGACGTATGCCGGCATGACGCCCAAGTTCTGGGGTTCGTGCGACGCCATCGGCGACCGAAATTCATGGACGGCGTGGGGCACGCCGAATTGCGGCAAGGGCGAGCCCATGCAGACCGCGCGCTCATCGCAGGGCGCAGCGCCTACACGCTTTCGCGATGTCGAAGTCGGAGTCGTCGGCTATGCGCACTGATCTTGCCGCCGAGCGCGCGGCCGCAGACGCGGTGCTCGACGCAGCGCTGCGCGATTCCACCGCCGATGAGACCGAAGCGATCGTTATGGCGCAAGACTACGCGCTTTCGCGGATCATGGGAAACACGATCCACGAGAACCTCGTCGAGCGCAACCGTACGCTCAGCGTGCGCGCGGTCGTCGGCAAACGCATCGGCGTCGCGACTTCCAACGACCTCGACGGCGCCGGCATCCGCACTCTCGTCGATCGAGCATGTGAGATCGCGCGGCTCTCGCCCGCCGATCAAGACTTTCCCGGACTGCCGACGTCGGGTCCGGCGACGTCGGCGATGGAATTTGCATACGATGAAGCGACGGCGGCCACGACGGCCGCAGAGCGCGCCGGCGCCGTCGCAAAGATCGTCAGCGTGATGAAAAAGAACGATCTCGACGCCGCAGGGTACGTCTCCACGAGCGCCGGCAGCGTCGCGATAGCAAATTCCAAGGGCATCCGTCAATTCTTCCGTTCGACGGACTCGGCGATCAACATCAAGGCGATGAGCGCCGACTCTAGCGGCTATGCCGAAGGTCACGCTCGCCAGTTTGGGGATTTGGACGCGAGCGCGCTCGCTTCGACCGCCGCGCAGAAAGCCGTAGCCGGCCGCACGCCCGGTTCCGTCGATCCGGGAGAATATACCGTCATCTTAGAGCCGCCGGCGCTGCGCGAATTCCTCGGCTACCTTTCCTGGACCGGTTTCGGCGCGATGCCGTTCGCGGAAGGCGCATCCTTCATGTCCGGCCACATCGGCGAACGCGTGATGGGCGCCAACGTCACGATCGCGGACGATTTCGCGCACCCGCTCGGCGACGGCATGCCGTTCGATTTCGAAGGCGTCTCACGCAAACCGGTGACGCTCGTGGAACAAGGCGTCGCGCGCGACGTCGTCTACGATTCCTACTACGCGGCCAAACTGAAGCACGCGAACACCGGCCACGCGCTGCCAGCGCCGAACACCTACGGACCGCTCCCGCTCAACGTCGTCGTCTCTCCGGGTCAAAAAAGCGCGGCACAGCTCATCGCCGAGACAAAACGCGGTCTGCTGGTCTCGCGCACGTGGTATATCCGGCTGGTCGATAAACTGCAGACGATCATCACCGGCATGACGCGCGACGGGTTCTTCCTCATCGAAGACGGCCGCATCACTCGCGGCCTGCGCAACATGCGTTTCAACGAGTCCATCGTCGGCGCGCTCGGCCGCTGCGAACTCGCGAACGATCTCGTGCGCTCGGAGAACCACGTCGTGCCGGCCTGCCGGATCGAAGGCTTCCACTTCTCCAGCGGCACCACGTTCTAAGATGAACCTCCGACCGCTAGCCGTCTTCGCGGCGGCCATGGCGGTCGGCGTCGCCTCGTGCGGCGGCGGCGGCGGATCCGCGTCAATCGGTCCGCAGCCGCAGCCATCGCCCGGCGGTTCATCGCGCCCAGCAGGCAACGGCGATGTCTTCCATTACGGCGGCACGCTCACGCAGACGTTCTGGCGCCCGGTGCAGCCAGGCCCATCGAATGCGCCGTCGCCCGAACCCACCAGCACGGCGAACTGGTCGGTGGACGACGTGGCAACGGTGAAAACCGGAAGCACGTTTCACGGCCAGACCGGGTTGACCGATTTCAACTACCATGAGACCGACACCGGGCTGCAGACGATCGTCACCTTGACTGATGATTATCTCTCGTTCCCGCCGAGCGGCAGCGGTCCGTTGAATGACGTAGGCTTTTCCTCAATCGACAGCAATTTCGTGAGCCTCGATGTTCAGCTCGGCGCCGGCAATGGGCAGATCGACATCCTCCCGGAAGTCGCGGGCGCGCAGTGGGTGAATTCCGCGGCGCAAATCTCGACCGAGACCGATCCCGACGGCCAGACGATCACGCGCACGACCAACGCTGATGGATCGTATACGGAAGCCGACTCATTTCCAGACGGCACGACTGCAACCGCGGTTGAGAATAGCGATGCGTCAGGCACGTACAAAGTGCTCCAAGGCACTTCGCTCGAAACCGACTATGCGTACACGGCCCCGTCGGGCGGAACCTTGACGATCACCGTCACCGAACCGCAAGCATCGCCCATGCCGTCGCCGGTCGTGTTCACCGTTCCCGATTGGCAGCCCGCGGGCGGACTTAGCTCCGATTCGTCATCCGATACCGGTCCCACGACGATACCAGCTGCATGCGGCGTACCGAAATCCATCGGCACCTCCGGCATGCACATCGCTGAGACGCGTTCGCTCGTCGACGCGATCTTCGGCACCGTCGATGCGGCCACCGTCGACACGTACGTCGTACAGGGCCGCGGCGTCGCCTGCGTCGTGAGCCACGACGTCGTCACATCGTACTATGACTACACGGGTCAGAACGGTCTTGCTTTTTTTTCGGGCATTCCGGTTCAATACACAACGCTCGATGAGACGCAAGGGTTGAAGACCGAGTCGCTCTTCGCCATCGTGAAGATGCAGCGGGCGGCTGCGCTCGTCCGGGGCGGCGCCGCCTGGCTTCGAACCCGCATGCGGCTGCACGCCGCTCGCGGCTTCCGTGACTTATCACGCGGGCGGCCGCTCCCTAGAGGCGTCCCGAAACTGATGCCGCGACGAAATGAGGCCTTGACGCTCGTTCGTCCGATATAATCAGTACAAGATTTGGCCATCGCGTCGGAGCGTAAAATGAAAATAGAAACGGCACACCCATTCGGGCGGCATATTCATGCCGCTCTGTCGCTTATATTCGTCGTCTCGATCGCCGCCGTCATCACTGCATGCGGCGGAGGTGGGGGAGGAGGCGGAACCACGATGAATCCGCCGCCGAATCCATCGCCGAGCCCAACGCAATCTCCCGTCTCGTGCTCGTTGATCGCACGGCATAGCGGCCTCCACGTCAGCTGGCAAGCGCGCCTACGGCCGCAGCATCCCGCGGTCATCTCACGGCGGATCGGACCCGGCCCAGCACGGCCGGTGTGTCCGAGCGCAGGTCCGGGATATATGCGCTGCATGTCGTGGATCCGAACGGACATCGGGCGCACGCCGAGCATCGTTCCGTCAGGATATAGTCCGGCCAATCTTCAAGCGGCCTATGGTCTCGCGAGCGCATCGAGCGCCGACGGCGGCAATCAGACCGTCGTCATCGTCGATGCGTATGATGATCCGGGCGCGGAGGCAGACCTCGCCGTCTATCGCAACACGTTCGGGCTCTCCGCGTGCACGACAGCCAATGGATGTTTTGTGAAGGTCAACCAGTTCGGCGCCACGTCACCGCTCCCCACAACGGATTCAACCGGTAACTGGGAAGCCGAAGAGTCGCTCGATCTCGACATGGTTTCGGCCGTGTGCCCCAACTGCGAAATCGTGCTCATGGAAACGGTGGATCCCGGCTTCAACAACCTATACGGTGCCGAGGATACAGCGGCGACCTCATGTGGCGCGACCGTTATCTCAAACAGCTGGGGCGGCGGTGAATATCCAACCGAAGCAAGCGACGAAGTGAACTTCAATCATCCCGGCATCATGATCACGTTCGCGGCCGGAGATTTTGGATACTCGCCGTCTCAATCGGGCTATCCGTCTGGGTCACAGTATGTGACGTCAGTTGGCGGCACATCGCTGAACCAAGGTGGCGGAGGTACGTGGACGCAGACAGCCTGGTCCGGCCCGGCCGGAGTGGATGGCACGGGCAGTATTTGCAGTGCGTACATCGCGCAGCCAGTGTGGCAGACTGCGCTCGGATCAGCCTATACGAGCGTGTGCAGCACGAGAATCGACAATGATGTGTCCGCGGTCGCCGATCCGAATACCGGCGTCGCGGTCTACGACACGTTCGGCGGAGGTCAAGGCTGCTCGACGTGGTGCGTCTTCGGCGGAACGAGCGCATCGGCGCCGATCATCGGTGCGGTCTATGCGCTCGCCGGCAATGGCGCAGCGCTGACGTACGGCTCGTATCCGTACAGTCACGTGGCGGGCAACTTGACCGATGTGACGAGCGGCTCGAACGGTCCGTGTCCTGGCAATACGTTCATCTGTATAGCAGGCGTGGGCTTCGACGGACCCACCGGCTTAGGCACACCAAACGGAATCGGCGCGTTCTAAAAATCGGCTGAAGGGGCCGACTGTCAGTCGGCCCTTTAAATCCACCGAAGGGGCCGACGTCAGTCGGCCCTTTGAATTCGCTGAAGGGGCCGACGTCAGTCGGCCCACTCGGCAATCGTTGCGGGCGAGCGTTGCTCGCCCTACTACGCAGGGCAAGCGTCGGGCAGCGTCCTCAAGGACAAAAGGCCCTTTCGGCGGGGGCGCGCGCCTGGCTAAAATACGGCAAGACCTGCGCTTTTCAGCAGGCCATAACTTCGTTTTAAGGAGTCGACATGTCATCACTGCGCGGTGCATGCGCACGGATCGCGGCGACCGGCGCCGCGATCGCTTTGTTGGCGGGCCAGTCCAGCGCCGCGCAAGCCGCGTGCACGTGGTCGGTCGTCCCCACCGTGAACCCGGGTGCGAACTTCAACATCTTCGGCGCGGTTTCGGCCACGTCCAAAACCAATGCGTGGGCGGTTGGATACTATTCGATCAGTTCAACCGAGACTGGAGCGCTTGCAGAGCGATGGAACGGCAGCGTCTGGAAAGTTGTTCCGACGCAGAACCCAAGCGCCAACCAGACAGTGTTCTTCGGCGTCAAGGCGCTCGCGAACAACAACGCGTGGGCTGTCGGATACTATCAGACGGCGTCCAACCTGTTCGAACCCATCTCCGAGCATTGGAACGGCAACAAGTGGACCGTGGTGAACATGCCGCCCGCGCCGGCGCCGAACGGCGGATACATGAATTCCGTCGATGCGGTATCGCCTACCGACATCTGGGCGGTCGGTCTGCAGATCCCGACATCGGTCGGCTATCAGACGTTCGCCGAGCACTGGAACGGCACGAAGTGGTCCGTCGTCACCACGCCCAACGTCAACGGATTCAATCAGATCCTCCAGACGACGTTTGCCGTCGGCACGTCCGACGTCTGGGCCGGCGGATACTACACGCTGAGCTCCGGCATTAAGCAGAACCTCTCGATGCATTGGAACGGCGTGAAGTGGACGATCGTGCCGATGAAAGACGTCGGCTCGAGCAACAATTTCATCAACGGCATGGGCGGCTTCGCCACAAACGGCGTTTTTGCGGTCGGCACGCATCGCAATACTTCCGAGAACGGTCCGAACACTCTCTCCGAGGGCTGGAACAGCACGAAGTGGGCGGTGCAGAGCTCGCCCAACGACGGCTCACTCACCACCGCGTTCGAAGCGGTGGTCGCATCGACATCTGAAGGCGCATTAGCCGTCGGTCTCGTCAATCCGGTGACCGGCCAACAGTTTCAGATCCCGTACGCGGCCCTGTGGAACGGCACGAAGTGGGTGCAGTCGCTTCCGGTCGCAGCCGGAACGTACGGCAGCTTCTTCAATTCGGCGAGCCTCATCCCGGGAACGCACGATTTCTGGGCAGCCGGCGGCGCCTTCGATTCGGCGGGGAATTTCAACGCGCTCACGACGATGCAGATGCTGCAGTGTCCATGATGCCTTCGCGGAGAACGCGTACGCCGAGCGAGCGATAAGGTTCTAGCGAAGTCTTCGAAGAACCGGAACCGGCGTGAGCATCGTGCTGGCGCTTTACTTGTCGTTCGGCTTCATACACCCATCGGCGTCAGGACACGTCGTCACATTGCCGGTTGGGCGACGACCGGCGGCGCAGACAGCCGGCATCCAATACGATGCGGGTGCGCTCGCGGGCGCCCGTTGCTTCGGCCAGGCAAATCTCGGCACGCTCGGCATGGATGTGGTCGTGCCGCTGCGCGACGAGTCGGGCCTGCTCGCATACGCGCGATCCGTCAGTGACCCGTCGTCACCCGCATATAGACATTTCCTGACGCCCCAGCAGATCGGTGCGCTTTATGGCGCCGACTCGACGGAGTACGGCAACGCGCTGAACTACTTCGCAAGCGCAGGGTTGGCTGTCCAAGCGTGGCCGCAACGTGGCAGCCTGCGAGTCTGGGGCGATCAGCATCGCATCGAAGGCGCGCTGCACACGACGTTCGGCGTGTGCGAAAACGGAAACCATCTATTCTACGCGCCGGTCGTGCCGCCGTCGGTCGCTTCATCCGTGCGCATCGCCGGCATCGGCCGGCTCGTCACGCTCCATTCTTTTCACTCGCACATGATGATCGTCTCGCCGCCGGTGCACGCCCAGGGAGGTCTCGGCAACAATCTCTTGCTCGGCTACTCACCGTGGCAGATCGCGACCGCCTTCGACTACACCGGCGCGTACGATACCGGCATCACCGGCCGCGGCATCACGATCGGGGTCATCGGAACCGGGCCCATCTCAAGCGCCGATGTGCCCGCGTATCGCGGTCTCTACAAAGTGATCGGGGCGGGCACGGTCAGACAAGTGAACGTCACTGCGGTCTGCCCCGTGTGCAGCACCGGTCTGCAGACGCCTCCGCCGGTCACGGCACCGTGCCAGCAGACGAATCCGCCGAACTATAACGTCTGCAATCCTGAAGACGTCGAGGCGCAGCTCGACACCGAGCAGTCGTCGGGACTCGCTCCCGATGCGAGCGTTCTCTTCTATCTCGCGTACAATCCGAACGAATGCAATTCGCCGGGCGCGTGCAATCACAACCCGCCGACCCCCGCGCTTGGCATCGGCGAGACCGACGACGAGCTGCAGCAGGCGATCGCCGACAACACCGCCGACATCGTCAGTCTTAGCGCGGGCGGCGGAGAGCTTGACATCGCCTCTCCGGGCAATCCGCTGCTGCATCCGGATGGCACCGGGCTCGAGCCGGATGAATTCGCGATGCTGGCGGCCGAAGGTATCGCCACTTTCGTCTCATCCGGCGACACGGGCGCCGAGGGTTGTCAGCAAGACGGTCTTCCCATGACCGAAGACGTTCTCTGCGTGGCCTATCCCGCAAGCGACCCGGATGTCGTGGCAGTCGGCGGCACCACCACTCCGATCTTGTCGAACGGACGGCTCGCCGGGCCGATCACGGCTTGGGGCGTGCAGACGGCGCTGCTCGGCAGCAACGGCGCGACCGGTGGCGGACTTTCCACCGTCTTCGCGCGGCCGAATTTTCAAAACCCTGTCGCAAACGTCACGGGATCGGTGCGCGGCGTTCCCGACGTGGCGCTGAACGCCGATCTCATAACCGGCGACGCTGTCGTGATCGACGCCTTCGATCCAAACCTCGTGGCACTAGGAGCGGTCGGCGGCACGAGCGCCGGCGCTCCGGGCGCGGCCGCGATGTGGGCGCTTGTGCTTCAAGCGTGCCGCTTGAATCCGCGTTGCGGCCTGGGTCCGTCGTCGCATCCGTACCGGCTCGGCAATCCCGACGGCCTGCTCTATCGTCTTTACACGCTGCCCGAATATCAGCAGACGGTCTATGATATAAACTACGGCAACAACGCCGTGTTCGGCATCAGCAATCCGAACCAGCTCGACCCCGGTTATAACGCGGGCGTGGGCTACGATCTCACGACCGGCATCGGCGCCCCGTTCGCGCGCGCGTTAGTTCGCGCGGTGACGGGGATTTGATCAAGGTCGCCTCGCTAACAGCCGGAGGCGCATTGCTTCAGAACGCTTTCGGTGACATCGCGGCGATCGCGATGTTCATCGCCGCAGTCGCCGCATCCGAGATCGGCTACCTGCTCGGGAAGCGGCTGCGCGGGCGGGCGAGCAACGCCGACGCGTTTGCGGCCATACAATCGGCGATGTTCCCGATCCTTGGTCTCTTGCTCGCTTTTACGTTCTCACTTGCACTTTCGCGGTTCGACGCGAGGCGCAACGCAGTCGTGAACGAGGCGAACGCCATCTCGACCGCGGTCGCGCGCGCGGATGTCTTGGATCCGGCCGACCGTCGATCGCTGCACTCGCAACTGCGTGCCTACACGCAAGTTCGCATCCAATTCGTCGAAGCGGCGTCCGATCAACAAGCACAGGACGCCGCCACGGCAGAGTCACTGGATTTTCAGCGCGCGATGTGGGCGATCGGCACGCGCGCGGCAAGCTCCGACGCCCGTCCGCAGCTGATATCGCTGCTCTTGCAATCGTTGAACGACGTCGTGGACGCGAGCGCTCTTGAGGCCGCGGCCGCGGAAGCTCACATCCCCGACGCGATCCTCGCGATCCTATTTGCGATCGCTGCACTCACGGTTGGCGTTGCGGGGTTCAACGCGGGATTGCGAGGCGGGAGAAGCACGGCTTTTGCGATGTACGCGCTTGTCTTGGCACTGGTGTCGACGGCGATCATCGACTTGGACCGCCCGCAAACCGGCTGGACGCGGGTGAGTCTGGTTCCCTTGCAGGACGTCGTCTGGTCTGTCGAAGATCCGCAAAAACCCGTCCGGTGAACTGCATGGCTCCGGCGTAAAATGATTCTAGACAGCGCCGAGCGTCGGGCAGTTGGTTTGTTGAAGTGGGCCGATGGTTGCTCGATTTGGTCGTTGGACATCGAGTCGGGATGGGTTGAGAAGGTTCCATTTCTCGATGCCCTGCGGATTTCGGTTCACAGCGGCGAGCGAGGACTCTTCTCAGTCTTACAGGTCATCGCAAGCGACAGGTTCCGCATCACGATCCACGATGCGGCGGAACCGAACGAGTCGTTAGCCTGTGTGAACTTCTCGCGCGACCGAGCTGACTTTACCGGTACCCATTCGCTTTGGGCGTCCGTGCCAACCGCGTACTACATCTTGATGGGCATTTCGCCGACCTTCTCAGATGCTTTGATCGTGCTCGACACGCGAAAGTGCATAGTCGAATGGATTTTACCCATACCGGACAACAGGCCGAATTTTGGAGACGGCCACTCAGGCGTCGTTCAGGTTCCTGGAAGAGATCAACTCCTGATCCTAAAGTACAAGGAGTCCGAAACGCTGCTGTACGATCTCACCGAGCGCAGAAGCCTTGAGGTGGTGAGCTTCGGAAATCGCGGCGGAAATCTTCATCCGGTCTTTCGAAAAAACGCGCGCGAGGTGCTAGCGATCGACTACGACACGCTAGCAGTGCTCGATACGACGACGTGGAAACACATTCGATATCGACAACTGCAGGCGGGCCTGGACGGGATCGGACGCTATGTCGGCGAGCTCTTCATCACAAGAGACGAAACGCGCTGCGTCGTCGCTCGTCCGTTCAATGCAGACGTCGCGGTTCTAACGACGGACGACTACGAAATCGAACGTACGATACCGGTTCCCGGTAAGCCGTACGACGTTGCGATGTTGACGTCCGGGCGAGTGATCTGCCGGGAGGGCGAGACCGGCCGGTTTATCGGATGGCCGGTCCTCCGATAACTCCGCGGCGTTCCGGTCGCGTGCTCGCCGCTATGGCGGCGCGACGTGATCCGAACTATGCGCGTGGTTGGTTGCCGGTAACTCGATCGTCATCGTCGTTCCCGCATCGGGCGACGTCTCGAGATGGACCGCTCTCGCGAGAGCGCCGATGAGGAATAACCCCCGCCCGTTCTCCGTGAGATAGTCTTCGGGCAGGGTGGGAGAAAATTTCGCCAGGCCTGGACCGGTGTCGTGGATCGTCATGACTGGAACGGAGCGGCCCCAGTCGATCTCAACGGTCACAAGGCCTGGAGCATGTTTGACGGTGTTGGCCAGTATTTCACCGATCAAAAGCTCGAAGCGGTAGAGCTCCTCGTCAGACGTCACAAAGCCGCGCACGAAGCTCATCAGCTCGTGGCGCGACGTGTGTGCGGAGTACGCGCTGCTCGAATGGAAGGTCCACGTCTTGCGCAAGTCGCCATTTTCGGATTGCGTCGGCAGCGGTCGCGGCGTGAGTTGCAGCACCATGAGCACCGCATCGTCCGTGGGACGATCGAAGCCCATGACGGCCCGCTGGAGAACAATCGCCGGGCGCTCCTGCGAGATCTCGCGCGCCAATCGAGAGAGCGTGTGCAACAGCACGCTCTCGGTCTTGGAGATGTCGCGCGAGAATTCGGTCACGCCATCGGTGTAGAAGAGCAGCTGAGCGTCGCGCTGCAACGCTATGGTGTGCACGACAAGCTCCAGATCGGTCGCCACGCCTAACGGCAACCCGCCGTTCGAAAGCGATTGCGCGCTGCCCGCATACGTCGCGATCATCGGCGGCGGGTGCCCCGCGCTGGCGTAATGCATGACGGAGAGATCTTTGTCGATCACAGCGACAAGCGCCGTCGCAAGCGACTCATCTTGAATGCGCAGTATCCGGTTGACCTTCGCGAGGACGTTCGCCGGATTCGGCTGTTCGATTGCCGCGGCAAATATCGTTTGGCGGATGCGGTTCGCCGTGACGGCCGCCGCGAGTCCGTGACCCGTGACGTCGCCGATGGACACGACGAGCTCGCCTGTCGGCAGCTCGAATGCGTCGTACCAATCCCCGCCGACCAGCGACTCGCGCTCGGCCGTGAGATACAACGCGTCAAAATGCAAGTCCGGACGGATCGGGAGGCGGCCTGGAAGGAGCGCAGTCTGCAGCGTCTCGGCCGCTTTCACGGTCTGTTGCAGGGCGCGTTTCTGGTCGTCGATGTCGGTGCACGTGCCATACCATCGGGCGACTGCGCCGGACTCGTCACGCGACGGCTGTGCTCGGATCAAAAACCAGCGATACGAACCGTCGTCATGACGGATGCGCGCTTCCATTTCAAAAGGCTCGCCCGTGGCGATCGACTGCGGCCACTCCTTCATCACGCGCGGCAAGTCGTGCGGGTGCACGACGCCCTGCCAGCCCCAACCAGCCGACTCTTTCGGCGACTGGCCCGTGTGCTCGTAGTAGCGCTGGTTGTACCAGTCAAACCAGCCCGTCCGGTCGGCCGTCCAAACCATCTGCGGTACGATCTCGGCGAGGACGTGGAATCGGCGCTCCGCAGCTTTGAGGTGGGCGTTCGCGACGCGTCGCTCCGCCGTTACCGCGCCGAGCGAAAGACCGGTCGCCACCATGACGGCCATGAACGTCACGAGCATCGAAACCCGGTGATCGAGCGTTCCGACCGTGAACGGTCCGAGATTGTGCACGGTTCCCCAAATCGCGATCGCAGAGATGACGACTGCCGTCAGTGATGTCACGCGTTGGTTGAAACGCAAGCCCGTCCAGATGATGAGCGGATAGACCGGGTACTGCAGCGGGGTGGCGCTCATGAAGAGCAGCCACGTGGCTGCCAGCAGCGCGATACTGAATAGGGCGAACTCCGCCGCGTCGCGCCAGCTCGCTCGGCTCCAGCGTTGGGCCGAAGCCCACGTGAGGACGAGCGGCGCGAAAAGCATGACGCCCATCGCGTCGCCGATCCACCACAGCAGCCAGACCGACCCGAACGACGACCACGGGATGATCTTCGCGAGCGCGAGAACGAGCGTGCCGTTGCTCGCTGAGATCGTCATCCCGCAGAGCGCGGTGATGATAACGAGTCCGAGAACGTCGCGCAGGCGCTCCAGGCGAGCGTCGAAATCTACGAAGCGGTTCACGAAGGCCACGCCGATCACGGGCGCGAGCGTGTTGCCGATCGCGATGCCGAACGCTGCGAGGAGCGGCTCGCTCGTCATCGCGTTGCTGACCAGTGCGCCGAGGAAGACTCCCGGCCATACTCGCAGGCCGAGCAGCAACAACGCAGCGACGGCGATCCCGGTCGGTGGCCAGAGCGCGGTTACTTGTTTGGTCTGAAACGCAAACGAAAACCCGAGTTTGGCCCCGGCGACGTACAACACCGCGACGATCGCGATCTGCAGGATGTCGCGGCCGATGTCCGGCCTGAAGAACCAGATCGATGATCCAGGTTCTTTTTCGACTTCCGGTACTCTAGGCTCGCGTATCATCGAGGCGCGATTTATAGTTCGAGCGGAGCAAACGACGCCCACTGATCGCGGCTCTCAGCGACATCGCCGACCTTGACGAAATCGCAGGCGGCATTGAAGCGCTGCCACATCGCAAGCACTGCGCGATTGCTATGCGCCTTGTCGATCGCCCGGTGGGATATCCATTCGAAGACCTCGAGGACCGTGCCGTCCTTCGCCCGCATGATGATCGGCGTGCGCTTTGTCGCGAGACCTTCGCGGCGCAACGTCTTGACGTGCTCGCGCATCAGTTGCTCCAAGGCGCGTTTCTTTCCGCGCTTCGGCCGGTAGCAGGCGATGCAGACCACTCCCACAAGGCACGCTATTGGAACGGGTCGGCTAAAACCCCTATGCGCTCAGGGATTCGAAGACGGTGCAGGTGCCGGCACGCGCGGCTCGTTCGTCAGCGCGGGGACCGGATGCATCGGCGCGCCGACGGCTGTGCTAAGCCCGAGCGCCTGTGCGACGGCATATGAATCGCCGGCGAGAATCGTCGTGCCGCAGGTCAGATCTTGCGAGCGCGCCCCCTTCCACCACACGTAGAGCGACGTGCCGAACGATACGCTCTTCATGCAGTGGATCATGGGGTAAGATCTCAAAGGCAAGGCTTGCATATCCGTGAAGAACTTCGTCGTGATCGCCTCAGGCACGTTCGCGGTCGCCCGTTTGTCGCCGTGGACATACTCGGCTGCGCCCGATCGCTGAAGGACGATTCGATAGCCGAGCGCGTTCGTCGATCCTGTGTTCAGTATCACGGCCGCGCCTCTAGGCACGGGCAGATAGGGAACCGGCGCCGCAGCAAGAGCGGCGACCGGCACGATCAAAGCGAGGATCACGAGCAGCTTCTTCATATACATACTCAACGTTTCGCGTGATTCGGACGTTCCACCGCTATACCATGTACTGCTTCGACGGATTGATCTCACGCAGGATGGGGCGTTCGGAAGAAAATCCCGAGAGATCGCTCGGCGTGCTGCCGTCTACCACCAATTCGCCGAGTATGCGCCCGATCACCGACGCAAATTTGAACGCGTGGCCTGCGCCGATCGCAAACGCAACGTTCGGATGGCCGGGGACCAGATCGATCACAAAGTCGCGATCGGGCGTGAGCGTGTACAGACATGTCTTCGTCCGGATGACGGGACCGAGCGCACTCGGAAGATAACGACGCATGAAGTCTTCGACGCGCGCGAAATTTTCTTCATCCGGCTCGAACGTGCGCGAATCAGGGTCGACCGGCTTGCCGCCGGCGTCTTGCGCGATTTTCGGCCCGGCTTCGCCGAAGACCGGAAAGCCGTAGAACGACGGGTCGTCCATCCATATCCAGACCGGGAAACGATCCGGCGCGAACGCCTCCACGTTCGGCGAAGCGAAGTACGTGACTTGTTCTTTTGTGATCTCGAGCGGTAGACGAAGCCCAAAGTTCGCAAGTGCGTTGTTCGACCACGGCCCCGCAGCGATGACGAGCTTCGCGCAGCGATATGTCGTGCCGCCGGCGCGGACGTCCAGCTCGCCGTTTGCGTCTCTGATCCATTCGACCGGCGCGTTGTCGCGGAGCACGGCGCCATGCGCACGCGCCATGCGGCGATGTGCGTCATTGGCGCGCTCGGCCATGACGAGACCGCTCTGACTCTGGTGGAGGCCTTCGATATCGTCGGTCAGCGTGAACTGCGGCCAGCGCCGCATGATCTCGCGTGAGTCGAGCCGCTCGAAAGGAACGTCGCATGCGGCCATCGCGTCGGCGTATCCCTGCAGCGGGATCGCGCTCACGCGCGGCCCGAGATCCAGTCCGCCGGTCTTCAAGACGACGCGCGTTTTTGCATCGGACTCCAACGTCTCCCACGACTCGTACGCGCGCTTTGCCAAACGCACGTAGTTCGATGCATGATACGAGAGCCGGATTATTCGCGAGTGGTCCTGCGATTCGCCGCGCACGTGGCCGAATTCGAACTGTTCCAGACCGAGCACGTGCATGCGGCCTCCACGCGCGAGCCAATAGGCGGCGCCGCTTCCGATGCCGCCGAGTCCGAGCACGATGCAATCATAGTCGCGCGCCACTACTGCCCCAAACGCTCGTTGATGTAGCGTCGCATGTCCAAACTCCAGCTCTCCATCGGGGCGTAATAGCCGAACTCCCAAACGCGCGAGGTCATGCCGCGCTGGACGCTCTCGCAGATCGCCCAGTCCTGGCGGTTCGTCAGATCCCAGAAATCCACGGCATCGGATGGATCGAAGGCGGGCTTTGCGATTTCGTCGGGGTGGAAGAGAAAGTCGCAGACAATCGCGGTGCGAGCCGGGCCGCGCGGGAAGAGGGTGAACGCGGCCACGTGATCCGCCGACAGGCTGAGCATGCAGTTCGGATAGATGAGTTCGCCTTTGTGGCGCGTACGCTCGTCCTCGTCGAGTCCTGGGAACTGCGCGCGCGAAGTCGTGCCGCTGAACGTGAACGTGTTCGCGCCGTCGCGGTGCGGGATACCCCGCTCCCAGTCGAGATCCGCGCCGCCCTTGACGCGAAACGCCGGCACCACCGCGCAGAGTTCCGGATGTACGCCGGCGCAATGGTAGCACTCGTTGTAGTTCTCGAGGATGACTTTCCAATTCGCCGCGACGTCGTAGCGCAGCGTTGCGCCCGTCCGCAGCTGCGCGAGCGGATACCGTTCGAGCCGCGCCGGAACGCCGCCTAATTGCTCGGCCAACCGCGATTGCGCCGGCTGCGGGCTGTGCAGCGAAAGGTTGACGAATACGAATCCGCCCCACGTGTCGACGTCGACCGCGTGCAGCGGTAACTCGTCTTTCCAAACGCCGTCTGCTTCCGCGAGAAATGGAGCTGTCCGCAGTCTGCCGTCGAGCTCGTACGTCCACGAATGATACGGGCATCGAATCGCGCCCGGCAGCACACCGCTCGACTCTTCGGCGACAAGCCGGCTGCCGCGGTGACGGCAGACGTTGAAGTGCGCGTGAAGCGTGCCGTCCTTCGCGCGGACGATGAATACGCTTTCGCCGGCCACGTCAATCGCGACGAAGTCGCCGGGATTCGTCACGCGCTCCTCACGACAAGCGAGAAACCATTCGCGCATGAAGATGCGCTCGCGTTCGAGACCGAACGCAGCTTCATCGACATATGATGCGCGCGGCAGCGTTCGCTCGAGGCTCGTCTTGACGGGCTCTGACGGGGAACTCACATCGAACGCTTACGGGCGTTATATGCGCCGCCCTCCTGCGTGCATCGTCGAGGGGAGGAGCGTTCGCGGACCCTTCGAACATAAACGTTCGGCGCCGAAGTGGCGAAATTGGCAGACGCGCAAGTTTCAGGTACTTGTGTCCGCAAGGATGTGCAGGTTCAAGTCCTGTCTTCGGCACCAAAGCCTTACAAATGCAGGGTCGACGCATTCCGGTGTTTGCGTGATCTCGCGCACGCGAGCTGACGGGAGTTTCGTCCCATCACCGCAGAAGCCACGCAGTCCTGACACACTAAAGTCTAGGACGCAACGCTCTGTCGTGCTCGTCTAAACACGCGAAAGGAACCTCATGTCGTCAACGCTCGATCGATCCGCCGCACAAGGCTCGCGCAATGTCTGGGAGATGGCGCAGGCGCAGTTGGATGACGTCGCCGTGCTGCTCGGTCTGGACGCCGGCATCCACGCATTTCTCCGCTCGCCCAAGCGCGTGCTCACCGTTTCGGTGCCGTGCGAGATGGACGACAGGTCGTATCGCGTCTTCGAAGGCTATCGCGTGCAGCACAACATGTCGCGCGGTCCGGCTAAGGGCGGAATCCGGTTCCATCCGGACGTGACGCTCGATGAAGTCAAAGCGCTGGCGATGTGGATGTCGTGGAAATGCGCGCTCGTCGACATTCCGTTCGGCGGAGCGAAGGGCGGCATCATCTGCGATCCCAAGAACATGAGCATGCGCGAGCTCGAACACATGACGCGCCGGTACACGAGCGAGATCTCGATCATCATCGGACCAGAACGCGACATCCCGGCTCCCGACGTCTATACCACGCCGCAGATCATGGCTTGGATCATGGATACATTTTCTATGATGCGCGGCTACTCGATTCCCGGAGTCGTGACGGGCAAGCCCATCGCGATCGGCGGATCGCTCGGCCGCGACAAGGCGACGGCACGCGGCTGCATGTTCGTGATCGACGAAGCGCTGCGGGAGTTGGGCATCTCCGCTGACGGTGCGCGCGTCGCGATCCAAGGTTTCGGCAACGCAGGATTGCACGCCGCAGAATTGATGAACGCGGCGGGCTACAGGATCGTGGCGGTCTCGGATAGTCAAGGCGGCATCGCCAACGCCGCGGGGCTGGATGTGAAGAAGCTCATCGCGCACAAATCGGAGACGGGGTCGGTCGTCGGCTTCGGCGGCGGCGACGCGATGTCGAACAAAGATGTGCTCGAGTGCGAATGTGATGTGCTGATCCCCGCGGCGCTCGAAAAGGTGATCACCGGCGAAAACGCCGGGCGCATCAAGGCCAAGGTCGTGGCCGAAGCGGCAAACGGTCCCACGCTCCCCGAGGCGGACAGCGTTCTCTTCGATCGCGGCATCATGGTATTGCCCGACATTCTCGCCAACGCGGGCGGCGTCACGGTTTCGTACTTCGAGTGGGTGCAAGATCTTCAGGAGAACTTCTGGGACGAAGAAGAAGTGAACGCGCGCCTCAAGCGGACGATGGTCCGAGCGTTCAAGGCGACGTACGAAAAGGCCAAACAGCACAAGATCAACATGCGCCGCGGCGCGTATGTGCTCGCGGTCGGGCGCGTCGCCGAAGCGACGATGCTGCGCGGCGTCTACCCGTAAACAATGTAGGGCGGACCTTTACGGTCCGCGATGATAGGGCGGACCTCTATGGTCCGCCCGCGATGAACCGTAGAGGTCAGCCCCGTCGCCGCTAAGAATCAAAGCGGCCCCTTGTCAGGAGGCATTTTGCGCATGGCGGCAGCTTCTCGTATCGGTATCGTCGGCGTCGGGCGCATGGGCGCGAACATCGGCCGGCGTCTGCACGAGACCGGGTACCCTGTCGCCGCGATCTACGATGCGAATCAAAGCATCGCAGACGAAATAGCGCGCGAACTTGGCGCCGAATCGGTCCGGGAGCTTGCTCGTGTCACCGCCGCGTCGGATGTCATCCTCACCGTCGTCACGGATGACGCCGCTATGCGCAAAGTATTTGCGACGACCGGCGATTCGCTTCTGACCGGAGCTTCCGGCAAGAT